>Ga0316577_10001833_pt1 | contig 10260 bp, 8 predicted proteins | sample S5NA_FD_203073 | JGI IMG/M metagenome (GOLD analysis project Ga0316577, IMG submission 203073) | Rhizosphere microbial communities from salt marsh grasses in Alabama, United States - S5-7_050615r2r1 | ecosystem: Host-associated > Plants > Roots > Rhizosphere | place: USA: Alabama | collected... | reverse complement strand
AACAACAGGTCTACCTTCATGCAGGAGAGTGGAGGAAGCCTCAGAGGATTCACTGCGGACAAAGATCGGTGGGGCTATCTCGAGGTCACCAGGATCGGAATACAAAACGGGGACGATATGACTTCGGCCATGGAATTCATCCAACCAGATGACGGGAATCCTGAAGATCAGACCGTGATGCGGGTTCCCCTTCCCGTGCCTCTACCTCCAGGCGAAGCTGTTAGCCTGGACATTGTCTTCCAGTCCAAACTGCCCCAGGTCTTCGCCCGCTCCGGTTATAAAGGGAATTTTTTCATGGTGGCACAGTGGTTCCCCAAAATAGGGGTGTGGGAAAACGGCGCTTGGAACTGCCATCAATACCACAGCGAATCTGAATTCTATGCGGATTTCGGGCTCTTCGAGGTAGAAATCACGGTACCTGATAACTATGTTTTGGGCGCCACAGGTAAGCGCATAAATAAGGTCGCAAACAATGACGGCAGCGTTACATACACGCAATACCAGGAAAATGTTCATGATTTCGCCTGGACCGCTTGCCCGGACTTCGTGGAAATCCACAAGCCCTTTACCCTAAATGATCCTCCTGTCCATACTGAAATGATCCTTCTCGTTCACAAAACCCATCTCAAGCTGAAGGAGCGGTTCGAAGAATCGCTCCGGAACGGATTGGAATTTTACAGCAGGAATTATGGAGCCTATCCTTATGAAACCATTACGCTGGTAGACCCTCCATCGAATGCTATGGGGGCAGGTGGAATGGAGTACCCGACGCTTTTTACCAGTATGGGATCCTGGTTTTTCCCCGAAGGGCTGCGCATGCCTGAAATGGTGACCATCCACGAGTTCGGTCACGGCTACTGGTACGGCATGGTTGCCTCCAATGAGTTCGAAGAAGCCTGGCTGGACGAGGGTATAAACTCCTATTCGGAAATCAAGGCCATGGATCACTACTACGGCGAGAAAAGCTCCCTGGTGGATTTGGGCCCCATCCAGGCTAGCGATCTCGTCTTCAGCAGGAGCCGCATGATCGGCCTTTCCCAACTGGATCCCATCATCACCAAGAGCTGGGAATTCTACAGCGGAGGAAGTTACGGATCCAACGTTTATGCCAAAGCGGCATTAACCCTTCTCACACTGGAAGGATATCTCGGCGAGGAAGTGATGGCCCAAGTTATGAAAACTTATTTCGCCCGCTGGAAATTCAAACACCCCAAATCCGAAGACTTTTTCGCCGTCGCTGAAGAAGTAAGCGGCCAGGAGCTGGACTGGTTTTTCGATCAGTTTTTTAAAACCCCTGGCCGGCTGGATTATTTAGTGGGACCTATCCGGTCGACTGAGATCGGAGATGCGCAGGGATTTTTCAACGGAAAACTGGCGGTATTGGATAAAAACAAAGAAGCCAAAAAAGAAAAAATATACAAAAACGAGGTGGCCATCCGCCGCGCAGGAGATCTCATTTTTCCCCAAGAAATATTGATCGTTTTCGAAAACGGAGAGGAGGTCAGGGAGACTTGGGACGGAAAGAAACGTTGGAAGCGGTTCGAATACGAGAAACCTTTTAAGCTGAAAATGGTCCAGATCGATCCAGAAAATAAAATTCCTCTCGACATCAATCAAATGAACAACTCCAGATTTCTTAAACCGACCAAAACCCCGATTCTAAAGCACTCCCTTGGGATTACACTTATCTTCCAGAAGCTGCTTACCCTTTTCTCTTTCTGAAGGAGTGAACCATGAAAGTGCTTAAAAGTTATTCTCAAGGAATCAAAAGATCGACCGCCGAAGGAAAAATGGTTTGGCTCCTGTGGCTGGTCAATATCCTTTTTGCCAGTGTCATTTATTTCACTTTTTCCAGCTTCCTGACTCGCACCCTCTCCGACAGAGCAGCAGCACAGAACTTCCTCAAAACTTTTGACATGAACACATTTTTTGAGCTGACTACCCATCATGGGAGGGAAGTCAACACCATCGTTTCCTTAGGAATTTTTCTCCTGATCAGCTACATTTTCGCCTCTGTTTTTCTGAATGGAGGGATACTTTTCACGTTGATCCATCCCACCAAAACCAATGCAAAAAAGCGGTTGGCTCCGTTGTTTTTCCAAGGGGCGGGAAAATTCTTCGGACGATTTTTTCGGCTGCTGATATACTCTCTGATACTCTGGTTCGTAGTGATCATTGCAGTATCCCTGCTCCATATGATCCTGAGTTCATTCACCGAGGGAAACCCAAACGAAGCTTTGTTGTTTTATCTGATTTTGGTCCGGGTTGCCGTCGCCCTTTTTCTCGTCTTTATGGTTAAAATGATCCTGGACTATGCCCGTATCAAGATCGTGATCGAAGACTCGCGCAAAATCTTCTATTCGCTCTTCCAAGCTATGGGATTTGTTTTTCGGAAATGGTGGAGCACTTTAGCGATTTATTACCTTTATCTGCTGACCGCGGCAGCCATCGCTGTTTTCTTCTGGCTCGTCCAGGAAGTCATTGAAACTCATTCTCTATTGCCCATCCTCATATCCTTCCTCATCGGTCAAATCTTTATCCTCAGCCGCGGATGGATCAAGGTGGGGCTTCAATCGGCCCAAATGGCATTTTACAAAAAAACTCCGCCCGGCAGACTTGAAGATAAGGAAGAATAACGGAAGGAACTCTGGATTTCTCATTTTAACCGGAAGGCAGGGTGAGCCGTTTTTCCAAAAAAAGACATTTCTCCTTTATCTCCAGGGCCCTATGCCTTAAAATAGTAAGTACAGATGGTGAAAAGGGCTATAACTTATGGTTTATTCCTTTCGTTCGCGCTCCTCTCTGTTTCTCCTCTAGCCGCCCAAAAAAGAGAATCATGGCAAAAGCTGGAACGCAACGGCCAGGGCTACGGCTACGATCACGTCATCGCTGAAGACCTGGCGAACGGGAATATAAAATACGAGATCTACCAAACCATAAAAACGGACATTGCCGGGTTCAATCCCCAGGACATCGTGCAAAAAGGCCACTACATCGTCGACAAGAACATGAAACCTGTGGCTTTTGACCTCTATATCAAGCGCAAGTTCAGAGAAACGCACATTCATGGTGAAAAAAAGAAGGGGATCCTGGTTGTGATCCGGCAGGTGAACAGCGAAAAAATACAAACAGAGGAAATTCCCTTCGATGATGTCTATTTCGAGGTCGTTCTGGGAAATGTGATCTCCCAAAATAGAGACAGGGGTAGTTTCAGCCTTCGTGTATATAACCCGGTAGAAGGAAAAATCAACGATTATGATGTGGAAGTCATACCCGATGACAAGGGCAGCATTATCGCCAAGGTTAAGGAAAGAATCACCATGATCTTTACTATCGACAAACAAGGTCTGGTCAAGCAGATCAAGTTTGTGGAACTCAACAGCCGTTCCTATGTTACTACGGCTAAAAATGCAAGAAATATCGACTACCTCAACACGGCCGATGGATTGACTTTGACGGTCCTTTGCAAACCTCCGTTCCCCAACGTGTGGGACATCGCTAAAGCGCAGGTTTCCATCAAATGGAAGGGAATTCCTTTCGATCAGTTCCGGTTCACCGACAACAGGCAAAAAGCGATCGAAAAAGTGCTTTCTGGGGATGAATACGAAGCGGTGCTCGAAATCAACAGGCCTCTTCCCCCAAATAGCCATGCGTCGTTCCCGATTCATGATGAACGATTCGCACCATTTTTGGAAGATTCGGAGTTTATCAAACCCAGTGATCCTGCCATACGAAAGCTGGCCCGCGAAATCATACGCGATGAAAAAGACCCCCTCGCGTATATGAAAAAAATTCTCCTCTGGGTTTACGATAATATCGGAGCAGAATACATCGCTGAGACCCTATCGGGCCCTGAAGTTTTAAGAAGAAAGAAGGGAAAATGCGTTGAATATTCCACTCTTTTCGCTTCACTGGCCAGGGCTGCCGGGATCCCGACACGAATCGCTTTCGGAGAAGCTCTGAACGGGAAAAACTGGGTCGGCCATATGTGGTGCGAGGTGTGGCTGGGTGAGTGGATAGCAGTGGACGCGGCTGCCGGCATCCTTATCGATGGACCCTCCCACATCAAATTTATCGACAGCACCACCGTAATGGGAACCCAAAAAATCCGGTGGAAGCTTGTCGACAACCTGGACATCGAGATATTGACATTCCAGAAATAACATCTTCCCATATCCAATCGAAAGGAATATTGGCGGTTTTTGGTTGTATATCATACGAAGGAATATATCCGGGAGGCATAAAGGAAGGGAGAACACATGAAAAAAATGATGTTTCTTTTGTTCATAATCTCCGCATTCATTTTTTGTTCCCCTAAATCCGACCGTGCCGAAAAGTTCATGGAAGACGGAGTCGAAGTCGTGGTGAATCATCTGGCACCTTATAAAATACAAAACGAACGAGCCATTCTCACTCTCGAGAATGAACTTTCCATCGACTTTGCCAGCGAGAAAATCGCGGAGATGGGGATCGCTGACGCCATCGATTTCGAAGTGGACTCCGAAGGAAATATCTACTTTTTCTATGCCGGCAATAAAGGGGATTCGATCTTTAAATTCGACTCCCAAGGCCATTATTCCCATTCCTTCGGGACCATCGGACAAGGTCCGGGAGAAATACAGTACATCGTATGGACGGGTATAGACGGCCAGGATAATGTCATTATCACCGACAACGGGAACAGAAAAATCCTGATCTTTTCCGACAATGGGAGCCTGGTCGAAGAAATACCCTTTCCTTCCAAAGTGGGCCTTCTTTATCCTTTGGAGAACGGGAATTTTTTCGGGCTCTGGACAAAATACCCGTCGCCGTCTGATAAATACATGTACGTGTGGGCTTTCAGCCTTTACAGCCCCGAATTCGAAGAAATCAAGCTGCTGGATACCCAGAATGTTTATGACTTCAACACCCAAGGAACCAGAGGAATCATTTCACGTCCTTTCAACACACGAAAGTTTTCACAAAAACATATTTATCTCGCCTGCGAAGACAGAGGATACGAGATTTTAAAATACGATCTAGAGGGAAATTTGATCCAAAAAATCCGGAAAGAATACCGGCCAATTGCCGTTCCCGGTGAACTGAAGGAGGAAAGGAATAAGCGCCTCGAACCCTACGGTGAAAAACTCTGGTTTCCCGAATTCTGGCTGCCTATGGGCAGTTTTTTCCTGGACGATGAAGGGAGGATTTTCGTAAAGACTTTTGAAAAAGGGGAAAATCCCGGTGAATACATCTTCGATATCTTCAATCCCGAAGGCGTTTTCATCAGCCGCAAAGCCATGAATATATTGACCTTTGGGGATGCTTATGCCTGTGCCAAATCCAGAAGAGGGCGGCTTTACTGCTTCCAGGAAAAATCCGATGGATACAGGGAATTCAAGATCTATCGGATGATGTGGGAATAGTAACTAAATCTCAAAGCAACTTTATCCTTCCCTTTCCTGTATTATATAATGCTAATTAACACAGATACAGACGGGAGAAAAAACAGATGAAGCACATTCAAGTCAAGATTTTTTTGGTCCTATTTTGTATTTTTTCCTTTATGGTATCGCTCAAAGCCAATGTTAACCAAGACCTGATATCCAAGATAAAGGAAGGGATAAAATCGGGCAGGATCGCGTACAAATTGACCACGCCCGAAGAAATCACCGTTTTTCTGGGAGAACCATCGAAGAGGCAGGAAGGGAAAGACGGGGGCATGCAGATGCTGGAGTTCGAATACCCTGATATTCAAATGGCCTTTTGGAAAATGAGGGGCGACCCGGCTCCCTTCACCCTGAGGAGGATCTATCACAACGAAAAGCAGCTAGATATAGGTGAAGACAGGAAGCTCGTTTTAAGGACAAAGGATGATCTAAAAAAAATCGACCGGTTTTGGGGGCTGGCCGATGTTTCTCTGGTTAAATTGGACCTGCGAGATCAGTTGGACTTTTTGAAATCCATGACTTTCGACACTCTCACCGAATGGCCGGCCGAAGATAAACTGCCCCCGGGATTTCGTCCTGAGGATTTTATCGATAACGCAAAAAATCCCGGGCTTGGTGTCCGCGACCTCCAAAAAGAAGGAATCGACGGTACCGGCGTGGGGATCGCTATTATCGACCAGCCCCTCCTTTTGGGCCATATCGAATACACCGCTTCCCTCACCCGCTATGACGAGACCGGACTCAAAGAACTCCCGCCTCAGATGCACGGGTCTCCGGTCACTTCCATTGCCGTGGGAAAAAGCCTGGGCGTCGCGCCCGGGGCCTCCCTCACCTATTTTGCGGTCCCGATGTGGGAACAAGATAACGCTCCCTACATCAACGCGATGAAAAAAATCTTCGCGATGAATGAAAGTCTTCCGGAAAAGGAAAAAATCCGTGCGGTCAGCATTTCAACCGGGATGTTTCCTCATTATCCGCATTACGACGAATGGAAGGCCATTCTGGAAGAGGCGGATAATCAGGGGATACTTATCGTGACCTGCGACCAGGCAGCGTTCGAATATGGGATTCTAGCTCTGAAACCTGGTGAGGATCCTGACAAGCCAGAAAACTACGAACAGGGCCGTTACAGTTCTGAAGGGGATGTTATCCGGGTCCCCGGAGCGAACAAGACGGTGGCCAGCCACAGAGGCCATGATGTCTACACTTTCGACAGGATGGGGGGAATGAGCTGGGGCGCTCCTTATATCGCCGGATTGGCAGCACTCGCTTATCAGGTCGATCCTGACATCAAACCAGAGAAAATCATCCAGCTTCTTATTAAAACAACGGTTAAGACAAAGGCGGGGCCCATCGTCAATCCCGTTAGATTTATCGAAAAGGTCAAGGCTGAATAACGGCTTCGCTTCCCTCGGGGTTCGCCCCTATTCTCGGGAGCTGTAAATTTTCCAGGTAATGACCATGACGATGCCAATAGCCATCCCGATAAAACACCGATTCCGCACAGTCGCGGCCAATTCCGGGTCATCGGCAAAAAAGGAGATGATAATACCAAAAACCCCTGTTGCAAAGACTAACACGATGCCACAGCCCAGGGCGGCTTTGACCGAACCCAAAGGGGCTTTTCTCACTCTATTCACTCCAAATGACTCGATAGCGTTTGTACACTCTATATCCCGTCTCTTCGTCGGTTTCTCTGGTATACATTTTTCCGTTCTTGAAAAGCCCAAGAGAAACTTGAGACACGTCCAGCCAAACTCTTGCTTCGTAGATCCCATCTTCGTTAAAAATATCGAATGCAGTTAACATTTTTCCCTGTGTTTCTTTTTTTTCATGTGTTTCAATCCAGAGGCTGCCTGAATCATCGACAACCATATTTTCCGTGACATTTTTCACGCTGGGCATCTCGAGATTTTTGTCCACCAAAGCTCTGTCGCTCTCAGAAATCCCTCTTATGCCATCCAGATAATCCTCTCTGTCCTTCCCCGAGACAGGGATTCGCCTATACGGGCGATCGATCTTGCGGAAGAGTTTTCCGGATTGATCATAAACATCGATAGAATATTTGTCATTCAAGCAATGGTAAAGACGAGCATTTTTCTGATCTCCAGCAAAGATGGAATGGACATCAAAAGGTTTGCCGGATATGGAGAAACGCCGGCCTCCTTCGTCGATCTGGAGACTGTGGTGAGAGACAAATTTTCCATAAGAAAAAAGTTCATTGCCCGATAAATCATAAGCCTTGACAGAAAGCTGGGTTTCCTGGCCAAAAATATTTTCGTCCCGTGCATATAAAGTATTTGTCGTGACATAAACATCATAGCTCCAATTCCGGAACTTGTGGCTGTTGATAAAATGGCCATTGGTGTCGAACAACGAGATCCGGTGGGCCTCCCAATCCAGCACCAAAAGACGATCATCCGGCACCAGGGCGATCTCTCCGATGTTTTGGAACTCACCAGGCCCATCCCCTTTTTGACCGATGCTCCAGCTCAGATGTCCTTCTGGATCGAACACCTTGATCCGAAGGTCCTGCAGATCGCAAATATAAACATATCCTTCGCTGTCAACGACATACCAACCGGGACGGAACAACAAAATATTCCCTTCTTCGTCCTCACTTTTGATGACTAATTCCTCTTCAAAAGCGACCGTTCGACCGGGAAACAAGGGCGTCTCCGCATTGTGAATATGCTCGATTCCGTCGATAATTTCCACTCGAGCGGCATTTTGTGATTTTTGGGAACAGGCAAAAAGGAAGCAAAAAACCACTACCCAGAGAAAACATATGGGCTTCTTCATTTCTACCCCTTATAGTATTCCCAAACAAAAAATTGATGGTGCTTTAAGGCCCTTTAATTGTATCAAAAAAAAGGAAGAAATGAAGCAAAAATAAGTTTGCTTTTAATCTGGCGATGGCAGGAGTCGTTATTCACACTCCGCTGATAACGGAGGCAAAAAATTCTTCGAAGGTGTACTTTGCCAACGAATAGAGATGCTCTGTCCATTCATAAAGAGACATATGATCCAGAGCATCGGTGAATATGACGTGCATAATGTGAATAATCCAACTCACCAGCACGATATTGATGACAATTAAAAGGAGTGTAAGGGGAGAATAGAGGAAGACATTCCAGATTCGTTTTCTTTTTTTCTCCCTTATCGTTACCATGCTGGGTTCCTTTCAGGTCAAACTGTCACGCATAGATTTAGTCGTACAATGCAATTGATTTACGAACAATAATTACCGGAACGGGTAAAGTTTCCGAAAAGAGGAAAAACCACTGAAAAGCATGTCAGGGGTCTTCGTCTTCACGGTTCTTCGGCTTCTCCAAATAGCCCCAAACCTTTGCGAAATAGTTCTTTTTACCTGTCGAGGGCTCGGAAAATTCCACCCGGAGGCCTTTGCTCTCGAATATCTTCATCCATTCCTTGAGCTTGTCGGGAGAATACACCGTGATTTCAGCCACAGGCCCACCCTTCAGCACTACTTCTTCCACATCACTCTCCGGAACCATCTTTTTCGTGACTGCTGCGACAGCATCGTACACTTCCTTGAGAAGCCGATTGGTTTCTTTTGTTTCTTTTAATAGATTATTTAGCAGTTCCTCTTCTTTATCCATTTTTCCGACCGAAATGAATTGATGAATTCAATTATAAAGTATTTAGCATCTACTAATCAAAACCTGAGGCATTTCATTAGATTGGCTTGTTACCCAGAATTACCAAGAAGAGATTATCAATTCGCCAAGATAGAGTCAACCGGTCCATTCAGCGATTTTTTGTTCGAGTTGATCGGGCTTTACCGGACGTGACAGGAAATCGTTCATCCCTGCCAACAAACATCTCTCCCTTCCTTCTTTGAACACGTCCGCTGTCAGAGCAATGATAGGCAGAGTCGTATTTCCCCTCTTCCTGATTTCTACCGTCGCTTCTATGCCGCTCATAACAGGCATGTGAATATCCATCAAACAGATATCGAATTCCTCGGTCATCGCTTTTTTCACGGCCTCTTCGCCGTTGGAGACAATCTCCCCATTGAAGCCCAGTTTCTGCAATAGGATTGCGATGAGTTTTTTATTGACAGGGTTATCTTCCGCGACCAAAACTTTCGCTTTTTTCCTGATCAGCTCTTCGGCCATATGAATGGTGACGATCTGTCCATGTGCCCTATTGTCTCCTAAAACCGTTTTCATGACGTTGATTATGCCTCTTTCCGTGACTGGTTTGGTAATGAAAGCATCAAACCCGGCTTCTTTGGCCTCTTTAGCCGATCCGGGCCTCGCATCCGAAGACACAGCGACAAGTTTCATACCTTTAAAGTTCTTGCTCCTGATTTTTCGTGCAAATTCATATCCATCCATACCCGGCATCATGATATCAGAGAGGACTAGATCGGGAATCTCCTTCAGCTTACCCAGCATTTTCAGGCCCTGATACGCGGTATGAGCCTCCCCGGCAACCTTCAAACCCGCCTTTTGGCAAATGGCTCTCAAAAGACGTCTGGCATTCTCGTTGTCCCCCACGATGAATACAATCTTGCCCAGAAGTTCTTCGGTGTTGAGAGGGGAAATCTCCGCGGTCGCTCCAGGGTCGGATTTCATCAGTTCTAGTGTGAAAGTGAACTCGCTCCCCTCGCCTTCTTCCGATTCCACCCAAATCGCGCCTCCCATCTTTTCGACCAAAGCCTTAGTGATAGACAAGCCCAACCCCGTCCCTCCAAACCTGCGGGTGGTCGATGAGTCAGCCTGAGTGAAGGTATCGAATATCATCTTCTGTTTCTCTAGAGGAATCCCGATTCCCGTATCACGTACCGAAATTTGAACAGCAT
>Ga0316577_10001832_pt1 | contig 10263 bp, 7 predicted proteins | sample S5NA_FD_203073 | JGI IMG/M metagenome (GOLD analysis project Ga0316577, IMG submission 203073) | Rhizosphere microbial communities from salt marsh grasses in Alabama, United States - S5-7_050615r2r1 | ecosystem: Host-associated > Plants > Roots > Rhizosphere | place: USA: Alabama | collected... | reverse complement strand
TGCTTTTCCATGGATGCCAGCATGGCGTCGCGGCGCTCGCGGTACATGGGCCGGATCTTGCGAACGTGGGCGCGGATGAGGCCGCGCTGGCAGATGTCATAGGCCAAGTACTGCACCAGGCTGCTGGTGTGCAGATCGGCGCCCTGCTTGGCCTGTACCAACTTGGCGATGACGGCCTCCGGGGCGACGATCCAGCCGAGGCGCAGGCTGGGCGCCAGGGTCTTGGAAAAGGTGCTGAGATAGACGGTGTTCTCTTTGTGGAGTGCGCAGATGGGAATGATGTCTTCGCCCTCGAAGCGCAACTCGCCGTAGGGGTCGTCCTCGATGATGAAGGCGCCGTGTTTTGCAGCCAGCTCAACCAGTTTGTAGCGGCGCTCCAGCGGCAGCGTCGTGCCAGCCGGATTGTGAAAGTTGGGCAGCACGTAGATGAATTTGGCCGTGGGGTTGGCTTGCAGCGCCTTCTCTAGTTCGTCGACGCGCATGCCGTCCTCGTCCAGGGGTACCGTCACATACTCTGGCCCGTATACATTCCAGGCCTGGATAGCCCCGAGGTAGGTGGGCCGTCCGGTGATGATCTTGTCGCCTTGGTTGATAAAGGTGCGTCCGATCAGGTCGAGGGCCTGTTGCGAGCCGTTAGTGAACAAGACGTTGCGGCGACCGGCTGGCAGCTCGTACCTGCTCATGGCCTCTACCAGATAGTCTTTGAGCGGGGCAAAGCCCTCGGTGGGCCCGTACTGCAGCGCCTGCTCTGCATCGTGCGTCAGCACCCAACGGCACGCATCCTGAAAGTCGCGCACGGGAAAGGACTCTGGGGCCGGTAAGCCGCCGGCGAATGAGATCACATCGGGGAGCTGTGTGAACTTGAGCAACTCCCGGATGATCGAGCTTCGCATCCGCTCGGCCCGCTCGGCCAAGAGCTGGTTCCAGTCTGTGGTGTACTGGCCATCGTACTCGCTTTGTAAACCCATGCAATACCCTCCTTGGTTCTTTGGTTTGTGGGAGCCGTCGCGACTCCCTCCGAATACGGAATGCCGGATCGTTCACAATAGAAAAAGGCTTGACCTGGGCCCGGTTCTCCCTCTGGTCAAGCCTGTAGCGCGATTCCTTCCGATAGCGCATCCATGCTCGTTAAGACGAGGCGAGGAAGCGCCATTGAGTTCCTGGATGATATTCCCCTGGTCATTGCCAACGGTACGGTAGTCACTGAGACAAGGACCTGACCATCCAATGCCGGACGGCTTGTGCTCGAGCCTGTCACGGCGCCGGTCGTATCGGCTGCAGTTGTCGCCGTCACTGCGACACCCTCTTTCTGTCTCCCGGAACACCCTTATTATACAATGATCCCGTGGATAGGGCAATTCTTTCGTCTCGCCGGAATGGGGTGGTCACAGGTGCGTTGCACCTCCTAGTGCCGCGCTCCTTCCATCTTGGCAAGCACCTGCCCAATCTCCTCGATGCCGTTGATGGCATGGTCGACACAGGGATGGTGGGCCTGGCTGCTGTCGCCAACCAGCACAGTGCTCATGCCGATCTCCTTTGCCGGGCACAGGTTGCGGACATTGTCCTCCACCAGCAGGCATTCCTCCGGGCTGACTCCCAAGAGCTGGCAGATGCGGCGGTAGGCGGACGGCTGTGGCTTTGATTCGTACGCCATGTCGCGCACGTCCACGATCCGCGAAAAGTGGCGCCGGATGCCCAAGACCTCCAGCACCCGTTCGGCGTGCTCGCGCGAGGCGTTGGTAAAGACGATCATCTCCTGGGGGAGCGTGTCGAGCACAGCGTCCAGCTCGGCATTGGGCTGCAAGAACTCGTGCAGGGGGATAGCATGCACGTGCTCGAGATAGTCGTCAGGGTCGATGCCGTGGTTGGCCTGCAGGCCGCGCATGGTGGTGCCGTATGCATGCAGGTACCGGGCTCGGAGCGTGTCGGATTCTTCGGCCGAGAGCTCGAGGCGCGTCTGGATATAGTCCATGATCAGGCGGCGGATCTCAATCATGATGCCCGCGCTGCGGGGATAGAGCGTATCATCCAGGTCGAATAGGAGCACTCGGATCATGTGTTCGTCTGCGCCAGGATCTGTTGTAGCATGGTTGCGTCGATGTTGCGGCCCGTCAGCACGGCGGCGACCTGCTGGCCCTCTGCGTCCAGTTGCCCGTTTAGCAGCGGCGCGATGGCGATCGCAGCCGACCCCTCGGCGATCACTTGCTCGTGGCCTGCCAGCCAGGCCACAGAACGCCGCACATCGGCCTCGGGTACGACCAGTATCTCGTCGATCAGGCTGCCCGCGATCTCAAAGGGCACCCGCCCGAACCCACCTGCCAGCCCGTCGCATATGGTGGGGCCCGCCGGGTAGGTCTCGTAGGGCCGGCCCTCGCGGAGCGAGAGGTAGGCCGCGGGCGACGCCTCTGGCTGTACGCCCACCACGCGCACCGCCGGATTGATCGCCTTGGCGGAAAGTGCCGCGCCAGCGATCAGGCCGCCGCCGCCCACCGGCACCAGCAAAAGGTCGGCATCGGGCAGGTCCTCCATCACCTCCAGGCCCACAGTGCCCTGCGCAGCAATGACAACTGGGTCATCGTAGGCCGAAACGTAGACGGCTCCTAGGGCCTCGGCGTGGGCCTTGGCGATGGCATGGGTGGCGTCATAGTCGGCCCCGGCGCGGCGGATCTCGCACTGGTAGGCTTGCAGCCCTGCAAGTTTGGTCTGGGGCGCACTCTCAGGCACAAAGATGGTCGCCGGCGGCAGGCCCAATGCCTGGCTGGCGTAGGCCACGCCCAGCCCGTGATTCCCTGCCGACGCGGTGACGATGCCTCTCTCCCAGTCGTCTGGCGCCAGCGCCGACAGCTTGTGCAACGCGCCCCGGAGCTTGAATGAGCCGGTGTGCTGCCAGCACTCCATCTTGAGGTAGGCGCGGCAGCCCGCCGCCCGGCTCAGGGCCACCGACGGCACGAGCGGGGTACGCCACGCGTGGCGCCGCACCACCAGCCGCGCCGCCAGCACGTCAGCCAGCGACACGGCGATTTTGCTCTTCCTGATCATGTCGTCTCGATTTGCCGGGAACCGGCTATTTATTCTTCAGGATGATTGGGAGATAGAACCAAGAACTGGCCTGAGCAGGGCACAAGATCGGCAGGCTAAAGTTGATATGCCCGCTCCAGTTGCCCGTGACCGCCAGATCGAAATCGGCCCAGTGCGCAAAGTCCGTCATCGGCTTGACCGAAAACTGAAAGGCCTGGGTGTTGCCAGCACTCGCCTGACCCGCGATGTCGGGATAGGTGCTCGTATTATCGATCCAGGTGATGTCGCCGGCGCCGGTGCCGCCCGCAAGCAGCGTGCTGTTGAGCCCTGTTGCAGCCGTATTCCCTTGGTTATAGAGCTGCACAGTCAGGCCTACTGTCTCCCCGCATTCGATGAGGCCGTTGCCGTTACCGATGGTGCCCCCTGTGTTGTCATCGTCGATGGAATGACCGTTGTGGACCAGAGGACCGATCACAACCGGCAGCGTCGCGCTGGCGGTGTTGCTGGCGGCTGATCCGGCGCTGTTGTACGCGATCACGCGGTAGTAGTACGGCGTGCCGGGCGTCGCGCTCGTGTCCGGATAGCTGGTCGTGTTGGCGGCCACCGTTGCCAGTGTCGACCAGGTGCTGGCGTTGAGGCTGCGCTCGATCCGGAATCCGTCCTCGTTGTCGCAGGTGTCGGTCCATGACAGGTTGATATTCCACGGTAGCACGGGCGTCGCGGTCAGGCTGGTGGGCGCGGTGGGTGGCTTAACCCGAAAATTAGCCACCGTCCAGGCCGTATTGTTCAGCGTCTGGTAGTTGGCGGCATTCGAAGCGCCTACCGGGACGCCATCGTAATACACGGCCGGGTTGGACCAATAGGGTATGCGCGTGCAGTTGAATCCCAGGTCTGCGCAGGCATCGTTGTAGGCCATCACGGTGCGCCACCGCTTGGTGGTATTCACGTAGCCATAGGCATACCAGAACGCGCCTGATGACTGGTCGTACTTGGTGACGGCATAGTGATCGTGTTGGGCGCCCATGTTGTGTCCCAATTCGTGGCCAAAGCTGTAATAGCCTGTAGCGCACTGCCAATTCACCACGGCAAAGGCATAGTCCTCGAAGGCGGTACTGACGGTCTGCATCAGCCAAGCCAGGCCGCAATACTCGGGGTCGTTGACGATCAGCACCACTTCGTCGGCGGCATAGGTGTTGCGCAGCGAGTGAACGTTAGGTATGCTTCCGTCGGTCACGTCGTACAGGGCATCGGAAAATGATGTTTCCGTATAACTCACCTCACCTCGATATACCAGATTGATGCGCTGCGTGATGCCGCTATAGCTGTAGGTCTGGTTGGTCTCGCTGACGGCGACGTTGATCAGGTTTTGCATCGCTGTCGTGCCGCCGGCCGCTACCCTCGCCGCCGGGGTATAGACCACCATCACGTCGATCCTCGAACCGTCGTCGTCAGCGGCCGCAGGAGCAGCGCCCGGCTCCCCCGCTGGTATAAATACCGGGATCGGCTCCGCCTCTGGCGGAAAGGCGCTCTGGTCGATCTCGCTGACGGTCTGAGCGCCGTTTCCGGCATAGCCGATCGAAAACAGCTCCGTCGGCAGCGACACCGTCCCCGCCATGATCCCATCGCTCACCACGAGCGTCACCATGCTGAACGGCTCGTCCTGCACCTGCCCCGTCCAGGTGTATCCGCCCCCATAGTTCGGCTCCACGCGGTCCAGGACGGCCACCGGCGCCGCATCCTCGAAAAAGTTCAGCGTCAGGGTTCTCCCCTCGGGCCCGAGGTTGAGCGGCGCGCCGTCCGCACCAAGCAACAGGTTCAGGTTGAGCCCGACAGCTCTGCTGCGGATGACGGTCGGCTCGGCGGCGCGGTCCATGTCGCCCCGCTCAGTGGCGGGCGCAAATAGCTCGTCGCTGGCTGGTTTGCCCTCCAGCGCGGCGACGGCGCTGGACCCCAATGCCAGCAGAACCACCGCCACGGCCAGTACCAAATTCCTGGCGACGGTCTTACCTTTCGATTCTGACATGTGTACATCCCCCATCTTATCTCTTGAGGGCAGTATATCAGAGTTGTCTGGTGCTGTAAAATCCCAGTTGACATGGTGATTCCGCTGTGCTATACTGCGCCCGCAATTGCGGCCGCAATTGCGGGCGCAGACGAAAAGCGAGACATGGCGGCAGACAAGCAGGCCACAACGTCCTTTCGTGGGGCGTATTCTGTTTGCCGCCGCCCCAACCTGGAGGCACGAGATGCTGGACATCAATCTGATACGAGAAAAGCCCGACCTGGTGCGGGCCGCCATGCGCGACCTGAACGCCGATGCGCCCATCGACCAGATTCTTGCACTGGATGTGCGGCGGCGCGAGCTGCTGACCGAGACGGAGGCGCTGCGCGCCGAGCGAAACACCGTCTCCAAAGAGATCAGCCGCACCAAGGACAAGGAGGCGCGCCAGACCAAGATCGACGAGATGCGCGTGGTGGGTGCCCGGATCAAGGAATTGGAGGGAGAGCTCAAGCAGATTGACGAGGCGCTGTACGACGCTCAACTCCAGGTACCAAACTTGCCCGGCCCAGGCGTTCCCGTCGGGCCCGATGAAGAGCACAACATCATCGTGCGGCAAGAGGGAGAACCCTGCACCTTTGATTTTGAGCCGGTGCCCCATTGGGATCTGGGGCCGACGCTGGATATCGTGGACTTTGAGCGCGGGGTCAAGCTGTCGGGCACGCGCTTTTACGTGCTTAGAGGGCTGGGCGCGCGGCTGCAGCGCGCGCTAATCGCCTGGATGCTGGACGTGCACCAAGCCCAAGGCTACACCGAGATCTATCCGCCGTACATGGTCCGCCGCGAGATGATGGTCGGCGCGGCCCAGCTGCCCAAGTTCGCCGAGAATATCTACCACGATGCCGAGGATGACTACTGGTGGGTGGGCACTGCCGAGATCCCGCTGACCAACCTGCACCGCGATGAGATCCTGCCGCCCGACGCGCTGCCGCTGAACTACGTGGCCTATAGCGCCTGCTTTCGCCGCGAAAAAATGTCGGCCGGGCGGGATGTTCGGGGCATGAAGCGCGGACACCAGTTCGACAAGGTCGAGATGTACAAGCTGACCACGCCCGAGACGTCGTACGACGAGTTGGAGCGCTTGGTCCGCGACGCCGAGGCGGTGTGCCAGGGCCTGGGGATCGCCTACCGCCTGGTAGAGATGTGCACCGGCGACTTGGGCTTCCAGGCGGCGAAAAAGTACGATCTGGAGATGTGGGCGCCGGGCGTGGAAGAATGGCTGGAGGTCAGCTCTATCTCCAACTGCACCGACTTTCAGGCCCGCCGGGCCAACGTGCGCTACCGCCCGGAGCGGGGCGAGAAACCGCGCTATGTCCACACGCTCAACGGCTCGGGGCTGGCCCTGCCGCGGGTGATGATCGCCGTCATGGAGAACTACCAACAACCTGACGGCAGCATCCGCGTTCCGGAGGTGCTGCGGCCCTATATGGGTGGGGTTGAGGTGATTGCGTAGAGGCACCCGAGGCTAAACTGTCCCCCGTTTTGACAAAAGGGCGGCTCTCTGCTATACTGGCCCAGATGCGCCGGAGAGGGAGTCCGGCCGCCTCGTCACGGAGGGATGGCCGAGCGGACGATGGCGACGGTCTTGAAAACCGTTGTGGCTTTAGGGTCACCGGGGGTTCGAATCCCTCTCCCTCCGCCTTACAAATACGATAGCCAGGGGGAGGTGCCGGAGTGGACGATCGGGGCCGCCTGCTAAGTGGTTGAGGGGTGATAAGCTCCTCCCAGGGTTCGAATCCCTGCCTCCCCGCCTACATGCCCTCGTAGCTCAGCGGATTAGAGCGTCTCCCTGCGGAGGAGAAGGCCGCGCGTTCGAATCGCGCCGAGGGTACCACCAACGAGAGGCTCCTGCAGTCGCAGGAGCCTCTTGATATTCCATGCTTGGGTGTGACACCGGGACTCAGTCCACCGGCATCGACCAGTGAATGGTGTGAAAGCGCCATTGGCCTTCACCACGAACCAGCACGGCCGTCAGCACGAAAGGCCAGGCGTGGCCCGTACCTTTATGCCGCTCGCGGACGCGCCTCATGCCAAAGTGGGTGGCTTCTACCAGCCGCCCGTCCGCATCCAGATCCTCGCTCTCCAGGAGCTCTTTCATCTGCTGCAAATAGAAGGGCAGAGCCTCGTCAAAGGTGCCGGCTTGCGTCACCGTTCCGGTGGTCGACAGCCAGGCCACGTCGCCGAGCACGCTGATGCGAGCTCCTGCCACGTCGACGGAGACGTCGCCCCAATAGGTCCAGTCCGAATCGATGATCTCGCGGATCGCCTCGGGTCCCACGAACCATTCGTTCCCTCCCCGAGCCGAGGCGCCGATGCCGATTAGCTCTGCGTCGCCCTCCCGGACGAATAGCTCCATGAACGGGTCCAGCCGCGACAGGTCGCGGGCGGTGTACCCATCCTGGAATCGCTGGAGTGTGTTGCGTACCTGTGTTTCCGCGTTTTCTACCTGCATCTGTCCTCCTGGTGGCGATGTCAGGGAAAGATCTTGCCCGGGTTCAGGATCTGGTTGGGATCAAAGGCGGCCCGGATCTGGCGCATCAGATCGATCTGGGCTTCGTCGAGCGCCAGCGACAGGTAGCGGCGGCGGGTAGCCCCGATGCCATGCTCGCCGGTGATGGTGCCCCCCAAGGACAACGCCAGGCGATAGGTTTCCTCAGTCACGGCGGGCATCAGCTCGCTCCACGCCTCGTCGTCGATCTGGTCCTTGAGGACGTTCACGTGCACGTTGCCGTCGCCGGCGTGCCCAAAGCTGACGATGCGCACCCCGCGGCGCTCTGCGATCTGTTTCATCCCCTTGAGCAAGCGCGGGAGCTCGGCGCGGGGCACCACCACATCCTCCATGTGGTTGACGGGGCTCTCCTGGTTCAGTGCGTCGATGATCATGCGCCGCGCCTCCCATAGCCGCTCGCGAGTGGGGCGGTCCTGCGCTACCAGGACGTCCCGCGCCCCGTGTTCCAGGCAGAGGTCGCCCACGATCTCCATCTCTGCTTCGACTGCCTCCTGGAGGTTGCCGTCGAGCTGGATCAGCAGGTGGGCGGCGGCATCGCTGAAGGGCACCGGCTTCTGGAGCAGGCGCTCCACGGCGAGCATGCTGTCCTGCTCCATGAACTCCATCGTGGTGGGCAGGATGCGGTGGGCGATGATGGCCGACACCGTATCGGCAGCGGCCTGGAAATCGTCAAAGGGTACCAGCAGGTCCACCTGCACCTTGGGCAGGGGCAGCAAGCGCAGGATGATCTTGGTCACCACGGCCAGCGTGCCCTCCGAGCCGATCAGCAGTTGGATCAGGCTGTAGCCGGTGACGTTCTTGACCAGCTTGCCGCCCATGGTGACGATCCGGCCCGAGGGCAGCACCGCCTCCAGCCCGGTGACATAGTCCTTGGTGATGCCGTACTTGACCGCGCGCGGCCCGCCCGCGCCCTCGGCGACGTTGCCGCCGATGGTGCACGAATCCAGGCTCGCCGGGTCGGGGGGATAAAACAGGCCTTCAGCCTCGACGGCGCGGTGGATGTCGCCGGTGATCACGCCCGGTTCGACGGTGACCATCAGGTTCTCGTGGTCGATCTCGAGAATGCGGTTCATCTTTTCGGTGGAGAGCACGATGCCGCCGCGAACGGCGACCGCCCCTCCGCTGAGCCCGTATCCCGCGCCCCTGGGCGTGATGGGGATGCGCTCCTGCTGGGCCAACATCAGGACCTGCGAGACCTGCTCTGCGCTGGTCACCTTGACCACCACCTCCGGATCGGCCCGCAGGCCCACCGTCTCGTCGTGCGTGTAGGGCTCCAGGGCCTCGCTGCCGATCAGGACGTTGGCCTCCCCCGCGATTTCGCGCAGCGCTGCGACCGTTCTGTCAGTGATCGGGTAGTATTCAACCATTGTACGCCGCTGCTCCCGTCAACCCAGGACCTCTTGTGCCGCGGCGAGGCCGGCTCCGAACTCGAACTCGTATCCCACGTGCGCCAGCCCGTGCTCGATGGCGCCCAGCGTCGCCAGGATATCGGACGGCGTCACGGCCCCCATGTGGCCGATGCGGAAATACCGGGTCTTGATCTCGGGATGCAGGCCGCCCGCCAGGATCACGCCGGCCTGGTTGATCGCCTGCAACACCGATGCGTCCACGCCGTCGGGATAGTAGGGTGCGGTGATCGTGGTCGCGGTCGTCTCACTGCTTACCGGAACCTGGCTCATCCCCAGCGCGCCAATGCCCGCCTTGAGCGCGTCGCTCAGCCAGCGGTGCCGCCGGAAGCGGGCCTCCATGCCCTCTTTGACAATCTGGCCCAGGCTGACGTTGAGCGCCCAGATCAGGTTCACGGGGGGAGTGCCGTAGTAGCTGGGGCGGCGCTCCTCGTATGCCTCCATGATCGGCAGCCACTGGGTCCAGTCGGCATAGTAGTTCGGCACCGGCGACGTGCGCTGGCGCCACGCCTCCATGGCTCGCGGACCGGCTACCACCAGGGCCAGCCCAGGCGGCACGCCGACGGCCTTCTGCGATGCGGTCAGGGCCAGATCGACGCCCCATTCCTCCTGGCGTAGCTCCTCGCCGGCCACCGAGCAGACGCCGTCCACTACCACCAGCGCGCCGTATCGGCGCCCCAGCGCGGCATAGCCCGGCACGTCGGCGCAAACGGCGGTCGAAGTATCGACGTGGGTGATCGTCATCAACTTGAACTGGTCTGCTTCGAGCGCCGCCTCCACCGCTTCCAGCGGTGGCTCATCGCCGATCGACGGGGCCAGCACCTCGGTGACCTCGGCGCCGTAGCGCGCCAGGATGGCGGCAAATCGATCCCCGAAATAGCCCGTGTTGACGACCAACGCTTTGTCGCCTGGTTCGATCAGGTTGGCGGCAGCCATGTCCATCGCCAGCGAGCCCGAGCCGGCGACGACAAACGGCTGCCCGCTGGGGCAGAGGAACACCTGGCGCAGCCGTTCAAGCGCCTGACCAAAGGCATCGATAAAGTTCGGGGCGACGTGGCTGCCGGTGGGCATGCCCATTGCCCGCATCACTTCCGGTGTGAACTCGATGGGACCCGGGATCATCAGCAACTTGCGGTCTTTCATGGGAGTATGCCTCCTTCACGCAGGATTTCGCGCAGGACCTGGCGCTCGCTCTCGGTGATGTCCATCAGCGGCGAGCGGACCGGGCCGCCGTAGTAGCCTAGCATGTCCATCGCGGCCTTGAGCCCGGC
>Ga0316577_10001831_pt1 | contig 10265 bp, 11 predicted proteins | sample S5NA_FD_203073 | JGI IMG/M metagenome (GOLD analysis project Ga0316577, IMG submission 203073) | Rhizosphere microbial communities from salt marsh grasses in Alabama, United States - S5-7_050615r2r1 | ecosystem: Host-associated > Plants > Roots > Rhizosphere | place: USA: Alabama | collected... | reverse complement strand
GCCCGCAGGTCGCGCAGCAGGCATTGCACGTATCCGGGCCGGCCCCGTGTCTTCGGAACGAGGCTGGCCTCGACCTCCACCGGGATTTTGTGGCCGTCGCGCCTGGTCAACAACCACTCGCTGGCCAGCAGGTGCTTGCCGGCCAGCAGGCGGGCCAGCGCTGCCCGCGCGGCTTCCAGGGCCGGAGGGGCCAGGATCTGCTCCAGGCATTGGCCCCGTAGCTCCTGGGGCGGGCGGCCCAGGATGCTGCCTGCCCGGCGGTTGGCCAGCAGGCAGTTGCCCTCCGGATCCAGGATCAGAATGCCGTCGCTGCTGTGCGCAAAAAGGGCCTGACAGTCAAGCTCTGTTTCCTTCAACAGCCCCTCCACCGGCCTCTGCTTTGTTGCTATCGCGGCCCGTCGACCTTTTTTCTCGCGTCTTTACTCCCACGGGGAATCCGGCGTTGTCCTACTCCACGCGCCACTGGCCCATCCGCCGTCGAAAGCCGTGCGGCCCGGACCGCCTTGCGAGTTCTGCTGTTGCCCCCCATTATAACCGAAAAACGCAGAAAAGCCAAGCCCCGGTTCCCCACATCTCCTGGCCCTTGCCCTTCCGCGCCTTTTGGCCTATAATCAGCATCGCGTCGTATCATCTCAATAAAACGGGGGAAATTGGGGTGTGCGCGGGCACCGCACACACCCCAATCCCCAATTATTGAGAGGATACATCGCGTCGTATCTCTTCAACAGTTGGGGGGTGGGGGGTGTCTGGGGAGGAAGCAGCGTTGGCCATCGACCTGTCCGTTCATTTGCAACAACCGCTCCGCACGCCGGAGGCCATGCAAGATCTGCGCCACCGGCTGGATGCCGGCATCCAGCTCACAACCGGCCCCGGCCTGCCGTCGCCCGCCGCCTACCACGTCCTCGTCGCCGGGCGCCCCCGCCGCGAGGAAGTCATCGCCAGCCCCCACCTGCGGGCCGTGGTCGTGCCCTGGGCCGGCATCCCCGAATCGACCTGGCAGTTGATGCGCGAATTCCCCGGGATCGCCGTCCACAATCTGCACCACAACGCCCTGCCCGTGGCCGAGCACGCCCTGGCCCTGCTGCTGGCCGCCGCCAAGTTCGTCGTGCCCATGGACCGCGCCCTGCGTGGGCACGACTGGCGGCCCCGCTACGAGCCCAACCCCAGCCTGCTCCTGGAGGGGCGCACGGCCCTGATCCTGGGCTATGGCGCCATCGGCCGCAAGCTGGCGATGATGTGCCGCGGGCTGGGCATGGACGTGATCGCCGTCCGGCGGCAGGTGCCCGAGGGCAGCCGGTGGCAGGAGGATACCGGCATCCTGCTGGCCCCGGCCGAGGACCTACACACCCTGCTGCCCCGTGCCGCCGCGCTGCTCATCTGCCTGCCCCACACCCCGGAAACCACCGGCCTCATCGGTGCCCGCGAGCTGGCCCTGCTGCCGCCCCAGGCCGTGCTGGTCAACGTCGGCCGCGGCCCCATCGTCGACGAGGCCGCCCTCTACCATGCCCTGCGCGACGGCCGGCTCTGTGCCGCCGGCCTGGACGTCTGGTACAACTATCCCCAGGATGCCGAGGCCCGGGGCCACACCGCACCCTCGGCCTATCCCTTTCACGAGCTGCCCAACGTGGTCATGAGCCCTCATCGGGCCGGCGGCTCGACCGGCACGGAGGCGCTGCGGGTCCGCCACCTGGCCCGCCTGCTCAACGCCGCCGCCCGGGGCGAGCCGGTGCCCAACCGCGTTGACCTGGAGGCCGGCTATTAAACGCCCCGCCGCGACGGACGAAGCACTGGCCCAAGACCTGCTGGTGGATCTGGGCGGCCATGGCCCCCTGCTGCACCTGGCCCACGCCAACGGCTTTCCGCCCGGCAGCTACCGCCGCCTGGCCCGGGCCCTGGCCGATGACTATCACCTCGTCGCCCTGCCCGCCCGGCCGCTGTGGCCCGGCAGCCGCCCCGCCGAGGCCCTCACCTGGCGCCCCCTGGCCGACGACCTGGTCCGGGGCCTCGATGCCCGCGGCCTGGCCGGCATCATCGGCGTCGGCCATTCCCTCGGCGGCGTCCTGACCCTGTGGGCCGCGCTCGCCTCGCGCGCCGGCCGCCCCGACCTCTTTCGCGCGCTGGTGCTGATCGACCCTGTCATCCTGCCCCGCCCCTGGCTGTGGGGGCTGCGGCTGCTGCGCCGGCTCGGGCTCGAGGAGCAGCAACCCCTGGCCCAGGGCGCGCTGCACCGGCGGCGTACCTGGCCCGACCGCCAGGCCTGTTTCGATCATTATCGGGCCAAGGCGGTCTTTGCCCGCTGGTCCGACGCCGCACTATGGGATTATGTCGAGTCGGGCACCGCGGTCGAGGCCCACGGCTCGGTGCGCCTGCGCTACCCGCCCGAATGGGAGGCCCACATCTTTGGCACCGTGCCCCTCGACATCTGGCGCGACGTAACTCGGCTGCGCGTACCGGTGCTGTTTCTGCGGGGGGAAACGTCCCACACGTTCCGGCCCGGCGTGTTGGCCCGGCTGGCCCACCTGCTGCCCCACGCCGCGACAGCCACCATCGCCGGCGCCGGCCACCTGCTGCCCATGGAAAAGCCGGACGAAACCGCTGCCGCCATCCGCGCCTTTCTCAAGTAGGGCGAATTGCCAATTTGCCCAACGACGCGTTGCGCGAGTTGCCAACTTGCAGGACCGAGTAGGGCCAATTGCCAATTTGCCCACAGCCAAGCTTGACCGGGCCGCAATTCGAGGGTAAAATGGGGGAGAGGAGGGGAGCATGACGCTTCAGACCATAGCACGCCCGCTGGAAGAAGTACGAGCCTATCTGGACGAGCTGCTCCAGGTCGAGGGCCAGGAGCCCGACAGCAACGGACTCGTCGTCGAAGGCCCACCCACCCTGGCCCGCCTGGGCCTGGCCGTCAACTGCTCCTTCCAGGCGATCCAGCAGGCGGCGCAGCGCGGCTGCAACTTGCTGCTCTGCCATCACGCCGCCAGGCCCAGCACCGACGCCCACCTGGCGGCCCAGAAATACGACAAGCTGCGCGAGCATGGCATCGGCCTGTACGTAGCCCACGACTGCCTGGACCTGGCCCGCGAGTTTGGCACCGCCGATGCCCTGGCCCGGGCGGCCCGCATCGCCATCCAGGGGCCTTTCAAACCCGACGACGAGGTTGAGTTTGGCGTCCACGGCATGACCGTCGGCAGCCTGCCCGAGTTTGTCACCCGCGTGGGCAACCAGCTCGGCACCGGGGTGCGCGCCTGGAAGAACACGCCCAGCTTTGGGCACGTGGCCGTCGTGCCCGGCTATGGAGCGCGCCCCGAGTGGCTGGCCCGCGCCCAGGCCCTGGGCTGCGATACCTACCTCAGCGGCGAGGGGCTCATGTTCGCCATCCTGTTCGCCCGCGAAGCGGGCATCAACCTGGTCCTGGCCGGGCATTACGCCACCGAGACGCCGGGCATTATGGCCCTCGGCGCGCGCCTGGCCCGCGACCTGAAGCTGGACATTACCTTTATCCCAGAGACCATCGTGGAGGCCGAAGCATAAACCGCTTTCTGTCTCAAGCAGGCCGGGCGCGCGCCCGGCCCGCTTGAGACAGAAATGAGACCGAGATGACCAACCAAGAGATTGCGGACATTTTCAGAAGCATCGGCGACATGCTCGACATCCTGGGCGAAAACCGCTTCAAGGTCATCGCCTACCGCCGCGCGGCCGACAACATTCTGAACCTGGGCCGCGACCTGCGTAGCTATTGGCAGGCCGGCGATCTGCAAGAGATCCCGGGCATCGGCTCTGCCATCGCCGGCAAAATCGAAGAGCTGCTGACCACGGGCCGCCTCGAATACTACGAGCGGCTGCAGGACGAAGTGCCGGCCGGCGTCGTCTCGCTGCTCGAAATCCCCGACGTCGGCCCCAAGACCGCCAGGCTGCTCTGGGAGGGCCTGGGCCTGCAAAGTGTGCCCGAGGTCGAGGCCGCGGCCCGCAACGGGCGGCTGCGCGACCTGCCCGGCCTGGGCGCCCGCTCCGAGGCCAAAATCCTGGCCGGCATCGAGCTCCTCTACCGCCGCAGCGACCGCATCCCCCTGGGCAGCGCCTGGCCCGTGGCCACCGGCCTGCTGGCCAGCCTCGAGGCCGATTGCCCCCAGGTGCTCCGCTCCGCCGTGGCCGGCAGCCTGCGCCGCATGCGTGCCACCATTGGCGACGTCGACCTGCTGGTCGCCTCTGAGGCGCCGGCGGCCGTCATGCGCGCCTTTGCCGCCCTGCCGCGGGTGGCCGAGGTGCTGCTCAGCGGCCAGACCAAGACCACGGTGCGGCTGCACGACGGCTTGCAGGTCGACCTGCGGGTCCTGGCGCCCCAACGCTGGGGCGCCGCCCTGCAATATTTCACCGGCAGCCAGGCCCACAACGTCCGGGTGCGCGAGCTGGCCCAAAAGCAGGGCCTGAGCCTCAGCGAGTACGGCTTCAAGCGGGAGGACGGGAGTGAAGTCCTGTGCCCCGAGGAGGCGCTGGTCTATGAAACCCTGGGCCTGCCCTGGATCCCGCCCGAGCTGCGCGAGGACCGGGGCGAGATCCAGGCCGCCCAGGCCGGTGCCCTGCCGCCCCTCATCCAGCGGAGTGAGATCCGCGGCGACCTGCACGCCCACAGCGAGTGGAGCGACGGCGCCGCCACCCTGGCCGAGATGGCCGAGGCAGCCCGCGCCCTGGGCTACGGCTACCTGGTCATCTCGGACCATACCCAGAGCCTGGGCGTGGCGGGGGGCCTCGATCCGGAGCAGGTTCGCGCCCAGCGGGCCGAGATCGACGCCCTGAACGCCGGCTGGGACGACTTTCATTTGCTGCAGGGCTGCGAGCTCGAGATCAAGGCCGACGGCAGCCTCGATTTCGACGACGAGGTGCTGGCCGGCCTCGACCTGGTAGTGGCCTCGGTCCACACCTCGCTGCGCCAGGACGCCGATCAGATCACCGGCCGGGTGCTCAACGCCCTGGCCAATCCCTACGTAGACGTCATCGGCCATCCCTCGGGCCGCCTGCTGGGCCAGCGCGAGGGGAGCGCCGTCGACCTGGAGGCCGTCATCCGTGCCGCGGCCGCCAGCGGCACCGCCCTGGAAGTAAACAGCATTCCGGCCCGGCTGGACCTGGACGACGTTCACGTCCGCCGTGCCGTCGATCTGGGCGTCAAGGTGGCCATCAACAGCGACGCCCACCATCCCGATGGCCTGGAAAACCTGACCTACGGCCTGGCCACAGCCCGCCGGGGCTGGGCCACGGCTGCCGACGTGCTCAATACATACACCCTGGACGAGCTGCGAGCCTGGAGACGGGCCAGGATCGAGCGGGCCCATTCACAGGAATCCAAATCATAGGAGGCGAGCCATGACCCAATACGATGCCGGCCCCGGCGACTGGAGTGACCGTCCGTGGGAGGACCCCGACAAGAAAGCGCAGCAGCCCCAGGCGCGACGGCAGCGCGTCAAGCTGCCCCCCTGGGTGCTGCTGGCCATGCTGGTCGGCGTCATCATCCTTCTCTGCGTAGGCCTGGTCCTGATCGTACAGGCCATCCGCGGGGGCGGCGAAGAGGAGGGCACGGCCACGCCACTGCCGACCAAGACGGCACAGGTGGCGCCGACCGACACGCGCAGCCTCTTTACCGCGACACCCGAGGTCACACCCACCAACACCGTGGTGCTGCCCATCGAGACGCCGCTGTCCACCGCGGCCCCGACCGAGATCGGGCCGGGCGCCCTGGTCGTCGTCCAGGGGACGGCCGGTGCCGGCCTGAATCTGCGCACCGAGCCCAGCACCCAGGCCCAGGTGGTCACCAATGCTCGTGAAGGGACGGTGCTCACCGTGCTGGAGGGTCCCCAGGAGGCCGGCAACCACACCTGGTGGAAGCTGCGTGCCCCCGACGGCAAGGAAGGCTGGGGCGCGGCCGACTGGCTGGTGCTCCAGACCGAGCAATGAGCCTCGACCGCTGCAACCCGTGGCACGCCCTGGCGTAAAGAAAGAAAAGGATGGGGCGCGTTCGGGCAGGCGGCCGAACATGCCCTACCAAAGATCGATCTAGGAGGTTACGACTGTGGAAGGAAAAAAGTTACGGCGTTCCAGAAGAGACCGCTGGATCGCGGGCATCTGTGGCGGCCTGGGCGAGTTCTTTGGCCTGAGCCCGGCGTGGTTCCGGCTGCTATTCTTCATCCTGCTGCTGCCCGGCGGGCTGCCGGGGCTGGTGCCCTACCTGATCCTGTGGATCATCATCCCCCTGGAGGGGCGAAGGTAGTTCTGCTCAGGCCTCCCCCTCTTCGGAGGCCTGTTGCGCCTCTTCGTACTTGAGCCGCTTGCGGTCCATCCAGTAGGTAGACTGGCCTACCTCGCGGCTGACCTTGCGGGCAAAAATCAAATAGCCGGTGTGGGCCACCATGCGGTCCATGGGCCGCAGGCGGGTGGGCACCGCTTTGTAGGGACGGACCATGATCTCTTCGACCTCGATCTGGGCAAAAGTCTGTATCGCTTCCAGGCTGCGCACCAGCTCGGCGACCTGGTTCGTCGTGGGCAGGATCGCGCCAAAGAAACCACTATCCTTCAGCGCCTCGACCACTTGCTCCAGGTAGGCCCACGGCCGGCGCACGTCCAAAAAGAGGGCGTCCACGTCCCGCTCGTCCAGCCCTTCGGCAATGTCACGCTGCTCAAAATCTACCCTCTCGGCCAGGCCCAGCGCCTCCAGGTTCTTTTGCGCCAGCCTCAGGATGTCGGCCCGCACCTCGTACGAATAGAGCCGGCCCTGGGGGCCGACGGCCCGGGCCAGCGCCAGCGTCAGCCCGCCGCTGCCCGTGCCCGCCTCCACCACCCGGCTGCCGGGCATGACGTTGAGCTTGAGCAGCGTGTAGCCAATGTCCTTGGGATACATGATCTGCGTCGTGCGCTTGAGCAGCGTGATCAGATCAAAGGTGTTGGGCTCGACGACGACGAAGGAATAGCCCAAGTGCGTCTGGATCTCGCGCCCCAGCGGCCGGCCCAACAGGTCGTCGTGCAGGATGATGCCGCGATGGGTCTGCAGTTGCCCCCCGGCCTCCAGCCGCCGGATAAACTGCTTACGATCCTGCCCAATGAGCAGGACCAGGTCATTCTCCCTGGCTACGGTCATATTCCTCCCTCTTGCCCCATCAGCTCAACAAAACGGACAAGTTGGGGTGTGTGCGGGCGGTGTTCCCGCCCGCACACACCCCAACTCCCAATGATGGCCAAAATACCAATTCACCCCTCATTATAGCTGCTTTGGCCCGCCCTTCCAAAAAGCACGGGTCAGGTGGTGTGATCGCTGATTTGTTTGACCTCTATCCCGAGATATGCTATAATCCCCTCCAGGCACCATCACGACCTTGGTATCATCTCAATAACTTGGGGGATGTAGGGCGAATTGGCAATTTGCCCTACATGCACCCCGGATTATTGAAAAGATACCGACCTTGAACAGGAGCGAACAAGAGATGGAAGATTTCGGCGAGACAACAGCCATGCAGGAACAGGAACCCGAGCTACCACCGGAGAACCAGCAGAACAAAACGCTCAGGAACATCGGCATCGCGGTCGCCGTCTTGCTCGTGATCGCGGCCATCGGCGCCGCCATCTATGGCCTGACGGTCAGTCCGCCGCTCACGGCCGTGCTACGGGACATTGCAATCATTGTCCTGGCCCTGGTCACGATCATCATCGGCCTCTTGCTGGCCCTCTTGTTGTTCCAGATCCAGAGCCTGATCGTTCTCCTGCGCGACGAGATCAAGCCCATCCTGCGCTCCACCAACGAGACGGTCAGCACGGTCAAGGGGACGACGTCGTTTGTCAGCGACGCCGTGGTACGGCCCATGATCGACGCCGCGAGTATGACCGCCGGCGTCGTCGGCAGCCTGCGGGCCCTGACGCGCACCAACGGGCGAAAGCAGCGCCGCAAACGGTCGCGGGGCGGGCAGCAATGAACCGCCGGGCAGATTGGCAGTTTGCCCAACGGCACTGACACCAGGTAGGGCAAATTGGCAATTTGCCCAACAATACTCAAGGCGCATAGGGCAAATCAGCGATTTGCCCAACATCTGAACCAAAACAGGAGGAAAAAAGCATGGGCAAGACAACATCGGGCGATTTCTTTGCAGGGTTTGTCATCGGCGCCCTGGTAGGCGCGGCGGCCACACTGCTGCTGGCGCCCCAGTCGGGCGAGCAGACGCGCAGCCTCATCCGCGAAAAGGGCGTCGAGCTGGGCCAGCGCGCCGATGAGCTGAGCGTCGAAGCGCGCCGGCGCGCCGAAGAGCTCCAGGTCGAGGCCAGGCAGAGGGCCGAAGAGCTCCAGACCGAGGCCCGGCAGCGGGCCGAGATGGTGCAGACCCAGGCCCGGGAGCGGGCCGGCCAGTTGCAGGGCCGCGTCAAGCAGGCGGTCGAAGAGGGCCGGGCGGCAGCGGCCGACAAGCGCGAGGAACTGCTCTCCCAACTGGAAAAGGGGCAAAGCGCCGAGGAAACGTCGGCCTGACCGCAAAGGCCATCTGACATCATGGCACCAGGGAGGAGGCAGACCGGGTGAACGCTGTGCAGATTCGAGACTTTGATCCAAAGGACGTCGAGCCATTGGTCGGCATTCTCAAGGCCAACCAGCAATACGGCCATCCGGACATTGATGGGCCGGAGGCCATGCTGCGCGTCCGCGACTGCCAGGCGGCCGAATTCCTGGTGGCCCAGGCGGATGACCAGCTCGTGGGCATGATCCGCGGCACCTACGACGGCTCACGGGCCGTCATCTATCTGGCCTCGGTACATCCCGCTCACCAACGGCAGGGCATCGGCCGCGCCCTGGTGACCGAGATCGCCCGCCGCTTCAAGGCGCGCGGCGCCGGCAGCATCGCCGTCATTGTCCCGGGCGAGGCCGCCTTTTGGAAAAAGATGGGCTTTCGCCAGACCACCAGGGTCATGCAGGCCTTTCCCATAGACCAGGTACTGGCCGGCTAGAGACCGTCGAATCAAAAAAGCTCCGCCCGGGTGGGCGGAGCTTTGTGTTTCCTGGTAGCCAGCGGGATCAGGCGGTGCGCCGCGGCATGCCGCTGAGCAGGCCCTGGCGGCCGCGGAAAGGCTCGTGGACCACCATCCCCCCGCGCTGGATCTCGAAGCGGCGGATGCTGCTGTCGTGGTCGCTGCCCCGCGTCTTGAGCACCGCCACCGCCCGCTGCATCACGCTGTCGATCTCGACGTAGCGCAGCAGGAGCACCGAGTCGACGACGAACGCCAGCCGGCCGCGATCGCTCCGCACAAAGTCGGGGCCGCTGTCCTCGCTGAGCAGCAGGCTGGTGATCCCCTCCCGGCGCAGGCCGTTGATCAAGTGGTTGTAGTAGGCCCGCAGCTCGACAGGGTCGCGGCTCAACGTCTGGAACTGGGTCACGCTGTCAATGACCGCCCGCTTGACGCCCATGTCGCGGATGGCGCTATTGATGGGGCTGATGGGCGACTGCAAGCTGCTAAAGAACACCTGTGGCGACGTGAACACCACCCGTAACATGCCCTCCTGCTCCAGCTCGCGCAGATTCCAGCCATGCGCCAGGCCGTCCCGATAGAGGGTGTGAGGAAACTGCTCAAAGGTGATAAGCAGCCCTGCCTCGTCATACTTTTTTACGCCCTCGTGCAGGAATTGCATGCCCACCGTCGTTTTGCCGGTGCCGGGCGCACCCTGAAGCAGGGTGATGGAGCCGGTGATCAAGCCCCCATCCAGCATCTTGTCCAGGCCGGTAATTCCCAGCGGTGCCCGTGCCACGTCCACCATGTCCTCTCCCTCCCTCTACTCCTCTGTTATCTCAACAAATGGGGATTCCTGCCCCCATTTGTTGAGATACTGACTGCTCCCATTATCTCACAGAGCCGCCAATCGGTCAACAATGGCCCGCGCTCTTTCCACCAGCTCCGGGGCCAAGTCAAAGACCGCCACCCCGCGCCGGTCGGCCTCGATGGCCTCCCGGCTGGTGGGCAAAAAGCCCAGTACCTCGAACCCCGGAAGTTGCTCGACGATGAACGCCTCGTCCGAGTCCGCGGCGATCTTGTTGCCCACCACAAAGATCTGCTCGATGCCCAGGTCGCCGGCCAGCGAGCGGATCGACTGGGCCGTCTGCAGCGACCGCCGCCCCGGCTCGACCACGACCACAAAGGCATCCACCGCCCCGGCCGTGCCCCGCCCCAGGTGCTCCACCCCGGCCTCCATGTCCAGGATCAGCACCTCGTCGCGCCGCAGCAGCAGGTGAGTCACCAGGCTGCGCAGC
>Ga0316577_10001830_pt1 | contig 10266 bp, 7 predicted proteins | sample S5NA_FD_203073 | JGI IMG/M metagenome (GOLD analysis project Ga0316577, IMG submission 203073) | Rhizosphere microbial communities from salt marsh grasses in Alabama, United States - S5-7_050615r2r1 | ecosystem: Host-associated > Plants > Roots > Rhizosphere | place: USA: Alabama | collected... | reverse complement strand
ACGTGGCCTCGAAGGCCTCGAAATCGTCGGGGGACCGCAACCGCGCGGTGATCGACTGGTAGATGTTGGGCGGTCGGTCGTAGTTGCCGTTGAGGACGGACGCGTCGGCCCACACCTCCGAGTCGAAGGCGGTGCCGTGTCCGTCGAAGACTCCCACGATGTCCCACGTCCCGGCCCCGAGCTCCACCGTCGCGCCCAGATCGAGACCGGCGTAGGCGTCCCGCGCCCCCTTTCCGATGACCGCCTCCGCCACCCCGGGCCGGATGAACCGTCCCTCGACCAGGGTCACGTTGTCCCGCACCTTCTGCACACGCGGCGTGACCCCACGCACCTGCACGTTGGCGTCGGTGCCGGTCTCGCGGAGCGGGATGGCGGCGATGACCACGACCTCGGGGCTGACCAGGGGCACCGTGCCGTCCCGGGCGACCTGCGGGGTGTCCTCGACGACGCGGAGGTCGTCGACCGTCATGATGCTCGTCATCTCGCTCTCTGCGCCGCCCCTCTGGACGATCGCGTTCTCAGGGAGACCCGATGACACGAGAGTGGCCTGGAAGCCCCGGGCCAGGGCGAGCATGGCCACAAAGACTCCCACCGTGCCCGCGATCCCGAGCACGGCGACGAGGGAGGAGCTCCAGCGCTCGCGGGCGCTGCGGACGTTGTAGCTGAAGGGTATGGCCATCGTCAGACCCTCCGCAGCGCGTCAACGACGCTGAGTCGCATGGCGCCCAGCGCGGGGAAGAGACCCGCCAGCACCCCGGTGCCGAGGGCCACGACGACGCCCCCGGCGAGGGCGGCCTCCGGCAGGTAGAGCGCGATCAGGCCTCCCGTGATGTCGCGGCTCACGACCGCGTGGGCCAGCCAGAGCCCCACCACCCCTCCCACCCCGGCGATGAGGGCCGCCTCGGCGAGGACGAGACCGAGAACGAACCCGTCCGAGTATCCGATCGCCTTCAGGACGGCGAGATCATTCGTCCGCTCCCGCACCGCGATGGCCATCGTGTTCCCGGTCACGAGCAGCAGCGTGAAGAAGACCACGGAGCCGATGGCCAGGACCAGGAACTCGATGTTCCCCATCTGTCGCACGAAGCCGGCGGCGAAGGCCGATTCGGTCTGGGTGCGGGTCTCGTTGGCGGAGTTGCGGAACTCCTCGTCGATGGTGGCGACCACCTTCGCCGCGTCTTCGGGGTCCTCCACCCGCACGATGTACCAGCCCACAACCCCGCGGAAGTAGTCCGGTCCCTTCTCGTAGATGTAGTCGTGCTGCATCCAGAACTGTCCCTCGTCGTCCTGGGGGCGGGTGCCGTGGTAGATGCCGCGCACGTTGAAGTCCCAGCTGTCACCGCCCAGGTAGCTGGGGGACTTGAGTGGGATGCGGTCACCCACCTCCCAGCCGAAGCGCTCGGCCAGCTTGGCCCCCACGATCGCCCCCTGGCGGTCCGCCACGAAGTCCCTCCACTCCTGCTCGTCGACGACGTACTCCGGGTACATCGCCCGCCAAAGCTCGGGATCGACGGCGAACTGTGGGAAGAAGTTCTTGGGATCCTGGTAGACGCCTCCGAACCAGGTCGCGTGGGCCACCTCCTTGACGCCGGGCATGCGTTGGATCCGGGCCATATAGGGCATCGGGAGGAGCTGCATGAGCGAGGTGCCGGTGACGATCAGGCGGTCGGCCCCGGCGACGTCGATGCCCTGACGGAAGCCCATGCGCACCGCGAAGAGAAGCCCGAAGAGGAAGAGGGCGACGGAGAAGGAGCCGATCGTCAGCACGGTCCGGAGCTTCTTCCGCCGCAGGTTGGCGAGGAGAATCGGCAGATACCTCATGCCGTCACCCCCGGTGCCCGGTGCTCGGCCGCCTCGACGAGGACCCCCTTGTCGAGGTGGAGCAGCGCGCTCGCCCGCTCCGCCGCCCGGGGGTCGTGGGTGACCATGAGGATCGTCTTCCCGTGGTCCGAGACGAGGGTGCTCAGGATGTCGAGGATCTCCCCCGCGCTCCGGCGGTCGAGGTCTCCGGTGGGCTCGTCGCAGAGGAGGAAGGTCGGGTCCGCGACGATGGCGCGGGCGATGGCGACTCGCTGCTCCTGGCCCCCCGAGAGCTGGCGCGGGAAGTGGTGCATGCGCTCCTCGAGGCCGACGACGCGGAGCGCCGCCTCGACGTGCTCGCGCCTCTCCCGTCCCCCGAGGGACGTCAGCAGCAGGGGCAGCTCCACGTTGCGGTAGGCGGTCAGGACGGGGATGAGGTTGTAGGCCTGGAACACGAAGCCCACGTGGCGGGCCCGCCACCGCGTGAGCTTGCGGCGTGACATGTGCGTGATCTCGTCCCCGGCCACCGTGACGGTGCCGGCGCTGGGGACGTCGAGCCCACCCACGAGGTTCAGGAGCGTCGTCTTTCCCGATCCGCTCGGGCCCATGAAGGCGACGAACTCGCCCTTCTCCACGTCGAGGTTGAGACCCTGGAGGACGTGGATCTCCTCACCCCCGCGGCGGTAGCTCTTGTCGAGCCCGCGGGCCTGGATCAGGCCGTCCCCACTGCCGTTCCCGTCGACTCTCACCATGGCGTGGCCCTCCTGGTCGCTGGGTGTGTCCGCCTCCGCTGGGGCCTACGGAGCGGAGGCGTGGGGTGTTCCTGCCCGGTCGGCGAACGCACGGCCCCCGCCGGTGGGTGTCGGGCCTCCCGGTGGAAGCCGCCTTCTAGACAGGATCGCGGAAACGCTCGCAGAGATCGACCAGGGTCTTCACCCCGAAGCCGATCGCGCCGGTCTCGTAGTACTTCCAATCCTTGTCCCGGAACATCGGGCCGGCGATGTCGAGATGGGCCCATGGCGTCTTCTCGGGGATGAACTCACGCAGAAAGAGCCCGGCGGTGATGGCCCCGGCCAACCCGCCCGCGGCGATGTTGTTCACGTCGGCGAAGGGCGTTTTCAGGCTCTCCTTGTACTCCTCCACGAGCGGAAGCTCCCACCAGGCCTCGCCGTGGTTCGCGCCGGAGCGGATCACCCTCTGGATGAGCTCGGGGTCGTTCCCCATGACCCCGGCGACGCTCGGCCCGAGCGCGCGCAGCACCGCCCCGGTGAGGGTGGCGATGTCGATGACGTGGGTCGCCCCTTCCTCGCCGGCGCGGGCGAGCCCGTCGGCGAGAACGAGCCGGCCCTCGGCGTCCGTGTTGTCGACCTGGATGGACTTGCCGTTCTTCGCGAGGAAGATGTCACCCGGCCTCTGCGCCTTGGCGTCGGGCATGTTCTCGGCGCAGCACAGTATGCCGACCACCTTCAGCTGGGGTCGGAGCCGGCCGAGTGCGCGCATGGTGAACAGCGTGGCCGCTGCCCCCGCCATGTCGCCCTTCATCTCCCACATCTTGTCGCCGGGCTTGAGGCTGATCCCGCCGGTGTCGAAGGTGATGCCCTTGCCGACGATCGCCAGCGTCTCCTTGGAGGCCTTCCGCGGGACCATCCGAAGCACGACCATGCGTCCCGGATGGTCGCTGCCCGCCCCCACCCGCGCGATGCCGTGGTAGCCACGGGCCTCGAGGGCCGCGGGATCGAGGGTCTCGGACTCCAGATCGACTTCCCGTGCGATGTCGGTCGCCGTCGAGGCGAACACCTCCGGCGTCACCACCGCCCCCGGCTCGTTGATGAGGTCGCGGGCGCGGTTCACGTTGTCCGAGACCCACAGATAGCGGGACTTGCGCGCCTCGGCGTCCGTCTCGTGGTCCTTGTGGACGAAGATGGTGAGCGAGGCGTCCTTGGCCAGGAACTCGTCCTTCTCCTGCCGGTAGCGGTCGAAGGTGTAACCGCCGAGGACCGCCCCCTCCACCACCTTGCCCACGAACGGCCCGGAGTCCCTGGTGTTGACGACCACGCCCACCTTTGCCATGCGGTAGTCGCGAGCGAGACGGAGGGTCCGGGCGGTGAAGGTCTTGACGTTCTCCCACAGGTTCCAGCTCTTGAGCTGCGGGCTCCAGTAGACGACGACGGCCCCCGCGCTCGCCCCCTCCCCGAGAGTGGCGAAGTACTCCCGCTTCAGGGTCTTCTCGCGAAACCCGGCAGCGGCGCGGGCCACGTGCTCGACGATTCGTTTGTCGTCGATGTCGTGCAGCGTCGTCTCCTCGTCGAGGACGACGGCCAGGAGGTCGACGGGGGTCTTGGAGATGGGGGTGAAGGAGAGCTTGACGTTCATGGGACCTCGTATCGAAGAGCTGGAAAACGGCCTGCGACCGACGATTATACGCCGGGAGGTGCCCCGGTCCCGGCTTCAGTCGGAATGCTCGAGGTCACGGCGGCCCCGGCGGATCGCGGCCCAGAAGGCCATCGCGAGGAGCAGCGCGGCCAGGACGACGGCCCCCGCGAACAGCCGCACCGTCGAGAAGAGGATGCTGCGCTCGTCCATCACCGCGCCGAACTCGAGCCGGCTCCCGGCGAGGGCCGCGCTCACCTCCTGCCGCCAGCTGAGGATGTTCCCGCGCTCGACCCCGTCCGCGGCGTTCTGGTGGGTGTAGACCTTGCTGGGGAGGTGAAAGCGCACCGCCATGAGGCCATCCCGATCCCGATCTCCGATCTCGGGGAGGTGCAGGGGGCGCTGCCAACTTCCCTCGAGGCGCAGCCGTCCCCCTTCGCGGACCAGCGACACACGCAGGTCGGGGAAGGCGGGCGTGTAGGAGATGTGGTTCACGTCGGGGAAATCGGCCGAGACGAAGAGATAGGGCTGGCCCCGCCGCCGGGTGAGGGTGACCCGCTTGACCCGGAGACCGGAGCGCTCGAAGAGCTCGCGCGCTGCCCTCCGGGTGGCCGTCCCGTCCGGGCCCTCGGAGCTTCCCAGACCCTTGAACGCCGTCCACAGCGCGGGCCGGCCGGTCACGTTCACGGTGCCCGAGCCATCCACCCGGAGCCAGAACTCGTGCTCGTACTCGTAGGTGAGGCAGCCATGCAGGGAACCGACGAGGAGGAGCGCCACCGCCAGGCGGGAGAGCATGGCCGGGCGATTCTAGCCCGGTTCCCGTCTAGAATCCGGTCATGCCCGGCAAGAAGACGCTGTACCTCGTGGACGGAAGCGGGCAGTTTCACCGCGCCTACCACGCGATCCGCGGCCTCGCCACCAGCCGTGGTCTGCCCACGAACGCCACGTACGGGTTCACGACGATGCTCCGCAAGCTCCTCCAGGACGAGCAACCCGAGTACCTGGGTGTCCTCTTCGACGCCGCCGGCCCGACCTTCCGCCACGAGGAGTACGAGGAGTACAAGGCGAACCGCCCGAAGATGGACGACGAGCTGGCGGTGCAGATTCCCTGGGTGCGGCGGGTGTGCGAGGCCTTTCGCCTCCCCGTGACCGAGGTGCCCGGCTACGAGGCCGACGACGCAATCGCCACCCTGGCCCGCGCGGCGGTCGAGAAGGGGCTGGCGGTCGTGGTCGTCTCCGCCGACAAGGACCTGCTGCAGCTCGTCACCGACGACGTGCTCGTCCTCAACCCCGGTCGCGAGGGGACGGGGTCGACGCGGCTGGACCGAGCCGCGGTCGAGTCGAAGTGGGGCGTGCCGCCCGAGCGCGTCGTGGACGTGCTCGCCCTCGTGGGGGACTCCGTCGACAACGTCCCGGGGGTGCCGGGGATCGGCGACAAGGGGGCCCGGGACCTCGTGCGGACGTACGGAGCGGTGGAAGACGTCCTCGAGCACGCGGATGAGGTCAAGCGCAAGGCGTATCGCGAGGGGCTTCGGGACTACCGCGAGCAGGCGCTCCTGTCGAAGAGGCTCGTCACCCTGAGGACGGACGCCCCTGTGGAGCTCGACCTCGAGGCCCTGAAACGGAAGGACGTGGACCGTGCCGCCGCGCACGCCCTCTTCAAGGAGCTGGAGTTCCAGGCCCTGGCCCGGGAGTACGTCCCCGAGGTGACGGCTGCGGCCGAGGAGCACCGCGTCCTGAGTCGCCGGGAGGAGATCGAGGCCGCGGCCGGCGAGGCCCGCCGGGCCGGTTGCGTGGCCCTCACCGTGGTGGTGACCAGCCCCCAGCCCATGCGCGCCCGCGTGCTCGGGCTCGCCCTGGCCTGGGCGCCGGGACGGTCGGTCTACGTCCCCTTTGCCCACTCGCGCCTGGACCTCCCCGCGGCGGTGCCCGCGGAGGAGGCGCTCGGGCTGCTGGCGACGCTCCTGCAGGACCCGGCGGTGCGCAAGCTGTCGGGCCAGGCCAAGCGGGATCACGTCGTCCTCGGACGGCTGGGTGTCGATCTCGCGGGCCTCGAGTTCGACGCCCTCCTCGCCGCCTATCTCCTCAACCCGGGACGGCGCGGCTACACGCTCGAGGACCTGTCCTTCGAGTTTCTCGAGGAGCAGCGAAGCCCGGGCACGGCCGGGATCGCGGCGGAAGACGCGGCCGCCGACCCGACCGCCCGCGCCGCCGGGGGCGAGGCCGGCGTCGTGCTGCGCCTGGCCGAGCCCATGACCGCCCGCCTCGAGGAGGAGGGTCTCATCGAGGTCTACGACTCGATGGAGATGCCCCTCGTCGCCGTCCTCGCCGACATGGAGCGGACCGGGGTCAAGGTAGACCGGGATCTGCTCGTCTCGATGAGCCGCGACATGGAGACCCAGCTTCGGACGCTGACGACGCAGATCCACCACCTCGCCAAAGGGGAGTTCAACATCAACTCCCCGGCGCAGCTGCGGGAGGTGCTCTTCGAGCGGCTTGGGATGAAGAGCGGAAAGAAGACGGCCAAGACCCGGGCCGCCTCGACCGCCGAGGACGTGCTCGAGGAGCTGGCCCTCGTGCACGAGCTGCCGCGGAAGATCCTCGAGTACCGATCCGTGCAGAAGCTGAAGTCGACGTACGTGGACGCGTTGCCCGAGCTCATCAACCCCGAGACCGGGCGCATCCACGCCACCATGAACCAGACGGTTGCGGCCACGGGCCGGCTGTCCTCGGCCGACCCCAACCTCCAGAACATCCCGATCCGCACCGCGGAGGGCCGGCGCATCCGCGAGGCCTTCGTGGCCGAGCCTGGTCACCTGCTTCTCTCCGCCGACTACTCCCAGATCGAGCTTCGGATCCTCGCCCACCTCTCCCGGGACGAGACCCTCATCGACACGTTCCGTCGAGGAGAGGACGTCCACGACCGGACCGCAAACGAGGTCTTCGGGCCGCTCTCGGCGATCCCGCCGGACGAGCAGCGCCGGATCGCGAAGATGGTCAACTACGCTCTCCTCTACGGGAAGACGGGATTCACCCTCGCGAAGGACCTGGGGGTCTCGCGCAAGGAGGCGGAGTCGTTCATCGAGGCCTACTTCGCGCGCTACCCGAAGGTGGAGTCCTTCATCGCCGAGACCATCGCCCGGGCCCGCGAGACGGGCACGGTGCGGACCCTCCTCGGGAGGCTCCGTCGGCTGCCCGACCTCCGGGCCAGGAGCTACCCCGTGCGGATGGAGGCCGAGCGCCAGGCGATGAACACTCCGGTGCAGGGCTCCGCCGCTGACCTGATCAAGCGCGCGATGATCGACCTCGTCCGTGCCCTCGGAGAGCGGAGGATGACCTCCCGCCTCATCCTGCAGATCCACGACGAGCTGCTGCTCGAGGTGCCGGAGGCCGAGGCCGAGGAGGCGAAGGACCTGGTGACCCGGGTGATGGAGGGGGCCCTCGAGCTCGAGGTCCCCCTCGTCGTGGACGCGCGCCTCGGCCACAACTGGGCCGAGGTCCACTAGCCTCCCTTTTTGACTGGCTGTGCGGGCGGATGCTAAAAAGGAGTGTTTCGGAGGTCGAAGGCCTTGCCCCTGTACGAGTACCAGTGCCCCCAGTGCGGGACGTTCGAGCGGATGCAGAAGTTCTCGGACCCCATCCTCACCGCCTGCCCGACGTGCAATGGGCCGGTGGAGAAGCTGCTCTCCGCGCCGGCGATCCAGTTCAAGGGCTCGGGCTGGTACGTGACCGACTATGCCAAGAAGGCGCTGGGACAGGACAAGGGCGGCGAGGGGAAGGACAAGGCCAGCGAGAAGAAGGACACCAGCAGCTCGAAGGGCGAGGCCAAGAAGACAGAGTCGTCCCCGAAGTCGGACAAGGGCACGTCGTCCTAGCCGGCCGCTGGCGGTACGTCACCGAAGTCGTGTTCATGAAGTGGGCGGGGTGGCCGCCGAGCGCCGAACGCTGCAGAAGATACGCAGGACTTCGGTGACAGGGCACTAAAGGGAAAGCGACTTCAGGTACTCGCGGAAGGGTCCGCCAAGATCCTCGCGCTTGAGGGCGAACTCCACGGTGGCCCGGAGGAAGCCCAGCTTGTTGCCGGCATCGTGGCGGGTGCCCTCGAACCGGTACCCGTAGAGCGGCCGGCTCTCCTTCAGCTTCCGGAGCGCATTCGTGAGCTGGATCTCCCCGCCCTTGTCGTGCGGGGTCTCCTCGAGGGCGTCGAAGATGTCCGGGGTCAGGATGTAGCGCCCGATGATGGCGAGGTCGCTCGGGGCCTCTTCCGCAGAGGGCTTCTCGATCATGTCGCGGATCCGGAACAGCCGCCCCGTCTCGCCCTCGGGCTCACCGTCGATCACGCCGTAGGCCGAGATCTCCGCCCGGGGCACCTTCTGGACGGCGACGACCGGACCGCCGTAGCTCTCGAACGCGTTCATCATCTGCCGCATGCAGGGGACGGGGCTGTCGATGATGTCGTCGCCGAGCATGACCGCGAAGGGCTCGTCCCCGACGAGGTCGCGGGCCATCAGCACCGCGTGCCCGAGCCCCAGCTGCTCGCCCTGCCGCACGTATGAGACGTTGATCATGCTGGAGATCGAGCGGACCTGCTCGAGCAGCTCTGTCTTTCCCCGTTGCTCGAGCAGGCGCTCGAGCTCGTGGGAGACGTCGAAGTGGTCCTCGATCGTGTTCTTTCCCTTGCCCGTGACGATGACGATGCTGGTGAGGCCGGAGGCAACCGCCTCCTCGACCACGTACTGGATGATCGGCTTGTCGACGACGGGCAGCATCTCCTTGGGCTGGGCCTTCGTGGCGGGCAGGAAGCGCGTCCCGAGGCCGGCCGCCGGGAAGATCGCCTTGCGGATCTTCTTGCCGGACATCGCCGGGATGCTACCACACGGCCCCGGCCGCCCCCGGTCGCCGTGCTATGCTCCCCGCCGCCATGCTCGACCTGAGGTTCGTCGTCGAGAACCGCGATCTTGTTCTGTCCATGTTGGCCGCGCGCGGCCAGACCCTCGAGCAGATCCAGGCCTGGCCCGGTCTCGCCGGCACCGATCCCTGGGCCCTCGACGTCGAGCGACGCGCGCTCATCCAGGAGGTGGAGCAGCTCCGGCACCAGCAGCGGAAGGTGGGCGAGGAGATCGCCCGCCGGGCGAAGGCGAAGGAGGACGCCTCCGAGCTCAAGGCCGAGATGAAGGGCGTGGCCGAGCGCATCAAGACTGGAGACGCCCGGCGCCAGGACGTCGAGGAGCAGATCCGGCGATTCCTCCTCGTCGTGCCCAACGTGCCCGACGAGGGCGTCCCCGTGGGCCCCGACGCCTCGGCCAACGTCGAGATCCGGCGGGTGGGAGAGGTGCCGCGCTTCGCATTCGAGCCGAAGGCGCACTGGGACCTGGGCCCCGAGCTGGGGATCCTCGACTTCGAGAGGGCGGCGAAGATCTCCGGAGCCCGCTTCGCGGTGTACTGGGAGCTCGGTGCGCGGCTCGAGCGGGCCCTCACCCAGTTCATGATGGATCTCCAGGTTTCGCGGGGGTACCGGGAGGTCATCCCCCCCTACCTCGTCACCGCCGAGACGCTCACCGGGACCGGTCAGCTCCCGAAGTTCGAGGGCGACCTCTTCAAAACCGCGGCTGGCGAGCGCGCCCTCTACCTCATCCCCACCGCAGAAGTGCCCGTCACCTGCCTTCACCGGGACGAGATCCTCGACGCGGACTCCCTCCCGCGCAAGTACGTGGCCTTCACGCCGTGCTTCCGCTCGGAGGCCGGCTCGTACGGCAAGGACGTGCGCGGGCTCATCCGGCAGCACCAGTTCCACAAGGTGGAGCTCGTCAAGCTCACGACCCCCGAGACCTCCGCCGACGAGCTCGAAGCGATGGTCGCCGACGCCGAGGAGGTCCTGAAGCGCCTGGAGCTGGCCTACCGCGTCGTCGTGCTCGCCACCGGGGACATGGGCTTCTCTGCGGCGCGCACCTACGACCTCGAGGTCTGGCTGCCCGGCCAGCAGGCCTACCGCGAGATCTCATCCTGCTCGAACTGCACCGACTTCCAGGCCCGCCGGGCGAGCCTGCGCTATCGCCCGGAGCCAAAGGCGAAACCGCGCTTCGTGCACACGCTCAA
>Ga0316577_10001829_pt1 | contig 10267 bp, 8 predicted proteins | sample S5NA_FD_203073 | JGI IMG/M metagenome (GOLD analysis project Ga0316577, IMG submission 203073) | Rhizosphere microbial communities from salt marsh grasses in Alabama, United States - S5-7_050615r2r1 | ecosystem: Host-associated > Plants > Roots > Rhizosphere | place: USA: Alabama | collected... | reverse complement strand
CGTGATGGGCAAGACCGTCGTGCTGCAGGGGCCCGCCGGCGCGGGCCAGCACACCAAGATGGTCAACCAGGTGCTCATCGCCACCAACATGATCGGGGTGTGCGAGGCGCTGCTCTACGGCCACCGGGCCGGCCTGTCCCTCGAGACCGTGATGCGGTCGGTGGCCTCGGGGGCGGCCGGCAGCTGGTCGCTCTCCAACCTGGGGACCCGGATCATCGCCGGCAACTTCGACCCCGGCTTCTTCGTCGAGCACTTCATCAAGGACATGGGCATCGCCCTGGCCGAGGCCGGGCGGATGGGGCTCGCGCTGCCCGGGCTCGCGCTGGCCCACCAGCTCTACCTGGCGCTCCAGGCCCAGGGCCACGGGCGCAAGGGGACCCACGCGCTCCAGCTGGCCCTGGCCAGCCTCAGCGGGGTCGACTGGCTCGAGCGCTGACGCGGGCGATCTGGGACATCGAGGGGGTGGGTCAACCTCACCACCCCCTCCGATGTCCCATGGGATGGGACATCGAGCGGGGGCTCACCCCACCCCCCCCTTTGATGTCCCACGATTTGGGACATCGAGGGGGTGGGTCAACCTCACCACCCCCTCCGATGTCCCATGCGGCGGGAGCGCGGTGAGCGTGGTAGGGCCGCGAGAAGCTCCTCGCGCGGGCTCAGTTGCACTGCGGGAGCGCCGCCACCTCCGCGCTGCCCCAGCCGTGCGGGCTGACGCCGCAGGTCACCTGCGCCACGGCGCCCTTCGGCGCGTCGCCCTGGCGCAGGATCTCGATCCCGTAGGGCGAGCCGTCGAGCTCGGGACGGCACCCGGCCGCGGGCACGATGCGCCAGCAGGGGCAGGTCGCGCCGCAGCCCCCGGCTCCGAAGTCGGCGCACCTCGGTATCGCCGACGCCTGCTCCTGGGCCGTGCCGACGTTGACGATCTCCTTCACGACGCAGTCGGCCTTCTCGAGGCAGGACTGGCCGCAGGTCTTGTTGGCGAGCTGGGCGCCCTGAAGGCAGACCAGGCCGCCGTTCGCGGTGAGCAGGGGACCGCCCAGGCACTGCACCCCGGGGCCCCCCAGGCTCGCCGTCACCCTGCGGCCCAGCAGCCGGAGCGCCGGGCTGTAGTCCTGGCTGCAGATGTTGACCGGCACGTCGTACTTCAGCGACGGGTCGGTGCCCCTGTTGAAGAACCCGTCCTTGCCGAAGCCGTCGACGAGGGCCTTGATGCGGATCGCCGGCGCGCCGCGGCCCATCGAGGTCTGGCACGAGGGCCGGAGCACCGGGTTCCCGCCGTCCATCCCGACCTCGACCATGTCGGTGGGTCCGGCGATGGCGAACATCAGCACGCGGCCGGGCGGCTTGAGCCCCTTGAAGAACTGGACGTAGTCGTCGACCTTGTAGAGCCAGTCGTAGGCCGGCTTGCAGTTCTTGCGCGGGCCGACCTTGGTGCGGTCGTTGATGTCGCACTGGATGCCGAACTCGAAGCACCGAAAGGACGTCAGCGGCCCGAGCGGATCGGTGAGGCTGTACTGGTTGGAGTCGTAGAGCTGGGGCTTCTGGGCCGAGCAGTCGTCCTCGTCGGTGAGGAACACCACGGCGAGGCGGGCGTCCTTGCGGATGAAGCCCGGGTTCGCGTTCAGCTTGGGGTCGAGCGCCCGGCGCGCGGCCTCGATCTGATGCTCGAAGCCGCAGCCGCCGGAGCCGACCTCGGCGATGCACTGGAAGGCCTCCTTGACCTGCTGGATCGGGTCCTGGGTGGCGCTCTTGATGTTGGTCACGCCCTCGTTGTAGCTGATGAAGGGCTGCGACGGGGGCGTGCAACCGGCCACCCGTGGCTGCGCCTGGAGCTTGCCGCCGTCGCCGCCGGCCACCTCGCACGAGGGCAGCCCCCAGTTGCCGGCGCCGAGATCGCTGGTCACCACACCGATGTGGACGTTGGGGATCCTGTTGTTCAGCTTCTGGCTGCGGAGCGCCTCCACGAGCTGCGGGACGTTCTTGGACAGGTTCTGCTGCTCCTCGGCCATGGAGTGGGAGTTGTCGACGACGAACAGGATGTCGATCTCCTTCTCGACAGTCTGGGGGAAGGTCCAGGTGGAGACGTGGCCGGAGGGCACGCCCCCAACGTCGGGCGACGCCGTCGTGCCGCAGGCTCCCTCGCACCGGTTGCCGTCCACGGCGCCGTCGCCGCCTCCATCCGCGCTGCGGTCGGTGCAGTCGAGGGTGAAGAGGGCCACGGCCATGAGCGGCACCACCTTGGAACACGGTATCCAGCGAGACATGTTCTTGCTCCTCGTTGTTCTGCCGCTGGCTGAGCAACAGCGGTGCCACGGTCAACGGTCCGAAATTCGAGAGCTGCTGTCGGTGGAACGTGACCGGAATGCCGGATGTGTGTCAGGTTGTGCCGGCTCCAGACTCGCCCACACCTCAAGTGACATGACGCCTGCGCGACGGCTCACTCTTGTGCCGTGAGCCTCGTCACAGCCAGCGGCGGACCATCGTTGCTACGCTGGCTCCGGTGCGTGCCCCGGTCACACCCGTCGCCCTCTCTCTGTGTGTTGCGCTGCCGAGCCTGGCGGCGGGCGCCGAGGTGGCGCAGGGCGTCACCGGCCGCGCCCGGCGACCGCACGCGCTGTACGTCGAGCTGATGGGAAAGGGCGGGCTCTACAGCGTGGGGTACGACTACGCGCTGCTCCCGTGGCTGGCCGCGGGGTCCTCGCTGAGCTACCTGCAGATCGACGGGCAGCACATCGTGACGCTCTCGCCCTACGTCAACCTCTACCCCGTGGGCGGCGCCGTCGACGCCCTGCTGCTCCAGCTCGGGCCACAGCTGGTGCACCTCTCGCTGGAGTCGGAGGTCGAGGGCTGGGCCGGAGCGAAGGCCACGGGGCTCGGAGGCCAGGTCTCCCTGGGCTACGAGTACCGCCGCCGCTTCCTGCTGCGCGCCGTGGCCACGCTGACCTTCGGCCAGCACGGGGTCGCGCCCTGGGTCGGGGTGAGCCTCGGCTGGAGCCTCTGATGCGCGGGGCCTGCGCCGCGCTGCTCCTTTGCGGCCTGACCGGGTGCACCGACGACCGGCCGGCGTGGAGCGACTGGAGGCCGTGGCAGTCGTTCCACGGAGCGCTGCGGCCCGAGGTGCGCACCCGGCGCCACTCGCCGGCCGCGCCGGCCAGGCTCCGCCTGGTGACCTTCAACGTGGAGCGCGCCCCCGACGTGCCGGCGCTGGCCCGGGCCATCCTCGGCTCGCCCGCGCTGGGCCGGGCGCACGTCCTGCTGCTGCAGGAGATGGAGCACCACCCGACGGAGCCCGCCTCCCGCGCCCGGCTGCTCGCCGACGCGCTCGACCCCGCCCTCAACTACGTCTACGCGCCGACGCGGCAGGTCGACCACGACGCCACCCACGGGCTGGCGCTGATCAGTCGCTACCCGCTCTCGCGGGTCGAGGTGATGGAGCTGCCCTACTTCGACCTGCACATCAGCAGCTCGCGGCAGATCGCGCTGGGCGTGACCGTGGACATCGACGGCACGCCCCTCAGGCTGGTCAACGTCCACCTGGACACCCGGATCAACTTCAACCAGCGGCTGCTGCAGCTGGAGCCGGCGGTGGCCCTGTCCCCCGGGCCACTGGTGCTGGGCGGGGACTTCAACACCAACCCCTACACCTGGGCCGAGCGCACCGTGCCCCTGCTGCCCGCGAGGAGCATCGCCGCCATCGACCAGGCCGTGGAGCTCGACCGCTATCTGGAGCAGCAGGGCTTCTCCGCCCCGACCGCCGCGCTGGGCGACACCACCAACATGCCCGTCGGGTATCGCCTGGACAGCATCTACTGCCGGGTGATCCACGCCGTGGACGCGGGCGTGGCGCGCGAGGTCGAGGTCTCGGACCATCACCCGGTGTGGATCGACGTGCTCCCGTAGCCCCCGGACGAGGCGCGCGTTCACGCCAGATCGACGACCAGGCCGACGCCGCAGCGTCGGGCCTTCCCGGGGAACCGCGCCAGGATCTCCGCCTTCCTCCGCGTGCAGTGGCAGGGGAGCACGCGGTCGACGGGCTCCAGCGCGTCGAGCGCGTCGAAGCCGTGGAACCCGCCGACGACGGCGGAGACCCGGCCGCGCCGGCCCGCGAGGTCCAGGAGCGGCGAGAGCCCGGGGTGAGCGCAGCCGGTCACCAGCGCGACGCCCGCGTCGAGGTCGCAGAGCAGCGCCTGCTCCTTGAGGGCCATCGCAGGGTCCTCCGCGGCGACCTCGCCGGTGGAGCGAAGCCCCGGGCCGAGCGCGCGGGGAGCCGCCACCTCGACGAGCTCGGACATGCCCCCCACCTCCTGCTTGAGGCGCCCGGAGAGCGAGGCCGGCACGACCACCCGCGGCCGCGTCATCGCCCCGAGCACGCGCGCGAGGCCCCCGATGTGGTCCCAGTGCCCGTGGGAGATGAAGATCGTGTCGACGCCGCGCAGGTCGATGCCGAGCTGTCGGGCGTTCTCGAGCACCCGGTCGCCGTCCCAGCCGGTGTCGAACAGCAGCCGCGTGTCGCCGCGCTCCAGCAGGCAGGAGAACCCCCAGCCGCCGTGGAGGCCAGCGGCGAGAACCTCGTTGTCATAGAGCAGGGTGATTCGGGTCATCGGCGATCCGGGATGGTAGAATGAACGTGAGATGCAGCGCAACGCCCTCCGGTACGCCATCGACGCCCTGCTCTACGCCCACCTCGCCGGCGCGCTGGTCGTCGGGTTGCTGCTGGCGTTCGTGATCCCGCGCGGTCGGGGCGCCAACAAGTACTTCCTCGGCCTCCACCGCCACGAGTGGAGCGACATCCACCTCTACCTCTCGCTGGTCCTGGTGGCGCTGGTGGTGGTCCACCTGGTGCTCAACTGGGGGTGGGTGACGAAGATCACCGAGCGGATGTTCCAGGGGAAACGGCGCGTGCTCTGGCTGCTCGCGCTCTCGTGGCTGCCGCTCCTCGCCGTGTGCTGGCTGGTGGCCTACCTCGCCTGAGCCCTGCGTGGCGTTCTACCCGTGGCGAAAACGCCTGGGATCGATGCCGTACTTCTTGACGCGGAGGCCCATGACGCGCTCGGTGACGCCCAGCGCCCTCGCGGCGCGGGTCATGTTCCCGCGGGCGTTCTTCAGCGCGTCGAGGATCAGCTCGCGCTCCACGCGCTCCAGCGCGTCGGCGAGGGTGCCGGCGTGGGCCGTGCCGGTGGCCTCGGCGGTCTGCAGCGTCGGCGGCAGGTGGTGGCTGTGGATCACCTCGTCGTCGCTGAGCAGCACGGCGCGCTCGATGCAGTTCTCCAGCTCGCGCACGTTGCCGGGCCAGTGGTAGCTCGTGAGCATGTCGATGGCGGGGGTGGTGATGCGCCGGATCGGCTTGTTGTTGGCGCGGGAGTAGCGTTCGACGAAGAAGTCGGCGAGCAGCGGGACGTCGGTGCGGCGGTCGCGCAGCGGGGGGACGTGGACCGGCACCACGTTGAGCCGGTAGTAGAGGTCGTCGCGGAACCGGCCGTCGCGCACCGCCTGCTCCAGGTCGCTGTTGGTGGCGGCGATCACCCGCACGTCGACGCGGATGGTGTCGGCGCCCCCGAGGCGCTCGAACTCCCGCTCCTGCAGCACCCTGAGCAGCGCGATCTGGGTCGCCGCCTCCAGATCGCCGATCTCGTCGAGGAAGATCGAGCCGCCCTGGGCGAGCTCGAAGCGCCCCTTGCGCCGGCGCACGGCGCCGGTGAAGGCGCCGGCCTCGTGGCCGAAGAGCTCGCTCTCCAGCAGCGACCGCGGCAACGCGGCGCAGTTCACCCGGACGAAGGGGCGCGCGGCGCGCGGGCTGTTGTAGTGGATCGCCTGGGCGATGAGCTCCTTGCCCACCCCGCTCTCGCCGAGGATCAGCACGGTGGCGTCGCTCCTCGACAGGCGGCCGATCATGTCGTACACCGGCTGCATCGCCTTGGCGTTGCCGATGATGTTGGAGGGCCGGAAGCGGGTGCGCAGCTCCTCCTGCAGCCGGACGTTCTCCTCCAGGAGCTGCTGGCGCTCCTCCTGGGCCTGCTGCCGCAGCCGCACCGCCTGGGCGATCATCGCGGCGATGGTGGCCAGCAGGCGGACGTCGCGCTCGTGGTCCGCGTCGCGGGCGTACTCCAGATCGGCGCTCAGGGTGCCGACCACCTCCTTGCCGAGCTTGATCGGCACGCAGATGAAGGTCAGCCGGTCCTTGGGGCTCGCCTGACGCGCGCCGGTGCGGTCGAGGAACTCCGGCGACGCGGCGATGGGCGCCAGCACCACGGGCTCGCCGCTGCGGACGACGCGCCCGATGACCCCCTCGCCGGGCTGGTAGCGGCCGCGCTCGATCTGCTGGCGGGAGAGCGTATGGGCCGCCTCGACCGAGATCTCTCCCGTATTGCGGTTGACCAGGGCGATGGTGGCGCGCTTGAGCCCCATGGTGTGGTCCATGGTCTCGAGCACGGGCTCGATGATGTCCCGGAGGTCGGGGCTGCGCTCCATGCGCTGCCCGATCTGGAACAGCAGGCTGAGCTCGCCGGTGCGGTCAGGCGACAGCGTCATGGTGCGAGCATTTCGGATCGGCCGGCGCAACGCAAGGGGCGTATCCGGACCCGCAACCGGCCACTGGCCCTTCGCGCTGGGGGGCCCGGGCCACACGGGTTGCGTTTTCGACGATGGAGAACTAACAATCATCACCACTTGTGGCGTGCAGTGGTGGCACGCCGTTTGAACGAGCCCGGGATCCCATGACGCTCCATCATCTGCAACGTGGCGGCGTCCGGCTGGCCTACGACCTGCGCGGCTCGGGTCCGCTCGTGGCGCTGGTGCAGGGTCTCGGCCTGCCGGGCCGCATGTGGCTCGAGCTCCCCGAGGGCCTGGCCGGGCGCGGCTTCTCGGTCGTCACCCCCGACGCCCGCGGCACCGGGGACTCGGACGCGCCGGCGCCGCCGTACCGCATCCACGCGCTGGCCGATGACCTGGCGGCGGTGATCCGGGCCACCGGGCGCGGGCCCGCGCTGGTGGTCGCGGTCTCCATGGGCGGCATGGTGTCGCAGCACCTCGCGCTCCGCCACCCCGGGCTGGTGAGCGGGCTGCTGCTGGGCGCCACGACCTGCGGTCTGCCGCACGGGCGGCCGCCCAGCACACGCTTCGCGGTGAAGGTGCTCCACTCGCTGGTCGACCGCCAGCGGGCGCTGCCCGACATCCGTCGGCTGATGCTGGCGCCGGGCCGCTTCGACGCCGACCCCTCGTTCTTCGACGAGTGGGACCGGGCGCAGCGGGGCATGGTCATGCCGTGGCAGGGCGTCGTCGGACACCTGACCGCCGCCGCGCGGCATAGCTCGGGCCTCTCGTTGCCGAGGATCGGCTGCCCGACGATGGTGCTGGCCGGAGAGGGAGACCAGATCCTCCCGGCGGAGAACGCGCGGATCATCGCCCGGCGCGTCCCCGGCGCCGAGCTTTCGATCCTGCCGGGCGCCGGCCACGCCTTCCCGCTCGAGCAGCCCGAGGTGATCCCGAGAGCGATCGAACGGATCTCGCGTCGTATCGACAACACCAGGAGAAACAGGACTGCACCATGAGCGACGACACGCACAGCGCCCCGTGGCCCAGCATGCGCGGCAACATGCAGAACACCGGCGTCAGCGCGGTGGTCGGCCTCGATCGCAGGGGCGACCACCCGCGGGACCTCGAGGTGCGCCACTTCCGCACCGGCAACGGCATCTTCAGCACGCCGATCATCGCCCCCGACGAGCGGATCTACATCGGCTCGGCCGACGGCAACTTCTACGCCTTCGACCCGATCGGCGGCGAGGAGCTGTGGCGCTTCCCGACGGGCGAGGTGATCGACAGCGCCGGCTGCCTGGGCGAGGACGGGACGATCTACATGGCCTCGTGCGACGCGTGCCTCTACGCCCTGGACCGGGACGGCGGGGAGCGCTGGCGCATCGACATGCTCAGGGACCGGCGGCACTTCTCCCCGTCCACCACGTACTGGTGGGAGGCCAACGTGTGCCTCGGCCCCACCGGCTTGCTCTACGCGCCCTCCGACGACTTCTACCTCTACGCCGTGGACCCGGCCGGCGAGCTCAGGTGGGCCGGGCTGACCGGGCTGCTGATCTGGACCGCACCGGCGTTCTCTCTCGCCTCGTCCCCGGTGCCGCTGGTCTACGTCGTCTCGTTCGACACCTGCGCCTACGCCTTCGACGCCCGGACCGGCGAGGTGGTCTGGCGCGAGCCCACCGGCAACTTCGTGGCCTCCTCCCCGGCGGTGGACTCCGAGGGAGCGCTGCACTTCGGCAGCTTCGACGGCGGCGTCTACACCCTCGACGGACAGACGGGCAAGATCCGCTCGCGGCTGCAGGTGGGCGGCCCGATCTACGCCTCCCCGGCCGTCGCCCCCGACGGAACGCTGTACATCGGCTCCTCCGACGGCGTGTTCCACGCCATCTCAACCCGGGAGCACGAGACCCGGTGGACCTACTACACGGGGGACGCGATCCGGAGCTCCGCCGCGCTGGGGCCGGACCCCGAGGGGAAGGTCGAGTACCTGATCTACTTCGGCAGCGGCAACGGCCAGGTCTACGCCCTCGACCCCCAGGGCCGACGGCGCTGGTCCTACGACACCCTGACCCGCGCGGAGAGCGCCGAGTACCCCAACATCAACGCCTCCATCGCGCTGGGCCACCACGGCCTGGCCACGGCCTCGGCCGCAGGGGACGTGATCTACATCCCCTACGAGGCCTACGGGCGCGAGGGGGAGCGGGGCTTCGACACCGAGCCCGGTGACGGCTACCCGGCCGAGGGCGCCCGCTGGTACGCCATCTCCCCCGGGGGCACCGTGGCGGAGCGCCCGGTCCCGGCCGCCGAGGAGGGCGAGCCGTGTGAGCTGCACCCGACCCAGACCATCAGCCTGCGGCCGGTGATCTCGGAGCGGGGGCGCAGCCGCCCGGGGGCGGTGGACCCGGCGTCGGTGGAGGTCAAGCTGACGCCCGAGCTGCCCCACCGCGTGACGGTGCTGCCGGACCGGAGCCAGATCAACGTCATCCCCCTCGAGCCCGCCGCGAGCGATCAGACCTACAGCGCGTCGTTCAGGGCCACCGACAAGTGCGGCGTCGTCGTCGAGGGCGCCCAGCGCCTCGCCGCGCGCGCCGCGCCGGAGGCCCCGGCGGCCTCGAAGCTGCCCGGCCTGCCCTTCTCCATCACGCACATGTCGGTCCACTCGCCGCCCATCGTGCCGGCCTTCGATCAGATCGGCATCGCCAGCCTGACCATCGACGTGCGCGTGCTCGAGGCCGATTCGATCAGCGGGCGGGTGGTGGCGTGGGGCCTGCTGAAGTTCGGCACCACCGAGGCCGGCGACGCCGTGGGCGTCCCGATCCCCCGGCACCTGTACTACGCGCTCGGCGGCCTCTACCGGGACGGTCACCTGATCCTGGAGAGCCGGGACTGCACCTTCGAGCTCACCGGCTTCCCGGTGCCGCTGGACTACCTGCGCTTCTCGGGCACCTTCGACGGGAGCGGCGCCCCGGCGAGCGGGACCAGCATGGTGGCCGAGTACCGGCTGCGCGGCGTGAGCGAGCTCGTCGGCCAGGGGAGCTGGGCCGAGACGCCGACGCCGGGCGAGCTGCTTCACGCCTGCGGCCGCGGGGTCCGCTCGGCGCAGACCGTGCTCGGCTGGATCTCGAGCTTCGTCGGCTCGTGGTTCCCGCGCGAGAACGTGCTCCAGTCGCTGCCCCAGATGCTGCGCGCCGCCTGGCTCACGCTCCCTCTGGCCTGGGATCTGTTTGGCCGGGGCATCTACCGGCCGTGGGGCCTCTTCGACGGCGACGGCCAGTTCACAGGCGTCGGGACATTCCGCGCCTCACCGCTCGAGTCCGTGAGCCCCGGCGGCGCCACGAGGCTGGTCTACGAGAAGGCCCGCCGCCGCGTGGTGGCGGAGCTCCCCCCCCAGGGGCCGACCGCCGTGCCCGGCGTCGTGGTGATCGACGCCGACGAGGGCTGCCCGCTCTATCTGGACTACAACCGGCTGACGCGCATCCGGCGCGGCGACGCCGCCTGGACCGTCGAGCTCGACCTGCCGCTCTCGGCCAAGACCCGGGGGCGCAACCTCAGGGCGGTGGTGCTCGTGGACACCGTGCCGGTGGGCGAGCTGAAGCTGTCATGAGGGTTGCACTGTCTGATCGGCGTACTCGGCGCGGCTCCGCCCGCGCCTGCGCCGCCCTGTCTGATCGGCGTACTCGGCGCGGCTCCGCCCGCGCCTGCGCCGCCCTGTTCGTGCTCCTGTGCCTGCTCAAGCCTG
>Ga0316577_10001828_pt1 | contig 10270 bp, 8 predicted proteins | sample S5NA_FD_203073 | JGI IMG/M metagenome (GOLD analysis project Ga0316577, IMG submission 203073) | Rhizosphere microbial communities from salt marsh grasses in Alabama, United States - S5-7_050615r2r1 | ecosystem: Host-associated > Plants > Roots > Rhizosphere | place: USA: Alabama | collected... | reverse complement strand
TTTCAGCGCGCTTATCCCTGGTAAATGTCCATTGTTGCGGATGGCGTTGCCTTCCAGTTTCTGAATAGCCAACCCAAAACCACCCGCAACCGACAGGTGCCCCCATGCTCAACGTCGCCATCGATGCACAAATGATACGATTTGGCCAGCGAATGGGCATATCGTTTCATCGCACACTGCGGATACCGACAGCTGAAAAGCCTTTTCCATTGCCCCCCGGCTTGGGCCGTTTTCCCATATACAAGGTGTCAGATTATGCCCAAGGCCTCCCAGAGCCGTGGCGGCGCAGCGGTGGCGCTTTTATTCCCATGTATCAACGCGAGGCGCTATGGATCGGGTTTAACGCTGCCCGTTGGAAACCCAATGCCGTGCTGGTCGCGGTGGGCGGCATCAACGCCGTATCCGGCGAACCGGTGGGGGCACCGTTGCGGGCCGACCCGCAGAACTATCTGGTGGCGCCTCCGCAACCATGGTTGGACGGCATCAACAGCGAGCAGGGTGTTATCCGCCAGTTCGTTGCATGGCCTTTGGGCAGCGGCCGCACCGTGGAGGCGGCGGTCAGCGGGGAGGAAAAGCACGGCGGGATCCAGATCACCGTCTTTGAACCCAAGCCCCGTCGATTTCCGGATCGTCCGCCGGAGAAACCACCCACACCGCTGGATGAAGAAGGCGTGCTGCGTCCCATGCACGCAGCGCCGCAGCCCATGGGTCTGGGTGCCGGCGGCCGAATGACGCAGAAGATCTATCGCGACCCCTATGGCGTAGATACCTGGGATCAAGGCAATTTCGGACAAGTGACCCTTTATATCGTCAACAGCCTGTGGTTCCGCCAAATCACCGGCAGCCCGCCGCCGCCGACCCCGGTGGATACAAAGTTGTATAGCGCGCATGGGTTGCCCTGGTTTGAGCTGTATGACGAAGCGATGCCCGGCATCGAGGCATCAGAAACGTTCGCACAGATCTATGGCAACAACAAGGAGGTGTAACATGACAACCTATCCCAATATGTGTTTTGACAAGATCTTGCCGCGTGATATGAATCGGCCCCATCGCCACTTCGCGTTGGACGATCCCATGCGCGCGATTATTGTGATTCGAAAAATGTGGCCCAACGGTTCAAACCTGCGGGTCCGGTTTTTGGAGGGCACCGAGGCGCAGAAGAACCTGGCCAGGGAACAAGCCGGCTGGTGGCAGGAATTCGCCAACCTGCGTTTCGACTTCAACGATGCGCCGAATGCAGAGATTCGCATCACCTTCGATCCCAATGACGGCGCCTGGTCCTATGTGGGCACCGATTGTCTCAGCATTCCCAGCAACCAGGCGACCATGAATCTCGGTTTTCAGGATGGTGGCACATCGGCACACGAATTCGGTCATGCGATTGGTCTGGCCCACGAGCACCAAAATCCTCAGGGCGGCATTCAATGGAATGAAGACGTGGTCATTCGTGATTTGGCAGGACCGCCCAATTTTTGGACCCCTGAACAAACCCGTCACAATGTAATCGAAAAATACAGCCAAGATCAGATCCGCGGGACCGAATTTGATCCCGACTCAATCATGCTTTACGCCTTCCCCGCCAGCTGGACCCTAAACGGCATCAGCACCCACGCCAACGATGTGTTGTCGCAATTGGACACTTCTTTCATCGCCAGCAGCATGGCCTATCCCAAAGGAGACGTCCTAAAAGCGGTGGAACTGCCAATCATCGATACCAGCGGGATGTCGGCCGATATCGGCAGCCCGGGCGAGGAGGATATGTATCGCTTCACGGTTTCAGATACAGACCGCTACACCATCGAGACCGGCGGAGAGACCGATGTGGTCATGAAGCTCTTTGGGCCCAACAGTCAAACCGCCCTGATTGCCGAAGATGATGACGGCGGACAGGGACACAACTCGAAAATCGTCTCCGACCTGGCTCCGGGCGAATACTACGTGCAAATCCGACACTACAACACGAGCAGTGGCACCGGCAGTTACACGATCCGAGTCGTGCGTTAGGGGCTGTCTGGCAAATATCAAGGTTGGCAAGCGGACCTTTTTCGGGCATGCTGGCGGGGTTGCTTGGACAACATTTCGTGCAGGGTGATGGTGATATTGGTGGAGAGCAGAGCGATATCGGCGTTGTAAATGCTGAGTGGGGTACATGGCTGGATCCACTTCATCCGTTCAACGGATCATCAAAACGGAAGTCCTGATCATTGGTGGCGGGGTGACCGGCGCCCTGGCGGCGATTGGCGCCGCGCGGTCGGGCTGCAAGGTCACCCTGGCGGCCAAGGGCAGCCTGGGAAGAAGCGGCAACTCGATCATGGCTGTCGCCACCCTTCGCGTGGATGGTGAAAGCGCATACCGCAGTGGTCAATCCAAAGCCGATCGCCGGTACACCAAGGATGTCTTATTTCATAATATTGTAAAAGATGGTTACTTCCTGAGCGAACAGAACCTGGCCAAAAGATATGTTCAGGAGGGGGGCAAACGTGTTGACGAGTTTTTGGGCTGGGGGAGACAAACCCGGCAACGAATCATCTTTATCCCGCCCGGTGTCTGGCTTACAACGGGCAAAGCCGTGGGCGCCGCCTGCCGGATCGGTGTCAGGCAGACACCGGGAATTCAGGTGTTCAACGACCTATGGATCCATGACCTCTTAACCAACCAAAACCGCGTCGTCGGCGCCGTGGGGGTCGACGTCCTCTCCGGAGAGCTGATTGCTATTCAAGCCCGGGCGGTGGTTCTGGCCACCGGCGGGTATCAACCCTATTCATTCAAGTGCAGCCATAGTGATATGACCGGTGACGGCATGGCCATGGCATATCGTGCCGGTGCCAGCCTGGCGGACATGGAATTTCTGCTGTTCTTGCCGGCGGTCATGCTGGCACCCAGGGTACACCGTGGATCGATCCTGCCGTTTGTTTTGTATGTATCCCGATTGATCGAACCGCATATTGCCAATACGGCCGGCGAAAATCTGGTTGAAAAGATACCCCCGGCGCTCCGCGCGCTGGCCCAGGGCACTGAATGGACCAAGCTGATCTACAGCTACTATTGGGCAAAAGAAATTTTAAACGGCAGGGCGACCAACAGGGGTGGGCTGTTTTTCGATTTTTCAAAAACCTCCAAACTGAAACACATCCGCGGCGGCCTGAAAGCCTATCTCATACTAAGGCTAATGCACCACAAAGGTTGGGTTTACCAGGGCAAAAGCATCAAGGATCTGTACCGTACGATACGCAACGGCGGTCGCTGGGAGGTGGGGATTTCGAATCAATACGCTTTGGGGGGGATCGTCATCGATGAAAACACAGCCACCGGCTTGCCGGGGTTGTTTGCCGGTGGCGAGGCGGCCAGCGGCATTTTTGGGGCCAACCGTGTCGCCAGTGCCCTGAGCGAAGGTCTTGTCTTTGGCTATCTGTCCGGCCAGGCCGCTGCTGGCTATGCCCGGAATTGCGAGGAAGCCCGCTTTGATAAACAACAATTGGAAGCGGCCCTCCAGCGCCTGGCCGGCCTGTTTGATCAAGACGGATCACTTAGGGCCTGGGAGGTCAATCGCCGGCTGGAAAAGGCGGCTGATGAAGGTTTTGGGTTATTGAGAAACGAGGCGCGCCTGTGCTCCGCACTTGCTGAAGTCACGCGCATCCGCGAGCAGGATCTGCCCCGCATCGGGCTGCGCGGTCAGGGGCGGGCTTACAACCTTGAATGGCTGCAGGCGCTGGAGGTGGAAAATCGCCTGACCTGCCTGGAAGCCGGTATCCGGGCTGCGCTGGCTCGTGAAGAGAGCCGCGGGTTTCATGTACGGGAGGATTTTCCGCAAGTCGACAATGCCAAGTGGCTCAAGCGAATCTTGTGCAGCCGGGCCAACGGCGCCATGGTCATCAATACGCGCAGACCGTTGATCGATGCAGTCACTCCCCCGCATGGCCCCTATGACGATATTATGGCCTACGCCGCCCATCGCAGCCGGGAAGCCTATGCCTACAAGTATTAACCCGAATGTTGTAAAGCTGAGGAATCTTCTTAAAATGCGTATCCATCTAAAGATTAAACGGTCTCGCCCGGCCTCCAGCGACCCGTCGGGGTACGACACCTTTCGGCTATCGCTGCCGGACGAAGCGCGTTGGACAATCCTGGATGTGCTGGATCATATCCGTATGGAAGTTGATCACTCCATCGCTTATTACCGACACAGCATTTGCGGGCGCGGCGTCTGCAGCCGATGTTTGGCGAAAATCAACGGTAAGGTGGAACGAATCTGTGAATATGTTGTTGCCGGCCAGGACGAAATTGTGCTGGAACCCATTGGCGATCAAAGCGTCGTCAGAGACCTGGTGACGCGAAAGGCAGGTGGCCAAAGCCCGGAGATGCAACCTTAAAGGCAATCTCATTAACTTAAGAGGTATTCCATCCTGGATTTCCATCGAGGTCGGAATGGTATCGGAATCGAAAAAGACCGACTAATCAAAATTAGAAATTAGCGGCTATATCCAACACCTGGGCGACGGTGGTGGCCGCCAGTAGCCGCTGGGTGTAGTCTTGGCACTGCGCCACGCTAATGGTGCGGATATGCTGCTGAAGGGGGGCCAGAAATTGCGGATCGACACTGAAACGACGAATGCCGATGCCCAGGAGAAAAGAGACGTATTGGAGATCGTGGGCCACTTCGCCGCATACCGCGATCCGCTTTTGTCTTTTCTCCACGCTTTTAACAATGCGGGCCAGCGAGCGCAGCACGGCCGGATGATACGGCTGGTAGTAGACGGCCACGGCTTCGTTAGTGCGATCCACAGCCAGCATGTATTGTACGAAGTCGTTGGTGCCAATGGAGAAGAAATCGGCCACCTCGGCCAAATCATCGATCACCTCGGCCACGGCGGGCAGCTCGATCATGGCGCCCAGGAGGGGCTCGGAATGGTGTTCGAGCCCCTCCTTCTCCAGAACCGCACGAACCTCATGGACAGCCTGCCGGGCTTGAAGGAAATCCTCCAGGGAGCTGATCATGGGAAAGAGAATGCCCACCTGATCGGCGCCGGCGGCCGCCCGCAGGATGGCGCGCAGCTGTTGGTCGAAGATATCGCGATGGCGCAGGGAGAAGCGAATCGAACGCAGGCCAAGCTCCGGATTGTCCCCCAGTGGGCTGTCCAGGTAAGGCAGCAGCTTGTCGCCGCCGATATCCAAGGTGCGCAGATTCACCGGACGTCCCGGCATCTTTTCAAAGAGATGACGATACACCAAGATCTGCTCCATCTCCGAAGGGAAAACCGGTCGTACCAGGAAAGGAAACTCGCTGCGGTAAAGGCCGATGCCCTCGGCCTTGAGCTGACGGGCCAACGCCAGCTCGCCGATCAGGTTGATGTTGGCCAGCAGGGTGATGCGGATGCCGTCCCGGGTATGGGTTTCGTCGTCCATGTGGGGGGCACTCTGGGCTGCCTGGCGACGGGTACTGTCCCGCATGCTGAATTGCTGGATGACACGCGGTGAGGGATTGACGTAAAGGGTACCCATGTCGGCGTCCATCAGCAGCGGGGTTCCGTTGGACAACTGCAACAGCTCCCGGCGCGGTGCGATGATAACCGGGATTTTAAGCGAACGCGCAATGATGGCCACATGGGAGGTGACGGCCCCGGAGACCAGCACAATCCCAGCCACCGATTCGGAGGCCAGCTTGAGTACATCGGATGGAAACATCTGCCGCGCCACCACGATCCGCGACGTCACCGGATCGGGATGCTCCGGGTCGTGCCGGCGCAAATTATCGAGCAGCCGGCGTGCCAGATCCTGGATATCGGCGGCCTTTTCCTGGATGTAGGGATCGCCGCTCTCATCAAAACGCTTGACGTAAAGCCGGGCCACATTGCGTACCGCCACAGGCGCCGCGGCACCCTCTTTTATGTGCCGGGCCATGGCGGGGGCAAAGCGCGGATCTTTAAGGACCATCAGGTGCGCGTCGAAGATCAGCGCCGTTGCCTCGGGCAACAGGTCGGCCATGCGCTGCTGCAGTTCCGTGATCTGTTCGATGGTGCGCTTGACCGCCCCCTGAAACTTCTCCAGGGAGCAATGAAAGTGATCCGCTGGTTCGTTTTCATAGAACATCGATGGCCGGCTGCCGCCCATCACCACCACCGGCGCGTGGGCGAATCCGGCCACCGCCGACTCGCCTTTGATGAACTGCAGCCGTTCCATGAGGCCGTTAGCCATCGGCACCTCGCGGCCGCGGCTCATATCCATGATTGACCGGGCGTTGGCAATCACCCCGGCCAATTGGGAGGCGATGGCACGCAGGACCATCTGGTCCGACTCATGGAAAAAGTCGGTGCGTTCGTGCTGCACCACCAATACACCGATGCGCTCGTGCCCGCGATAGATGGGAACACCCAGAAAGGAGTTGAAGGGATCCTCATGGGCGAGCTCGAAATACTTGAAGGCCGGATTACGGCCCACGCAGCCTTCGCAAAGGGGTTGCAGCTTGGCCATGGTCTGACCCACGAGGCCTTCGCCGGGATGCATGCGGATCTTTCCCACGCTTTCGGGATTCAGTCCCCGCGTGGCGGCCAGGACCAATTCATCACTGTTCTTGTCATAAATATAGATAGAACCCACATCGGCGCGCAGGTGATCGGCCACCATCTGGACAGTCTGCTGCAAAAAGCCATCAATGTCGGCGGCATCCACCAGCAAATCGGCCAACTCGCCAATATCGCACAACAGATCAAAATGGGATGCGCTGCTCTGTTTCATGACCTACCTCCTGGGGGGATTCGATCCTCATCCGTAAGAATTAGCATAATTTATGCCCCCCCGATAGCGAATTGCCCTGCGGCTGAACCATCGCGCAATACCCGACGCCTCCCCGAGGTTGTCAAAAAAAGACGCCAAAAAGACTGATAACTCTCACGAACATTAAATCAATGCCGATTTGAAACGTAAGCTGAGCCATGCGCCGCTGGTGCAATTGAAGATCGGGTGGATCTTGGCCATTTTTTCATTTAGCGTTAAGGTTAGTATTCCAAAGCCAGGATGTTTTTATCTCATTTATGTAACATCAAGCCTTTAAAAACGACATTTTTGTCAACCAGGGCCCATGCTGCTGAAAACCACCTCGATAGAGTCAAATACAATAAGATGATTTCTTCTGAACTGACATCGTGCCGCGAATGTAGGCACCCCATCAGCCCCCATGCACCCCTCTGTCCCAGTTGTGGTGCGCCCCGTCCAGCCCAGGCGCATTGGCGCGGGAGCGGTTTTGAGTACAAATCCACCACTGCCGTTTGGGGTCTACCCTTGGTGCACATCGCCTTTGGGCGCGATGTCTACGGTAAATTGCGCGTGGCCAAGGGTATCATCGCCATCGGCCAGTTCGGGGTGGGCCTGATTACCGTGGCTCAATTCGGTATTGGTCTTCTTTTTGGTTTCGGCCAGTTCATCCTCGGTTTGACCGTTATCGCCCAATTTGCCGCAGGTCCATTGATTGCCGTGGGCCAGTTTGCGCTCGGCTACGTGGCTTTGGGCCAGGTGGCCATTGGATGCTACGCCCTGGGTCAATCGGGATGGGCCCTGCACTTCTGGGGACCGGCCGGTGGCGATCCAGCCGCCTTGGCGTTTTTTAATCGCTTATGGAAGATGCTAACCCAGTTTCCGCCGTGACGGTGCAAAGTTGTGTGGTGGGGGGTTGTAAGGCACTATTTAAAAGCACCAAATTGCACTGGCTCCTCTGGTTGCTCCACATCGCCGGGAAACTCGCTGAAAGGAAAGGGCCGTTGGTTTTCATTAAGCGTGATATAACGCATGACGCGATAGGTGTAACTGAGAACCTTGTTGGAAAAATTTCGAACCGGTTCGTTAAAGTTGCGGGTGATGAGCAGAAACACGTATTGAAACAGAACACAAAGCTGAACGATCAGCTTGAGAATCTCGAAAACGATCAGAAACAGGATCGTGTAGAGTAAACGAATGGCGATCTCCTTGCGCTGACTGAAAAACTCTTTGGCACTGCTCATGGTACCCCTCCTCCTTGCGTTCCATTCAGTGATGACTACCAAATAATTCCGCGATAACCCTCAAATCGCCCGCGGCAGCAGATCGACAACGAAACGGGCCACGGCATCGGCACCGTCGGCCGATCGGACCGGGGCTTTGGGCAGCGCCAGCAAACGGGCGGCCAACGCCTCCCAGCGGCCGCTTTCAAATGCCTCCTGGGGTACCCTGAGGGCCGGCATCTGCGACGTGATGAAGGCCTCCAGCAGCCCGGATTCCCGGAACCCGGGCCGGGTAATGTAACCAATTGGAAGACCGACCCGATAGACCTCGGCCAATGTACTGTAACCCACTTTGCCCATCACCGCATCGGCGCTGTGGACCAGATCAGGATGATAAAAGGTCGAGTGTTCGGGCAGCAACAGCAGCGGGCCCCGGTGTTGCAGTTCTCGTGCGGCACCGGGAACAACGAACTGCATGTTGCACGCCGCTTCCAGACGGGGAAGATGTGAATAGCGGTTCGGTGTTCCCCCCATGGTGACCAGCACCAGCGCAGTGCTGTCCGGAATTCCCAGACGGCCACGCAGGGCTTGGCGAGACTGCTTCGGTCTGCGGGCCACCGGCCCGACGGTGAGATCACAAGGCAGCGGCTGGCAGACCGGTTCGGCCTGGATTCGATAGGTGGCCCGCCCAAACTGGGTCCGCAGATACGCCACGTGCCGTTCCAGCCGTGCCGACCGGGGGTGACACCCTTCATAGATCCAGTCCCAGGTGAAATTTTCCACCAGAAGAGATGGAAGCCCGGCTTGTTCCGCCACTGCCAGCCCCAGGGGGGCGATATCGCACATGACCAGCGTGCAGCCGGCCTGGCGTACCTGTGCGGCCAAATCAGCGACCCGCCCGGCATCGAAAGGCAGAAAGCCGTCCAGGGCGGCGCAGGTGGCCTCCAGGTCCTCCCGCAAGGGCGTGAGTTGAACCATCCCGATGTCGGTGCGGGTCGGGTGGTACTGAAAGCCGCTTGACAGCGAATCTTCGAAAAACCACAAGGGCGTGCCGGCATAGATGTGGAAGTGAACATCACCCCGCAGGCGGAAAATGGCGTCCATCACGGCGGCCGCCCGGGCCGCGTGCCCGAATCCATGGGAAGAGACGAAATAGGCGATCGATATGGACATGGACTTGTTTCCGTTGCGTGGCGGTGTTGCGGCAGAAACGGTGCCGGGTATCACCCGGTACCCGATTGCTGGTTTAAAAAGAAGAACGTGTCGCCTATAGCATAATTGGTTTCCATCCACAAACGGCAACTTTTACGCCCAGGGCGACGGCAACGTTAGTATCCGGGTTGATCACAACTCCCAGGTTACATGCGATTGCCATGGGCATGCGGGAGAAGCCGATTGCACATTCAGATGGTTCGGCGTATATAATTCAGGTTCAGCGATTCTTAACACGATCGGCACTGATCTCATTCACAAAAATCACTCAATTCAGGTAGAATATACCCCAAGGTCGCAAATCTTCCATCTCTCTAACCGGAGAACCCAAAGTGATTCCGGTGAGCGGCAGCGTCCAAAATATAGAGATCGGGCCCCGAATGGCGGGGATGAACCGCTATCTGGTGGGGGGCGCGGTGCGCGATGAGCTGTTGGGACGGCCGGTCACCGATCGGGACTATTTAGTCACCGGGGTTGATGAGGGGACTTTCCTGAGCCGCTTTCCCGGGGCCAAGCGGGTCGGCAGGCGTGCCTTTGTCTATATTGTTGACGGCCACGAATATACCATCAGCAGCGACGCCGATGTGATGCAGGACCTGATGCGCCGCGATCTGACCATCAACGCCATGGCCAAGGATGGTAACGGCCGGCTCATCGCTCATCCCCGGGCACTGGCCGACTTGCAGGAAGGCGTCTTGCGACCGGTGGCGGCGGTCAACTTCGTAGCGGACCCCTTGCGTCTCTTTCGAGCGGCGCGTTTTGCCGCCGAGTTCCCTGAATTCAAGCCCCATGCGACCCTCTCCGCAATCTGTCGCAAGCTGGCTGCCGAGGGTTTGATATCCACTCCGGCCGCCGAACGCGTTGGCCACGAGGTGCTAAAGGCCTGCGCCGCTCCTCGTCCCAGCCGCTTTTTAAACCGCCTGGCAGACTGGAACGCCCTGGTGCCCTGGCTGACCGAGCTGCAGGAAGCCCGATCGATACCCGCCGGTCCAGCGCCGTATCACAACGAATCGCTTTTTTTGCACACCGTGCGGGTGATGGATGCGCTAAGGGGGTGCCCCTTGACGGCGTGGATGGGACTGTGCCAT
>Ga0316577_10001827_pt1 | contig 10271 bp, 7 predicted proteins | sample S5NA_FD_203073 | JGI IMG/M metagenome (GOLD analysis project Ga0316577, IMG submission 203073) | Rhizosphere microbial communities from salt marsh grasses in Alabama, United States - S5-7_050615r2r1 | ecosystem: Host-associated > Plants > Roots > Rhizosphere | place: USA: Alabama | collected... | reverse complement strand
AGAGGCGGCCCGCTCCCACCAGAATGGTGGCCGGAACGCCCAGAACCGGAAGAGACGCCGGCGGGCTGAAGGGGTCCGCGACCGGTCCGAAGGGCCTGGGCCAGAACATGGCGAGGCTCAGAACCACTCCCAGAGTGAGCACGAGGACCACGAACATCCTGAGGACATGGTTCGGAAAGAAGGGTTCCCCCTCCTCCACGACCCCGTCGGGAGGGGGGTCCACGCCGTGTTTCCTCATGAGCTGGAAGTGGAGGGAGATCAGGAGAAGGGCTACCCACGGCAGGAGGATCACGTGGGTGGCGTAGAAACGGCTCAGGGTGGCGCCGCTGACGAACTCGTCCGCCCGGAAGACCTCTGTCAGGATTCCGCCCAGGACCGGCAACCCCCGAAGGGCCTCGATCCCATCCGTGGTGGTCCAATAGGCCCATTGATCCCAGGGGAGGAGATATCCGGAGGTCACGAATGCCAGGAGGACGGGGAAGAAGAGGATTCCCGAAAGCCACGTCGTCTCACGGGGGGAGCGGTAACCTCCGGAAACCAGCACCCGCAGGAAATGGAAGAAGGACAGGATCACCACCAGAGACGCTGCCCAGAAATGGGCGTGTCGCACCAGCCAGCCGAAGCTGACCTGGGACTCGAGGTACTGGAGGCTGGGGTATGCCTCCACCACCGACGGTCGGTAGTAGAACGAAAGCAGGACTCCCGTCACCACCAGAATCAGAAAGAGGAGATAGGTGGTTCCCCCGAAAGCGTGGATCCACCCCACATGCCGAGGCAGGCGACGCTTCAGGGCTGTCTTCCAGGCCTGGCCCAGCGGCAACCGATCCTCGATAGGCCCGTACAGGAATCCGAAGAAGCGCGGAATGGCGAGAATGCGGGAATCGGTCGCGTCCTCGAGCCACTTCAGAAAACGGCTCCTCAGGCCTTCCTGATCTCGGTCGTTCTCGCTCACGTGGCACTCCCGATGGAGATGATCCCGTCCCTGATCCACACCGGAAAGCTCCTCAGGGCCTGGTCGCCAAGCCCGCTGACGATGTATCCCAGGGGGTTGTAGATCTCGTAGCTGCACGGAGAGCTGATGTGTCCCCTGCGGGCATTCCACTGAAGAACGCAGTGGGTTGCGGGGGAACGGCCTTCCACAGCCCTCATCTCCCCGTCCTGGGTCCTGATCACCAGAATGAGCTCAGATCCCCAGCTCTGGAGACGTGCCGTGTTGGGGGGAAAGTCGTCCAGCCTTCCCACCCGGATGGAGGCCTGAACCTCTGGGATGATCAGAGGCTCCTGAGGCAGCGCATACAGGAAGAAGATGATGAGCCCCAGCGCCGACCCGAACACGCACAGGCCGGCCAGACACCAATCCCAGAAATCCCATTTGGCCACAAATGCCTCCGCAAATGATGGAGGGTGCATCCGCGAGAATCGAGGAATAGTTTTAATTGCGCCCGTAAAATAGGGGGGTTGGGACCAGAATGCGAAAGAGGAGAACGCCCTCGTTGAATCCGGGGCCAACGGCTCGGAAGAGACGCTCCCCGTGGAAGCGATCCCCTTCCCGAACCCGGAAAAGCCCCGACCCCATGGCACATATCGTGCAATTTTCACGGCGGGTTTTCTCGATTGAAGGGGCCCGGAACGGCGCTTGGAACCCCGAACCCTCCGACAACGAGCAGAGATCCCCGGAATTCCGGGGCCGATGCAGATGAAAACACACGTTCTCCTGGGGGCAACCCTTCTTTTCTTGGGACTTTCCGTCCCTACCTCTCCTGCGCAAGCGCAGGGGGACGACATGTGCCTCATGTGTCACGGGGATCCTGCCATGCTCCAGGGGGTGGAGCGGGCGGATCGCCTCCTGGTGACGCCCGAGACGCTGGCGCCGTCGGTCCACGGCGCCGCGGGGGTGGGGTGTACCCTCTGCCACCAGAACATGCCGTTCCCCCACACGGCGGCGGACGTACCTCCGGTCCAGTGTGGTTCCTGTCACTCCACCGAGGCCCAGCAGCAAAGCCGGTCCCTGCACGGTCAGGCGGCGGCCCGGGGTGATACCCTGGCTCCTTCCTGTGCCGATTGTCACGGTGGACACGACATCAAGTCCAGCGCCGATCCCACGTCCCGGACCGCGAACATCAACGTCCCCGTCCTCTGCGGAGAATGTCACCGGGAGGGGGCTCCGGTAGCCCGTACCAGGGATATACCCCAGGACCGAATCCTCCAGAACTACTCCATGTCCATCCATGGAGAGGGGCTCTTCCGGGCAGGGCTCAGCGTCACAGCGGTGTGCACCTCGTGTCACACCGCACACAACATCCTCCCCCATACCGATCCGCGATCCTCCATCTCCCGGGAGAGGGTGGCAGCCACCTGCACCCAGTGTCACGCCCGTATCGAGGAGGTCCACGTCCAGGTCATCGAGGGGCGCCTCTGGGAGGAGGAGCCCCACAAGATCCCGGCCTGCGTCGACTGCCACGCCCCACACCAGCAGCGAAGGGTCTTCTACGACGCGGGTGCGGCAAACGAAGACTGCCTGGCGTGTCACGGCGAAGCCACCCTGGTGGGGTATAGCCGGGTGGCCCAGGATTCGGTCTCCCTCTATGTCGATGAGGAGGCGTATTCCGGGTCCATGCACTCGGGGACAGCATGCGCCCAGTGCCATACCGACGTGACGCCGGGGCTGGACCGTCCCTGTGAGACCGCGAGCCAACCCGTGGACTGCTCCATCTGCCACGCGGACCCCGTGGAGCAGTACCAGACCGGGGTACACGGCCGCCTTGCGGCCCAGGGCGACCCTGATGCCCCCACCTGCCTGGACTGCCATTCCAAGCATGCAACGCTGGACAACGTGAATCCGGCAGCTCCCACCTACGCCCGGAACATCCCCGACCTCTGTGCCACCTGCCACAGGGAAGGGGAAGCGGCGGCTCGAAGGCTCGGGGCCGAGGGGTACGACCAGGGGATCGTAGGCTCCTACGAGATGAGCATCCACGGGGAGGGGCTGATCCAGAGCGGGCTGGTGGTGACCGCCACCTGTGAGGACTGCCACACCCCGCACCGCCCCCTTCCGCCGGAGGACCCGGAATCCACCGTGAACCCGGCGAACATCTCCGCTACCTGCGGCGTCTGCCACCACGGGATCGAGGAGCAGTTCGAGGCTTCGGTCCACTGGGAGCGGAGAGGGGACGCTGACGAGCTGGAATACCCCACCTGCGAGGACTGCCACACCTCCCACTCCATCGCCCGGACCGATCGGGGTGATTTCCGCCTCATGATGATGAACCAGTGTGGACGGTGCCACACCGAAGAGGTGGAGACCTTCTTCGATACCTTCCACGGGAAGGTCTCGAGGCTGGGTGATCAGGGGGCCGCGAAGTGCTACGACTGCCACGGTACCCACAACATCCTTCCCCCGGATGACCCCAACTCCACCCTCAGCCGGGCAAACGTCGTGGCGACCTGCGCCCAATGCCACCCGGCAGCCACCGAGCGGTTTACGGGGTACCTGACCCACGCCACCCACCACGACCCGGCCAAGTACCCGCTTCTCTTCTATTCCTTCTGGGCCATGACCACCCTTCTGGTGGGAACGCTGACCTTCTTCGGCCTCCACACTCTCCTCTGGCTGTGGCGGCTGTGGCGGTCCCCGGAGCACTGGAAGCCGCATCGGGCCCATCGGATCCCGGAGACAGGGGAGCGAATGTTCAGGAGGTTCAACACCTTCGAGCGCATCCTCCACGGGACCATGATTCTGTGCTTCTTCACCCTGGCCATCACCGGGATGGCGCTGAAGTTCTCCTACATGGGTTGGGCCCAGATCACCTCAGCGGTCCTTGGGGGATTCACCGTCACCGGAGCACTCCACCGGCTGGCAGCCATCACCCTGATCACGATCTGGATCGTGCACGTCTGGGACGTCGTGAAGAAGAAGCGAGCGTCCGGGAAGACGTGGTCCGCCTTCATCATGGACAAGCGGGACTCCCTGATGTTCACGAAGCAGGATGTCCTCGATCTGGTCGGCTCCATGAAGTGGTTCCTGGGGATGGGCCCCAAGCCCGAATACGGTCGCTGGACGTACTGGGAGAAGTTCGATTACTTCGCGGTGTTCTGGGGGATGGTGGTCATTGGTTCCACGGGACTGCTCCTCTGGTTCCCGGAGTTCTTCACCCTCTTCCTCCCGGGGAAGTCGGTGAACATCGCCACCATCATCCACAGTGACGAAGCCTTGCTGGCGGTGGGTTTCATCTTCACCGTCCACTTCTTCAACACTCATTTCCGCCCGGACAAGTTCCCCATGGATCCGGTGATCTTCACCGGCCGTGTATCCGTGGATGAGCTCAAGGTGGACAAGCCCCGAGAATACGAGGAACTGGTGGCCTCCGGGGAGCTGGAGAGGAACCTCTTCGAGCCCTATCCCCGGAACGTTCAGATCCTCTTCAGGGTTATCGGGTTCACGGCTCTGAGCATCGGCCTGACCCTGATCTTCCTGATCGTGTACTCCATGCTCTGGGGCTATCGTTAGGGAGGGAGCACCGGGAGTCGCTCTCTTACGGTGACAGATCGGGTGGATCTTCCGGATCCGCCCTGGCGCAAACCGAGTCGAAGAGGGGTGTCGCCCCCGGGCGGCCCCCTCTCGATGCTCTGCAAGATGCCATAGAGACGAAAGGATCAGAATCTTGAAGTTCTTCTCATCAAGTCGCGGACCCACCATGTGCATCGTCACCATGGGCCTGCTCACCCTGGCGGCCTGTGGAGGTCAGGGGAAAGAATCCGCCTCGGGCGACCCGGAAGGGATGCCTGCCGCCGCCCAGCCGATGTCGGCTGACGTCCAGAGCTTCGTGAACCAGGGGAACGATGCCCAGCGCTCCGGGGAGTATGAAGCGGCACTCGCCTTCTACCAGCAGGGGATGGAGCTGGCCCCCGAACACCCGGTTCCACAGTTCGGAGCCCTCATGGCGGCCATGGCCCTGGGAGAGGAAGCCCTGGCCGACAGCCTCAGCGACATGCTGGCGGTGACCTCCCCGGAGCTCCTGGCCATGCTGAATCCCGACGGGAGCATGGGCGGAGGGATGCCGGCAAACCCCCACGCAGGCGGAATGCCCGGGATGACTCCCCCCACGGGGACATCGGGTGAGGTAGAAGGCCTTCCACCGGGGCACCCGGTCCTCTTCGAAGTGACCCCCGACACGGTTCGGCCGGATACCACCGGAGCCGACTGATACCGGCCCCGACGAACGCTCTTCCTCCCCGCGGGGTGGGAAGGCCAAGGGGCAGGAGGAACGAAGACAGAGAGGGGTCGGCGGAGATTCTCCGTCGACCCCTCTTGGTGCCTCCGTGGAGCGCATGATGAGGATCCCTTGGTCAGAAGGACCCACGCAAGCCACAGGAGACGATCTGTACCTGACTGCAAGTTACGGCCTCTGTGCCGCTTCCACTACTCTAGATCGTCGACAGAATGAGCGTTCTGTCTTCAGCACCCCCCGGACTTCTTCTTTTTCGCCGAGCCCGCCGCCATCGCCGGGGGTGGCGCAGTGACCGACACGGTCTGCACCGCCGCCCCGGAGAAGAAGGCAGAGATCTGGTTCTGCCTCAGGACCTGCTCCCGCTCCGCCAGGCTCGCTCCTGATGGCTCCGCCGGTGTCAGGACCTCGGCTCTCCACCCTGACAGTCCTCCGGCCACGAACCGGTAGTCCAGCGCCCTGGGCCAGCCGGCAGGAGCCTCGGTGATCCTCCCGTTCTCGTCGTAAACCACCACCGTCGTCCTGGTGGGGGTGTTGCTGAGCAGGCCCAGAGCGGACTCCACGTCCGCCGGGACCGCCCCGGGGATGCCCCTTTCGGCCTCGGGATCGGCTCGGAGGTCGAGAATGAGGATGCCCGGCTCCCTCTCGATGAGGGATTGCGCGAGGCTCAGGGGGGCCACGGAAGCCATCTGCAACGGGGGAAGGTCAGGCCGGGGGCCGGTGAGCGCCAGAGCCAGCACGACGACCGCGCTCAGGCTTCCCCCCACAACCAGCTTGACCCCGGGGCGATTCCGGGGTGTCAGCTCCACGGGGGAACTCCGCCTCTGGAATATCCCCTCCACCTTTTCCGCACCCATGAACGCCGCGGTTGCTCCCAGCACCAACGCCAGCACCAGCGCCAGGGGCGGGACCCCCATCACGGCAGGAAGGAGGGAAACCTCGCCGGACCCCGCCTGATAAAGAGCCAGGAGGCCCGGAACCCAGTCCACCGTCAGGGTGAAGAGAGCGATGCCGACGAAGATCCCTCCGAAGGTGACCCAGGCATCGATGCGCCCCGACACCATGGAGACCACCGAAGTCCCCGGGCAAAGACCGCTCATGAGGAACCCGACCCCCAGGAGAAATCCGCCCACCGCCTGCGCCGGGATGAAGTTCAAATTGACCCACATCGAGGAGATGTCCGCCAGGCCCACAGCCTGGAGCCCGAAGAGGCCCACCATCGCCACCAGGATGGCCGTGAACATCACCTTGAAGACGGTCATGTCGTTCAGATAGAACTGCCCGGCCAGCTTTCGGGCGTTCCCGAATCCGGCCCGCTCCAGGATGAATCCGAAGAGGATGCCGATCACCAGCCCCGTCAGGAGTCGAAGCTCGTCGGAGGCGAAGACCAGGGGAAAGGTCGCGGCACTCATGTCCATTCCCTCCTCACCAGGCGGGCCACTGCGTACCCCCCGGCAAAGACCATGAGCATGAAGATCCAGCTACCGGTGGCAAGCAGCGCACCGCCGCTCAGCGCCTGCCCGGAGGTGCACCCCCTGGCCAGGGCCGCCGCGAAGCCCATGATGACTCCACCCCCAGCCGCAAAGTAGAGCCGGCCACGGACCGAGATGTTCGGCCCCTTCTCCACCTTCGTGGCCAGCCGTCCGGCGCTGAGGGCCCCGATGAATCCCCCGATGATGACCCCCATGACCTCCACCACCAGCCAGTCCCGGAGGGGGTTGGCCCCGTTGGCGACGTAGCTCTTCAGGACGGTGTTGTGGGCCGTCCACTCCGGGGCCAGGTGGCTCCCGACTACGGCGAGGGAACGCTTCGGGAGGGCCGTGGCCCCCAGGCCATTCCCGGCCACGAGGTAGGCGCCCAGGAGCACGAGCCCCAGAGCCACACCGGCCACGTACGGATTCCAGTATTCCTTCGCTTTCATTTCTCCATTACCTCATTGCGATGTCGCTGACCCAACCCGTCGCCTGTCCCGCGAAGACCAGGATCCAGCGCAGGGCGAAGCCACCGAAGAGAACCAGGATTGCCGTACCCTTCCCGGGAACGGCTCCGTGCTTCAGCTCCAGCCACTCTCCCAGGAGAGGGGCCAACAGTCCCAGTGCGATCACCAGCGTCCAGAATGCGGCGGTGTAGGGTCCGCCGAAGAACATGGCCACGGCCCCCTGGGAGGTGCTCCCTCCGGTGGCCAGACCGATGATCCAGAGAGCCATGATGGCCAACTCGACGCCGATGAGCCCCATGTCGGCCCGGCTCAGGATGAGGCGCTCTTCTTTGGACAGTCCGAAGAGGAGCATGAAGGCCGCCCCGGTGGAGAGCCCCGAGACGAGGAAGAGCGGCCCGAGGAGCGCCGAGTTCCACAATGGACGGGACGCCATCGTCCCCAGGAGGACCCCGGTGTAGATCCCCAGGGCTGCTCCCATGACGATGTTCAATGCGGCGAGAAGAGAGATCCGCCCGTGGACCCAGGCATCGATGCTCCGGACCCAGGGCAGCCCGTTCAGCTTTTCCCGAGCGAGTCCCTTCCAGGGTTCCGGTGTGGTGACCCACGCCAGGAGGACCGAGACGGGATAGATCCCCAGGAGGATCCATGCTCCCCAGGACATCGGGGAGCTCAGCTTCAACGCCATGTAGAAGCGCCACGCGTTGAATGGATGCTCCAGATCCAGCCAGAGGAAGAACATGCCCAGAGATATGGCCACGGGAGCTGTCCAGGGGAGGAGGGAGAGGGCCGTGGAGGTCTTCTCCCCCTTACCCCGGAGCATGCGCACCCCGGTGAAGATCATGATCCCTGCTACCATCCCGCCGAGGAAGAGGTAGAGGGGGATCTCCCAACCCCATACGTGCATTGTGGGGTCGATGAGATGATTGTGCCGCGTGTTCGTGATCTCGTTCATCGATCCCTCACCTCAGGTAGAAGTGTTTCGGCTGCGTCCCTGCCTCGGGCTTCAGGACGTACCATTCCCTGGTCGCCAGGAGGCGAGACACATCGCTCTCGGAATCGTCGAGATCGCCGAAGTGGATGCTCGAAGTAGGACAGATCTCCTGGCATGACGTGGTGGACACCCCGCTTTCGATGCGGTGCATGCAGAAGGTGCACTTGTCCGCCGCACCGCTCCGGGGATCGATGTACCGGGCTCCGTAGGGACAGGCGGCGATGCAGGCCTTGCACCCCGAGCACTTGTCCGGATTCACCTGCACCGTGCCTCCGGGTCCATAGTGGGAGGCCCCGGTGGGGCACACCTCCACGCACGGTGCATTCTCGCAGTGATTGCACCGTTGCGACTCGATGGTCAGCCGGAGCTTGGGGTATTCACCCTGGAGGAGAGTGTAGATCCAGTCCCGGGAGTATTCCGACGGGGTATCGTTCTCCGTCTTGCACCCGATGACGCAGGCCGCACATCCGACGCAAGTGGCGGTATCGATGACCATCCCATACCGGACGTCGCTCATGACACCACCTCCCCGACCACCCCCGTCGTCACTCCTTCATTCAGCGCCACCCGGCGTCCGCCTCGGCCCCTTTCCTCTTCGGCCGCGGTGACCTGCGCGCCCTCCTCTCCTTCCTGCGTGACCTGGGCCTCCACATCCGCCGCCCTGAGGAAGGTCACGAAGTTCACGTTCATCCCGGTGCCCCCCATGACCGGGTCCGTCTTGTACCGGGTGATGAGCTCCGCATCGTCGATTCCCCTCCCGTATACCTGCCTGAGCCTTCGGGCCTTACGTCCGTACCCGTGGACGACGAAGACGGCGTCCGGATGGATCCGGTCCGTCACCTTCACCGGCGCGGAAAAGGTGGAGCGCACGCCGTCCTGGTTCTGGAGATAGACCCGGTCGCCGTTCTTGAAGCCCCAGCGTTCCGCCACCTTCCGATTCACCCACACCCCGTTCTCGTCCATGACCTCCGAGAGAAGCCGGTTGTTGGTGGTGCGGCTGAACGTGTGCACGGGGGACCGGCCAAAGAGGAGTCGGTAGTAGCCTCGGGGCGGATCCTCCACCTCCCCGTCGTGCCAGGTGGGCATCGGATCGAACCCCTGTTCCGCCAGCCGCTGGGAGTACAGCTCGATCTTCCCGGAGGTCGTGTAGAAAACCGGGGGCACTCCCTCCTCGAAGTAGAGGGGGCGGGGCTCACCCACGATGACACCGTCCCGCTGGAGGACCTCGCAGTCCAGCCCGGCGCCGTGAAGGCGGGTCTGGGCATACTCCATGGAGTCCTTCCAGGGGAAGAACTCCGGAAGCCCGATGCGGTCCGCCAGCTCCCGGGCGATCCACCACCCGGGCTTGGAATCGTACATGGGAGGCACCACCTCCTGCCGAACCGCCACGTACGGCTCCCTCCAGGGAGGGTTGTAGACCTCGTCGCACCGCTCCAGGTAGGTGGCCTCGGGAAGGACGACGTCGGACCACCCCACGATCTCCGCGGGGAGCACGTCCACCGTTACCAGGAACTCCAGCTCCTGGATGGCCCGGTATGTCTCCTCCGGGTTGGGGAGCGTGGTGGGAAGGTTGGAGCCGTACACCATCCATCCCTTGATTCGGGAGTCGCCGATTCCGCTGGGGATGGTGGCGTTGCACACGCCCTGCGCCAGGACCTCGTCCGCCAGCGGATATTGGCTCGAGTCCGGTCGGTCCGCCCTTCCGCCCTCGGGGTCCAGGTACCCCGGATACTCGTAGGGGGGGATCTCCAGAGTCGACGGCATGAAGAACCCACCCTTCCGTCCCCACGATCCCAGAAGGGCGTTCAGAATGGCGACGGCCCGGGAACGCTGGGTGTCGTTCCCGTACCACACCACGTGCCGCCCAGGGTGTACGAGCGTGGCGGGGCGGGCCCCGGCCATCATGCGGGCCGTGCGCCGGATCTGTTCCGGATCCAGCCCCGTTCGAGTATAGGCCCATTCCGGCGTGTACGGCTTCACGTGCTCCCTGAGCTGCTCGAAGCCGTAGGCATAGGCCTCCAGGTACTCACGGTCGTAGAAGCCCTCGCCGATGATGACGTTCATCCAGGCTAGAATGAGGGCGAGGTCCGTTCCCGGCTTGATGGGCATCCACTCG
>Ga0316577_10001825_pt1 | contig 10282 bp, 6 predicted proteins | sample S5NA_FD_203073 | JGI IMG/M metagenome (GOLD analysis project Ga0316577, IMG submission 203073) | Rhizosphere microbial communities from salt marsh grasses in Alabama, United States - S5-7_050615r2r1 | ecosystem: Host-associated > Plants > Roots > Rhizosphere | place: USA: Alabama | collected... | reverse complement strand
TTCTCTTTGAGGAGCAGCAGGGCTACTGTGAGTATTACGCCTCGGCCATGACGGTCATGCTCCGCTCGGTGGGCGTGCCGGCACGCTACGTGCATGGCTATGTCGGCAACCAGAAAGAGGATGGGGTCTATGCCCTGTTGGAGAGTGACGGGCATGCCTGGCCCGAGGTATTCTTCCCCGGCTATGGCTGGACTGAATTCGAGCCCACCGGCGGACAGCCGCCCCTGAACCGCCCGCGCTCCCAGGACCCGGTCGAGGCTGAGGCGCAAGCTTTCCGCGATCTCGAGGATATGCCCCAGATGCGGGACGAGATGTTTGGGCCGGAGGACGGCCGCAGCCTGGGGGCAATCGACCCCAAGCCCGAATGGGTCCAGCTTTTTGAGCGGCTCAGGGGCCTGGCCTGGGCACTGCTGGTGCTGGGTGGCTCAGGCTTGTTGGGCATGGCCGCCTTCCGGGTCTATCGCGAGCGCCAGCTCGATGGGCTTAGCTCGGCCGAGCGTGTCTATGCCGAGCTGATCAGCTGGGTGCGGCGCTTGCTGCGCCTCGAGCCGCTGGCGCACCAGACGCCCCACGAATATGCCAGCGTCGTGGCCGAAGTGATGCCCGGCGGGCGCCTGGCGGTGGAGCAGATCGCCGGCTTTTACGTCGAGGAACGTTTCGGCGGCAGGCAGGTCGAGCCCGAGCCCGCGGTCGAAGCCTGGCAGCAGGCCTGGTCGGCCATCTGGCGACGCTGGTTCGAGCGAAGGACGTATGGCCTGAGGCGGTTGTGGTGGAAGATCATCCCGCCCAAGGATCTGGCCGAAGAGTAGGCAGTCGAGAGCCCCGCAGCCGCGGGGCTCTTATTCTTCGGGCGCGCCCCAGCCCCCGCCGCCGGGCGTGCGCAGGCTGAGCACGTCGCCGGCCTCGACCCGGGCATCGACCTTGCCGCCCAGGTCCTGCTCCTGGCCGCGGTGCAGCAGCAGGTTGCGGCCGCGCTTCCCCGGCCCGCCGTCCTGCAGGCCGTAGGGTGCCGTCCGGCGTCGCTCGGAGAGGATGGTGACCGTCGCCGGGCAGAGGAATTCGAGGTCGCGCACCAGGCCATCGCCGCCGCGATGGCGGCCGATGCCGCCTGAGCCGGGCCGCAGGCTGTAGCGCCTGACGCGCAGGGGATAGGCGTACTCCAGGGCCTCTACCGGCGTATTCAGCGTATTGGTCATGTGGCAGTGGACGCCCGAGAGCCCGTCCCCCGCCGGGCCGGCCCCGGCTCCGCCACCCACTGTCTCGTAATAAGCAAAGGGTGCGTTCCTCTCCGGGTCGTGGCCGCCCACGGCCACATTGTTCATCGTGCCCTGGCTGGCCGCCGGGATGAGGTCGGGCAGGGCCTGGGCCAGGGCGCCCAGCACGACGTCGACGACGCGCTGCGAGGTCTCGACGTTGCCACCGGCCACGGCGTGGGGCGGCTCTGCATCCAGCAGGCTGCCCCGCGGCACGATGACGTCGACGGCGGCAAAGGAGCCGCTGTTGACCAGGCGCGCTTCGCCGGTTGCCCCAGCCAGACAGCGCACGGCGTACCAGGTGGCCGACTCGACGATGGCCCGCACGGCATTCAGCGGACCCGGCACGGCTGGATCCGTCCCGGTGAAATCGACCGTCATGGCGTCGCCTTGCACCCGGACCGTGACTACGATGCGCGGGCCGGGCGGGTGGTCGCCCTGGGCGCCCCGCTGGTCTATGCCCTCGTCGTCCATCTCGTCCTGGAAGATGTAGGCGCCAGCGGGGATCTCGGCCAGCACGGCGCGGGTCAGACGCTCGGCGTATTCCAGCAGGCCCCGGGCGTAGCGCCGGGTCTCCTCCAGGCTGTAGCGGGCCACGATTTCCTGTAGCCGCTGCTCGCCCACGTGGTGGGCCGCCATCTGGGCCGCCAGGTCGCCGCGCCGCTCGGCCGGGGTGCGCACGTTGCGCAGGATGATGTCCAGCACGGCCTGGTTGGTCTCGCCACCCTCCACCAGCTTGACGGGGGGGATAATGAGCCCCTCCTGGTAGATCTCGTTGGCCAGGGGCATGGACCCCGGCGACATGCCGCCGACGTCGGCGTGGTGGGCGCGGCTGGCTACGAAAAAGGCCAGCTCCCCCCCGCAAAAGACGGGCGAGACCATGGTAATGTCGGGCAGGTGGGTGCCGCCCAGATAGGGGTCGTTGAGCACCACCAGGTCGTCCGGCGCCCAGGTTTCAAAGGCCTCCAGGGCGGCGCGCACCGAGGCGGGCATGGCCCCCAGGTGCACGGGGATGTGGGCCGCCTGGGCGATCATTTCCCCGGTAGCCAGGAACACGGCGCAGGAAAAGTCGCGCCGCTCTTTGATGTTGGGGCTGTAGGCCGTGCGCCCCAGGGTGACGCCCATCTCTTCGGCGGCCGAGATGAACAGGTTCTCAAAGATCTTGAGGGTGATGGGATCCATCAGCTTCTGCTTTCGAGGACGAGGTTGGACCAGCCGTCGACGCTGCCGGCCCAGCCCGGCGGCAGGACGACGGTGGTGTCCAATTGAAAGACGATGGCCGGGCCGACGATCATCTTGCCCGGCGTCAGCCGGGCGCGCTCGTACAAGGCGGTGGGGATGGGCCGCGCGGCCTGGGGGCGCTCGGGATCGGCAAAATAGACCGGCTTGTAGCCGATGCAGGCTGCCCGGGGGTCGACGCGACCCAGGGGCAACGGTTCCAGTGCCGGCTTGGGCGTGCGGCCGATGGCTTTGAGGCGCAGGTTGACGATCTCGATTGGCTCGCCCGGGCTGGCGTAGGAAAAGCGCTGCCGGTGGGCATCGTGAAAGGCGGCAGCCAGCCGCTCCGGGCCGGCCTCGATGCCACCCTCGGGGTGGATGGTCAGCTCATACGACTGGCCCACGTAGCGCATGTCCAGGGCCGGCAGCAGTTCGATCTGGTCCCCGGCTAGTCCCTCGGACTCCAGGTCGGCCCGCGCCTGTTGGAAGAGGGGGCCAAAGAGGGCCTCCAGGCGACCGGCGTCCGCCTGCCCGGCGGGCAGCATGACCGTCTGGGCATAGTCCTTGACCACGTCGGCCAGGATCATGCCCAGGGCCGAGAGGACGCCGGGGTGGGGTGGCACCAGGACGCGGGGGATGCGCAGTGCGGCGGCCAGCTCGCAGGCGTGCAGCGGGCCGGCGCCGCCAAAAGCCACCAGGGTAAAGCGCCGTGGGTCGTGCCCCCGCTCCACCGAGATGGTGCGGATGGCGCGCTCCATGTTCGAGTTGGCGACCCGCACCACGCCCCAGGCGGCGGCCTCCAGGGGCAGGCTCAGACGGCGGGCCAGGCCCTGCATCTGCGCCAGGGTGCGGTCGAGGTCGAGGGCCATGCGCCCGCCCAGGAAATGATCGGCATCCAGCCGGCCCAGGACCAGGTTGGCGTCGGTGACCGTGATCTCGGTGGCCTCCTCGCGGCCGTAGCACACCGGCCCGGGGTCCGAGCCGGCGCTTTCGGGCCCCACCCGCAGCGCGCCGCCGGCGTCCAGGCGGGCGATCGAGCCCCCGCCGGCGCCCACGGTGTGGATGTCGATGATGGGCAGGCGCAGGGGCAGGCCGGCGATGGTGCCTTCGCTGGTCTCCTGGATGGCACCGGCGCACAGTGAGACGTCGGTGCTGGTGCCGCCCATGTCAAAGGTGATGGCTTCGGGGTAGCCGGCCTGGCTGGACAGGCGGTAGGCGCCCACCACGCCGCCGGCCGGTCCCGAAAGGGCCGTGCGGGCGGCGAGCGCCCGCGCTGCCGCGGCCGAGATGCTGCCGCCGTTGGACTGCATGATGCGCAGCCGCCGCCCTTCCAGCCCCTCTTCCAGGTTGGACAGGTAGCGGGCCATGAGGGGCGCCACGTAGGCGTTGATGACCGTCGTCGAGGTGCGTTCGTACTCGCGATACTCGGGCACCACTTCGCACGAGAGCGAGACAAAGGGAGCGGCATCGTCGCCCAGGGCGGCGAAACGTGCCCGCACCTGGCGCTCGTGCTCGCGGTTCAGGAAGGAAAAGAGGAAACAGACGGCCACCGACTCGATGCCGCCCGCCAGGATGTGGCGCACCACCTCGTCGGTGGCGGCCGGGTCCAGGGGCAGCAGGATGCGGCCCTCGCGATCCACCCGCTCGGGCAGCTCCAGGCGCCACTCGCCGGGCACCAGGGGCTGGGGCCGGGCGGGGTGCAGGGCATAGAGGTCGGGCCGCGTCTGGCGGCCGATCTCGAGCACGTCGCGGAAGCCCTGGGTGGTGACCAGGGCCGTGCGCGCCCCGCTGCGCTCCAGCAGGGCGTTGGTGGCCACCGTGGCGCCGTGAACGACGACGGCCTCGGGGCCGGCCTGCAGGTCGGCCATACCCTGCAGGATGGCCACGGACGGGTCGCGGGCCGAGGTCAGCAGCTTGTGGATGCGGACCCGGCCCGCGCCGTCCAGCAGCACGAGGTCGGTGAAGGTGCCCCCGACGTCGATGCCGAGGATCACGCTGCGGCTTCGCCCTCAGGCGCGGCTTCAGCCGCCGGCAGCTCGACGAGGCCCGTCATCTCGCGGTAGGCCAGCGTCCAGGTGGCCGAGGTGAAGGTGTTCACCACGCTGCTGATCAACGCCCCGACGATGATGAACAGCAAGCCGCCGATGCAGATGGGCGCCAGTATCCAGGGGCCGGGGTCGGTGTTGGCAAAGAGGGCGATGAACGGCAAGCTGGCGCCACCCAAGATCCCAAAGATGAGGACGGCCAGGACGATGCCGATGACGAGAAAGATGAGCCAGAAGAGGATGGTCGGCCCCAGGTTCTTCTTGAGGACGTCCCAGCCCCGCTTGAAGGCCTCGATCCAGCCCAGGCCCTCCAGGATGGCGGCCCGCTCGGCATAGATCTGGATCTGCGACAGGACGATGGCCAGCAGGATGCCGCCACAGCAGAAGGTGCCGCCACACAGGACCAGCGACACGCCGCCCAGCACGCCGCCAACCTCGGCCGCCTGGTCGATGGCGCCGACGGTGCCGGCGATGAGCAGTCCGCCGACCACGATGCCGACCACCACCAGGATGATGATGGGTATCGCGGCCAGAAACGAGATGCCGAACAGCGTCCAGAAGCGGTGGACGCCCACGCGCCAGGCGTCTTTGAAGGTGGTCTTGCCTTCCTCTTCAACCTGCTGCACGCCGGCGATCAGTCCGCCCCGGGCAATGACCGAGATGACCCAGATGGCGATGCCGATGAGGATGGCCAGGCAGGCGACGGCCACGAGGATGCCGATGATGCCGGCCACGAGCTCTCCACTCGGATCCTGGATGCCCCAGCGGTGAAGGTCGCTACGGTCGGCGCTGTAGTCGATGCCATTCCCGTTCCAGGTGCCCTGCCCCAGGCTGGCCAGGAAGCCCAGGATCCACAGCACCTTCCAGCGCCAGGTGATCTCCCAGGCGCGGCCCAAGATTTTTCCGTAATCCATGTTTACCCCTCCTTGTGAGTAATACCAGAAAACCTCGTTCCAAAGACACGAACAGATACCATTCTATCAGGAGCCAATGCCCGGCACATGACCCCCGCCTGACGCTGCGCTGACCTCTATACGCTCACTCCCACTCGATCGTTGCCGGCGGCTTGCTGGAGATGTCGTACACCACGCGGTTGATGCCGGGTACCTCGTTCACGATGCGGTTCGAGATGCGGGCCAGCAGGTCGTAGGGTAGCCGCGCCCAGTCGGCCGTCATGAAATCGTCGGTGGTTACGGCCCGCAGGGCGACCACGTCGGCGTAGGTCCGGCCGTCGCCCATGACGCCCACGCTCTGCACCGGCAGCAGCACGGCGAAGGACTGGGCCGTGCCTCGATCCGCCCGCTGACGCAGCAGGCCCGCATCCGCAAGCTCCTGCACAAAGATCGCATCTGCGGCGCGCAGCGTCTCCAGCCGCTCCCAGGTGATGGCACCCAGGATACGCACTGCCAGCCCCGGCCCGGGGAAGGGCTGGCGATAGACGATCTCGTCAGGCAGGCCCAGCTCGTGGCCCACGGCCCGCACTTCGTCCTTGAACAGGTAGCGCAGGGGCTCGACCAGCGCCAGCTGCATATCGTCGGGCAGGCCGCCGACGTTGTGGTGGGTCTTGATGCGCTGGGCGCCGGGCCGCCCGGCCCCGGCGCTTTCGATGACGTCGGGATAGATGGTGCCCTGGGCCAAAAAGTCGAAATGGCCCAGGCGACGGGCCTCGCGTTCAAAGATGCGCACGAACCTTTCGCCGATGATGCGCCGCTTTTCCTCGGGATCGATGACGCCGGCCAGGGCGATCAGGTACTCTTCCACAGCGTCGACGGCCACCATCTTCATGCCCTGCTCCTGCTTAAACGTGTGTACCACCTGCCGGGCTTCGCCCTGGCGCAGCAGGCCGTGGTCGACAAAGACGCAGGTGAGCTGCTCGCCCACTGCCCGGTGGACCAGCGCCGCAGTGACGGCCGAATCGACGCCGCCCGACAGGGCGCACAGCACCTGGCCCCGGCCCACCTGCTCACGGACGGCGTCCACGGCCTCGTCCACGAAATGGGCCGCCGTCCAATTGCCCTGCAAGCCGCAAACACGGTACAAAAAGTTGCGCACGATCTCGGCGCCCTGGGGTGTGTGTACCACCTCGGGGTGGAACTGGAGACCGTACAGGCGCCGGCCATAGTGGGCCATGGCCGCGATGGGCGAGTTGTCGGTCTGGGCCACGACGACGAATCCCGGCGGCAGGGCCTCGATGCGGTCGCCGTGGCTCATCCACACCTGGAGGGCAAAGGGCAGCTCGGCGAACAGGGGGCAGGCCAGGTCGGTGATCTGCAAGAGGGCCGGGCCGTATTCGCGGCGCTGGGCGGCGGCCACGCGCCCGCCCAGGTTATGGGCCAGGAGCTGCATGCCGTAGCAGATGCCCAGCACTGGCAGGCCACTCTCCAGGACATAGTCGGGCAGGTGCGGCGCTTCGGTCTCGTAGACACTGCTGGGGCCGCCGCTGAGGATAAACGCCCGCGGCTGGAGGGCCAGGACCTCCTCAGCCGGGGCGTCGTGGGCCAGCAGCTCGCAGTAGACGTCCGCTTCACGCACGCGCCGGGCGATGAGCTGGCTGTACTGCGAGCCAAAGTCGAGGATGGCCACCGCCTCGCGGCCAGCGGCCGGCTGTTGCTCCTGCTGGACCATGTCCTGACCCTGCATCTGCTGACCCATCCTCTCACGCTCCCGGGGCGCAGGCGGGCTGGGCCAGGAGCCAGTCCACGCCGGCCTGGAGAGTGGCATCGTCCTGGCCCGCCTGCTGCGGGACGATCTCGTCGGGCGCGATCATCGAGCCATACACCTGGCCAGTGCGGTCGGCAAAGCGAGACACCGTCAGTAGCAGCCAGGCGCCGTCGCTCAGGATAAACTCGCGGTTGGCCGTCGAAAGCCCCTGTGTGGGCTGTCCAAAGCTGCGCGCAGCGGGCCGGCCGCGAAAAGCAACGGCGATGGCCTCGCCCGAGCTGCTCGTCGACGGCCCGGTGAGCACGGCGACCGGCGGCGGCGGATCCAGCCGATAGGCGTCGCCCTTGACGACGGTCTGGACCTCATCCCCCTCCAGCGCTTGGCCGTCGCGGTAGGACCAGGTGGTCTCGGCGCCGCCGGGGGCGACAAACATGCCCGCTACGCCTTCGCCCAACAGTGGGCCGATGCCGGACAGCATGGGCCACATGCTGCCGCCCACGTTTTCTCGCAGGTCGACGATCCAGCCACAGGGGGTCCCGGCGTCGAGATCGCGGATGATCTGTTGGACGGCCGTGGCGTATTCGGTAGCCGCCTGGCCCTGGCCGGCAAAAGCCGGGAGCGAGACGTAGCCGATGCGGCCCTCGACGAGCTTGCCGGACGGTTTGGGGACGGCGGCGTTCAGCGTGCCGGCCTGCATCTGGGCCACCTGTTCGGGCGTCATCAGAAAGCTGTGGCCGTCGCCCAGGTCCCGGAGGGCGTACTGGATGGCCCGGTAGGTGTCGGCCGCCGTATGCGCGCCATAGACCCGGCTCCGGGCTTTCCTGCGCAGGGCGTCCCAATCGACCTGCTCGCGGTTGATAGAGTACTGCTGCATCAGGTCGAGGGCGGCGTCTAGGTAGGCCCGCGCTTCGGCCGATGGCTCGGAGGCAGGTCTGGCCCCCGTTGCTGTCGGGGAGGCGGCGGCCGGAACCGTGGTGTTGGTGGCGGCGGTCAAGGGAATGGGTGAGGCGGCGAGCAACACGGCGGGGGTAGTCGCGGTGACCGCGGGACCGGCAACCCCACACGTGGCGAGCAGCAAACAGGCCAGGATGGCGACCACGGCAGCTACGACCGGTTTGCACTTCACCGTCTTCTCATCCCTCCCTGCGCCGCGAATTCCGCAGCTATCTCAACAACAGCGCCCGCTCCCCACGGATCACGCCCGAGGGTACTCGGGACATCCGCGGGTTTTTGGCAGAGCGCCGAATTGTGATCCGGCGCGAGCGGACGTGCGTTTTCGTTCCTGGTTGTGTGCCAAGGAACATGTTGACTACTCCGCGAACGTGATCTCGCCGTCGGACATGGAAGTGATGGTCACCAGGGCCTTCAGCGGCACGTCCAGCGAGGCCAGGTCGGCCCGGCCGCCCTCGAACGACTTTTCGATGAGGGCGCCAATGCCCACCAGCTCGGCCCCGGCGTGGCGCACCATGCGCACCAGGGCGCCGATGGTCTGGCCGCTGGCGAGAAAGTCGTCGACGATCAGGATCCGGTCGCCAGGCCCCAGGAACTCGGGCGAGCACATCAAAAAGACCGAGGCGCCCTTGGTGTGTGAGGGCGCCGCTTCGACGTACACGGGGTCGGTCATGGTCACCGGCTTGGTCTTGCGGGCATAGAGCAGGGGGATGCCCAGGGTCAGGGCCGTGGTCATGGCCGGGGCGATGCCCGAGATCTCGGCCGTCAGCACCTTGGTGGCCCCCACACCGGCAAAGGCGGCTGCCATCTCGCGCCCCGCTTCCAGCATCAAGGCCGCGTCCACCTGGTGGTTGATAAAGCTGTCCACTTTGAGAATACCCCTGCCGAGGTTTTGGCCGTCTTGAAGGATCCGCTCTTTGAGCGCCTGCATCAGTCCTTGCCTCCTTGAGGTCGGTCTCGAACATAGTCTACCACATCCGCGCCGGTCTGGCAAAGTATGCCGCCATGATCGAATCATCTGCGCGCCATCCCAGGGAGGAGCGTGTATTTGGCGACGGAGATCGAGACCGGAGATAGAGATAAGAATAGAGAGGACCGTCATTGCGAGCGAATCAATCCCCATTTGCGTAATTGGGGATTGCTTCGTCGCCAAAGACGGGCTCCTCGCAATGACGGCAGAGCAAGGGGGGCGCTCGTTCCGCCCGGTGACGGGCGACCAGGGTCCAGCAGCGGCGTGTGTGGGAAGTGCGGTTGTGCCTTGCCAAGGGGGCGGCTGTGGGGTATAATGGGCGCCGGAGAGGTGGCATGGCACTGGAATTGAGCGGGGTTGCAGGGCAGGTCGAATCGATGGGCCAGGAACTGGCCAAAGGGGCGCGGCACCGGGAGAAGGTGCTGCCCGCCCTGCGCGCCCTGCTGCGTGAATTCGCCGACGACCAGGAGCGGCTGGCGGCGCTGGCCGAGTCGGCCGAGGGGCAGCGCCAGCGCTGCGCCATGCCCACGGCCGAGCCGCTCGATGCCCGGCTGCCGGCGCCCGAGGCCCCGGCCCAGGCTACCGTCCTGGCCGCCGACGGCTCGCAGATCTATCCCGACCCCCACGGCCTGGCCCTCTACTACCTGATCAACGTCGGCAGCCTGGTCTACCGGCATGGCAGCGGCCAGGCGCCCCGGGCGGGCTCGGAGGCCCGGCTGGGCCACGCCGTCGACCCGGACGGCAGCCTGCTGAGCGGCGAGCGGATCAACGCCCGGCGCGACGTGGCCGAGATGCAGGCCCTGGCCGACCTGGCGGAGGAATCGCTCCCCGACCCGGCCGTGGCTCTCCTGGACAGCACGTTGGGCCTGCGCGCCTGGGGCGCCACCATCCCCCAGGCCGAGCAGGAGGCGCTGCAAGAGACCTACCTGGCCCAGATGGATCGCGTGCGGCTGGCGGGTGTATCCCTGGCCGGCTTTGTGGGGCGCTCGCGCCAGGCGGGGGTCGTCAAGCTGCTGGACCTGGCCCGCCAGGAGGATCCGGCCAATCCGTCGCCCGGGCCCTCACCCTTTGCCGGGCTGACCGACCAGGTGCTGTGGGGCGACCTGGCGCCGGGCCAGCGCTCGGCTCTCTTTCTCCAGCCCGGCGCCCTGCCGGTCTATTTCTTTTACCTCAACGCCGAGCCG
>Ga0316577_10001824_pt1 | contig 10283 bp, 5 predicted proteins | sample S5NA_FD_203073 | JGI IMG/M metagenome (GOLD analysis project Ga0316577, IMG submission 203073) | Rhizosphere microbial communities from salt marsh grasses in Alabama, United States - S5-7_050615r2r1 | ecosystem: Host-associated > Plants > Roots > Rhizosphere | place: USA: Alabama | collected... | reverse complement strand
ACCTGCGGGAGCGGTGCGAGGCCCTCATCAAGATCGCCCACCCGGACCATCAGGATGAGCTCATGGCAGCAGCCAAGGAACGGAAGCTGTTGACCTGATCTCTCCTGGGCTGCGGAGGGGGCACGGAGGGGCAGCCTCCGGGCCTGGAGTTGGCTATCTTGGGTCCGGTCCCGGGATCCTACCGGGGCTGGACCCGGATCTTCTTCGACGGCCCGGGTCTCATGCACCGCCTCCAACTCATCGTTGAGGACCATCTCGCATGAGCCTCATCCATTTCTTCCGAACACCCGGACTCTCCGGACCTCGTGTCCGGCAGGTTCTCGCTCGTGCCAACGACCTCCTGGACAGCCCGCTCACGGGACTCCAGACCGAGGCCTGTTTCAATATCGAAAGCTCGGCCCCCCTCTCGGACGGGGAGCAGAGCACCCTCCGATGGCTCCTGGCCGAGACCTTCCAACCGAACGGGTTCGAGAGATCCAGCTTTCTGACTGGACCCGGGACGGTCCTCGAGGTGGGCCCCCGGATGAACTTTACTACGGCCTGGTCCACCAACGCCGTGGCGATCTGCCACGCCTGCGGACTGACGGGGATTCGTCGGATCGAGCGCTCCCGGCGATTCCTCCTGCAGCGTGGCGCCCCCCTGGATCCCCGGGAGGAAGTCGCCTTCCTCACCCTCGTCCACGACCGGATGACGGAGGTCCGGTACCACGCTCCCCTGGAATCCTTCCAGACGGGGATGGCCCCAGAGCCCGTCTTCGAGATTCCCGTCATGGAAGAGGGGCGGACGGCCCTGGAGCGGGTGAACCGGGAAATGGGGCTGGCCTTCGACGACTGGGACCTGGACTACTACACGGACCTCTTCCGGAAGCGCATCGGGCGGAACCCCACCTCGGTAGAGGCCTTCGACATCGCCCAGTCCAACTCCGAGCACTCCAGGCACTGGTTCTTCAAGGGGCGGCTGGTCATCGACGGTCAGGAGGTGCCCGACCACCTCATCGCCATCGTGCAGAGGCCCTGGCGTTCGAACCCGGGGAACAGCGTTATCGCGTTCAAGGACAACTCCTCCGCCATCCGAGGGTGCCGCATCCGGACGCTGATACCGAAGGAAGTCGGTGCCCCTTCCCCCCTTCAGGAGGAGGACCGGGATTACGACCTCCTCTTCACGGCAGAGACCCACAACTTCCCCTCGGGTGTGGCGCCTTTCCCTGGGGCCGAGACCGGCACCGGCGGGCGGATCCGGGACACTCACGCGACGGGACGGGGGAGCCTAGTGGTCGCCGGAACGGCTGCCTACTGCGTGGGGAACCTCCGGATCCCCGGCTACCCCCTCCCCTGGGAGGATCCTGGCTTCGCCTACCCCAAGAACCTCGCCTCCCCCCTGGAGATCGAAATCGAAGCGTCCAACGGTGCATCGGACTATGGCAACAAGTTCGGTGAACCCGTCATCCAGGGATACACTCGATCCTTCGGGTTACGGATTCCCAACGGCGAGCGCCGAGAGTGGATCAAGCCCATCATGTTCTCCGGGGGGATCGGACAGATGGACGCCCGTCACGGGGAAAAGGAGGCCCCGGCACCGGAGATGCTGGTGGTGAAGCTGGGCGGACCCGCGTACCGCATCGGGATGGGGGGGGGCGCGGCCTCCAGCATGGTCCAGGGGGAGAACGTGGAGGAGCTGGATTTCAACGCGGTCCAGCGGGGAGACGCGGAGATGGAGCAGAAGGTGAACCGCGTCATCCGGGCCTGTGTGGAGATGGGCGACACCAACCCCATCGTGAGCATTCATGACCAGGGTGCCGGAGGGAACTGTAACGTCCTCAAGGAGATCGTAGAGCCGGAAGGAGCCAGGATCGAGGTCCGGGCCATTTCGGTGGGAGATGAGACCCTCTCGGTCCTGGAGATCTGGGGAGCCGAATACCAGGAGCAGGACGCCCTTCTCCTCCGTCCCCGGCACCGTCCCCTCTTCCAGGCTCTCTGTGACCGGGAGAAGGTCCCCGTCGCCTTCGTGGGCACCGTCACTGGAGACGGGAGGATCGTCCTGCACGACGAGTGGGACGATTCCACGCCGGTGAACCTGAAGCTGGACCACGTCCTGGGCTCCATGCCCCGGAAGACCTTCGAGCTGCGACGGATCTCGCCGAAGCTCCTTCCACTGAGCCTGCCGCCCCACCTCACCGTCCGAGAGGCGCTGGATCGGGTCCTCCGTCTCCTTTCGGTGGGCTCGAAGCGCTTTCTGACCAGCAAGGTGGATCGATGCGTCACGGGCCTGGTGGCGAGACAGCAGTGCGCCGGTCCCCTGCAGCTCACGGTGGCGGACGTAGCCGTCATCGCCCAGAGCCACTTCGGGATCACAGGAGGCGCCACGGCCATCGGGGAGCAACCCGTCAAGGGACTGCTGGACCCGGTCTCCATGGCGCGGATGACCGTGGGGGAAGCGCTGACCAACCTGGTCTGGGCACGGGTGACGGGTCTGGCAGACGTGAAATGCTCCGGGAACTGGATGTGGGCCGCCAAGCTCCCCGGGGAGGGGGCTGCCCTCCACGACGCGGCACTGGCCATGTCGCAGGTGATGGAGGAGTTGGGGATCGCCGTGGACGGGGGGAAGGACTCCCTCTCCATGGCCGCGCTGGCCCCCGCCCCGATGCAGGGGGAGGAAACGGTCAAGGCGCCGGGTGCCCTGGTGGTCTCGGCTTACGTCACCTGCCCCGACATCACTCAGACCCTTACACCGGACCTGAAGCTCCCTGGCTCGGGGCGGATCTTCTTCGTTGATCTCGGGAGTGGAAAGAACCGGTTGGGGGGATCGGCTCTGGCGCAGGTCTACGGGCAGATCGGCTCCGAAACCCCGGATCTGGAGAGCGCTGCGGTCCTGAAGGGAGCTTTCGAGACGGTCCAGGAGCTACTGGCGGATGGAGCCCTGAGCGCGGGCCACGATCGGAGTGACGGGGGCCTGGTCACGACCCTGCTGGAAATGGCCTTTTCGGGTAACTGCGGCATCGACGTGGATCTCCCCGGAGTGGGTCAGGGTCCTGCCTCGGCTCCCGCCGATCCGGCCTCCCCCCTTTCCATTCTCTTTGCCGAGGAGCTGGGTTTGGCCTTCGAGGCTCCCAACGAGGAGGAGGACCGCATCCTGGAAGCGTTCTGGGCCGTGGGGGTCCCCTGCACTGCCATCGGCCACACGACCTCGGACCTCCGCATCCGCATCTCTGTGGCAGGCGCGAGCGTCCTGGACGAGGACATGCCCCTCCTCCGGTCCATCTGGGAGGAGACGAGCCACGAGCTGGACCGGCTTCAGACGAATCCCGAGGCGGTCCGGGAGGAGCGTGAGGTCAGTCGGGAGCGGCCGGGCCCAGGATTCCACGTACCCTTTGCGGTGGCCCACACTGCCCCGGAGATCCTGGCACGCCAGGCCAGGCCGAAAGTGGCCGTGGTCCGGGAAGAGGGTAGCAACAGCGATCGGGAAATGGCGTCGGCCTTCCACCTGGGGGGCTTCGAAGCCTGGGACGTGTCCATGTCGGACCTCCTGGAGGGTCGGACGACACTCGACGGTTTCCACGGAATCGGCTTTCCGGGAGGCTTTGCATACGCGGACGTCCTGGACTCGGCCAAAGGCTGGGCCGGCACGATCCGCTTCAACCCGGGTCTACTGGAGCAATTCGACCGCTTCTATCAGCGAGCCGATACCTTCAGCCTCGGGATCTGTAACGGGTGCCAGTTGCTGGCACTCCTCGGTTGGATCCCCTGGCACGGGATCGAAACCTCTCTGCAACCCCGGTTCATCCACAATGCTTCCGGTCGCTTCGAATCCAGGTTCGCCACCGTGAAGATCCTGGAGAGCCCCAGCATCATGCTCCGGGGCATGGCGGACGCGGTGCTGGGCGTCTGGGTCGCCCATGGCGAGGGCCGCGCCCATTTCCCGGATCCGGCCGTGGCCAGCCGGGTCCTGGCCGAGGGTCTCGCCCCCGTCCGCTTCGCAGATGACCAGGGAGACCCCACGGAGAGGTACCCCCTGAATCCCAACGGGTCGCCTGAGGGAATCGCCGCCCTCACCTCTCCGGATGGCCGGCATCTGGCCATCATGCCGCACCCCGAACGGTCGTTCCTCACCTGGCAGTGGGGCTGGATCCCGGAGGAATGGAAGGGGCGGACCACCGCCTCCCCATGGCTCAAGATCTTCCAGAACGCCCGGGAGTGGTGCGAGGGAGCCTAGCCCTTCGGAAGGGCATGAGGTCCCCGGGTGTGTCATCCCGTCCTTCCCTCATCCTCCCTGGACCTGGATGTTCCCATTTCCCACGCTGATGTCGATGGCTCCAGTCCCGGACCCCAGCCGACACCGGAAGGAGTTGGGCCCGGACACCGGATCCTGGATGGGAAGGCCGGACACGGTGATGTTGCCGAATCCTACGTGGGCGTTGAGCTCGGCGGAGACATCCGGCTGGATGGTGAGGTTGGCGGACCCGTTTCCCACCGAGAACAGAATCTCGCCGTCGTTCGGCAGGGTCATGGAAGCGATGAGATTCCCGTTTCCCAGAGAGGCCTGTGCGCTCCCCGACACCCGTCGGATGAGCACGTTCCCATTGGCCAGGTCCACCTGCGCCCGGGAATCCAGATCCTCCAGGATCGTGTTTCCGTTGGCCAGGGCAACGCTCGCGAAGAAGGCCTCGGGAACGGTGATCTCGTAGTCCACGGAGTAGCTCCGCCCCCCTGCCTCCCCGGAATGGACGGTCTCCACCAGAACCTCCTCCGAGGTGGTCCTGACCCGGACCAGGATATCGGGTAGATGGGCCTCCGCGTCCGCCACGCTCCAGGACCGGACCCGCTTTGTGGCGCGAACGGTGACTTCCTGGACCCCGGCGGCGCCGGACACGGTGATGTTCCCGTTCAGCCCCGTCACCCGGATTCCATCCCTGTCGCTCACCGGAACGGTCTGGACGACAAGACGACTCGCCACCTCGTCCCCGGACCCACTCCCGTCGTCCAGGTCCACAACCCCCACGATGCAACCATTGGCCGACATACACGTGAGAGCGGCCAAACCCAGCGCGCTTCGGATCGTCATGAACCGCTTCATCGTCGATGATCTCCCTGGAGTCTCCCGCAGATCCGGTGGACCCGAATCCCCCTGCCCTGCCCCGTATACGCTTCGCCTCGCGGGAACTACCAAGGAAGCTGCCAGGAGGACTCCCCAACGGGGAGGGTGCTCCCGGGGACCGGACGGAAAGGGAGGAGAGGGTGGGACTTCCGGCTCGTGGGACACGGGAGGAAGTACCTAATCCCGCCGTCGCTCCTGCTTCATCTCCTCCAACTCTTCCAGGGTCCTCGGCCAGTCCGTCTTCAGGAGGCGCGACAGGGCCCGATCCGCCAGGAGCTTCCCTCCCGTCTGACACGCAGGGCAGTAGTCCGTCTCCCGCTCGGCGTAGACGATTCGCTGGATGGGTGTGGAGCACACCGGGCAGGGTTCGCCGAACTTCCCGTGAACGGCCATCCCTGGATGGAAGGCCGTGACTTTCTCCGGGAAGTCGCTTCCCGCCTCCACTTGAAGACGCTCGGTCCACTCCCGGAGAGACCGAACCGTCACCTCGAAGAGGCGCTCGACCTCCCCGTCCGAGAGGTGCCGGGTGAGACGCACGGGGGAGAGGCCCGCGAAGAAAAGGACCTCGTCCGAGTGGGCGTTTCCGATGCCGCTCAGGAGCCGCGGGTCCGTGAGGGCCCGTTTGAGGGTCCTGTTCTCCCTCCGCAGTGCCTCGCCGAACTCGTCCAGGGTCGCGTTCATCACCTCGAGGCCTCCGGGATCGAGCTCCGCCAGGCCCTCCCTCGCCCTCACTACGTGTAACGTCGCCTTCTTTCGACTGCCGGACTCCGTGAGCAGGAGGGTCCCGGCTTCGAAATCGAAGGCCCCGTGGGCGCCCTTCCTGGGAATCGGGGCACCGGCTTTCCGCCACTTGAACCGCCCCGCCACCATCAGGTGGAAGACCGCGAAAAGGTCGTCCTCCATGGCCCATACGATCCGTTTCCCGAGTCGCTCCAGGGCCAGGACCCGCCGTCCTTCCAGGGCCGAAACCGATGGGTCGTAGCTCCGAAGGAGGGACGGTGAGGCAATCCGGAGCTTCTGGAGCACCTCCCCCTCGATCCGAGACCGGAGAGCGTACAGATACAGCTCGATTTCAGGCAATTCAGGCACTGTACCGGGGGCTGAAGGGTTGTAGAGAACACAGGAGATACTACAGCGGGCCCCGGGACTTCGGGATCGGCGGACGCTCCCGGCCTCCCCTGTGACAAGGGTCACAGCCCGGGATGGTTACCCGAACGTAATCTTGCCAGGGTCCGCGTTCCGCGCCAAGGAGGCCACGTCGCCGCCGGAGGAGAAATCGACATGCCCAACCGGCCCTCCCTGCTTCCGAGGGAGCACGGTGCCTACGCGGAGCTGGCCTTTCCGCTGGTGACCGGTCTCGCCGCGGCGCCACCCTCCCCCGCGGCCCTGGCCCTTGCATCGGCCGCCGTGGCCTTCTTTCTGGCCAACGAGCCGACTGCAGTCCTCCTGGGGGCCCGGGGCGAGCGCCTCAAGAACCAGGTGGGGCCGAGGGCGAGGAGGCGTGCCTTCCTCCTCATGGGAGCGGGAATCGCCCTGGGAGGTGCGGGAATCGCAGGTGCCGGAGCCTCGGTCTGGCCCGCGCTCCTCTGCCCACTTCTGGCGGCCGCTCTCCTGATTCCCGTGGTTCTCGCCCGACGGCACAAGAGTGTACCAGGAGAGCTCCTGGTGGTGACGGCGTTCAGCACCCTCGTTCTGCCTCTGGCTGCCGCTTCGGGGGTGGCCCCCATCCGCATGATTCCGGCGGTGGCGGTATGGTGGATGTCCTTCGCACTGGGCACGCTGGAAGTTCACGCCATCAAGGCCAGGCACAGGGCAAGGGGACGGAGTGACTGGACGCGATGGGGCTCACCCCTGGCCAGCAGTCTGGCGGTGGCCATCTGCCTGGGAGCCCTCTGGCGCGAACTCCTCGGAATTCCCAGCCCCCTGGGTCTGTCCGTGTCGCTAGTGGGCTCGGGCGGGGACAGGGCTCTCCTCGCCCTGGCCCCGTCCGCAGGGGCGCTCCTGGTTCCCGCCGCAGCCCTCCTGGTTCTGTCCCTCATCCGGGTTCACCCCAGGCGCCTGAAACGCGTGGGGTGGACGCTGGTGGCAGCCAATTCCCTGGCCCTGATCATCCTCCTCAGGGCGTGATCCGGGGAGGGCGGACGGGAAGTGTCCCGGAGGAAGACCACACCCCCGGGTCCGGTTTCCTGATCACGCCCTTCTGGATGGTTCCATTCATGGTCACCAGAACGGGCTTCTCGAAGCGAATGTGCCGGACGCACCCCAGTTCCTCTCGGGCTTCCTGCTCCGCCAGCCAATCCCAGTCCACAAACCCCTCCCCGACGTTCTGATTCACGGTGAAGTAGCCCACGTTCAGGGACGTCAGGTTCTGGAAGAAGTGAGTCCCCTGGGAAGGAGTCACCCGGAAGTCCCTGAAACCGGCTTCCACGATAACGGCCGCGCCGGCGATGTCCGCCCATCTCACCGGGATCCCCAGCCACGGATGGGTGGATCCCCATCGCCCCACTCCCACGAGGATGTAGGGGCGCCCCTCCCGGGAGAGCTCGGCGTTGAAACGCGCCACCGCCCCCGCACATTCCTGGCTCCGGGCTCGCTGGAATCGGTTTCGGTCTACCACCACGATGTCCAGGATATCCACCAGGTGCCCATGCCCCAGAGCCGAGGGGCTCTCGCAGATGAGCTCCTCCCTGGGGAGGCGTTCCAGCTCGATCTCATCCATCTCACGATGCGCCGCGAGGGGCCGCAGCTGCAGGAACGCAAACTCTTTCGCTTCTCCGGGAGGAGTGGTGAGGTTTACGGCGAATTCGATCTCCACGGGTGAGCTGGTGCCGGCCTCCCCGACCTTGAGGAGCTCCTTGAGGATATCGGCGATGGGGAACATCCCGTGCTTGAGGATGGGGGCCATGCTCACGAGCCTCACCCCGGCTCGAGACATCCCGTCGTAGACGGCGTTGTTCTCCGGTGAAAAGGTGGAGCCCAGCCAGGTGAGGACTCCGTCCTGCTCCGCAACGTCCAGTGGAGCCCGCACCAGTTGGCCATCCTCCGGCCAACCGTTCTCGTTGCCGTTGACACCCAACCGGAGCGCCCAGAACTCCCGCTGCGAGTTCCTGACCATATCCTCCACGGTGGAGAACTCCACATTGTGCTGGGGAAAGGCCGGACAAAACCGGAAACAGGGGGCCCCCTCCACCACGGTCTTCCCGAGACCGAGGGCGACTGCGGCAATCCCGTCGGTGGAGGCCATGGGCGGTATGGGGTAGTAGTTGAAGGAGCGAGCCACCCCCGACATGTCGGGATAGAACAGCCCACCTCTATCCCGCCCCACCAGCTTCTGGACGATGACCGCCATGGCCTCCTCTTCCAGCCGGTACGGCGTGGCTTTCAGAAAGGCTTTGCTGTTCCGGGAAAAGGTGGAGGCGTAGACCTGTTTGATGGCCTGAATCAACTGCTCCAGCCGCACCCCCGGATCGGGGTGGTCGTTGGGGAGCATCAGCGTATCGAAGATGCCGGCGAAAGGCTGGTATGGGGAGTCCTCCAGGAGGCTGGAGGACCGGACAGCGACGGGGTGCGCGCTTTCGAAGAGGAAGGCTGCCAGCTGCTGCCTGGCCTGCCAGGGGAAGCGGCCGTCGCTGAACCGCCGGACGACCTCTCCCTCGTCCTCGGAGCGGAGGGAGAGGTTTCGGAGCTCGTTCTCGTCCAGGAACTGGTTGAACACGTCAGTTCCGAGGATCACCGCAGGAGGTACGTAGATCCGCACCCCCGGGAAGAGGTCCTCCAACCCGTACTGGTCCACGAGGCGGGTGGCAAAGGCCAATCCTCTCCCCTTCCCCCCGATGGACCCACCCCCGATCCGCATGATCCCTCCCGCGTCGGAGAGGACCAGGGGATCGAAATCCGCCACCGTGCTCCGGCTCTGCTCCCTCCGGTAGGCTCCGATGGCCCGGATGAGATCTTGCCGCAGGTCTTCCAGAGTGGGGTAGTCCGACACCTGTCTGGGGCGAAGCCGGTACGCAAGGGAGTATTCTCCCCTGGCTCTGAGCCACGAAGAGAAGTCGTTGCGGGCAGCGTGGTACCCGATGGACTCCTCCGGAACGGTCTCCAGCTTCTCCAGCAGGGACCTGAGATCCGCCGCCCTGTCCACTTCCTCCCCCGTCTCCCTCCTGAAGACGAAGTCTCCGAAATAGAAGTGCCGGGTGAGGTATTGCCGGATCTCGTCCAGCATGACCGGGGACCCCTTCAGGAGGAACCCGGTGCCCATCCTCTCCGCCGTGTCCCGGAACCCCGGATTGCTGGATTGGAGGAGGATCGGGATGTCCGGGCGGGCCTCTCGGATGCGTTGAGCCAGATCCAGTCCTGCGAGAGGGGCAGCCCCCGCCCCGCGCTCGACGGGGAACTCGATGTCGGAGATGATGCCCAGGACGTTGTACCGATAGGTATTGAAGTAGGACCAGGCCTCTTCGAAGGTGCCGCAAAGGAGGATCTTGGGTCGAGCCCGCATCCTCAGGAGGCGCTGGTAGAGGTTCACCCCCTCGGAGAAGACGCTCTGGGAGAGCTTCATCACCTCGGAGTAGATGACGGGAAGGAACGAGGAGTAGAACCGGACGCTGTCCTCCACCACGATGAGGACGGGGACCCCGAAGCGGGTATCCTCCTCCAGATTCAGCTTGTCTTCCCAATACTTCACCATGGCCAGCAGGATGCGGGCGTCCCCCTGCCAGATGAAGACGCGTTCCAGCCCGGCGAAGCCGTACCGGTTCTCGAACTCCTTCAGCTCCCGGTGGTCGTAGGCCAGGACCATGACCGGGAGGTCGAGCCCAGCGCCCCGAACCTTCCGGGCCAGCTGGACGGCATTCATGTCCCCGAGCTGGAGACTGGTGATGAGGACGTCGAAGGACTGCTCCTGGGCCAGGGCCAGCGCGTCGACCCCGCTGGAGACCCGGGTCAGGTTCGGTGCCTGGCTCAGATTCATGTCGAGGAACTTCGAGAGGATGAGCTCATTGAGCTGCCCGTCCTCTGCCATGATGAAGGACTCGTAAAGGCTGGAGACGAACAGGATGTTCTGGACCCTCTGCCTCATGAGGTCCTGGAGGTTCCCCGTTCGCCCTACGTACCCTTCAGAGAAGCCGAACTGCGTAGTGATACTCATGGATCTCCCGTGGGACTGGCCACGCCTGGTCTCCGCTTCAGGCTG
>Ga0316577_10001823_pt1 | contig 10290 bp, 3 predicted proteins | sample S5NA_FD_203073 | JGI IMG/M metagenome (GOLD analysis project Ga0316577, IMG submission 203073) | Rhizosphere microbial communities from salt marsh grasses in Alabama, United States - S5-7_050615r2r1 | ecosystem: Host-associated > Plants > Roots > Rhizosphere | place: USA: Alabama | collected... | reverse complement strand
TAAATTCTCATCTTTTAATTTAGATATATCTGGTAAAATTTGTTATGTAGGCGCAGGACCTAAAGCCCGTATACCTGCCCGGGGACGGATTGGGAAGTTTCACCGCCAGGCGGAGGAAGCGATACGTTTAACCCAAATTTCCTTAAATATATTGAGGGGTGATTGACTTTGTTGGTTGAACCTGCTATGATTTTAACGTGTGGAGGCGATGAACTGCGCACTGAATCTGGTCGCACGACCTCATTGGGAGGCAGCCGCGCAGGGAGCCAATTGCGAAACCGGCCACTATGGTCCGGTTTGTTTTTAATTACCTTGGTGATGGAAATCACATCATTTATTATTTGAAATTACTTATCATCGAAAAATGAAAAGGAATCCCGTTATTAAGGAGGTGATATGCGTATTTAATGTTCTTAAGTTTGCAAATGATTTCGACATAATTTCATTGCGAGGGGATAAAACCACAATAGATAATAAAAGGGAGTTTGACAATGAAAAATAAGTTGATGATTGTGCTTCTGGTACTTGGCATTCTCATTGTTTTGGGGGTATCAATTGTTAGCGCACAAGATGGGACTCAAGTGTTTATTAATGAGTTCCACTATGATAATGCAGGAACTGATGTTGGAGAAGCAATTGAGATTGCTGGACCTGCTGGTACCGATCTGACTGGTTGGAGTTTAGTTAGATACAATGGCTCAAACGGTACAGTTTATACCTCGCCCGCAGCGGATCCAGCCGGTTCAGACGTACTCAACGGAACGATTCCTGATCTTGGTAATGGATTCGGTGTGATGGTTACTAACTACCTATCCAATGGGCTTCAGAACGGTTCACCAGATGGAATTGCACTGGTTGACAGTAGTAATAGTGTTATCCAATTCCTGAGTTACGAGGGCACTTTTACCGCAGTGGGTGGACCCGCAAACGGGATGACCAGTACGGATATTGGCGTTTCTGAGGGGAGCTCAACAGAGGTTGGTCATTCGCTGCAGCTGGGTGGTACCGGCACAACCTATGAGGATTTTGCTTGGCAGACAGCCATGCTAAACACCTTCGGGGCAGTTAACACTAACCAATCCTTTGGCGGAGTGGCCAACGCACCGGTTACAGTAGTATGTGGCAGCTGGCTGAATACCTATGAGGGAAAGGTTGCCAGCCGTTCTGTGAGCGCTAGCGATGCCGATGGGACAGTGGTAGCTATGTCTATAGATTTATCACCGATACCCACCAATGGTGCCATCACCCTGGAGAACTTTGTCGCTGCGACTGCAGTCGGCGAAACGGCTACCGGCGATGTCGTTGTAAGCGCAGATGTCCCAACAGGCATCTACCAGGTCACCGTCACTGCAATGAATGATGATGCCGAGCCCCAGGTTGGAACTTGCAGCTTCAACGTCGATGTTGATCCTTTCCTGACCATCGGGGAGGTGCAGGGGGTCGTTGAAGACGATGACGATGGCACCAGCCATTCTTCTCCTTACGAAGGTGAATATGTCGCTGTGCAGGGAGTGATTTACGAAAAGACTCAGGAATTTAACAGCTATGGTGGTGCTTATTATGGTTTCTTTATTCAGAACACAGCAGACCAGGCTGACGGGAATCCGAAGAGCTCGGACGGTATCTTCGTGTTCCATAATTATTACTCGACATTGCTGGTTGATGGTGGTGGAACCTATACACCTCAGATTGGAGATGAGGTGATCTTGTGGGGACCTGTCCAGGAGCGCTATGGCAATACTCGGCTTAACAACCCGCGCTTGGTACAGGTCGTTCGTAGTAGTGTCGTTCTTGACGATGAAATCCCGGCCTTTGACGTGAATCCACCGGCAACCATTATCAGTGATACGGATTTTGATGATATCCAGGATGCTTACCGCTACTGGGAACGCCGTGAAGGCATGCGCGGTCAGATTCCAGCTGGAAGCACGGTCCTGAACGGCCGCGACGTCTTCGCCAGTACCTTCGATTCCGAGATCTGGGTAGCCCGGCCTGACAGCCTGATCGCCCAGCGGACTGACCCTTATGAGCGGCGCGCTTTCCGCGATGTTCACCCGCTGGATGACATCCCAACTGTAGGGTTCGACAATGATAACCCTTACCGCATCCTGATGGGCACCTTTGGCGTCAAGGCTGCTGAAGATGATACGACTACTCTGCTATCGCCATCTCGAACCTTTGACGTGCTTGAAAATGCTCCCACAGGTGGTGTTTACTACAACTTTGGGAAGTACTCAATTCAGGTTGATCAACAGATTGATTTAGCCAATGGGGTTGACCCTTCACTGAACAACCCCCCACAGGCTTTTGACCGTCAATTCGAGTACAGTGTGGTGACCTTCAACGTCGAGAATCTGTACGATTATGTCGACGATGCTTTTGATGGCTGCGATTTTGTAGGCAATGATGGCTGTCCTGGCGTTTACCCACCTTTTGATTATGTCCCAGCAAGTGATGAAGTCTACCAGGATCGATTAACAGAGATTGCCCAGCAGATCATCAATGACTTGCACAGCCCGGATATCATCCTGGCTCAGGAAGCTGAGGATCAGGATGTTTGTTATGTGGAAGGTGGTACTTACATCTGCCCGGCCTTTAATGATCAGGAGAATAATGCTGATGGCAAGCCTGATACACTCCAGGAGCTGGCTCTTAAGATCTACGACCTGGGTGGACCGATGTACGATGCAGCCCTAGACCGGGATGGCGCGGATGATCGCGGCATCATTTCTGGCTACCTGTACCGCATTGACCGGGTGGAGCTCCTGCCTGCCATGGCAGATGATCCCGTGCTGGGTGATACTCCAACAGTATATTACCCCGATGGTACCCCACTCCCGTACAACACCGATGTACAAAATCCAAAGGCATTGAATGCGGTTTTGCCGGATTATGTTACTGGACCAACCGACGGTGATAATGTCTTCACCCGCCCACCCCAGGTCGGACTTTTCCGCATGTGGCGTGATGGCGTTGGGACCAGCGTCTTCACCGACCTGTACATCTCGGATAACCATTTCAGCAGCGGACCCGACAACCGGGTTGACCAGCGCACCGAGCAGGCCAGCTACAATGCTGCTATCGTCGCTGCGTTGCAGGATGCCGATTCAGAAGTATACGTAACCGTGGGCGGCGATCTGAACGTCTACCCGCGCCCGGATGATCCCTTCCCGCCACCGAATGAAAGCGATCAGCTGGCGGGGCTTTACAACCAGGGTATGACAAATCTCTGGAATGTGCTGGTTAACGAAACACCGGTCAGCAGCTATGGCTACATCTATCAAGGACAATCACAGACCCTGGACCAGATGTTTGTGACGCCTTCCTGGATGAACGAATTTGTTCAGGTCAATTCGGCGCATATCAACAGTGATTTCCCCGCTGATTTTCCTGGGGACGGGCCACGCGGCACCAGCGATCACGATCCGCTGGCTGCTCGCTACTCCCTGTTACCAACCCTGGATCGGCTGGAAGGTTTGCTTTATTACTTCGACAGCATGGGTGAAATCTACGGCAACAATACGCTCAAGATCATGCTCGACCGGATAGATCGAGCGCGCAAGTTCGAATCTAAAGGCCAGATGGATGCATATGCAGACCAGCTGTACGCCTTTGCCAGCCAGGCTCAGGATTTTGCTCCGGATCAAATGTCACAACTAGCGGCCGATGCACTAGCGCAGGAGGCTTTGCTGCTTGTGTCATTGCCTTAGATTTACGGTTAAACTGGTTTCAACTGATTCAGATGATGATGTTCCCTGGAGCTGCTCCTTAGAGCAGCTCCAGGTGTCCGCTTCGATATACTAGCCACTTGTTCAAATTACCCCGATAGTGAAAGGAGGTAGTTCAAACAGATTTATAGCATAACCACCGAATCGCAGGAACTTTCCGACAATTCCTGTAAGCAAGTAAAAATATAAGCCAAAGAAAGGAACTAAATATGAAGAAAAAACTATTTACCTACTTATCGGTCAGCATCCTGGTGCTCTCCCTGTTGCTGATGCTCGCCCCAGCTGCCTTTGCTGAGGGGGGGGGTCCAGGCAACCCCGATCCCCGGGGACAGCTCGTCGATCTCCAGCTGTTGGCCTTCAACGATTACCACGGGCATGTTAATTCAGCCGAATCGGGCACCGTCGATGGAATCCCGGCTGGTGGTGGGGAGTATCTCTCTACGAAACTCAACGAATTACGAGCCGGTAACAAGTACAGCCTGACTGTCACGGCTGGCGACCTGATTGGCGGTTCACCAGCTTTTTCCGGGCTTTTCCATGATGAACCATCGGTCGAGTCGCTGAATGCCATGCACGTCGATGTATCGAGCGTCGGCAACCACGAGTTCGATGAAGGCGTCACCGAGCTGCTGCGTATGCAGAACGGCGGTTGTCATCCCGATGATGGCTGCTATTTCCCGGATGAACCGTACCCGGGCGCCAATTTCCAATGGCTGGCTGCCAACGTGGTCAATGAGGAAACCGGTGAGACCCCACTGCCGCCTTACTGGATCAAGAAGATCGAAAGTGTGAATGTCGCTTTCATTGGTATGACCCTCGAAGCGACCGATACCCTGGTTGCAGCTGCTGGTATCCAGGGCTGGGACTTCCTCGATGAAGCCGAGACCGCCAATGCGCTCGTCCCGATCTTGAAAGAGCAGGGCGTCGAAGCCATTGTCGTGCTGCTTCACGAGGGCGGGTCGCAGACGCCGCCTCCAGGTGCAATTGATGCCTGCGTGGGCATTTCAGGACCGGTCGTTGCCATCAACGACGCTCTCGATCCCGAGATCGACGCGCTGATCACCGGCCACACGCACCTGCCTTACAATTGTCTACTCGAAGACTCTGCTGGCCAACCGCGTATTGTCACCAGCGCATACTCCTATGGCCGCGTGGTCTCGGAGCTGAACCTCGTGCTGGACAAGCGCACCAACGATGTCCGCCGCGATCTGAGCACGGCCACCAATCATCTCGTGGACCAGACAGCACTAACTCCAGATCCTGCAATCACCGCCGTTATTGACAAGTGGCAGCCGCTGTATGATGCAGCTGGCACCACGCCGGTCGGCACCATCACCGCCGACATCAACCGCGGTGGCACCCCACCCGGATCGGACCGAGGTGTCGAGTCTCCGGCCGGTAACCTGGTCGCCGATGCCCAGCTGTGGTCGACCTCCGCCAGCGGTGCCCAGGTAGCCTTCATGAACCCGGGTGGCGTGCGCTCTGACCTGACATACGCCGAGTCGCAAGATCCCCCAGAAGGTGACGGCGTCGTCACCTACGGCGAGGCGTTCACCTTCCAGCCGTTCGGTAATACGCTGATCACATATCCGATGACCGGTGCCCAGATCGTCTCGGTGCTCCTTGAGCAGTGCCAGCCGGTAGGATCAAGCCGCCCCTTCCTGCACCTAGGTGTGTCGGAGGGCTTTACCTACGATCTTGCAAAGACCATTGATGCTGGTACCTGCACCTCGGTCACGGTCAGCAACGTGCAGCTGAACGGTGTCCCCCTGGATCTGGCTGCTGAGTACATGGTGACGGTGAATAACTTCCTCGCTGATGGTGGGGACAATTTCACCACCTTCGGCACGATCACTGCCCCACGCCTCGATGGCGGCAATGACCTCCTGGCCTTGATCAACTACCTCGGTACGTACAGCCCGGTCGCCCCGCCTAGCACAGACCGCGTCAATGAGCTGAACTAAATTCGCTTGAACTTTGGGAGTGCAGATTTCTGCACTCCCAAAACCTTACTTGTTGAGCAATAACACTGTAGGACGCTCTTCGCCAGGGTGTCCTGCAGGTGCTTTTCTTATTGGAGGAAACACAATCCCATGAAACACTTGACGAAACCCCAAAAAAGAACCTTTTTTATTCTCACCCTGGTGCTGCTGGTCGCTTTGCTGGTCGCCCCGGTAGCGTTCGCTGACTCGGGTTCGCCCACTCCAGTGCGCTTCGCTACCTTCAACGCCTCCCTCAACCGCTTCAACGCTGGAGACCTGGTAGCAGACCTTTCCACACCTGATAATGCGCAGGCAAATACCATAGCTGAGATCATCCAGCGTAACCGCCCGGATGTACTGCTGATCAACGAGTTCGATTATGATGATCAAGGGGGGGCGTACGATAGCCTTTCCGCACAGCTTTTCCAGGACAATTACCTGTCTGAGGCCCATAATGGTGCTGAACCAATCTACTATCCTTACCGCTTCGTGATGCCCTCCAACACCGGCATCCCGTCCGGCCGGGACTTCAACAAGAATGGAAGTACCACGGATCCCGATGATGCCTTCGGTTTTGGATTCTTCCCCGGCCAGTACGGCATGGCGGTCTATTCCATGTTCCCGATCGATTATGAGCATGCCCGTACCTTCCAAACCTTCCTCTGGAAGGATATGCCGGGCGCTATGCTGCCAATCGAGCCGACTACCGGCGAGTCCTGGTACGATGAAGGGGACCTGGCAGTTTTCCGCCTCTCCTCCAAGAGCCACTGGGATGTGCCTATCTTGATCGACGGCAAGACGGTCCATTTCCTGACCAGCCACCCCACGCCCCCTACTTTCGATGGTGCAGAGGATCGCAATGGTACGCGTAACAATGACGAGATCCGCTTTTGGGCTGACTATATTATCCCATCCCGTTCAAGTTATATTTATGATGATCAAGGGAAATACGGCGGGATCACCCCCGGTGATGCTTTCGTGATTGCTGGTGACCAGAACTCCGACCCGTTTGATGGCGACAGTGTCCCTGGATCGATCCAGCAGTTGCTCGATCACCCCCTGGTCAATACCAGGGTCACACCAGATAGCGAGGGCGGACCCGAGCAAGCCTTGCTCCAGGATGCAGCCAACGATACGCATCTGGGAGACCCAGCATTCGACACGGCTGACTTTAGCGATGCTGCACCAGGCAACCTGCGTGCCGACTACGTGCTGCCGCGCAAGCAGCTGCGTATCCTGGATGCCGGTGTTTTCTGGCCCCTCGAAAGCGATCCGCTCTTCTCGCTGGTTGGCACTTACCCCTTCCCCAGCTCTGATCACCGCCTGGTGTGGGTAGATGTCACGGTGCCCAGCTTCTCAACGGAATAGATTTTTCAGTTGAGCCAAATTTGTTCCCGCTGGAACATGTTCCAGCGGGATTTATCTTTAATTGAGTTCCTCTAGCGTTTGGATAAACCTGGCATATATCTGCATAAAAATACTCGGGCGGCAATCAACCGCCCGAGTATCCTGATTCCCTTAGGGGTTATTCTAGAGGTTTGCCTGAGGTTAAATTACGGAGTTGGCAGCACCAAGCGTCCTTCAACCGCAGGTGAGATAGTTCCCATCGCAGTGATGTAGTCGATCACCGAATCCCGTACGTAGAACTGGGTATCAGCCACGATCTGGTCCAGCGGCCAGATCGTCTCTCCGGCGTTGTTGAAGTTGCACGAGCCAGCCGCCAGGTAGTTGACCGAGCTCACGTTGTAGTACGTGCCTGCATCAGCTAAATCGACCGGGGTACCATCCAGGGTCAGGGAAACCACGTTGTTCCCATCCGGTTCGGTGCTCAGATCACCCGTGTAAGTGATCACGTTTCCTGCATCCGTTGTCAGCATGCAGGTCGTGTAGTGTGAGTATCCACCATAGGGGGATCCCTGGTTGTACCACCACCAGTTGCGGTAGCCGCGCTCCAGGACTTCTTTGATCTCCGGCCCGTTCATGCTCATCACCAGCAGCGAGTTCTCGTAGGGCATCAGCGTGTACATGTCGTTCACGGTCAGCGTGACAGGACTTGCCGGTGTGGCAGTCGCAGCCACCAGCCTATTGCTCATCGCTCCGGATAGGTGGAAATCGACGTCAATCCCGTTTGCAGTCAGCTCGTAGACAGCCGCATCAGCCTGTACGTTGGCACCGCTGGTCTCCTCGGTGTAAGCCTGCAGGGCGTCGATTGGGGCCGTGGTCTGCCCGATCTCCGTGCTGGTGTAGACACCCAACTCATCAACAAACGGCTGCAGATAAGCCTCTACTTCTGGATCAACGGCCAACTCTGTAGCTGGTATCAGGTATCCCTCCCGCAGCACGATTTCGCCGTCGAGGAATCCCACATTAACCTTGCCTAGATCCATCGCGTACCGTCCAGTTTGGGCGATAAGCGTTCCATCTGGATTGAGATCCGAACTGACCATCACCGCAGGATCCAGGAAGGTGTGGCTGTGCCCGCCGATGATCACGTCGATGCCCGCAACGCCTTCCGCTAGCAGCACGTCGCTGTCGATCTCGTCCCCGTAGGGCTCATAACCCATATGGGTCAGGCCGACCAGCAGGTCCGGGGTTTCGTCAGCCAGAATCTGCGGTACAGCGTCAAAACCCGTATCCAGCCCGGATAGGAAAGTTAGCCCGGGGATATTGGTGGGCAGCTCGTAGCGGTACACGCGCGGGTTGGTCAACCCGAAGACGCTCACTTTTAACCCATTTACGTCCAGAGTGATGTAATCTTGCACATGATCGTTGACAAAGCCGTAGCTGCCGTCGTCTTCCAGGTTGATCTTGCCCAGGATAGGCATATCCAGCTGCCCGAGCATTGTGGCAAAGGTTGCAGGACCGAAATTGAATTCGTGGTTGCCGATCGTGAAGGCATCGTATCCCAGCAGATTCAAGCTGCCAGCGATTGGATTCGGATCAGCATCGCGGAAGTATTGGGCAAAGGCATTGCCCTGGAAAGTGTCGCCGGCGTCCAGCAGCACTACATTGGGATTGTGTGCCCGCTCACCCTTGATCGCCGATGCCAGGAAGGCAAAACCCTCGGGGGTGCTGTAGTAGTAGGTCTCAGGAAAGGTGCCGTGCATATCGTTGGTGTGCAGCATGGTGACCACGTTATCCAGGCGGATGATACGGTCCATGGGGACATCCTCGGCGTCAATCGTGCCCAACATCTGGATGTACTCGACGAAGCTCTGCTGCATGTCGTAGTAGGTATCCCAGCGGTTGGTGCCTTCGGAGAAGGTTGTCCAGCCGTCCTGGCCGCCAGCCAGGAAGTTATTGGTCACCACGCGGTAGACCTGGTCTCTTACCAGCGGTTCTCCACTCACGGTCACACCATAAGCACCCCAGGCTGTGGGAGCATCAGTCCCGGTGTCGTTGTACCAGTACCAGCTGGCTCCCGAGGTCTGCAGGATGCCCTTATAAAGTTTGGCTGCCTGGTCAAGCAGCTCCTGAATTTGTGCCCCGGTCAGATCCATCATGTAAAGCGTATTACCGAACGGAAGTACATCGAAGGTCATGCCCCAGGTAACCGTATAAGGCAGGGCAGCGCCATCTGGGATGACGATATCAGAGCGCAAGCCACCCGGGTTGGTGAAGGCGATGTCCACCGAGCCGTTCAGCTCGCCATCGTCATACTCATCGGCTTTCCAGAGCATCGAGTCGGTGACGATATCTCCCATGCTCGATTCATTGTTGTAATCGCGCACCAGGCTGATGTTGGTATAGCCAACCGGTTCGTTGACGATCGGGGCCACGATTTCGGCCCAATAAGCCACGCGAGCGGCTACCTCGAGATCGGTATTCTCCAAAATCCACGTAGCGTCCATTGCAAGCGCTTCGGCAGCTTCAGGCGTGATGAATTTTCCGCTCTGTGCCATTACCTCATTGATAAAGGCATTCAACAAGTTGGCAGTGCCTCCTGCGAGCTTCACAAGTAAGCTATTGAAGACGCCTTTGCTTTTAATAGCACCTGTTTCGTAAAAGTCTATCAGGCTTGTGGTCAGACTATCGATCGTAACCGGGTCTACATTGGTGATGGTATTTAGCTGGTAGTTTTCAACGGTGAGTTTCTTTGCAGCTTTATCGATCGACACGTCAATCTGCCCAAGCCAGCGCCCGTAGTAACCTGCGGAAACGATGGCGGTATCACCGACCCATACTGGGTCGAAGAGTGCCTGGTGCTGGTGTCCACCGATCATCAGGTCTACCGGTCTTCCAGCATCGATCAGTTCCTGGGCGACGGTCATCAACCCCTTATAGGGACCGCTGTCTAGGGTTCCCATGTGCACCACCACTACCAGGGCATCGGCTTGTGCCAGGATTTCATCATAGTAGTGCAGGACAGTCGCGGTCAGATCTTTGAAGACCAGTCCATCGGTGGTACCGAGTAAAGTGACTTCAGGGGTTTCCTCGCCGGCCAGGCCGAGTACACCCAGCTTGGCTGCATTCTTTCCTGAGCCAACTTCGAGAATTTCGTAGGGCTCTGCCCAAGCTGGCAGATCCCAATCGGTACCTTCGAGGACTACATTGGCTCCCAACCAGGGAAACTCTGACTG
>Ga0316577_10001822_pt1 | contig 10291 bp, 6 predicted proteins | sample S5NA_FD_203073 | JGI IMG/M metagenome (GOLD analysis project Ga0316577, IMG submission 203073) | Rhizosphere microbial communities from salt marsh grasses in Alabama, United States - S5-7_050615r2r1 | ecosystem: Host-associated > Plants > Roots > Rhizosphere | place: USA: Alabama | collected... | reverse complement strand
GGCCCAGCCAGGAGGTATTGATTTCTGGTCAGGTGGGTATGGCTATCTATGGTTTGCTGAGACAGGGTTAGGGAAGCTCGGCTGGGCTCGACTGAGCACAGAAGGAGCAATCGAATACCTGTCCTCGTACTCTCCGATAGACGCGACCAGCCTCCTCGCACCGGAGGATGTTGCCCTCAACAGCCTGGGAAATCCATGGGTCACCGGGCGGCAGAGCAATAACCTGTCCACGTTCTACTATTCCACACTCTCAGGCTGGTACCACGTCCCAGTGCACACACCGGACAGTGAGCCTTTTGGCGTTGCGGTCGACGGAACGAGCCCGATCTGGTTTACTGAGCGAGCCGGCAACAAGCTGGCCCAGTATCGGTCAGGCGGCCTCTTCGAGTATAGCCTGCCGACGCCGGGCAGCCTGCCGACGGACGTGGTGGTCGACGCCTCGGGTTGCGCCTGGTACGCTGCGCCCGGCAGCAATCGTATTGGCCGCTTGTGCAATCCTATCCATCATTTCAGCTACCTGCCCCTAATCCTCAGGTTGTGGTAGTATTGTGAGTCAGGGGCGATGAAGTTCTCGTTTCGTGGGCATCTGGGCTGGATTCTGCTCTGTGTCCTGCTAGTCATGAGCTTGCTGTTGGCCTCGCAGGCCCCTGCTGTCGACGCCGGCAGGCGTGGCGCAGGACCTGATTCCGTGGCTGGGCAAGAGAATCAGCGTAGTGCTGACCTGCCCGCGATGGAGGCGTCCGACCAGCTCAGCCAGACGGTCTACCTGCCGGCGGTCTATCAGACCTTCGGCGCTTATCGGCCGTTCTCATTTGGCGTGCAGGTGTATGGGGTTTATGAGGAGACGACGGCTAGGGCTGTGGGAACAGGCGCAGGCTGGGTCCGGATGCCTCTCTCGTGGGTCGCTATCGAGCCAGAGAATACGACTCCGGAGCACTATCGCTGGTCGCCTGGATTGGAAGCTGAACTTCGCTCCTATGCCAGCACGGGTATCCGGGTGATCTTCACGCTTACCAGCAACCCCCTGTGGGCAGCAGAGTTACCGGGCGGCCCCGTACACGAGGAGGATGTTGGCGAACTGGTCGAGTTCCTACAGACAGTCGTCGCCCGCTACGGTGCGGCACCCTATAATGTTAAGCACTGGGAGATATACAATGAGCCCGACAATGGCGACCTGGGCTATGCCTCGGTCGGTTGGGGTTATTTCGGTGACGATCCCCAGGCCTACGTTGACCTGCTGGAGGCGGTCTACCAGCCGATCAAAGCCATCGATCCTGAGGCACAGGTCCTCTTTGGCGGGCTTGCCTATGATAACTGGGAGCCCTATGGTCCTTTTGTGATGACCTTCCTTGATGACGTGCTGACCCTCATGCAGGGCCATGGCAGCTACCCCTTTGACATGATGAACTTCCACTACTATCCGGTCTTTTGGGCCAATTGGGAACCCTACGGCACGGATATCATCGGCAAGGCCGAGTTCATCCGCGACAAGCTGCTTACCTACGGAGTGAACCGACCGCTTATCTGTACTGAGGCGGGACTATGGAGTGATTGCCGCGATCCGGAGGACGATGTGGTCTGCAGCTCCTACGAGGAGCAGAGCCGCTATGTGCCTCGGCTGTACGCCCGGGGCGAGGCTGCTGATCTGAAGACCAATATCTGGTTCATGCTCGTCGATTCCGAGAACCCTTACGACTATAAACACGGGTTGCTAGAGAACGACCTGGAACCCAAGCCTGCTTTCGCAGCCTATCAGGTACTGGCTGAGCAACTGACCTCCGCCGACTATGTTCGGACGTTGGCGCCGAACGAAACCGGCTCTGAGCAGATCGAGGCCTACGAGTTTCTGTGCGAGGAGGGACCGGAGCGTGTCATCGTAGCCTGGGCAAACGACGAGTCGAACCATATCATGGTTTTGGCTGGAAGCTGCCTGACGATCACCGACAAGTACGGTGTGGAAAGCGACCCTATTTGTGACGGCGGCGACGGCGTCATTGAGGTCAGCATCGGGCCCAGCCCGGTCTACCTACGGGTGCCATAACCGGTCTTGGAGCACCCGCCATCTGAATAGCGAGACCCAAATGTTTGTTGCTTTGACCTTCATCGCGCTGTCCCGGGTCCTCGCAGTCTGTGGGGCAGAATCCTGGCAGTTGGAGAGTGCTGAGTTATGAGATCATGGTATCGTACGGCAGACCGAAACGTTCCATTCCGCGGGTCTGCCTGGTTCTTGGGCGTGGTGCTGCTGTCCGGTGCCCTGCTGCTAACGTTGAGGGTGGTTCGGGCAGACACGGGCGCGGCGCAGGAGGCTACCGGTTTCTTTGCCCGAGTGACAGCTGGCGAAGCATCCGTGGCTTCCGTGCTGGCTCCCGTGGCCATTGAGGCTGCAGGCGCGGTCAGCCACACTGTGTACCTGCCGCTCATGTTTGGGCTACAAGCACCTTTGCCCTTCGGTGTGCAGGTCAACCATATCGAGCCCAGGACGACGGTAGGTGCGGCGAGTGCTGGGGCTGACTGGGTGCGGGTGCGCCTGTTTTGGGACGCCATCGAGCCGACGAATACCACGCCTGAGAACTACCGCTGGTCGCCGGGCCTGGAACAGGAGCTGGCGTCCTATGCTGCCAACCACGTCAGGGTCGTCCTGACGATCATGGGCAATCCAGACTGGGCGGCGACCTATCCAGCCGGGCCCATCGATAAGGTGGATATTGGCGAGCTGGTGCAGTTCATGCAGGCCGTGGTTGATCGGTACGGGGCGCCACCCTACAACGTCAAGCACTGGGAAATGTACAATGAGCCTGACAACGCGGATCCGAATCGGGCGAAGATGGGCTGGTGGGGCTACTTTGGTGACAATCCCCAGGCTTACGTGGACTTGCTGGAGGCGGTCTATCAGCCAGTCAAGGCTGTGGATGCTGGGGCTCAGGTCGTCTTTGGCGGCATGTCCTACGACAACTGGGAGCCTAACGGGCCTTTTGTGAGGACTTTTCTCGACGACGTGCTGGCCATCATGCAGGCGAATTCCCGCTACCCATTCGACGTGATGAACTTCCACTACTACCCCATCTTCGCTTCCAATTGGTCTGCGTACGGGATCGACATTATCGGCAAGACCAACTTTATCAGGGACAAGATGATCGCCTACGGTACGGATAAGCCGCTGATCTGCACTGAGACCAGCATGTGGAGCAATTGCCTTGACGAGGATCTCGAAGTGGTGTGCGGCTCCGATGAGAAACAGAGCCGCTACGTGGTCCAAGTCAATACTCGCAGCCAGGCTGCAGGGCTTGACTTCACGATCTGGTTTATGCTCTATGATAGCGCGGATTTGGCCACAAAATATGGGCTGTTGGACGAAGCGTATGCTCCCAAGCCTTCCCACCAGGCCTACCTGACGCTGGGCGAGCAGCTTCTGCAGACCCACTATTCGCGGACCCTCGACGCAGGCGAGACGGGCTCCGATCAGATCGAAGCCTACGAGTTCCTCCAACGGGACGGAATACACCGCGTCGTCGTGGCCTGGAGCAACGATGACCTAGACTATACGATGAGGCTGCCAGGAGCCTCCCTGGTCAAGGTGGGCAAGTACGGGGATGAAGCCATCATCTATGACGGCGACGATGGGCAGGCGGACGGCTATGTGACTGTGAACATCGGCCCGAGTCCCGTCTACCTGCGCCTGGACCAGTAGCCGGGGAGTATCTCTGTGGCTTCGCGCAAGTACCGCTGGTTGGGCTGGTTGCTTCTGGTTGCTGGCCTGCTGGTGATCGCCGGCTGGGCGGCAGTTACGGGCGTCCAGGCTCTCAAGCGGGCCCAGTCGCTGCAGGGGCATCTGCAGTACCTCCAAGATCTGGCCGATGGGGGTCCGGCTGGTCTTTTCGAGCTCGACCCGGCGCAGGTCAGCAATCACCTGGCTGGCATGGATCAGGACTTGGCCTTCATCGAGGCTCGGGTCGGTCCCCTTCTGCCGGTTGGGCGCCTGTTGGGCTGGGTCCCCGAATACGGCGGGGACCTGAAGGCGGCCGATCCTCTGCTGCAGATGGCCGCCCGGTTGGCATCGGCAGGAGAGCGCACCTTTCAGGCCCTTTCCCCTGCCCTGGACCTGGTGATGGCTCCGGACGAGGAGTCTGGGGCGCTGCTTTCGCTAGGGGAGGAGATCCTGCCCGTTCTGACCGCTGCCCGGCCCGAGCTAGAGTTCGCCCGTCGGCAGCTCGAGGGGGTACGTGCAGGCCGTGCCCAGGTGGATGCGGCGACGCTCTCGCCGCGGGTGGGCGGCCTGTTGGCGCGACTGGATCGCTACCTGCCCGCCTTCGAGATGGCGGTCGATGCTGCCTTGGTGGCACCGGGTCTACTGGGAGCCGATGGCCCGCGCAGTTACCTGGTGGTTGCCCAGAACAACCAGGAGCTCCGCGCCACCGGCGGGTTTCTCAGTGGGGTGGGCGAGCTTCGGGTCGAAGGCGGCAAGTTGCAGTCCCTGGATTTCCGAGACAGCTATGCCGTGGACAACTTTGAGGTGCCCCACGAGGTCGCACCGCTGGAAATCCGGCAGCTCCTGCTCGGCGATCTGATCCTGTTCCGAGACGCGAACTGGAACCCTGATTTCCCTACCTCGGCACAAAAGATGATCGCGATCTATGGCCAGGACCAGGACGTCGAGACGGATGGCGTCATTGCCTTGGATCTGACGGCGCTGCAGCTGTTTGTGGCGGCTGCCGGCCCGTTACAGGTGGATGGCGTCGAGGAGCCCATCACCGCCCAGAATGTGCTGGCCATCATCGGGCAGCAATGGGCTGCTGGGACCGGTGACAGCGGATCGGACTGGTGGCTGCGCCGCAAGGACTTTATGGGGGACATCGCCTCTGCGCTCCTGGAGCGGCTGTCGGCTCCGGAGGGTCTGGATCTGGTCGAGCTGGGCTGGGCTGTCAGAAAGGCGCTGGACGAGAAGCATGTGCTGGTCTACCTAGAGGATCCCGAGGCGGCAGCGATATTGCGGCATCAGGATTGGGATGGCGCGTTGCTACAGCCCTCGGCGGATCAGGACTTTCTGATGGTGGTGGACACGAACGTGGGCTTCAACAAGGTCGATCCCAATGTCGCCCGATCCATCGATTATGAGGTCGACCTGTCTGACCCGGGTGTGCCCCGAGCGCGTCTTTCGGTGCACTACCGAAACCTCAGTTCACGGCCTGTCGAGGCGTGCGTGCAAGAAGCGCGCTACGGCGATACCTATGCCGACATGCTGCAGCGCTGCTATTGGGACTATGTGCGGGTCTATGTGCCGGCAGGCAGCGAGTTGCTCGCGGGTCCGGAGCTATCCCTACCTGCCGGCAGCCTGCTGGCCAGGAATGAAGGCACGGGCCTGCCAGAGGCGATCGCAACAAAGGTAGATGCAGAGGGCTGGTCAGGCTGGGCTGCTTTCTTTGATCTTCCTCCTATGGAGGAGCAGGAGCTGGTCTGGGAATACCGGCTCCCGCCAGGGGTCGTGCGGCGCAGCGTCGAGGGCTCCTACGAGTACCGGTTGCGGGTGCAGAAGCAGGCGGGCACCGTGGATGTGCCGCTGACTGCAGAGGTCCGGCTGCCCATTGGGGCAAAGTCCCTCGCCGGGCCATCGGCCGTAGAGACTGACCTCCGTGCCGATCGGGAGTTCTTGGTCGTTTTCGAGATAGAGGAGGCGGGCCCGTGAACGAGACATCCCTGAATGGCCGGCTCTTGTGCATCGTCTTGTTGGTCACACTGGTCGTATGGCTGCTGGCTCAGGGGGCTGGAGGGTGGGCCGACGCGGGCGCCGCGCCACTCAACCAGACTATCCCAACCATGACGCCCAGTAGCGTTCCGGGTGCACAGCCGACGCCAGAACCGACCCAGCCTCCGCCGTCCGAGCCTGCGACGTCTGTGCCCCCAACGCCGACCGATACCGCTGTCCCTGTCCCACCGACCGTGACAGCTGCAGCAGAGACTAGCACGCCCTCAGCCGCAGAGACGGCCAGCCCCACGGTGACCGCCTCTGCGACCGCGGAGTTGGCTGCTCCTGCGACCTCGTCGCCTACGTCGTCAGCCGCGGAAAGCCCGACCGAAGAGGCCACGGCCATCAGCCCAACGATGACTCCTACGGCGACAGAGACATCAACACCCAGCCCAACCCCCTCATCCGAGGCGACGATTGGCCCGACGGTGTCCCCCAGTGAAATGCCAACGGACTCGCCGCCAGAGGATGGGCCTGCACCGCTACTCAGCTCACCATGGCTGTGGATCGGCGCCGGCCTCGTGCTCACAGTACTCGGCCTGGTGCTCCTGCTCGGTCTGAGACGCGCACAGTGAAGACGGTCTCTGCCGGGCGCTGGCGACGGTTCCTGGCCTTGTTCCTGCTCATTGCCGGTGCAGCCCTTCTGATCGTGGGGCTTAGCCAACTGGTGGGCAACGACGGCACTTCGTTCCTCGGGTTGCTTTCCACCAGGACCCCGACGCCGACGGCAACCGAGCCGATCCTACCCCCTCCGCCGACAGCGACCACCACGGACGAACCGACGAGTACAGGCCCTGCGCCGGCTGGCAAGACACCCAGCCCAGGATCAGCTCTGACGACGGCGACAGCACCGGACAGCTCCGAGCCCACACAGCCGTCGGCTCCGAGCCCAGCATCCACGGTGGCAGCGAGAACCGAGATCCCATCGAGCCCAGCACCCACAGTCGCAGCGAGTGCGGTGGCCACACAGGAGCAGGCATCAACCGCGACGGCCACTGCGACTGCTATGTCCGTGCCGACTCCCGCCGTAGACGGCCTCTATTCATCTCACGAGCGACTGGGTGTTGGCGGCGGCATGGGGGACCGGGGCTACGGACTGGCTCGTCTGTTGGGTTTTGGCTGGTACGTCGACTGGACCGTGCGCGCCGACGCATTTCAGGCGCCAGGTGTGGAATACGTGCCCATGGTCCGGCTGCGGAACGGCGGCTTCACGCCAGATAGGGAAACGCTACGCCGCGCTGCAGCCGCCCTGCCCGGGGCACTGTGGCTGATCGGTAATGAACCCGACGTCAAGTGGCAAGACAACATCGGTCCAGAGGCCTATGCTCAGGTCTACCATGAGCTGTATGTGTTCTTGAAGGAAATCGATCCGAACTGCCAGATCGCCATCGGCGGCGTCTCGCAGCCAACACCATTGCGCCTGCGCTACCTGGACCGCATCCTGCAGGCCTACCAGGAGCGATATGGTCAGTCCATGCCGGTAGATGTATGGAACGTCCACAATTTCATCCTGCGCGAGGAACAGGATAGCTGGGGGGTCGACATTCCGCCAGGCATGCCCGACGCGAGCGGGCGACTCTACGAAATCGCCGACCACGACAACCTGGAGATCTTTCGCCAGCAGATCGTCGCGTTCAGGCAATGGATGAAGGAACGGGGCCAGCAGGACAAGCCCCTCATTGTCACAGAATATGGCATCCTGATGCCCGGCGAATATGGCTTTCCGCCCAATGAGGTTGAGCGCTTTATGCTCGGCACGTTCGAATTCTTCCGTACCGCTTCCGACTCGAGCCTGGGCTATCCGAGGGATGGCTATCGCCTGGTGCAGCGCTGGTGTTGGTTCAGCCTGGCCGACCCGCGTTATCCGACTGGCAATCTGCTCGTCTCGAGGGAGGGAGGATTGACGCCTCTCGGGGAAGCGTTTGCTGCCTACGCTTCGTCATTGCCCTGAGGAAAAGCAAAAAGCCCCCACCATGGAGGTAGGGGCCCCTTTTCTGGCTGGGGGACAGGGATTTGAACCCCGACTAGACGGTCCAGAGCCGCCTGTCCTGCCATTAGACGATCCCCCAGAGACGGCCCTATTCTAGCATGAAAGCCTCTTTCTGCCAAATCGCAGGGCCGCCCCGACCCTCCGCCGTCACTTTCTCCTCCGCCGCTGCTTCTGTGCCTGTTCGATCTTGGCCCAGGTATCCCGCAAGGCCACTGTCTCGTTGAACACGGGCCGGCCCGCCTCCGAGTCTGGATCCACAGCAAAATAACCCAGCCGCAGGAACTGGTAGAGGCTGCCTGGGGCGGCGTCGACCAATCCGGGCTCCACCTTGCAGCCAGACAACACCTCTAATGAGTCGGCATTGAGGAAATCGGTCCAGTTCTCACCCTCTTCCACATCCATTGGATCCGGCACGGTGAAGAGGCGATCGTAGAGCCGGACTTCGGCGTCCACTGCGTGCTGGGCTGATACCCAGTGCAGTGTGCCCTTCACCCGGCGGCGGTCAGGCGTGCTCCCACCACGGCTCTCCGGATCGTAGGTGCAGCGTAATTCCACCACCTCGCCGGTCTCTGGATCCTTCACCACCTCCTGGCAGGTAATGTAGTAGGCGTGCTTCAGCCGCACCTCAGCCCCCGGGGCCAGTCGGAACCACTTGCGCGGCGGGTCCTCCCGAAAGTCCTCCTGCTCGATGTAGAGCTCCCTGGAAAACGGTAGCATGCGCGTCCCGGCGCGCTCATCCTCTGGGTTATTGATGGCCTCGAACTCCTCGACCTTGCCCTCTGGATAGTTGGTGATCACAACCTTCAGCGGGCGCAGAACCGACATGACACGTGGTACCCGCACATTCAGATCGTCCCGGACGTGGTATTCGAGCAGGGCCATGTCCACCAAGCTATCAGTTTTGGCCACGCCGATGCTCTCCATGAAGCTGCGGATGGCCTCCGGTGTGTAGCCTCGCCGGCGCATACCGGCGATGGTAGGCATCCGGGGGTCGTCCCAGCCGGTCACGTATCCCTCCTGCACGAGCTGACCCAGGAATCGCTTGCTGAGTAGGGTATGGCTGAGGTTCAAACGCGCGAACTCGATCTGCCGCGGCGCAAAGATGCCGAGTTGCTCGATGAACCAATTGTAGAGCGGCCGGTGATCCTCGTAACCCAGGTCGCAGAAGGAGTGCGTGACTCCCTCGATAGAGTCCGACTGGCCGTGAGCCCAGTCGTACATAGGATAGATGCACCATTTGTCGCCGGTGCGGTGGTGGCTGGCGTGCAGGATGCGGTACATCACTGGGTCGCGCAGGTTCATGTTGCCCGATTGCATGTCGATCTTGGCCCGGAGCACGGCTTCGCCCTCCTCAAGCTCGCCGACCCGCATCCGTTCGAACAGCGCCAAATTCTCCTCAATCGACCGATCCCGGTAGGGGCTCTCGCGTCCCGGCTCCCCGAATCCGCCCCGGTACTCGCGTATCTCTTCAGGGCTAAGGCTATCGACGTATGCCTTGCCTTCCCGGATAAGCTGCACCGCCCACTCATAGAGCTGCTCAAAATAGTCCGATGCATAGTACTCCCGGTCGCCCCAGTCGTATCCGATCCAGCGGATGTCCTTCTTCTGTGCTTCCACGTACTCTGTCTCTTCTTTGACGGGGTTCGTGTCGTCGAAGCGGAGGTTACACAGCCCGCAGAAGTCCTCGGCCACACCGAAATCGATCGAAAACGCTTTCACGTGGCCGATGTGCAGATAGCCATTGGGCTCGGGCGGGAAGCGCGTGCATACCCGGTCGTAGAGGCCGTCGGCCAGATCTTGGGCGACGGCCTCCCGGATAAAGTCCGTCGAGGTGGTTGCATCGGGTTCGCTCATTGCATCTTTCCTTTCGTGCTTGATGACCGAGTGTCGACCGGTCAAGAGGTATGTATAAGCGCGGAAGAAGCCAGCCACAACCACTGTTCTCTTCCGCGCTAGTCAGTTCGTACTGCACAGGCCTATCGTTTGCCTACGGGGCGTAGGTTGGGCCCTACACTGAAAACAGCCCGCCTGGTCACTCGTACCGCAGGCTCGCCCCAGCGGCCCGATTATTCTAGCACAGAACTGGGTGCCTGACAAGTCGGATCCCGCGGCAGCGGGTTGTCTGTTCCGTCTTGTCGTGGGCTTTAGGTAATTGAAGCCAGGGCCGCCTGTGCCCTGTCCAGCCGGGCCAGCGCACGGGCCTGGCCCAATACTTCCATCGTCTCAAACAGGGGGGGCGACACCTTCTCGCCCGTCACTGCAACTCGGACGATGCCGAACAGGGGCCCAGCCTTCAACCCCAGCTCATCGGCCAGAGCACGCATGGCCGATTCTGTCCTTTCAGTACTGAAGTCAGGGAGGGCGGCAAGGGTATCCCGAGCGCGGGTGAGCGCGTTCAGCGACTCGGCTGCCGTCATCTTTTTGCCGATCAGAAGCCTGGGCTCGTATGTGAGGGTTTCCCTGAAAAAGAACCCTGCCTTGGCCCCAACTTCGGCCAAGGTCTTGAGCCGCTCCTGGATAAGGGGAACGATAGGCTCCATCTCGCCGGCAGTGACGTGGAA
>Ga0316577_10001821_pt1 | contig 10291 bp, 12 predicted proteins | sample S5NA_FD_203073 | JGI IMG/M metagenome (GOLD analysis project Ga0316577, IMG submission 203073) | Rhizosphere microbial communities from salt marsh grasses in Alabama, United States - S5-7_050615r2r1 | ecosystem: Host-associated > Plants > Roots > Rhizosphere | place: USA: Alabama | collected... | reverse complement strand
TTCTGGACCAGCCGAGCCCAGTTTTTTCGAAACGCCGCAGATGACACGGCCGAAGCGACCAAGGCCGGCACCTCATCATCGCCGCCGGCCTGTTTACACCTCCCCGCGATTTGTTCGTTGAGTGGCCAGAATAGCGCAGCATTCATGCGTCCGTGTTGGGGATGTGAATCACCCATTGGCGTGCATGTTACATCGTCTCGCCTTTTGGCGAAACCCATCCTGCGCTTCAAATGTTTTTGGTGTACGGTCGTCGACAAACTTCTTGCTTGTCCATTCGGCGGTTTCCAGGTTGCCGCCTTAAAAGTCGGGCAGGAACCGCACCTTACTAGAAAGGCAGCGTGCCGGCTGCCAGGAGCCAGAATCCGGGAATCCACAGACCCACCACCACCCAGATGATCAGAGACCATGCCAGCGCCTTGGCTGGAAATTTTCCAAACGCGTTGAGCCAAACCATATAAGTGAGTAGCGCATAGCCCGCACACGCCATGGCCAGGTATTTGCTCGGGGCGATAAGCTGCGTGCCGTCGTCCATGACCGGACCACCGGTGATATAGAGGAACATGAAAATCGTGGAGACGATGGCCGTCGCCAGACTCACGTTACCCACTGATCTCAGATCTTCCTGTCCGGTCATCAAGGCCCAGGAGACGGCACAATAGAAGGTGCCATGCATGAAAAGCAGGGTGGGTATTACCGGATCTTTGAAAACAGCGGTATGGACGATTGAGCCGATCAGGACAAGCGCACCGACCACTCCGGTGATAAAGCCCGTCCCCTTGGCCTCTCCTTTACCCAAGAAGAGCAAGGCCACGGGCAACCACATGGCACTGATCACGATCACAACTGGAATCAGCATTTCCTCCTCCTTTCCTATGGACACTGTTTTATTAAGGTCTTGCCGACGCAGTAAGGTAAATCGGCAGCGGTGCATTCGGTGGAGTGGAAATTTTCCCGGCCCACGGGCATGCTTTGAGCTTTAGGCGGTGATGACTATCCGATACCCAACAGATTTGTCTATTAAGTGCAATTTGTCCCCCATCAGGGTGTTATTGAGTTGGAAAGATTTTGTATACCCCTAATCGAGAACGCTTGCAGAAGCTGTTCGTTATATCCCCTGTCTCGAATGCGGGCCTTTTTGTGCAACGCATCTCGGACACGGCCCACCCCTTCAGGGTGGAGCCGATCTACCCCCCTTTCAGCCTTTGACCGATGATGGAACCCTTTTTTACTCCATCTTTAACAATATGTCCCCAACCAACCGAGCGGTCACCACCTCCTTTCTATTACCGACCTGTTTGCCTTTCCAAACGTTAAAAATAAATCTTGGGTGAAAAGAGCTGCCATCCGCGTAATTGACGATGAATTACAAGGGGCACCGAAGCGAACAGAAGCGCACCTTCATTCAGGCATTCGCGGCATTTGTGATACACTTAAACAAACACCCGCTTTACCCTCGAAAGCGCGGCATTTTGGTGGGGGAAGGTATCCTGGCTCACGGCCCTGGGTACTCTCTGCGCCTTCCCATTTCGCTGATCCTTGGAACAGTGGCTATCAGCAGATTTCCCGCTTCATCGCATCGCCCCAGGCAGAGCGCTGCTTTGAAGTTTTTCCTATATTACGCCGATGCTGAAGAGAAAAAATTGCCGTTCACAGTTGCGGGGCCGCAATGGATTTGCACCATTTTCCCTTCGTGTGAGATAACCTTCATTATAAAAATCGCAAGATTCGAACCAGCTCTCAGGCTGACGTCTGAAAGCTGTGAAAGCATGTCAAAACAGGGTATTATATAAAATACGGCTTAACCGCAATGCGTATCGTGAGGTTGCATCGAAAATCCCATATTTTATTAACAAAGATGAGAAATTTAAAGAATAGAAAATTAAATAGGAAATTTACAGAGCGCGACAGGGATGTCGCACTCTGGCAAAGAGGACAGTGGTGGTATGCGGTCGAACAGCCCACCGAGCCAGGAGGCACGCTGCGTGACGCTCTGGCTGGGGGCAATCCCAAAAACGGGAGGTGGTTATGTTATTTTCACATAATGGGAAAAACCCAAAGGTACATCCATCAGCCTATATCGCGCCGACAGCGACACTTTGCGGTGATGTTTCCATTGGTCCGAATTGCAGGATCATGCATGGCGCTTCGATCATTGCAGAGGGGGGGCAAATAGCGATGGGTGAACAATGCATTGTTTTCGAAAATGCCGTGGTCAGGAGCAATACGGATCACTCGGCGTCCATCGGAAATTTTTGCTTAATCGGTCCCAATGCACATGTGGTTGGATGTATTGTCGAAGATGAAGTCTTTGTTGCAACGGGTGCCGCAGTATTCCATGGCGCCCGCTTGGGCAGCGGTTCACAGGTTCGGATAAATGCCATTGTTCATATAAAATCGCACCTCGAACCCGGCGCCATGGTGCCCATCGGATGGATAGCCGTTGGAAATCCAGCCAAGCTATTTTCCCCTGACCAGCATGAAGCGATATGGAAAATCCAGCAACCGCTAAACTTCCCGTTAACGGTCTATGGTTACGATAGATCGGAGGCATCCATGAGAAAGATCACTCGGCGGTTAGCTGACAATCTTGGTTCGCACATCCATGACCGATTCATTGCAGATTCATAACGCCAACCTTCCTTGTGATCACGAAGAGCCCGATGTGGGCCAGCAAGTTGTTCAGGTGCGGCAGCCGGCCGGTGCGCAGCCAGCGGCCGCCGAGGAGGTGGCGCTGCTTTACGACGTGGATCTTCTCCTGCCGGCAGTAGTCGAGAAAGTCCAGGATGGAGAGCACGCGGATATTGGGTGTGTCGTACCACTCAAAGGGCAGGGCCGGCGACTTGGGTGCCCGGCCGCGGAAGAAATGGCCGAAGCGCAGCTGCCACTGGGCGAAATTGGGAAAACCCACGATGCCGAAACGTCCGATGCGGAGCATCTCCTTGAGCACTTGCAGAGGATGCTTGACCACCTGAAGGGTTTGGTTGAGGATCACGTAGTCATAGGCGTGGTCGGGAAAATCGCTGAGTCCCTCATCCAGGTCGCCTTGGTAGACATTGACACCGTAGGCCAGGCCATTGACCAGTTGCCGGCCGTCGATGTCGACGCCGGTGCCCCGGATGCGCCGGTGGGTGACCAGGTCGTTGAGCAGGCTGCAGTCGCCGCAGCCCAGGTCGAGCACCCGTACGCCTTCGGGCACCAGGGTCAGGATCACCTCCCGGTCGGTGCGGCTGAGACGATCCACGTAGCCGCTGTTCATGGCCGCACCTGCCTTCCCACGCCCTGTAAAAACCCAGCGATGACCGGCCTCAGTTTATCCCCTTCCACTAGGAAAGCATCGTGGCCGTAGTGGCTGCCGATTTCGATGAAGGACACCGGCCGTCCGTTGGCCAGCATGGCGCGCACCATCTCCCGGCTCTGGGCGGTGGGAAAAAGCCAGTCGCTGCTGTAGGAGATGAAAAGAAAGCGTGCCGTAATTCGGGCAAAGGCCTCGCGCAGGGGGCCGTAGCTGCGCTGGATGTCGAAGTAGTCCATGGCCTTGGTGATATAGAGGTAGCTGTTGGCGTCAAAGCGCTGGGTAAAGGCGCTGCCCTTGTGGTTGAGATAGCTTTCGATGGCGAACTCGGAGTCGAAATGGTAGCTCAAGCGGTCGGCCGACTGGAGCTTTCTGCCGAACTTGGCATCCAGGAGCATTTCCGAGAGATAGGTGATGTGGCCCACCATGCGGGCCGTGGCCAGCCCCTTTTCAGGGCCCTTATCGCTGTAGCGCCCCTCGCGCCACTCCGGATCGCGGGTGATGGCGCTGCGGCCAACGGTGTTAAAGGCGATGGCCTGGGTGGAGAGGCGGCTGGCCGAGGCGATGCAGATGGCCGAGCGTACCTGCTGCGGGTAGCGCAGGCTCCACTCCAGAACCTGAAAACCGCCCATGGAACCACCGGCGATGCAGAAAAGGGTTGGAATCTCCAGGTGATCCACGAGGTGTTTCTGGGCTTCCACCATGTCACCGATGGTCACCAGGGGGAAATCCAGCCCGTAAGCTTGGCCGGTGGCTGGATTGATGCTGCCCGGTCCTGATGAACCCTTGCAGCCACCGATGATATTGGCGCAGATGACCCAGTACTGGTCCGTGTCAAAGCCTTTGCCCGGTCCGATCTGGTTGTCCCACCAGCCCGTGTAACGGTCGTGGGGGTTGTGGTAGCCGGCGGCGTGGTGGTCGCCGGAAAGGGCATGGCAGATCAGAATGGCGTTGGAGCGGTCTTCGTTTGGCTGACCGTAGGTTTCGTAGACGATCTCCACCGGTCCCAGGTGGTGGCCCGACTCGAGGGTCATGGGGGTTTGGGGCGTGCCGAAGGTAAAGCGTTTGGGGGTCACCAGGCCCACTGAATTGCGATCCATGGCCAGAGTCCTCAAAGGGTGCACGCCACGCCGTGGGTAAGGGCCTGATCCAGGTCGGCCAGGATGTCGTCGATGGTTTCGATGCCCACGCTGAGTCGGATGAAGTCGGGTGTGACGCCGGCGGCGGCCTGTTCCTCCGGGCTGAGTTGCTCGTGGGTGGTGGAGGCCGGGTGGATCACCAAGCTCTTGGCATCGCCGATGTTGGCCAGGTGACTGAATAGCCGGCAGCTTTCGATGAATTTGACCGCAGCCTCCCTGCCGCCTTGAATGCCGAAACCCACCAGGGCCCCTTGGCCAAGGGGCAGGTAGCGCTCCATCAGGGAAGCGGTGGGTGAGGAGGCCAGGCCAGGATAGCGCACCCAAGTGACGCAGGGATGGCCCTCCAGGAAGCGCGCCACGGCCAGGCCGTTTTCGCTGTGGCGTTGCATGCGCAGGTGCAGGGTTTCCAGGCCCTGCAGAAACAGCCAGGCATTAAAGGGGCTGACGGCGGCGCCCATGTCGCGCAAGCCCAGCACCCGTGCGCGCATGATGAAGGTCAGCGCGTCGAAGGCCTCATGGAAGCGCAGCCCGTGATAGGCTGGATCGGGTTCCAGAAACTCGCTGAAGCGGCCCGAGGCGGCCCAATCGAAGCGGCCCGAATCCACCACCAACCCGCCGATGGAGGTGCCGTGGCCGCCGATGAACTTGGTAGCCGAGTGGATCACAATCGCAGCGCCGTGTTCGAAGGGGCGCAGCAGGTATGGGGTGGTGACGGTGTTGTCCACCACCAGGGGAATGCCGTGTTTACGGCCGATGGTGGCAATCTTGGCGATGTCGAGAATCTCCAGCTTGGGATTGCCGATGCTCTCCACATAAAAGGCCTTGGTGCGCTGATTGATAGCCTTGTCCCAGGCATCGAAATCGTCGGGAGGAACGAATTTGACCGTGATCCCCAGCCGGGAGAGGGTATGCTGAAAGAGGCTCACCGTGCCGCCGTAGAGATCGGTGGAAGAGACGATTTCGTCACCGGTCCGAGCCAAGGTCAGAATGGCCAGGGTTTCGGCCGCCTGGCCCGAAGCAACAGCCAGGGCGCCGACCCCGCCCTCCAGGGCCGCCACGCGCTGCTCCAGGACATCAGTGGTGGGATTCATGATCCGGGTGTAGATGTTGCCCGGCTTGCGCAGGCCAAAGAGGTCGGCGGCATGGGCGGTATCCTCGAAAGTGTAGGACGTGGTCTGGTAAAGGGGCACTGCCCGGGAGCGAGTCTGGCTGTCCGGCGTATGCCCGGCGTGGATGGCGCGGGTGGCAAATCCCTTATTAGGGTCACTCATGGCAGGTTCCTTTTTTTTTTCTCTCTCTCTGTTGATACCTGAAATCGTCCTGGGTCACTTCATGTGACCGCCTGGAAGATATCCCCAACGGCGATTTCATTTCGCAGCAGCTCTTTCAGCTTCACGCCACACTGCTCCGAACAAACCAAAAACATACCGTCCTTGCCGTCACGCTTGGCGTCCGAACCCGTCACGGTGACCATCATGGCGATCGGTTTTTCCCGTGACAACAGCGTGATCTCAATACAGTGCCCCTCGTAGTCGGAAAGGTTGACGCCCGGACGGAATTTGGCCCCCACCCCGAACACCTCGTTTTCTTCAGTAATCCGGCTTCCGCAGCCGGCGCAATGGCTCAGTGCGTCGCTGTCGGGAATAATGGAATAACGCATGTCCTCACCTTGTTCCTTCCCTTATGCTTTTTGTGAAAAATTGGGACTATGCAAGCTTGGTCAGATAGGAATCGCGGGTCAACCAGAGCTCCTCCATACGGTACATGTGCCAGTAGTCGTGCATCAGGATGTGTCTGACCAGGATGTAGAATGAGTACTGCTCGTATTCCGGATGAAGCGCCTCCTTTTGCCAGATGGCGTCATCCACGCGATTTAGCAACTCTATCTGAAGATGGCGCTGCTCGCTGAACTGACTCAGGGCGGCATCCGTGGCCATGATCGGCGGTGAATCTGACGTCGGCTCGTCACTGCCCGGGATGTAAGGAACGAACTCGGGTCGCTCCTCTTTCATAAATCGCTCAAGGCGCTCCAGCAGCAGGGGTTGCACCAGGGCCAGGTGGCTGATGTGTTCACCAATGGTCCAATAGCCTTCTTTGCGCCGGCGATTGATACGCTGGGCCGGAATCGTGGCTACCATGGCCCAAAGGACCTGGGGAGCCTTGCTCAATCCATCCAGCAGTTCTTGTATATTTTGCATGTTCTCTCCTCCGAAACCTACGCTTGTATTTTCGGTTGTGTAGTTTGGCTTCGCCGTGCCTCTGGATCTGCACTTTCAGGTCGTGCTCTCTGAGATGGTGGAACCGCACCCTTCTGATCGACACCGTTGGCGGATGCACATGGCGGGCTGAGACCGCATCCCCCGCAACGGCCATCTAACCACCATAAGGATAGAGACCAGACCGAGTCAAGCATGATTATAGGGCCCTTGGTGGGGGCCATCAGATGGCCGCCTCTTGGCATGCGCGCACCTTATAGGCTATACCTGTTCTGTATTGAACTGGACGGACGAAAGGAGCCCTGATTCATGCCAGAAAGCACGCCCGAAGATCGTCAGCCTGTCAGTATCTCATCCGAGTTATTCGACTTTTTGCGTGGGTTCTGCGACCAAAAGGGTATCCGCTTCGTGGATTTCATCGAGGACGCCCTTGAAAACGCCGCCCACCGCCATGACCTGGAGGGGCTTCTCAACGACGCCGCCCAGCTGGAAGCGACCCTTAAGATAAAGCAGCAAAAAGCTTTTCGCCAGGGATTTCAGCAAGGCGTCTTGGTAGCGACGGCATCGTTTCAGGGCAACCTCGAAGTCAGCCGGCGGATGATCCCACGAGAGATTAAAAATCAGCCCCGCCCTCAGGCGGTCGCCGGAGGACAGCTCAAGCTGTTTAAGTGATCGCACCGGAGAGCGACCCATTCCAGCGTCGCCAGATATTCGGTGACGCCCGCGGCAGGATCTGGGGGGTGGAGATGTCGATTTGTCTCTAATTTAGGGGGCTTTTGCTTTACAATTGGAGTTTGCAGGCGTATATTGCGGAACCGCGATTATATGGTATCAAGGAGATTTATTCATGGACGCTAAGCTGCAAGTACCGGATGAGCTACAACCGGCATTCCGCCGCATCGTGCGAAAAATTCCTGCTGATCTGAGAAACGATAACCATCTTTTGGAAATGATTGTCATTTATTTAAAAATGGGCGGTGAACGGTTGGCCAAGCAGGCGCTTGAAGTAGCCAAAGTGGAGTACCGCGAAATGGTTAACCAGAAACGCAAGGAGCGGCGCCGCGAAGCGATGCTGAGAGTTGTCGAGGCGGCCATTGAGCAGCAATCCGGCAACACAGCCGATCCCGGTGAGGAGGATCCGGAGCAGAACGAAGGCTATGGAGATGACGAGAATAATATCAATTCAAACGATTACTTCACCTGACCGATGCCCTGCAGCCGTTTCATCAGCCAGCCCGGGCGAGGTCGGTCGACGTGGTATCCCCGGCTGGATTTAATTGAAAATATTAACATTATAGGCTTTAAAAATGGGGAGACCCCATATGAACAAGGACCTGATCCAGTGCCCTAAGGATCCCAACCTTCAGTATCAACGCCAGATATGTCAGGATCTATTCCGGAAACACCATCTTCGCAACTGGTGCATGACATGCCCGCTTTTCGCCGTCGAAGAGCCTTTGGATAAGTGCAAAGCGACGCGAAAGTCTGATAAAAACGCCGCATAGTGGGCGTTGGCATCAATACGCTGCCCGTATGACCAGCGTGTCGATGTCTGCGATCACTTTGGGATCGTTCACCAATTGTCCGCATCATGGGCGCTCAGATCAACTGAGGTTTGGGCGGGCCTATCCTCCATGGATCTGAGATGATTGCCTTGCACCAGCGGTTGACCCGCCTGGAGGCCGAAAGCTACGCATTGGTGCTTTCTGCCGCAGGTATTCCTCATGAACTCAGCGGAGCAGGTGACCATTGGCAGCTGTGGGTACCAGACCGATGGCTCAGTCAAGCCGAGTCTCAGATCGAGGCCTATCAGTCGGAAAACCCCCCCGTTTCAGATTCAACACCAGCGCAGGTTGGCAAAGGCCATCGCAATTTCAGCGGGATATTGGCCGCCTTGGTGCTGTTGGCGGCCCACTTGGCCATCTCGGGCAGCGCTGATCCCGAGGCTTACCTAAAGGCCTTTGGGGCCAGCGCAGTGCGTATTCGCGGGGGCGAGATCTACCGTTGCGCCACGGCTCTCTTGCTGCACGGCGATTGGGGGCACCTGGTGGGCAACATGGCGGCCCTGGGGTTGTTCGGATCCCTCGTCTGCATCCAAACCGGCAGCGGTCTGGGCTGGCTGCTGATTATGGCCAGCGGCGTGGGAGGCAATCTGGTCAATGCTCTGCTGCGACCCGTCGGATTTATCTCTATCGGAGCCTCTACAGCCGTCTTTGGGGCTGTGGGCCTGCTGGCAGCGGCGGCCGCCTTAGCGGGTCACCTTCGGCGCCCCCTGGGGTGCCGGCGTTACCTGGCCGCGCTGGGCGGCGGGGTGGCCTTGCTGGCCATGCTGGGTGCTTCCCCGAAGAGTGATCTGGGGGCCCATCTGTTTGGATTTGCCATTGGCATATTGCTGGGCATTCCCACCGCCTTGGGCGTGCGGCGACCGCCCGCGGGGCCATGGCAGGCGCTCTGGGGGATCCTGACCTTGCTGGGGATAACCGCTGCATGGATGGCGGGATATTGGCGGGCCGCTCCGGGGGTTGGAAGTTTGTAGTTGGTTGCGCTGGGATTCAGGTCAGTCCAGATCGTAGGGGGTCAAGGACTCATAGCCGCTATCGGTGACCAGAATGGTTTGCTCGAACTGGGCCGACAGGGAGCCGTCGATGGTGACCGCAGTCCACCCATCTTCCAGGATCCGCAGGGCGTGGCTTCCCAGGTTGATCATCGGTTCGATGGTAAAGACCATTCCGGGAAGCAGGCGAACCCCTTCGCCCTTGCGACCGTAGTGGGGCACCTGGGGCGCTTCGTGAAACTGCAGTCCGACCCCATGTCCCACGAATTCTCGAACCACACTGCATTTCTGGCTTTCGGCAAACTGCTGGATGGCCCAGCCGATATCGCCGAGGGTATTATCTGGTTTGACCTGCTGGATGCCTTCCCTTAGACTTCGCCGGGCCACGTCAACGATTTTACGGGCATTGGCCGAGGGCGTTCCGATAAAAAAGGTCTTGTTGGCATCGGCGTAATAGCCGTTGAGAATGGGGGTCACATCCACGTTGATAATGTCCCCGTCCGCCAATCGGCGGTCCCCTGGGATTCCGTGGCAGATCACTTCATTGACCGATGTGCAGACACTCTTGGGGAAACCTTTATAGTTCAGAGGTGCCGGAATTGCTTGGTTGTCTATGGTGAATTGATGAACCAGGCGGTTGATCGCTTCGGTAGTGATGCCCGGGCGCAGATGGGATTCCACGAAGTCCAGGGTTTCGATCACCAGCTTTCCGGCCCTGCGGATGCCTTCAATCTGCTCGGGGGTTTTGATTTGGATTTTATGCCGGCGGGCATAGGCGAGTTGCTCCTTCCGCCGATCGATAGGCTTTTTTTTAAGGAGGCAGCAACGTTTGTATTTAAGGCCGCTGCCGCAAGGGCACGGGTCGTTGCGGCCCACTTTGGCTGCCTGGCGTTTCATGGTCACCTTGAAATCTGTCTTTTCGTTGATGGGTATCTCCGGGAGCCGATGCGGCGTAGCCGGCGCCTGCCGGGGTCGTAAGCTTGACCAGCAAGGGTGTTGCTGTCCCATTGAGTATCGCAGGATATAGGCCAAAAACCCGCGACTGTCAATTGGGACACACCGCTACCGGCAAATTCCTCTGGGAAATGCG
>Ga0316577_10001818_pt1 | contig 10309 bp, 9 predicted proteins | sample S5NA_FD_203073 | JGI IMG/M metagenome (GOLD analysis project Ga0316577, IMG submission 203073) | Rhizosphere microbial communities from salt marsh grasses in Alabama, United States - S5-7_050615r2r1 | ecosystem: Host-associated > Plants > Roots > Rhizosphere | place: USA: Alabama | collected... | reverse complement strand
GCAGGTGCCCCAGTGGTCAAACGTGCCGATCCTATATGTTAGCTTCTCGGGTGACGATCGCATCCGCGAGCTCCAGCGCCGCCACCAAAACAACGGCGACAAACGCTTGCACTTTTATGCGCACACATTGCTCGGCATGGACAGGTTGATGGACCAGGTCAGAACCTGCCTGGCCTGACAAGCAAGCTTCTCCGCAGTTGAGAACGAGCCCCGTCATCGAGACGGGGCTTTTCTATTGCCGCGACAGGCTCGCACTACGAGCGCTTTCACAGAGGGCTGCTGTGCAGGAATGCTCCGCGCCCGCGAGCGCCGGTGAATTCGCGCTCCCGGACGATAACTTGCCCTCGGGAGAGAACCGTCTCCGGGTAGCCTTGTACCTCCCACCCCTCGTAGGGGCAGTAATCCACGTTCTGGTGCAACGTCTCGACCCCAAGGGTGACGTGGCGGTCTGGATCAAAGATCACCAGATCTGCGTCGGCGCCTACCGACAGCGTGCCCTTGCGCGGGGCCAGCCCAAAGCGACGGGCCGGTTCGGTGCAGCACACCTCCACCCAGCGCTCGGGCGAGAGGTGCCCCGCCCGCACACCGTGGGTATAGAGCAGGGCCAGCCGTGTCTCTATGCCTGGCGCGCCGCCGGGGATGCGGGAAAAATCGCCGCGCCCGCGCGTCTTTTGCGTGCCATAGAAGAAGGGGCAATGATCGGTAGCGACCGTGTTGACTTCATTGGCAGCCAGGCCCGCCCACAGTGACGCACGATCGGCCGCGGTCCTGGGTGGGGGCGCCATCACAAACTTGGCGCCTTCAAAGCCGGGGCGCTGGTATTCTTTTTCGTCGAGTAGCAGATATTGGGGGCAGGTTTCCACCCAGACGATCTGTCCCCGCTGCCTGGCTGCCCGTACCTCTTGTAGGCCAAGTGCGCAGGAGAGATGAGCGAGCACGAGCGGAGTCCCTGTAACCCGCGCCAGGGCGAGCAGCCGGTGGATGGCCTCAGCCTCCATGATGGCCGGCCGGGTGCGCGGGTGGTTCTCGGGCCCGGTGCGCCCCTCTGCCAGCGCCTGGGCCGTGAGATAGGCGATGGCGTAGTGATTCTCGGCGTGGACCAGCGCCCGTCCGCCGTGCTCACGCAGGGCTGCCAGTGCGCGGAGCAGGTCGCCATCGTCCAGGCGCAGCCCCTCGTAGGCCATATAGATCTTGAAGCTGGCGGCGCCAGCCTGGATGGAAGCCGGTATTTGGGCCAGAATCTCATCGTCGGCCCGCGAGAGCGTCATGTGCAGCCCATAGTCGATCACCACCTTATCGTCGGCTTTGGCGCGGCGCTCGCCCAGGGCCTCAGCCAGAGGCTGGCCCGCCTTCGGCTCGGCAAAGTCGATGATGGTGGTGGTGCCCCCGCACGCAGCAGCTACGGTGCCTGTATAAAAGTCATCGCTGGAGGCGAACTCGCCTACAGGCATTTCCAGGTGTACGTGCTCGTCGATCGCGCCGGGCAGCACCAGCTTTCCCGTGGCGTCTATGGTCTCCGATCCACGTAGGCCTGCGCCCACAGCCACGATCCGGCCTGCGGCAATGCCCAGGTCGGCCCGTGATGTCGCCTCAGCGGTGACGATCGTCCCATTGGTGATGACCAGATCGAACATGATGCACCCTCCCTCGCCCTGTACTATAGTCGACAACCATCCGGCTGTCAACCGCCGCGTGTTGGCGGTAGCAGAAGGTGCGCCGCACCTGTGGTCTAGGCTCAACGCCTTGGCCCTGGGCGGCGGTACCTGGCGGGCGCGGTGAACCAGGCTACAGACATCTAAGGGCAAGTCGCCTATGCTTGACGTGTGGGATCAGGTGGGTGGGTGGCTGGCATTGCACACAAGGCGCAGCGCAAACCCTGGCTGCCGCGACCTGTATATGTGCACTCGCGTAAGTTGACAAACCTGGTCCACTATGCTATAGTACGACGTACCCCCTCCCCTGGGGGGTGGGGTAGATCGCCAGGGGGTGCCGAGATGGCCGAGGAACACAGGCAAGGGATCATAAACCGGTTGAAGAGCATCGAGGGCCATGTGCGGGGTATTCAGCGCATGGTGGAAGAGGACGCCTACTGCATCGACATCATGAACCAGAATCTGGCCGTCCAGCGGGCATTGGAAAAAGTCAACGGGTTGGTCCTGGAGCGCCACCTCCAGACCTGCGTGACCACTGCCATCAAGGGCGACGATCCGGCCGAACGGGAGCGGGTTATCGCCGAGATCATGAGTGTCTTTGAGGCAAAGGTGAAGCTATAGGCACCGGGCGGGTGGCTGTGCCGGGGTAGCACCGGCCGCGCTGCATGCCCATGGCTTCTGACGGTAGCGTATCCAAATCTACGGATGGAAAGGAAGAACAGAAATGGAGACCATCAAGCTGGACATCCCGAATATCAGCTGCAATCACTGCATCATGACCGTCAAGCGCGAAAGCGGCTTCGTCGACGGTGTCGAGTTTGTCAGCGGAGACGTTGAAGGCAAGACGGCTACGTTCGAGGTGGCAAACGGGCAGGCATTGGCCGCGCTCAAGTTGGCCCTGGCAGAAGCCGGATATCCGGTAGCGTAACAGCTAGCAGGCGAGGGACAGGACGGGCAGCCCAAGCGCGCCTGCCCTGTCCCGACGCGATTCGAGAAGCGAACCGATGACGACAAAGCATGTGAGCTTGCCGGTCACAGGGATGACCTGTGCGAACTGTTCGCTCACTGTCGAGCGCAATCTGAAACGAATGGACGGCGTGGCTGAGGCCTCGGTGAACCTGGCAACAGAAAAGGCGTCGATCACGTACGATGCCGATTCTGTCACTGAGGGCCAGTTTCTTGCGCTCATCCGCGACATCGGGTATGATGTTCCGACTGCCAAGGCAGAGCTGCCAGTCACAGGCATGACCTGCGCGAACTGCGCGCGAACCATCGAGCGTTCGCTCGGACGGCTCGGCGGAGTCGTGTCGGCCAGCGCCAATTTTGCGAGCGAGCGGGTCTCCGTCGAATACCTCCCGGGTGTGGTGAGTCTGGCGGCCATCCAGCAGGCAATCAGGGACGCAGGGTACGATGTGATCGTGACCGCCGAGGGGGAGGCTGCTGAGGACGTCGAACGCGCCGCCCGCGAGGCTGAGATCCGGAGCCAGACGCGCAAATTCTGGACCGGCGTCGCATTCACTCTGCCCCTTTTTCTGTTGAGTATGGGGCGCGACTTTGGCCTGTTGGGGGCATGGGCACAGGCGCCGTGGGTCAACTGGCTGTTCTTTGCTTTGGCAACGCCGGTGCAGTTCTACGTCGGCTGGGACTATTACGTCGGCGGGTTCAAGAGCCTGCGTGCAGGCTCGGCCAACATGGACGTTCTGGTGGCTATGGGCTCGTCGACGGCGTACTTTTACAGCTTGGCCGTGCTGCTGTTCCCTGGATTGGGCGGCCACGTATACTTTGAGACGTCGGCGATGATCATCACCCTGATCAAGCTGGGCAAGATGTTGGAGGCGCGGGCCAAGGGGCGTACATCCGAGGCGATCAAAAAGCTGATGGGCCTCCGGCCCAAGACGGCGCGGGTGATCCGCGGGGGCCAAGAGGTCGAGGTGCCGGTAGAATCGGTCCTGCTGGGCGATCTGGTGGTCGTCCGCCCCGGCGAGCGCCTCCCCGTGGACGGCATCGTGGTGGAGGGCCGCTCTGCCGTCGACGAGTCGATGCTCACCGGCGAGAGCCTGCCGGTGGACAAGGGGCCGGGCGACGAGGTTGTGGGCGCCACGATCAACGAACAGGGGCTGCTCAAGTTCGAGGCAACCCGGGTCGGCGCCCAGACGGCACTGGCCCAGATCATCCGCCTGGTGGAGGAGGCCCAGGGTTCGAAGGCGCCCATCCAACGGTTGGCGGATCGAATCTCGGGGGTCTTTGTGCCCGTCGTGATCGGCCTGGCCCTAGCGACATTTCTCGGCTGGTTCCTCATCGGTGGTGTCGGCTTTACGCAGAGCATGATCTACATGGTGGCTGTGCTGGTGATCGCCTGCCCGTGCGCTTTGGGATTGGCGACGCCCACCGCCATCATGGTTGGCACGGGCAAGGGGGCCGAGCACGGCATCCTGTTCAAGAACAGCGAGGCCCTGGAGCGCGCCCACGAGATGCGCGCAGTGGTGTTGGACAAGACGGGAACCATTACCAGGGGCGAGCCGTCTGTAACAGATGTGGACGTGGCAGGTGGAGATGGACAGGCCCGCCAATCACTGCTCCAGTTGGCAGCCTCCGCCGAGCTGGGGTCTGAGCACCCCATAGGCAAAGCGATCGTGCGCGCAGCGCAGCAAGAAGGGCTGGAGCTGAGCGATCCAGAGGGATTTGAGGCGGTTGCCGGGCAGGGCATTGCAGCCACGGTCGGTGGCAAGCAGGTCCTGGTGGGTTCGGAGCGGCTTTTGCAGGATCGCGGCGTGAACCTCAACGGGTTGGATGCGGCTCTGGCGCGTCTGGAAGATGAGGCCAAGACCGCAATGCTGGTCGCCGCGGATGGCGAGGCCCTGGGGCTCGTCGCCGTCGCCGACACGGTAAAGGAGGGTTCCACCGAGGCCATCCGCCAGATGGAGGAGATTGGCCTATCGGTGGTGATGATCACCGGCGACAACCAGCGCACTGCCGAGGCCATTGGCAAGCAGGTGGGGTTGCAGCGCGTAGTTGCCCGTGTTCTGCCGGGCGACAAGGCGAGCCAGGTGAAGTCGCTTCAGCAGGAGTCGTCCGCCGTGGTGGGCATGGTGGGGGATGGCATCAACGATGCCCCTGCCCTGGCCCAGGCTGACGTGGGCATTGCCATTGGCACGGGTACGGATGTAGCCATGGCTGCCGCTGACGTTACGCTCATGAGCGGGGATCTGCGTGGGGTGCCGCGGGCAATTGGCCTCAGCCGGGCGACGATGCGCACCATCAAAGAGAACCTGTTCTGGGCGTTCTTTTACAACGTCATCTTGATTCCGTTGGCGGCCGGGGCGTTCTACCCCTGGTTGGGCATCCGGCTGCACCCGGTCATTGCCGCTGGGGCGATGGCGTTCAGCAGCATCTTTGTGGTTACAAACTCGCTGCGCTTGCGGCGTGTCAAGTTGTTGTAGATGGGCAGATTGCCAGCCCGTGGGCTGGCCTGGGGCGACGCAGGGAAGCTTCGTCAAGCAGGTCCGTTGCTCGCTTCTAATTCATTCGGAAAGGACAGCGCATGAGACAGAAATATGGTTGGCTGCTCGGCCTGTTGGTTGTGGCCATGTTGGTGGCGGCCTGCGGGCCCGAGATGTCTACACCAACGCCGGCCCCCACCTCAGACGGCGGAGGCGAGCCACAAGCGACGGCCCCAGGGGTCGGAGAGTTGCCGGTGGATGCTGGCGACTGGCACTTGCTCGGGTCGCCGGACGCGCCAGTGACCATGATCGAGTACTCTGACTTCCAATGACCGTACTGCGCCAGATACGTCCGTGAGACGTTCCCACAAATCGTAGAGACCTATGTGAACACGGGACAGGTGCGGTACCTGTTCCGCAACTTCCCACTATTCTCGATCCATCCCCAGGCGCAAAAGGCCGCGGAAGCCGCCGAGTGCGCAGGGGAGCAGGGCAAGTTCTGGGAGATGCACGAGCTGCTCTTCGAGGGCCAGGATCGATGGTCGGGTAATACAGATGCGGTCACCGTCTTCAAGGAGATGGCCGGAGAGCTGGACCTGGACCAGGACCAGTTCGATTCATGCCTGGACGGAGGCAAGTACGCCGACAAGGTGGCTGCCGATTCCGAGGAAGGCCTGGCACAAGGGGTGGCTTCGACGCCCAGCTTTCTGATCAATGATATGCAGCTGGCAGGAGCTCAGCCCTTTGAAGCGTTTCAGCAGCAGATCGACTATCTCCTGGCCGGGGGTGGACCGATCGAGTTGGAGATCGGGGCCGATAGCTACCGCAGCATGGGGGAACCGGATGCCCCGGTGGTGGTCACCGAGTTCTCGGATTTTCAATGACCGGCTTGTGGTCAGGTCGCCCGTGAGGTGATCCCCGACTTTATCGAGCAGTATGTCGATACCGGCAAAGTGCGCTACGTCTATCGCGAGTTTCCGCTTACGAATCTCCATCCTGCGGCTCAGCAGGCATCAGAGGCAGCCGTCTGTGCCGGCGAGCAAGGCAGCTATTGGGAGATGAATGAGACCCTGTTTGCCACCACCGATGAGTGGTCGCAGGCAGCAGACCCAACCGAGTCTTTCAAGGGGTATGCCGAGGACCTGGGTTTGGACACGAAAGCCTTTGCCGAGTGTCTCGACTCTGGACAGGCGTCTGCCCAGGTCCTGGGAGACCAGATGGCAGGACAGGAGCTGGGCGTCAATGCCACACCCTACTTCTTTGTCAACGATCTGCCCATCCGTGGCGGGCTGCCCATCGAGATGCTGGGGCAGGTGATCGACTTTGTGGCTGCAGGCGGCGAAATCCCAGAGGTCATTCCCGTCGGCGATGACTACCACGTATTCGGCGATGGGCAGACGGCGACGTCGGTGGCGGTGGTCTTTGTGGACTATAGCAGTCCCGACTCGGCCAAGCATGCCCGTGAAGAGTTCCCGGTGCTGGAAAAAGAACGCATAAGCACCGGCGAGATGATCTATGTGGTACACCCGTGGGCCGAAAGCGCCGATAGTCCGGGGGCGATGGCGGCCGTCGCGGCAGAGTGTGCCGGCGAGCAGGGCAAGTACCAGCAGGCCTACAGTCTTCTCTTGGACGAGCAGGATGCTTGGATCGACGCTCAAGATCCGAACGCTCTCTTTTCCGAGTACGCGGCGTCTTTGGATCTGGATGTCCAGGAGTTCGAGACATGCTTGGACTCCCAAGATGCATGGCTGCGCGTCCAGGCTGGTACGATAGTCGCCATGTTGAATAGCTTGCCTGGTGTCCCTTTCTATGTCTTTAACAACGGTCAGGGATGGCTAAGCGCACAGACCGCTGATGAGTTCAAGACCATACTAGACTCCAATCTGAGCCCATAGTGAGACCTTTGCAGCCTGTCTCTTCCCAGGCAGGTTGCAGATGGGCACCTTTGCATCGCCGGGTGTGCGGGTGGCATAGCCACCGGGGCGGTGAAGAGAGGTTCAGCCGGGCTCATAGGGCGGATGGGAGCATATGCACGGGGTAGCGATGAAACGAGTTCTTCTGATAGTGGCGCTTTTTCTGGTGGCTCTGACGGGAGTTGTCTGGGCTCAGGATGCGCCCACGCTGGAAAGCATGGACATATCCCTCTGGCCCGAGTTTGACCGTCCCGAGGTGTTGGTCATATACCGGGGCCAGCTCGACGCTGACGTCGCTCTCCCGACGGCGATCGAGATCGCCATACCGGCACGTGTGGGCCAGCCTCACGCAGTAGCCTACGTGGACGAGTCCGGACAGCGTCTGACTCAGCAGTACACGACGAGCGTCCAGGGGGATTCGCTCATCATAGCGTTCCAGTTGGCCACCCGCAACTTTCAGCTCGAGTACTATGACACGCTGCCGGTAGATGCGTCCGGGAAACGGACCTATACCTTCAGCTACACGGCTGATGATCCTACCTCCGCGCTGAATCTGGAGGTTCAGGAGCCGCCAACGGCAGAGAACTTTGTGCTGGTTCCTCCCGCCGATACTACGGTGCAGGGGAATGATGGCTTGGTCTACTATCTGGTCCAGGCTGGGGCAGTGGCCGAGGGTCAGACGCGGGAATGGACGTTCTCGTACCTGAAGGACAACTCGGATCTGACGGCCGCAGGATTATCGCAGCCTACGGCGTCGATCCCCACTGCGGCTACACCGGGCGCGACCGCTGGCGTCGGGAACTCGACCGTCTGGATCTTTCTGGTTGCCTTCGTCGCTCTGGTTGGGGTCGGCGTAACGGGCTATTGGTTGGGACACCGCACTCAGACCTCTTCGCAGGCGGTGCAATCGTCACCGCAGCGGCAGAAACGGCGGGGCAGCGGAGGGGGCGCTCAAGCTAAGCAAAAGCCTGCTGCCGGGAAAGCGCGTTTCTGCCACCAGTGTGGTGCGGATCTGCGCTCAGACTCGATGTTTTGCCACCAATGCGGCACTTTGGTGCGCGACGAGTGACAGGGGCCAGGCTATCGGCCCGTAGAGCGTAGTTCTGGCGTTCGGTAGCACACAACTCCGCCGTGGGCTAGAGCACGGCGAGTTCAGTTTCAGGAGGCACTGATGTCGTCGACAATGAAATTCGTGCTGGGAGGCATAGTGGTGGCCGTGGTGATTGGGGTACTGATCGCCACCAGCTTCTCTGGCTCGACCAGCGAATATCTGTCCGTGGCCGAAGTCAAGGCTCTCGGGCTCGATCAGACCCGAGATTCGCGGGTGGCAGGGGAGATTGTCCCCGACTCGGTGAACTACAGCACGCGCGACTTGCACCTGACGTTCGCCATCCAGGACGGCACGGGAGATCTGGCCATTTCCTACCATGGCCCGCAGCCCGATATGCTGGTGGATGCCGTGGAGGCGGTGGTCGTCGGCAAATACGATCCGGGCAGCCAGGTGTTCGAGGCGGAAGAATTGCTGATGAAGTGCCCGTCGAAATATGAGGAAAAGCAGTAGAATCGGGTAGTAAAAACTAGAAACCGGGTCTGTTCTCCGCGAGAACGGACTTTTGCTGTGAGGAGAATGCCTTGATTCTGTCAGATATCGGCTTCGGAACGCTTTTGCTGACGCTGGCTGCGGGCCTGTGGGCGGCGGTGGCGTCGGTGGTGGGCGTGCGACAGCGGCGTCCTGAGATGGTAGCCAGCGCGCGGAACGCGCTGCTGGTCACAGCGGGATTGTCCACTCTATCTGTCGTTCTGCTGTTCATCCTGCTCTTTACGAAGAACTTCCAGGTGCGGTATGTATACGAGCACGTGAGCACCTACCTGAAGCCGGCCTACGTGCTGGCAGCCTTCTGGGCTGGGCTCGAGGGCTCGCAACTGCTCTGGCTCTGGATGCTGGCTCTCATTACGGCAGTTGTGGTGTGGCGCAGTCCAACGTGGGACCGAGAACTGCGTCCGTGGGTGATGGCTTTCCTGGCTATTACAGAGGCATTTTTCGCTTTCCTTCTGATTTCATTCACTAACCCCTTTGAGCTGCTGCCGGCTGTGCCTGTCGAGGGCGTGAGCCTGAACCCATTGCTGCAGAATTTTTGGATGATCATCCATCCTCCCATTGTGTTTGCTGCCTATGCCCTGTGGACTGTTCCGGCAGCCTACGCCGTTGCGGCCCTGATAACCGGGCGCCTGGATGCTACCTGGTTGCGTGGGACGCGGCGGTGGATGCTCGCCGCGTGGGCTTCGTTGGGCATCGGCATTCTGGTCGGCGCCTGGTGGGCCTATCTGGAGCTGGGCTGGGGCGGCTACTGGGGCTGGGACCCGGTGGAGAACTCTTCCTTGATACCCTGGCTGGTCGGCACGGCCTTTGTACATTCGGCCATCATCCAACAGCGCCGGGACATGTTCCGCGCCTGGAATGTCCTGCTGGCTGTTGTCACCTTTACGCTTACGGTCTTTGCCACCTTTGTCACCCGATCGGGGCTGATTCAGTCGGTGCACGCCTTTGCCGAGTCGCCGATAGGCTGGTACTATCTTGGCTATATTCTTCTGACCCTGGCGCTGACGGTGGGCCTGGTGCTGGGCCGGCGCCGAGAATTAAAGGGCGAGGGCGAGGTCGGCGATCTTCTTTCCAAAGAGTTCGCGTTCCTGCTAACCAATCTTCTGTTTCTGGGCTCGGCAGCAGCGGTGCTGCTCGGCACTCTGCTTCCCACGCTGACCGAGATGCTGCGCGGCGTCGCGAGCACGTTGAATGCCGAGAACTATAACCGGTTCATGGGCCCGCTGGGGCTGGCCCTGGTGGTGCTGATCGGTGTGTGCCCGGTCATCGAGTGGCGAAAGATCAGCGCCGAGCGGCTGATGAAGAATCTGTGGGTGCAGATCGTTGTGGCGATGGTCACGGCCCTGTTGTTGTTTTTCCTGGGGGTCCACGAGTGGTGGGCTGTTCTCTCTTTCGCGGTCACGGCTTTCGTCGGGGTCACCATCGTGCTCCAGTTGGCCCAAGGTATCGTGGCCCGCATGCGAGCCGCGGGCGAGAACGTCTTGGTGGCAGCCGGACGGGCCGTCAGCAACAATCGCCGGCGCTATGGCGGGCAGATCATTCACTTTTCCATCCTGCTGATCGTGATGGGCATCACCGGTTCGCAAGCCTACCAGACGGAGGTCCAGGTTGCCCTGGCTACGGGCGAGTCGGTCGAGGTGAACGGCTACACGCTCACCTATCGCGAGTTTACGTACCGACAGATCGAGGAGAGTGGCAACAAGA
>Ga0316577_10001817_pt1 | contig 10310 bp, 7 predicted proteins | sample S5NA_FD_203073 | JGI IMG/M metagenome (GOLD analysis project Ga0316577, IMG submission 203073) | Rhizosphere microbial communities from salt marsh grasses in Alabama, United States - S5-7_050615r2r1 | ecosystem: Host-associated > Plants > Roots > Rhizosphere | place: USA: Alabama | collected... | reverse complement strand
ACACCTACATCGGCCAGCACCACATTCTCCAGGGGCTTTCCTTTGATGCACCGGCCGATGCCGTGACGGTGCTTCTCGGGCGCAACGGCGCCGGCAAGAGCACGACCCTGAGAACGATCATCGGGCTACTGCCCGCCGCCCAGGGGCAGATCTTCTATCAGGGCAAGGCCATCCATCGCAAAAAGCCCTACCAGATCGCCCGCCTGGGAATCGGGTTTGTGCCCGAGCACATGGGCATCTTCACCGATCTGACGGTGGAGGAGAACATGCAGGTGGCCATGCTCCTGGAAGATGCGGCCACCCGCCGGCGTCTGGATATGATCATGGAGATGTTCCAGGCCCTGAAAAAGTTCTGGAAATCCAAGGCCGGCAACTTGAGCGGCGGGCAGAAGCAAATGCTGGCCATCGCCCGGGCCATCGTCAACGACATTGCGCTGCTGCTGATCGATGAACCCACCAAGGGCCTGGCGCCCATCATTATAGAAGCCCTGATCGAGGCCATCAACCAGATCAAACAGAACAGCGTGGTGGTGCTGGTGGAACAGAATTTCTACATGGCCAGCAGCGTCGGCGACCGCTTCCACATTCTCGACGACGGGCGGGTCGTACGCAGCGGCGACATGTCGGAGCTGATCAACGACGTCGGGCTGCAGAGCAAATACCTGGGCATTTCCCGGCAGGCCGCCGAGCCGCCGCATGAGGTAAAGGCCGATGACCAAGGCGCATAGGCACATCGTGACAAAAGGAAGCACCTTGGCCGTTGCCGGGGCGCTGGCGCTCGGTCTGCTGCCGTTGTTCGGCATGGACGCAAAGACCTACCTGACCCTGACCATCGCCGGCATCGCCATGGGCATGATGCTCTTTCTCGTGGCTTCCGGTTTGAGCCTGATCTTTGGGCTGATGGATGTGATCAACTTCGCCCACGGGGTCTGCTTTGCTTGGGGTGCATATGTGGCCTTCAGCGTGTTTAAGGCCGGCGCGGGGTGGGTCGAAGCCGACTCGCTGCTGAAGAATTTTTCGATCTTCGCCCTGGCCGTCCTGGCAGCCATGGCGGTGGTGGGCATCGTGGGCATGGTGGTTGAACGGGTGCTGGTCAGGCGGGTCTATGGCTCGCATCTTTTCCAGATCCTGATCACTTTTGGCGCAATGGTGGTGCTCACCGAGCTGATCCGCATTCTCTGGGGCCCCAACGACGAGGTGATGCCGGTACCGCTGACATTTCGGGGAAACTGGGACCTGTTCGATATCATCGTCCTGAAATATCCCATCATCGCCATCGCCGTCGGTCTTTTGGTTTACGGGTCGCTGCAGCTGATCCTCAGACGCACCAAAGTGGGCAAAATCGTACGGGCTGGGGTTCAAGATCCGGAAATGGTCCAGGCCATGGGCCACAATGTATTTTTATTCTTCACCATGGTTTTTGCCGCCGGCGCCGCCCTGGCGGCTGTGGGCGGGATGGCGATGGCGATTTTCAACCTGCAGGTTTACCCCGATATGGGGGATGCCTATCTGATCTTCGCCTTCATCGTCGTCATCATCGGCGGATTGGGGAGTATTACCGGGTCGCTGGTGGGGGCCTTGATCGTGGGGCTCTCTTACAACTACGTGGCCTACCTGATGCCGCCGCTGGCGGTGGGGGTCAATATCCTGATCATGGTCCTGATTCTGCTGATCCGGCCCACCGGCTTGTTTTCGGCGGGCAAGTAAACATGCACACATTAAGGCGATGTTGATGAACGCGCTGACGATAGTTCAAATACAACGACAAGAGGAGAAGAAACGGCGATTTTTCAGTGTCGTGTTTCTGCTGAAAATGGCCGTAGTGATTCTTTTTCTCCTGGTACCATTCTGGTTTTCCTCCTTTGAAAGCATCGATCTGGCGTTCAAAGTCATGATCTTCGCCGTCCTGGTGGCCAGCTTCGACATCCTGCTGGGCTATACCGGGATTTTGAGCTTCGGCCATGTCATGTTCTTCGGCATCGGCGGCTACAGCGTGGCCATGCTGATCGGCAAATACGGCACGGCGACCTATTTCCATCTGGCCCTCGGGTTTCTCATCGCCCTGGCCGTCACACTGATTCTGGCCCTGGTCATCAGTTTTCTCTCTCTGCGCGTCAAGGCCATTTTCTTTGCCATGGTCACCCTGGCCATAGCCGAATTCGCCATCATCCTGGCCACCAAGCTGAGTGGGTTTACCGGCGGCGAAGACGGCATCAGCATCAGCGCACCGGGCATCTTCAAGGTCTCCTTTCAATACGGTACGCTCCTGGGCCTGGACATTACGGGCAGGATCGTAACCTATTACTTTGCGCTGATCTGCTGTCTGGCGCTTTTCGTGATGCTCCTGCGCTTTGTCGATTCACCCCTGGGACGGGTCCTGCAGGCCATCCGCGACAACGAGGCAAGGGCCGAGGCCATCGGCTACAAGGCCTTCATCTTCAAAACCATTTCGATCTGCTTCGGCTGCCTGGTGGCCACCCTCTGTGGCGGCCTCTATGTCATGTGGGTCGGCTATGCCAACCCCGAATCGATCCTGGGTATTCCCATCATGCTGGACGTACTGCTGATGGTTATCGTGGGGGGCATGGGAACCCTCTACGGTGGGTTGGCCGGTGCGGCCTTTCTAAAGCTGGCTCACGCCTATCTGCCCGACCTGCAGCATCTGGCCAGGCAGCTGCTGCCGGCCGCCCATCTGCTGCACGCCACCCTGGAACGGTGGCTGTTGTTGTTCGGGGTTCTCTTTATTCTGGTGGTTTTCTTCTTTCCCCGGGGAATCATCGGTTCCGTGCAGGGCTATCTGGACCGCCGCAACACCGCTCGCAAGGCGTGAAGGAAAGGAACACACCCTATGCGTTATGGAGACTGGATCGGCCGCTGGGCCCAAAGCGTTCCTGACAGGGAAGCCCTGGTGGACGCCATCGCCAACCGGCGCTTGACCTACCGGGATATGGCCCGCCAAATCACCCGCATGGCCAATTATCTGCGCCGCGAACTTCAGATCAAGCAGGGAGACCGGGTGGCGGTGCTGGCGCTGAACCGGGCCGACACCATCATTCTCTTTTTTGCTGCAAGTCGTCTGGGCGCCATTCTGGTGCCGCTCAACCATCGCCTGGCACCGGCGGAAATGGCCTATCTGGTTGAAGATGCCGCCCCGGCAGCCCTCTTTTTCGATGCCGAGCATCGCGCCGCCATGGACAAGCTCAGCGAACGAGCCGCTGTCGGCAAGGCCGTCTGCATGAACCTGGAAGACGGCCGCCGGCCGGCCTGGCAGGAGGCCGGCGAGGATCCCTTGCCCCAATTGGAAATCCGCGGCCGCGCGCCCCAGCTGATCATCTACACCTCGGGCACCACCGGGCTTCCCAAAGGGGTGATCCTCACCCATCGCATGATCCTTGCCAACGCCGTCAATACCCATATCGGTTGGGACCTGCGCGCCGACGACCGCACGATCCTGCACTCGGCCCTTTTCTACACGGCCGGCTGGAATATCTTCACCCTGCCCCTGTTTCACTGCCGGGCCGCCAACGTGCTGGTGCGCGGATTCGACGCCGATTTGATCCTGGACCTGATCCAGGCCGAACGGGTGACCGTTTTCTTCGGTGTGCCCACCATGTACCAGATGCTTCTGGACTCGCCGCGCTTTGCCGCGGCCGATTTGTCCTCGATCCGTTTCATGGTTTCCGGCGGCGCCCCCCTGCCCCTGGCTCTTTTCGAAGCCTACCAAACGCAAAAGGGTATCCGCCTGTGGGAAGGCTACGGGCTCACCGAGGCCGGCCCCAATAACTTTCTGGCCAACGGCCCGCGCGGCAGCGTGGGGCACCCCATGCCGCATGTGGACATGCGCCTGGTGGACGGCAGGGGCCGGCAGGTGCCTGCCGGCCGCGACGGCGAGCTGCTCATCCGCGGCGAGCACCTGTGCGCGGGATACTGGAACAAACCCGAAGAGAGCCGCAACGCAATCCGCTCCGGCTGGCTGCACACGGGCGACCTGGCGCGCATGGACGATGCGGGCCGCTACGCCATCGTGGGCCGCAAAAAGGATATGTTTATTTCCGGCGGGATCAATGTTTATCCGGCCGAGATCGAACGGGTGCTGGAGACCCATCCGGCCGTCGCGGCGGCGGCCGTCATCGGGGTGGCCGATGAGAAGTGGGGCGAGGTGGGAAAGGCGATCGTGGTGCCGAAAGCCGGAGCCGCGCTGGCGCTAAATGAAATGCAGCGCTTTTTGCAGGACCATCTGGGAAAATTCAAGATTCCCAAATATCTGACGCTGGTGGCCGAACTGCCCCACACGGCCGCCTCGGGCAAGGTCCAAAAATTCATTCTCCAGCAGCGCCACGGCCGGCCGGACAACAGCTGAGTGGTAATGGCGCCTGTCCGGGGCATCGAGAGGAGCGGCATGGCAGATCAGAAAAGCGATCCATGGCGGCAGGGCATCTGGCAGGAGATCCTCAAAGCCTTCGACCAGTGGCAGGCGCAGCTTTCCGGCGACCGCGGGGGGGAAGGAGGATCCGCGCCCCCGGAGTCCCTGCTGGCTGAAACGGCGCAGCACCTGGCGGCCCTTTTCCAGGCGGCCATGGCGCCATACCTGAAGATCCCGCCCCTGGGTCTGGGCCGCGAAGCTGTCTTAAAGTCGACGGCGGCGGCAGAGGCCCAGCAGCGTTTCGTTGCGGCCCTTGCCGTTTTCCTGCAGGCCTTCGGCCGGCCCCTTCTCGACCTCCTCCGGGACCTGCCCGGTATCTTGAAAGATCAGGCCGAAGAAATCGAAAATGCCGACGATCTGTACCGTACGCTGAGTGAAGTTCTCAGCCAGAACTACCAGCAGTTCCTCAGCTCGCCGGAAGGGGCGGCGCAGCTGGCACAGCTCATCCACCTTTTTCTCGAATTCAAGCAGCGCCTGGACGCGTCCCTGGCACCGGCGCTCAGGTTCTTTGGGATTCCCGGCAAAGCGGAGATGGACGATGTTTACAGCGGCCTTCATCGGCTGAAGAAACGCCAACGTAAACTCGAAGGCACGCTTGCCGAGCAGCAGACGCACATCGCGGCGCTGAATCGGCAGATCGAAACCCTTGCGGCCCGGCCGGCGCGAGCCAGGCGGCCCGCCCGCAAAAAGCCCGCCGCCAAAGTCCGGTCCCATGGGCCGGGCGCTGCCGAAGATTGATGCCGGCGGCCAGGGATATGCATATGGACATGCACAACATCACCGCCCAAATGGCAGCCGAACTCGCGTCGTTTCCCGCCAGGCTGCGCGACGGGGTGCAGATGCTGGCCGGCGGCGTGGACCATGCCGTGGCCACCACGCCGGCCGACATCATCTACCGTGAAGATAAAATGGGGCTGCTGCACTACCATCCCACGGCTGTGCCCGCCGACCGCCATCCCACCCCGGTAGTGATCGTCTACGCCCTGATCAACCGCTACATCATGCTGGACCTCGAACCGGGCCGCAGTTTCGTGCAGAATCTGCTCAATGCCGGCCTGGATCTCTATCTTATCGACTGGGGCCGCCCCACGGCCGCCGATCGCTTCAACGATCTGGACGATTACCTGAACGGCTACCTGGATACGGCCATCGACCGCGTGCGGGCCCACAGCGGCAGCGATCGGGTCAATTTGATGGGGATCTGCATGGGCGGCACCTTTGCCGTGATCTATACCGCCTTGCATCCTTCCAAGGTCAAGAATCTGATCACTTTGGCCACCCCCACCGATTTCGATGTGCCCGATGCGACGCTGTTCCTCTGGGCCAAGCAGCTGGACGCGGACCAGATCGTGGGCGCCTTTGGATGCCTTCCCGGTGACCTGGCCAACATTCTCTACCTGCTGGCCGTGCCGGTGGACACACTCAATAAATACATCAACTTCTTGCGGCGGATCGACAATCGAAAATTCGTCAGCACCTTTCTGCGCATGGAAAAATGGATCTTTGACAGCCCCGACATGCCCGCCGCCGTGGCCCGGCAGTTCATCGGCGATCTGCTGCAGGAAAACCGTCTCATCCAAAACCGCCTGAGCGTCGGCCGCCATCGGGTGGATCTGGGCCACATCCGCTGCCCGCTGCTCAATGTCTATGGCAGGACCGACTTTCTCGCCCCTCCCGCCGCCTGCACGCCCCTGGCCGATGCGGTGGGATCGGTCGATGCCACCACCCTGGGGGTGGACAGCGGCCACGTGGGGATCTTTGTGGGCAGCATGTCCCACAAGACCATCTGCCCCCGGATCGTGGAATGGATCCGGCAGCGCTGAGCGTGTCCGCGCCTGCCGGGTGAAAGCGGATGATCGGTTCAAGCAGAAGGAGGTGCAATCCATATGCAGCCGCCCACAATGATACAGGCCCGCGGTGACGGCATCCGCCTGCAACTGGCGGAATGGGAAGGCCGGCAGGGACCGGTGCTCCTGGTACACGGGCTGACCGCCAACTGCCGCTGTTGGGAAAGCTTGGCCGCCAGCCTGGCCGGCAAATACCGCCTGCTGGCCGTGGACCTGCGCGGCCGGGGCTTGTCGGACAAACCGCAAAGCGGGTACAGCGAAGCGCAGCATGTGCGCGACCTGGAAAGTCTCGTCCAGGACCTGGCCCTGCCGTCACTTGTGCTCTGCGGGCATTCGCTGGGGGCTTACATCGCCCTGGCCTTTGCCGCCCGGCATCCGGGCCGGGTGCGGGGGCTGATTCTGATGGACGGCGGCGGGGATCTGGACGCGGAGCATTGGGCGCGGGTGGATGGGGCCATCAAGCCGGCCATCGATCGGCTGGACCAGGTTTTTCCTTCCATCGACGCATTTTTAAGCCTCATACGCCAGGCTCCCTTTCTGCAGCCGTGGAACAGCGCCATCGAAACTTACTTCCGCTACGACCTGATGGAAGTGCCCGACGGCGTGCGCTCGCGCATCAGCGCCGACCATATCCGCGAGGAGGTGACCAACAAGCAAAACACCAGCCCCGCCCCGTTTTATCCGAAAATTGCCTGCCCCGTGCTGATCCTGCGGGCCACCCAGGGGATTCTGAGCCCCGAAGACATTCTCCTGCCGCCGGCGGCGGTGGCCAAAATGCTGGCTGAAATCCCCCGCGCCAGGTGCGTGGACATCACCGGCAGCGACCACTATTCGATTCTCTTTCAACCCAACCAAACCCGGAACCGGGCCATTGACGACTTCTTGAAGGAAACCCTGGCCGGCGACGCATGATCGATCCTGAATGCATCAACATCGCAGCGATCGACCGGGGACCCCGACATGCCGCGATGGCCGCGAGCCTCTTGTGCGTGTATTCCCCCGCGTTATCCAGAACACAGGTGGACCGAAACCGATCGGCATGGCTGCTGTACAGGCAGGTTGCACCGGCGGGAAAGTCTTCATCGGCGCTATTTAGCAACCAAAAGTATCAGTATCATCAACAATTAAGTAAGATGTCCCCCGAATTGTCCCCGAATTGTAAAAGTAAGATGTCCCCCGAATTGTAAGTAAGATGTCCCCCGAATTGCGACGATCAACATCCAATTCAAGATAATCATTGTGGAAAGGTCTTTCGGGCAGGGCGGCCCAAGCTGTGATATGGGTCTTGATTTCAAGCTCTGTTATGGTAGTCTCACTCTTTTTTTTCACCGGCAAGAGAGGATCAGGACATGCACTACCAGAAAGAAGCCTTGCGGTATCATCGCGAACCGCATCCTGGCAAGACCGAAGTGAATCCCACCAAACCTTTCCTGAGCCAGGCGGACTTGAGCCTGGCTTATACGCCCGGTGTGGCCGCGCCCTGTCTGGAGATCAAGGCCAACGCCGAATGCTCGTTCGACTACACCAACCGGGCCAATCTGATCGCCGTCATCAGCAACGGCACAGCCGTCTTGGGTCTGGGGGCGATCGGTCCGCTGGCCGGCAAGCCTGTCATGGAAGGCAAGGCGGTCCTGTTCAAACGATTTGCCAATATCGATGTCTTCGACCTGGAGGTCGATACCACCGATCCCGATGAATTCATCCGCACGGTCAAACGGCTGGAGCCGACCTTCGGCGGAATCAACCTGGAGGATATACGGGCGCCGGACTGTTTTTATATCGAAGAACAGCTCCAAGCCCAGATGTCCATCCCGGTTTTCCACGACGACCAGCACGGAACGGCCATCATATCAGCGGCCGCCATGCTCAACGCAGCGGAACTGACCGATCGCAAACTGGAATCGCTGCGCGTGGTGATCAACGGCGCCGGTGCGGCCGCCATCGCCAGCGCGAGATTATATACGCTCCTCGGTGTCCGCAAAAAGAATCTCAAGCTGGTGGACACCCGGGGTATCGTCTACCAGGGCCGCACCGAGGGCATGAATGCCTACAAGGCCGAGTTCGCCGCCGATACCACGGGACGCACGCTGGCCGATGCCGTCGAGGGGGCGGACATGCTGGTCGGGCTCTCTGTCAAGGGGGCCTTCACCGCCGAGCTGCTGGCGCGTATGCAATCGCGGCCGATCATCTTCGCCCTGGCAAATCCGGACGCGGAGATCGATTATTACGAAGCCAAGGCGGTGCGGCCGGACGCCATCGTCGCCACCGGCCGGTCCGACTACCCCAATCAGGTCAATAATGTGCTCGGATTCCCCTATATCTTCAGGGGCGCCCTGGACGTGCGCGCCAAGGCCATTACCGAAAGAATGAAGGTGGCCGCCGTGCATGCACTTGCGGCCCTGGCCCACGAAGATGTTCCCGATGCGGTGATTCGGGCCTACGGCGGCAAACCGATCTGTTTCGGCCCGGAATACATCATTCCCAAACCTCTGGACAGCCGCGTGCTGCTCAAGGTGGTCCCGGCAGTGGCCGCGGCGGCGGTGGAGAGCGCTGTGGCCCGGCTGCAGCCGCCCGAACCCGCGGTTTACGTTCAGCGCCTGGAAGCCTCACTGGGGCCAGAGCGCGAACTGATGCGCAAGATCATCATCCGTGCGCAACAGAAACCGCTGCGCATCGTGCTTCCCGAGGGCGACCACCCGGTCATCATCCGTGCCGCCCATCAGGCCCACCGGGAGGGCATCGCCCATCCCGTGCTTCTGGGCGACCCGCGCAAGATCGCTGCGGTGGCCGAAAGTCTGCAGATTCCGCTCGAAGGCATTGAAATTCTGGCACCGCAGGGCAGCCCCCACATGGAATCCTTTGTAGAGAAGCTCTTCGTCCTGCGCCAGCGCAAGGGGTGGTCCATTGAGGAGGTCCGGCGGCAACTGCAAAACCGTTATGTGTTCGGCGCCATGCTGGTGCGGGAGGGCCTGGTGGACGGCCAGGTGCATGGCATCGCCCAATCCTATCCCAACGCCATCCGCCCGGTCCTGCAGGTAATCCCTCGGCGGGCCGATGCGTCCAAGGTCTCTGGTCTCTACGTGATGATTTCCAAGAACCGCACCCTACTCTTCGCCGATGCGACGGTCAACATCCGACCCACGGCCGCGGATCTGGCCGAGATCGCCATCCTGGCCAGCGAAATGGCGCTTTTCTTCGATATGCAGCCGCGCGTGGCCATGCTTTCGTTCTCCAATTTCGGCAGTTCGCCCCATCCCGAGGCAGACCATGTTATCGAGGCCCTGAAAATCGCCAGGAGCCGGAGGCCCGATCTGGTCATCGACGGCGAAATGCAGGCCGACACCGCCATCGTGGACGGCATCCTCAAGGAGATGTATCCGTTCAACCGCTTGGGCCAGGCGGCCAATGTGTTGATCTTCCCCAATCTGATCTCCGGCAACGTGGCCTACAAGCTGGTGGATCGCCTGGGCGGCGCCAAGGCCGTGGGACCGCTATTGATGGGCCTGAGCAAGGCCTTCAACGTGCTGCAGCGCAATACCGACATGGAGAACGTGGTCAATGTCATGGCCATCACCGTGGCCCAGGCCCAGGGCAACAATCACTGCCCGATTCCGGGCTGCCAGGGGCCGTAGCAATCTTCGCAGGGCCGGCCGTCGCGCGTACCGGCGCGTGCGTCAAGATCGATTGATTGGCAATCATGATCCAGTGCTTATCCAATAGGGGAATCCGTTGGCTTCAGGGAAAACACCAGCGGCCAGGCATTAATACCATCTGTATGGCGATCCGCGAACGGGATGTTAATAGAAAGGCCTCTACCGAATCGGCCTATTTCATCTCCAGCCTCGAAAATCACGCTCCCACAATCGCCAAACCTGTCAGAGAACACTGGGGCATCGAAAACGGCCTACACTGGTGCTTGGACATATCTTTTCGCGAAGACGACTGCCGGGTATGCAACGGCCATGCTCCTGAGGATATCGTCAGACTCGGCCGCCATCTTTTCCAGCTTCGCGAAAAACTTGAAGATCGCGTACCAGTTC
>Ga0316577_10001816_pt1 | contig 10310 bp, 10 predicted proteins | sample S5NA_FD_203073 | JGI IMG/M metagenome (GOLD analysis project Ga0316577, IMG submission 203073) | Rhizosphere microbial communities from salt marsh grasses in Alabama, United States - S5-7_050615r2r1 | ecosystem: Host-associated > Plants > Roots > Rhizosphere | place: USA: Alabama | collected... | reverse complement strand
GTTCCGGGGTCGGGAGGATCCCTTTCCGGGGTTTCCGTGCCGGGAGGGGAACGACCATCCACTCCCTTCTCATACCCAGGGGAACGCCATGGTGCAGAGCCGGGAAGGAACCGCCAGATTGATGTCCTGGCGGGTAACGCCGACCCTCAAGAAGGGAGACCCTGAATGCAGCACCTGATCGACGCGTATGCCCCAGCCGAAATGGCCCGACGGGTGGTCAGGGTCGGAGTTGCCAAGGCGGGGTTGCCCGCAGCCGACTCCCTCATCCTGGCCGTCCTGGCCGGGTCGTTCATCGGCCTGGGAGCTGCCTTCGCCACTACCGCCACCACCGCCACCCAATTGGGGTTCGGCCCTACCCGGATCCTGGGGGGCCTCGCCTTCTCCCTGGGGCTCATCCTCGTGGTAGTGGCGGGCGCGGAGCTGTTCACCGGAAACAACCTGGTCGCCATGGCCTGGGCCAGTCGGCTCATCACCACCCGCCAGGTCGTCCGGAACTGGACCCTGGTGTACCTGGGTAACTTCGTTGGATCCGTGGGGACGGCCCTCATCGTATACCATTCCGGCATCTGGGCCCTCGGGGGGAATGGGGTGGGAGTCAACGCCATAGCCATCGCAGCGGCCAAATGCGACCTGGGATGGGGGGAGGCCTTTTCACGGGGAGTCCTGTGCAACGCTCTGGTGTGCCTGGCGGTGTGGCTATGTCACTCGGCTCGAAGCACCACGGACAAGATTCTCGCCATCGTCTGGCCCATCTCGGGATTCGTGGCCCTGGGATTCGAGCACTGCATCGCCAACATGTACTTCATTCCCCTGGGGGTGATCCTCAGGGGAGAACCGGGACTCCTGGAAGCCCTCGGCCAGAACGGACCGAGTCTGACATCCCTGACCTGGGGCGGGCTGGCGCACAACCTCCTGCCGGTCACGCTGGGCAACATCGTTGGGGGCACCCTGATGGTGGCGGGTGTCTACTGGTTTGCCTACCTCAGGAACAAGGAGAAGAAGGCCATCCTGGGAACGGACTGATGAAGCATTCGTACAACCCGAGGGAGGGGACGGCCGCGGGAAGGACCGCCCCGGAAGCGCCACGGAAGAAGAATCGATCCCCTTCAATACGGAGGGCCCAGGAATGAGCACGTCTCACTCTCCTTCCAGAAGAACCTTCCTGAAGACCACGTCCGCGTGTGCCGCCCACCTGACCCTCATGGCGACCCCCTTCCCCGCCGCAGCCCGGGCCCTCTGGAGCGGCAGGACCCAGGAGTCCATCGTGGCCCGGGAGCCGTTCGGTCGCCTGGAGGAGGTAGGAGGAGGTCTCTTCACCTTCGTCTCCACGCCCCTGGGTGGAGACTACACCACGGTCTGCAACGGTGGAATCATCGCCGGGCGAAGCGGAGTCCTGGTCATCGAGGCTTTCCAGACGCCGGAGGGCGCCCTCTGGATTGCGGAACGAGCCCGTGAGCTGACGGGACGATGGCCCACTCACGTGTTGATCACGCACTACCACAGCGACCATTCCGGGGGCGTGGATGGGTTTTTCAAAGACCCGCCCTCTGGCCCGGGGGTGCAGGAAACCTCGGCGGGAGGCCAGGGTCCCAGAATCCTGGCGACAGAGACGACTCGTGACCTGGCGGTGGACCATCTCCCGGACGATGCGCCGGAATCCCTTCCACAACTCTGGGCCGACGTCGTGCTGCTAAGCCCGCAGGTGCCGACGACACTCGACCTGGGGGGCCGCGAGGTCCATCTGGTCCCTAGGGAAGGCCACACCGCCAGCGACGTCACCGCCGAGTTGCCCGAGGAGAACATCCTGTGGTGCGGCGACCTCTTCTGGAACGGGATGTTCCCGAATTACATGGACGCGGTCCCGAGTCGCCTGTCCAAGGCCGTGCGAGCGCTCCAGGGCTTCGGAAATGTCCTGTACGTTCCCGGACACGGGCCCCTGGCGACCAGCGGGGACATGGCGAGATACGTCGCGGTGATCGACGGGATCGAAGAGACGGCGAGGAACGCCGCTCGGGAGGGCTGGACGGCGGAGGAGGCGGCTGACCGCCACAGGATCCCGGAGGACCTCGGGGATTGGACCTTGTTCAACCCCGCGTATTTCCAGCGGGCCATCGAGGCGTGGATGCGAGAGTGGGAGAGCGGATCGCAGGGGATGGGAGGGGACGACTGAAGTCGGGGGGGGCGGAATTCGGGTCCGTCGGGCCCCGGCAAGAAGAACGACCGCCCCGGAACCCGGGACGGTCGTTCATTCAGCGGGTCTGGCCCGTTCTGCTTATTGGATCCGAACGACGTTCTCTGCCGCGGGGCCCTTGGTTCCATCGACGATGTCGAACTCGACCTGGTCACCCTCATTGAGAGTGCGGAATCCATCGGCTTGAATGGCGGAGTGATGGACGAAGCAGTCCCTCTCGCCACCCTCTGGGGTGATAAAGCCGAAGCCCTTCTGATCGTTGAACCACTTCACGGTTCCCTTGGTGCGCATCAACCTGCTCCTATGGTGTTGTTGTCGTCGGAGTCGGGTTGACCCGTACCATCCGACAAGCTCGCTCGCGCGGACTCACCCCCGCGCCCGGGTGGCAGCCCCTCGGCCGCAAATAGAAAGGGCGGAGCCTTCCACGGAAGACCTCCGCCTCCTTGCTCTGGTCCTTCCACTCCCCCCGTTTTTCTCTTCGGGGATCTTAAATTTCGCTTACAATGTCGCCGGAGGTCAAGGGTTTGGCAATACTGGCGAGGGTTTCCCAGGGGTAGAGGTGCCTCTTCTACCCCGTCTCGCCCCTCGATCCAAGGTATTCTTGCCTGAACTGAAAATGCTCCCGTGCGGCTTCCGGAGCCCCGAGCCAGTGCGTGGTCCCCGCCACCACCCACACCACATCGTCGGAGAGTTCCATGAGAGCGTCGACATCGTGACCGGTGACCAGAACGGCGCAACCGCCGTCTGCCAGCGTCCGAATGGCCCGGGACACCACCTCTTTGTCCCCGGGTTCCAGGCTGGCGAGGGGCTCGTCGGCAATGAGGCATCGGGGTCCCCTGGCCAGCACCAGGCTCAAGTCGGCCCTCCGCCTTTCCCCCCCCGACATCTGGTCTTTGCGCCTGTCCAGAAGCACCTCCACTCCCATGGCGTCCACCGCTCCGGGGCGCAGGCCCGCCGGCATCTGGAGCTCCAGGAGACGGTGATGCCAGCGAAGGGTTCGGCGGCGAGAGAGGAGGCCCCGATCCGGGACGTACATCAGACCGAGGCGAGCCAGATGATGAAGCCTGGGCCTCGGATAGGTCTCGCCGTCGAATCTGACGATTCCCGATTCGGCCCCCAGAAGTCCCAGGGAGGACTTGAGAAGGGTCGACTTCCCGGATCCGTTCCGACCGAAGAGGACCGTCACCCCTCCCGGGATCGCCCACGCCGTGGCGGATTTCAACACTTCTTTGGAGCCGAACCGCTTCACGAAGGAATCGGCCACGAAGAGAGGATCCGGACTCTTCATCTTCCGAGAAGGGGGGAGAGGAGAGCGGGAGCCAGGGCCAGAACCGTCTCGCAGAACGCGACGGTCCCGAAGGCCAACCCCATGACCGTCAGAGGCGCGATTCCCAGGTTCTGGGCGAAGACCCGCTCTCCGGAACGGGTGATGTCCAGAAGGACCAGCCACGCTACCGCCAGGGCAAGGACCAGGAGGACGGTGGGTGAAAGCTCCGGGGATATGTCCAACTGTCGGCTCACCGTTTGCGCCCCTGCGGAGAGGATGGCACGGGATACCGCCCAGACCGCGATGCTGGTAACCACCAGCCGAATCGAAAGGGGACCGGGCGGGAAGCGTCTCACAACGGGCGCCCCAAACGCGCCAACAGCTCCATGCTCCTGTTTCTCCCGGAACCCTGCGTCCCCCGATATGCCTCGTTCAGGCCTTCCGTGTGGAGAATGTCGAAGCTCAGCTCCAGCCCCCCCGGGAGCGCGAAACCGACTCCACCCCCCACTGCCGCGTTGATCACGGTCCCCTTCTCCTCCTGAACCATCTGGCAGAACTCCTCGGAGCACTGCCTGGCCAGAAGGAAATCCACCGTGGGTCCGGCGAAGAGATAGCCGACGAGAGGCCCGATCCCAACCTCCAGCTTCCCATGAACGGGGATGCTCAGATAGTGGCTCCTTGCTCTTGCCTCCGAACGACGCTCCGGGTCCTGATCCCCATCCCACACGATGCTCCCCCTCCCCACGTACCCCGCTCCGGCCCGAATGGAAACGAGGCGAAGGGGGCTCTGTGCGTCGACGAACACGCCCACGGCAACGCCACGGAGGCGGTCGGAGATGACTGAACCGTCCCACACCTCCCGGGACGAGGTCATTCCAAGAAAGACCCCTACGGTCCCTCGATCTCGAACCTCCGGTGGTGTGGGGTCCACCTGGGCCTGGAGTGCGCTGAAGGCTGGGAGGAAGAAGGCCAGGATCGTGGCCGGCCCTGCGAAGATTGTGACCGCCCCCCTCCTCAGCCTGGCCATGACACCCTCCATGTTCGGGGTCTCTGGTGGAGTCCTTGGTCCAGCTACACGGGATGCAGAAGCATCTCCGGTCCCCCGGTGATGCGTCTCTTCCGCTCCGAGCCCACCCTTCGTTCCCGTTGGCGCTCCAGCCACGCTCCACCACGGATGAGGGAGCGAATACCTAGTGTCCGTCAGGAGGGAGGCGCGGTCAAGACAGGAGCTGCGGCACCCCCTCCTGCTCCAGGAGGTGGAGACCGAACCTCTGGTCTGAGACTCCTTCCTTCAACAGGAAGTCGTACACGGCCCGCCCGTCCCGAAGTCGCCCCTCGAAGCACGTGAAACGGATTCCCGGCTCCTGGGCCAGCGGTTCGGCCAACTCCACCAGGTGGGAGGAAAACAGGGAGCGACACTGTGGGTGCTTGGCAAAGCCCCTGATCACGAGCTGGGAGGCGTCGAATGCGTCCTTCACGTTCGTTCCCCGGAACACCTCGTCGAACACCACCAACGCCCGCATGCCTCCTGCGACGGCCTCCGCCACCTCCCGCACCCTCCTGACTTCCGCCATGAAATAGCTCAACCCCTCCCTGATGTTCTCTTCCGGTGCGAGAGTGGAGAAGAGGGCGTCGAGGGGAGTCAGCCGGAGCCTCTTCGCCGGGACCCCCATGCCCACATGTGCCAGAAAGACCGAGATGGAGACGGCCTTCAGGTAGGTGGTCTTCCCCGCCATGTTCGGACCGGTGAGAAAGATGAGCGTCTCATGGCCCGTGAGAGTCACCGGATTGCGGACTGGATCCTGCAGAAACAGGTGGAAGATGCCTTCCCCTTCCAGAACGGGGACGGACGATTCCACCCACTCGGGGAATACCAATCCGAACCGCTTCATCCCCTCCGCCATCGCCATCATCGCGTCCAGATCGAACAGGGTCTCCATGATCTGACGGAATATCCCCATGGAGGCCTTCCGCAAGTGCCGATCCTGGTGGAGGACCCAGGTGGCCCGGTGAGGGACCCTCTCTCGCTTTCCCTGGAGCTGGCGAATGGAATCCAGAAGCGCCTCCGCCCGGCCCCGCAGGGCCTCCGGTGGATCCCGGCTCAGGAGGTCCTCCAGGAAGGGGACGAGGTGTTCGAAGAGGAGTCCGCTGGCCTTCACTCCCTCTCGGGCGAACCGGAAGAGCTCCCTGTACCTCAGCCGGACCACGATCACATCCAGAAGGTAGCCGAGGCCCCGACGGTTGGAGCCCACGTCCCAGGAGCTGTCCAGGTACCGGGTCACCTCCTCCACCAGCGGCGGCGGAGCGGGGAAGGAGAGGCCTTCCGTCAAGAGAAATCGGATCGTGTCCTGGACCTGACGGATGAGGACGGGATCCGAGGAAGGGCTCTCGAACCGGGTCCTCAGCGCACGGCTTCCCCCGCTGGTCACGGCCAGATCCAGGATGTCCACGACACCCTGTGTCCCGCTACGGGTGCGAAACAGCTCCAGGTCCCGGCGGGTCTTCGCGTCCACGAACAAGTCTGTACCCTCCCGTTCCGGGCTCCTCGGACACTCCCCTGCGCCTACCCGCCCCGTACCATGACCGGACCGCGGGGCTCCGGAAGGCCGACAAGGAACGGGGACGAGTCCTTCCCCATTCTTCCCCGACCGGGGGCGAGGGGTTCCAGCGACGGTTCAAAAGCTATCGCCCCCTGCTCCTCGGACGCTTGCACCCTCGAGCGGCTTAATCGACATTGCCCGGCATCCATCCTCAGCGTCGAATCCCAGTCGGCCGACTCGATCCCGAGCGGGAGGACCTCCCATGAAAACGTTAGTCTCCCTGGCCCCCGTCCTCCTCCTTTCCGGGCTCTTCGTGACGACGGCCCCCGTCCATGGCCAGTTTCCGCTGACCTCCCGACCCGGGGACCAGAGCTTCCGAGTCGAAAACGTAATCATCCAGGCCCGGGACGGCGTTCACCTCCACGCCCGCATCTGGATGCCCACAGAGCTACAGGCTGAAGCCCCCGCCATTCTGACTCTCACTCCATACACCTCGGACGACGGCCAGCGCTTCGGACAGTTCTATGCATCCCACGGGTACGTCTACGTCAATGCGGACGTCCGGGGTCGCGGCGAATCGGAAGGGGAGTTCTGGCCACTGGAGAGAGACGGCCCGGACGGTTCCGATATCGTGCGGTGGATCGTCCGTCAGCCGTGGAGCGATGGTCAGGTCGGGATGCGAGGGGGCTCGTACCGGGGAATGACCCAGTGGCAGACCCTGAAAGAGCATCCGGAGGGGCTGGTTACCGCCGTCCCGACGGCGTCCGTCCACCCCGGCTGGGACTACCCGAGCCCCTCCGGGATCTTCCTGAGTTACGCGGCGCGTTGGCTCGCGTTCGTGGAAGGGAAGGCGTCCCAGAGCAACCTCTTCGGGGACGACGATTACTGGAACGGAAAGTACCTGGAGATCTACTCCGAGCATCGACCCTTCTCGGAGCTGGACGACGTTACGGGTCTGTCCCCGAGGGTATTCGAGCGGTGGATCGCCCACCCCTGGTACGACGAATTCTGGCAGGAGATGAACCCCGGACAAGCGGATTATGCCGCCATCGACATCCCCCTCCTCACCATCACCGGCTATTTCGACGGGGACCAGCCCGGGGCCATGAAGTACTACCGGGACCACATGGCCCACGGCTCGGATACGGGGAAGGCACGACACTATCTCATCATCGGGCCCTGGAACCATGGCGGCACGCGGATTCCACAGGCAGAGCTCGGAGGTCTCACCTTCGGGGAGAACAGCGTCCTGGACATGGAGGCCGTTCATCTTGCCTGGTTCGACTGGACTCTTCGAGGCGGACCGCGGCCCGATTTCCTCCAGGACCGGGTGGCGTATTACGTCATGGGCTCAGAGGAATGGAGGTTCGCGCCAACCCTGGAGGGAGTATCCCCCGGCAGCAGAGATTGGTTTCTCTCGTCGGACGGTGCCGTATCCGACGTCTTCCACTCCGGGACCCTCTCCAGGTCCGTCCCGACAAGCCCGGGCACGGACGCCTTCGTTTACGATCCTCTGGAGGAGCCCGCGAGTCCGGCGGCAGTCGCCTCCGCCACCAGCTCGTACGCGGGGAGCGGACTGGCGTTCGTTCCCGGCCCAAAAGCCATATACCACTCCCCTCCCCTGGAGGACTCCCTCACCATCTCCGGTTATCCGACCCTGGAGCTGTACCTGGAGCTGGACGTCCCGGATACCGATCTCCTGGCGGGGCTGTACGAAGTTCGCCGGGATGGCACCACGATCCTTCTGGGTCAGAGTGAGCTTCGAGCCCGCCATCGGAACGGCGTGGACCGAAGCGAGCTGGTGACACCCGGAACCGTGGAGATGTACTCCTTCGACCGCTTCTACTACCTCAGCCGAACCCTTCGGGAAGGCAGTCGGATCCGTCTGGTGGTAAGCCCCCTCGACTCCCCGGAGCGAGACAAGAACTACAACAGCGGGGGAAACACCGTGGAGGAGACCGGCGCCGACGCGAGGAAGGCCACCATCCGTATCCACCACGGGGCGAGCTATCGCAGCCGGCTGATTCTTCCTGTGGGGAGGATGTGACGAGGTGGCCGTCAGTCCCTCTCGGCTTCGGTCAGGAGACGCTCCACCTCCCGCTCGGCCTCTAGCTCTCGAAGGAGATCCTCCACGTTCCCGACGGCTCTCTCCAGGGATACGGCGTCCCTCAAGACCACCGTGCGATGCAGCTCGGCGATTTGACCCAGGATCTCCGCCATCCGGGCATCCAGCAGATCCTGAAGGTCCGAGATGGAGCGGGTCGCGCTTCTCTCGTCCAGAGCCGTCTTCGCCTCCGCCAGGTAACTCACCCGCCTCAGGTCTCGAAGTACGAGCTTCAGCTTGGCGATCATGGCCCGGGTCGCGCTCCGGGTACGCGCGTCCACCGACGGGTGACGGATCACCCGATCCGCCATGGCTTCGGCAACCTCCAGGCGGGGGTCGTCATAGACCCCGGACGATTCCAGCGCACGCTCCACCCTCAGGTCGTCCCACCGCCTCAGGACGTCTCGCGCCAGACGCGGCTCCCTGGTCACCGGCACCACGTAGAGCATGAGCAGGATGAGGATGACTCCGACAACCCAGAAGGGCGAGAGATTCATCTCGAAGTAGCCCGTGGCCGCCCAGAGGAGGATGGCCACGGCCCCGCCCCCGGTCAGCTGCCATCCATAGGTCGTCAGCACCTCGTCCGCTTCGTCAACCACTCTGGGGCGTACCGGAGGATCTTCCCCCGGAACAACGGCAAACGAGTCTCTCTCGCTCCTGGACATCGGATCCCACCGTGGTTGAAGGCCGGGGTCCGTGCGGCCACACGGGGCCCCGCCGGAACGGAGACCGAGGCGGGCCTCCTATGCGTCCCGGGGATGTCCTTATCTACGTTCCGGAAAACTCCAGGGTTCCACGGGCCCGCAGTTCCAGCGGCAGGAGAGCCGCATAGAGCATGGAGTGGACGGGAACGTCCACGGCCAGATCCGCGCCGAACCGCACGATGGCGCCGGAGAGAGCCTCCAGCTCCGTTCGCCGTCCGTCCCGAAAATCCCTCTGCATGGAGCTGGTGCCGTCGGGGGGCACGGCGTCGATGAACTGCATGGCTCCCTTCACGCTGGACCCTGGCAGGCCTACTCCCTTTGCCACCCCCACCTGGTAGACCTCATGGATGGCCCGCTCCAGGACCTCCCGGACCCGGGGCACACGCCGAATCACGCCGATAGGTGCCCGGGTCACGGATCCGACCCCACTCACCGGGGCAATAAAGAGGAACTTCCGCCAGATCTCGCTCTCGATATCGTCGGAAAGGCGGAGGGTCACGCCTCTGGCCCCCTCCAACTCCTCGAAGACCTTCTCGGCTCCACCCCCCTCTGACCCTGGGAGGGGGCCCAAGACCACGGTGGGGTCCACCCCGACATGCTGGATGACTCCCGGTTCCTGGATGAAGCTCATGATCCTGCACGTCCCTCCCAACACACGGTCGTGCGGTAAGAGGCCCGCCAGCACTCCCGCCGCCTCCACGCCGTTCTGGAGCCCAACCACCATCGTATCCCGCCCCACCATCGGCCCGAGGCCCTCGGCGGCGGCTGGAAGCTGCCACGCCTTGGTGGCCAGAACGATCAGGTCCACCTCTCCGACCTCTTCGGCCGCCTCCTCGGCCGGCACACGGAGCCGTGTCTGGCCAAGGGGGGAGTGCAGCGTCAGCCCACGGGCCCTGAGGGCCTCGAGGTGGGGACCCCGGGCCAACAGGGTGACCTCATGGCCCGCTTCGGCCCAGCGTCCTCCGAAGTACCCGCCCACCCCTCCGGCACCAACGATGGCAATCCGCAAATTTCCCGTCCTCTTCGTTCAGGGCCCGTCCAGCCTCACGGCTCCTCCCGGGCCTCGGCCTCGGCCGCCAGGCCCACCAGGTCCAGGGGTCTCGTATGCATCCGCAGACCCCCGTCCTCTTCCCGGGGCCAGACCTCCCTGGGGCGGTCCCAGTATAGCTCGACGCCGTTCCCATCCGGATCCTGGAGATACAGGGCTTCGCTCACGCCGTGGTCTGCCGCCCCCTCCAAAGGGACACCCGCCCCCCGGAGCCGAAGGAGCGCGTCCGCCAGGCTCCTCCGGTCGGGATACCGGATTGCCACGTGGTAGAGGCCCGTGGATCCCCGGGGCGGTGGGGACCCACCTCTGCTCTCCCAGGTGTTGAGCCCCAGGTGATGGTGGTATCCTCCGGCGCTGAGGAAGACCGCCCCCTCTCCCATCCGCTGGACGACTTCGAATCCCAGCACGTCCCGGTAGAACCCAAGCGAGAGATCTATGTCGGAAACTTTCAGATGC
>Ga0316577_10001815_pt1 | contig 10310 bp, 7 predicted proteins | sample S5NA_FD_203073 | JGI IMG/M metagenome (GOLD analysis project Ga0316577, IMG submission 203073) | Rhizosphere microbial communities from salt marsh grasses in Alabama, United States - S5-7_050615r2r1 | ecosystem: Host-associated > Plants > Roots > Rhizosphere | place: USA: Alabama | collected... | reverse complement strand
CCGCCTGGCACGGGTAAGACCTTGCTCGCCCGCGCCATCGCCGGTGAGGCCAAGGTTCCTTTCTTCACCATCTCGGGCTCTGACTTCGTCGAGATGTTCGTCGGGGTCGGCGCCTCGCGCGTGCGCGACATGTTCGAGCAGGCGAAGAAGCATGCGCCCTGCATCATCTTCATCGACGAGATCGACGCCGTGGGTCGGCATCGGGGCGCCGGCCTCGGGGGCGGTCACGACGAGCGCGAGCAGACCCTGAATCAGCTCCTGGTCGAGATGGACGGCTTCGAGGGCAACGAGGGTGTCATCGTGATCGCGGCGACCAACCGTCCCGATGTGCTCGACCCAGCGCTCCTGCGACCCGGCCGTTTCGATCGACAGGTGGTCGTTCCGCTCCCGGATGTGCGTGGCCGCGAGCAGATCCTGAAGGTGCACATGCGCAAGATCCCGGCCGCGGAGGACGTCAAGGCGTCGGTTATCGCCCGGGGGACTCCGGGATTTTCCGGCGCGGATCTGGCCAATCTGGTGAACGAAGCGGCACTCTTCGCCGCGCGCGCCAACAAGAAGATGGTCGACATGGACGACATGGAGAAGGCCAAGGACAAGATCATGATGGGTGCCGAGCGCCGCTCCATGGTGATGTCCGACGACGAGAAGCGACTGACCGCCTACCATGAGTCGGGTCACGCGATCGTCGGCCGCCTCGTCCCCGAGCACGACCCGGTGCACAAGGTGAGTATCATCCCGCGCGGCCGCGCATTGGGGGTGACGCTCTTCCTCCCCGAAGACGACCGCTTCAGCTACAGCAAGCAGCGCCTGGAGAGCAGCATCTCGAGCCTCTTCGGCGGGCGTCTCGCGGAAGAGCTGATCTTCGGTCCCGAGAGCGTGACCACGGGCGCGCAGAACGATATCCATCGGGCAACCGAGATCGCGCGCAACATGGTGACCAAGTGGGGGCTATCAGACAAGCTGGGTCCGCTCACCTACAGCGAGGAGGAGCAGGAGGTGTTCCTCGGCCACTCGGTGACGCAGCACAAGAGCGTGTCGGATGAGACGACCCATCTGATCGATGAGGAGATCCGCAACGTCATCGAGCGCAACTACGAGCGCGCCCGGGGTCTCCTGCTCGCCAACATGGATAAGCTGCATGCGATGGCCGAGGCGCTGATCAAGTACGAGACCATCGACGCGGGCCAGATCGACGACATCATGGCCGGTCGCTCGCCCCGGCCGCCGCGGGACTGGGAAGATGAGGAGCAGGGCGGGCGTCGCGCCGGACGCGCGGGCCCGGTCGGCACCGAAGCCAGACCCGCTGAGGGACCGGTCGGCCGGCCTGCCGGCGAGCACTGACGAACAAGGAGGCGACTGATGTCGACCCGTCGCTATTTTGGCACCGACGGCATCCGCGGGCGGGTCGGTGAGGGCATGATCACCCCCGATTTTGTCTTGAAGCTCGGTTGGGCCGCCGGGCGTGTGCTCGCCAAGGGCAATGGCGGCAAGGTGCTGATTGGAAAGGACACCCGTATCTCCGGCTATATGTTCGAATCGGCCCTGGAGGCCGGACTGGTCGCAGCCGGTGTCAACATCCGGCTGCTGGGTCCGATGACGACGCCCGGGGTGGCCTATCTGACTCGGACCTTTCGCGCCTCGGCCGGCATCGTGATCACGGCGTCCCACAACCCCTATCAAGACAACGGCATCAAGTTCTTCTCACCGGACGGTGACAAGCTGCCGGACGAGGTCGAGGAAGCGATCGAGGCCGAGCTCGAGCAGCCCCTGCGCACCGTAGAGTCCGCTGCGCTCGGCAAGGTACGTCGCGTCGAGGACGCGAACGGGCGCTACATCGAGTTCTGCAAGAGCACGATTCCGTCCTCCATGAACTTTCGCGGACTGAAGGTCGTGGTCGATTGCGCCAATGGCGCGACTTACAACACCGCCCCCTATGTGTTCGAGGAGCTCGGCGCGGAGGTGGTCCGGCTCGGTACCGAGCCGGATGGCTTCAACATCAACCGCGCGGTCGGCTCGACCCAGCCGGATGCGCTCCGACAGGCGGTCGTGGGCGAAAAGGCGGACCTGGGCATTGCCTTCGACGGCGACGGCGATCGGGTGCTGATGGTCGACTCGACGGGGCGCCTGGTCGACGGCGATCGACTGCTGTACGTCATCGCCAAAGACCGTTCGGCCGGAGGTGCGATGCGGGGAGAGGTGGTCGGGACCTTGATGAGCAATCTGGGTTTCGAGCACGCGCTCGGGCGCCTGGGTATCGGTTTTGTCCGAGCCAACGTCGGCGACCGTTACATCATGGAGCACCTGAAACGGGTCGACGGCATTCTCGGCGGTGAGCCGTCAGGGCACATCATTTGCCGAGACCGCACCAGCACCGGAGACGGGATCGTCGCCGCCCTACAGGTCCTGGCCGGGCTGAAGCGTCTGGAGACCAGTCTGGATGCGATCTGTGCCGAAGTCGAGTGCTATCCGCAGGTCCTGATCAACGTGCGGACGGGTGAGCGCCGGGACGTGGTGAGCCTGCCCGCGGTGCGCGATGCGGTGGCCGCCGCGGAGTGCGAGCTCGCCGGTCGGGGGCGCCTCCTGCTGCGGACCTCCGGGACCGAGCCGTTGGTCCGCGTCATGGTTGAGGGCGTCGATGAGGGCGAGGTCAGGCGGCTCGGCGAGTGGCTTGCCGAGGTGGTTCGCGAGCAGATCGCGAGCCCGCTGGGCGAGCCGGTGTCTTGATCACGGCCGCGCCGGGCGGCCCGTGTCCGCTCGGCCGCCATTGGGGAGCGGCAGCCCCAATTGCCGGAGAATGACGCGCGCCTGGGCATCGGCCTGGGCTTTTTTGTGCTGATCGCTCCTCGGGCGAGCAAGCACGGGCCGGCTCATGACCCCGCATGGGAGCCGCCAGGCCTGGTATTTCTGAGCGCGCTGACTCGGGTTGACCCAGCGACCGGCTCCCTTCCCACGGGAGCCTCGTTCACCCACAAGGCGCGCAGATCGCCTCGTTTTCTATAGGAGCCACAGGTGATGGCGACCAACTCGATCCATGGCATGTGGTCGACCCGGCTGGCCTTTATCTTGGCCGCCAGCGGGTCGGCCGTGGGTCTCGGTAACATCTGGCGCTTCCCGTATACGGCGGGAGAGTACGGCGGCGGGGCCTTTGTCCTGGTCTATCTCCTGTGTGTCGGCATGATCGGTCTCCCGATCATGATGGCCGAGATCATGCTCGGTCGGCGCGGTCGTCAGAGCCCCATCAACACCATGCGGACGCTGGCCCGCGAGGAGGGTCGATCGAGCGCCTGGCAATTGCTCGGCTGGATGGGGATCATCTCCGGCTTCCTCATCCTCTCCTTCTATAGCGTGATCGCCGGCTGGACCATGGCCTATGCGTTCCGAGCCGCGGGTGGTTGGTTCAGGGGGATCGACGTCACCGCTGCCGGAGACATGTTCAACGGCTTGGTCGGCGACCCCGAGCGCCTCCTTGCCTGGCACACCATCTTCATGGTGATGGTCGTGCTCGTGGTTGCCCGCGGGGTTGCTGCCGGGCTGGAGAAGGCCGTCCGTTTCCTGATGCCCGCCTTGTTTCTCCTGCTGCTGGCGATGGTCGGCTATGGGATCCAGGCAGGCGATTTCGGCGGGGCGGTCACCTACCTGTTCGCGCCGGACTTCGCCGAGCTCCAGGGCAAGGCCGGCGAGGCGATTCTGAGCGCGATGGGGCAGGCCTTCTTCAGTCTGAGTCTCGGGATGGGCGCCATCATGATCTACGGATCCTACCTCAAGGGGGATGCCTCGATTGCCCACAATACCTTGATCGTCGCCGGGTTGGACACCCTGGTCGCCATCCTCGCGGGACTGGCGATCTTTCCGATCGTCTTCGCCAACGGTCTGGCGCCCGACAGCGGTCCCGGCTTGATCTTCCAGACGCTGCCGATCGCCTTCGGCGAGATGCCGGGTGGTGCCTTGTTTGGGGCGCTTTTTTTCGTACTCCTGCTGTTTGCCGCCTGGACCTCGGCGATCTCGCTCCTGGAGCCGCTGGTGGCCTGGTTGGTCGAGAATCTCAGCTTCAGTCGGGTACGTGCCTCCGTCCTTGCGGGGATCACGGTCTGGCTCCTCGGCATCGTCTGTCTGCTGTCGCTGAACGCCTGGTCGGAGATCAAGATCTTCGGCAAGGGGTTTCTCGACCTGTTCGATTATCTGACGGCCAATATCCTGCTGCCCTTAGGGGGCGTGCTGATTGCGGTCTTTGCCGGTTGGCTGTTGTCTCGCTCCTCCTCCGTCGACGAGCTGCAACTGGGTGAAGGCCTGGCCTACCGAATCTGGCGGTTGCTGATTCGCTACGTCGCCCCCATTGCCGTCGCCATCGTGTTGCTGAATGCCATCGGCGCTCTGAAGTTGACCGGTTTGGGTTAGTTGTGGCGATCGTTAGAAAAAGCGCCCTGGTGCCATACTCGGCGTCGCAGATGTTCGATCTGGTCTACGACGTGGGGTCCTATCCGAAGTTTCTGCCCTGGTGCCATAAGACCCGGGTCATCTCGGAGACCGATGAGAAGATCTGCGGCCAGATCGAGGTTGCCCGGATGGGGATCCGTCAAACCTTCAGCACCTGCAACCGGTTCGAGCGTGATCGGCGGATGAACATCGATCTGCTCGATGGGCCCTTCCGCAAGCTGGTGGGCGCCTGGCGTTTTGTCCCATTGCGGGAGGACGCCTCCAAGGTCGAGCTGGAGCTGGAGTTCGAATTTTCCGGCCACCTGATCGACAAGGCCTTCGGTGCCGTGTTCCATCAGATCGCCAACACACTGGTGGATGCCTTTTGCCGCCGTGCCGACGAGGTGTATCGTGACTGAGTACCTGCGGGTGTCCGTCGCCTATGTCGGGCCGAGCGAGCAGTTCTCACGTTCTCTCGAGGCGCGGGTCGGGACCCTGGTGCGCGAGGCGATCGAGCGGTCGGGGATCCTCTCGCAATGTCCCGAGATCGACCTGGCGGTCAATCAGGTGGGCATCTTCGGGAAACTGGCGAAGCTCGACCAAGTCTTGGCGGACGGTGACCGGGTCGAGATCTATCGCCCCTTGATCGCCGATCCCAAGGAGGCGCGAAAGCGGCGGGCGGCAGAGGGCAAACCGATGCGCAAGGGCGGTGACTCAGCAGAGCGATGATTGTCCACAGGCCCTAATCCTTGCGTTCCAATCCGACGGCCTCCAGACTGCGCTTGATGAACCCCTTCCGTTCCTCGTGATCCGGCACTGAGACCACCATTTCAGCAGGCTCTCGTCCCTGGGTGCGGGCTGGATCCGGGCGGATGTCCCCCTCGATGCGAGCGAGGCTGTCCTCCGAAAAATGCAGCGTCAGGTACCGGATCTCCATCGGCTGGTGTCCGCGCTGGATCGTGTAGGTGTAGTCCCAGCGGTCCGTTCGGAAAAAGTCCGTGAGCACGGGCGTCCCCAGCAAAAACTGGACCTGCCGCTTGGTCATCCCAAGCTCCAGACCATCCACCATCTCTTCGGTGATGATATTTCCCTGTTGCACCGTCATCTTGTAGACGAAAGGGAGTTGCTCCAGGACCGAGCCCCGATATTGGTCGGGCTTCTTGCCCCAGGAGCACCCGGCGGTGCCGGATACGACCAGCCAACCGAGGAGCAGGACTTGAAGTAGCGTTGGCATCTGTTGAAGGCGGCACGTTTGCGTTTAGCCTTCGCATGATACAGCAGGCCCCGGGTCTGAGCATCGGGGCGACGAATCAAAAAGATGAGCCGGGCAGACCGATCGGCTGTGTCGGGCCAGCCTACGGCGGGGGAGATCGGACTTGGAAAGCGAGCAGATCAAGCAGGCGGGCCTCAAGGTCACGGCACCCAGGATCGCCATCCTGAGCGTGCTGGAACGCTCCGGCAAGCGTCATATGAGCGCCGAGGACGTCTACAAAGAGCTTCTCAGTCACGGCGAGGAGATTGGCCTGGCGACCGTGTATCGCGTGTTGACCCAGTTCGAGGGAGCCGGGCTCGTCTGCCGGCGCCACTTCGAGACCGGGCAATCCGTCTTCGAGCTCAACAGCGGCGATCATCACGACCACCTCGTCTGCGTCCGATGCGGCAAGGTCGTCGAGTTCTGCGATCCGCTCATCGAGGAACGCCAGGCCAAGATCGCTGACGAGCGTCATTTCCGGATCGAGGATCACTCCCTGGTCATCTATGGGGTCTGCGCGGAGTGCGCGCAGACCAAAGAGCCGTGATCGCGCACAGGCCCTGCCGGCCTACCCGGTCAACTGAGCAACCACCTCATTGACCTGTCGCAGGCGTCGCTGCGGCTCGGACAGATCGCGGAAGAACCGCAGCTTGTCGCTTCCGTCGAGCTTGAATTCCTCGGGCCGCTGCTGGATCAAGCGAATCAGGTGCCCCGGATCGATGCTCGGTGTCTCGGCGAAGAAGATGCGCCCGCCGCCGGGTCCGGCCTCGATCTTTTGGATGCCGTAGGGCTGCACCCGCAGCTTGAGGTCGGTGATCTCCAGCAGGTTCTTGGCTGGCTCGGGTAAGAGGCCAAAGCGATCGATCATCTCCACATGGAGCTCTCGCAGCTCGTCGCGGCTCGCTGCGTTGGCGATGCGCTTGTACATGACCAGGCGCGCGTGCACGTCCGGCAGATAATCGTTAGGCAGCAACGCCGGGAGCCCCAGATCGATCTCCGCGCCATGGCTCAGCGGGCGATCGAGCTCGGGGGTGCGACCTGCCTTCAGGGCCGAGACGGCGCGCTCCAAAAGGTCCATGTAGAGTGCGAACCCGACCTCGTGGATCTGGCCGGACTGCTCGTCGCCGAGCAGCTCGCCTGCCCCTCGGATCTCAAGGTCATGGGTCGCCAAGGTGAATCCCGCTCCCAGGTCCTCCATGGACTCGATCGCCTCCAGCCGCTTCTTGGCATCCGCAGTCATCGCCTTGGTGGGAGGCGTGATCAGGTAGGCATAGGCGCGGTGATGCGAGCGGCCGACGCGCCCGCGCAGCTGGTGAAGCTGGGCGAGCCCGAGCTTGTCGGCGCGGTTGATGACGATGGTATTGGCGCTCGGGACGTCGATGCCGCTCTCGATGATGGTGGTACAGACGAGCAGGTTGAACCGCTGGTGATAGAAGTCACGCATGACCCGCTCGAGGTCGCGCTCGCGCATCTGTCCGTGTGCCACCTGGACCCGTGCCTCGGGGATTAGCGCCTCCAGCTTCTGTGCCTGATTCTCGATGGTCTCCACCTCGTTGTGGAGGAAATAGACCTGACCGCCGCGCTTGAGCTCGCGCAGGACGGCCTCCTGGATCAGGCTGTCGTTCCAGGGGCTGACGAAGGTCTTGATGGGGTGGCGCTCCACGGGCGGGGTGGCGATGATGGAGAGATCGCGCAGCCCGGACATCGCCATGTTCAGGGTTCGGGGGATCGGCGTCGCCGTGAGGGTCAGGACATCCACCTCGCTGCGCAGGTTCTTGAGCTGTTCCTTGTGGCGCACCCCGAAGCGGTGCTCCTCGTCGATGATCGCGAGGCCCAGATTCTTGAAGCGGATCGTGGGCTGCAGCAGCTTGTGGGTGCCGACCAGGATGTCGACCGTCCCGTCGGCCAGGCCCTCCAGGATCTTTTTTTGCTCCTTCGCAGTGCGAAACCGCGACAGGCTTTCGATCTTCACCGGCCAGTCGGCGAACCGGTCGGAGAAGCTCTCGAAGTGCTGCTGCGCGAGCAGTGTCGTGGGCACCAGCACCGCGACCTGCCTGCCGCCCTGCACTGCCACGAAGGCGGCGCGCATGGCGACCTCGGTCTTGCCGAAGCCGACATCGCCGCAGACGACCCGATCCATGGGCCTGGGGTCCGCCATATCGGCGAGCACGCCCTCGATGGCGCGGAGCTGGTCCGGTGTCTCCTCAAACGGAAAGGCGGCAGCGAAGGCCGCGTAATCGTCCCCAGGTGCCGGGAAGGCGACACCCTGGCGCGCCGCCCTTCGCGCATAGATATCGAGCAGCTCGGCAGCGACGTCGTGGGCCTTTTGCGCCGCCTTGCGCTTGATCCGGTCCCATTGATCTCCGCCGAGGCGGTGGAGAGGCGCGTTCTCGGGCCCGGCCCCCGTGTAGCGCGAGATCAGATGCAGCGAGCTCACCGGGACATAGAGCTTGTCGCCGTTGGCATACTCCAGTGCCAGGAACTCCGTTCTCAGGCCCCCGACATCGAGGGTCTGCAGGCCCAGATAGCGTCCGACGCCATGTTCCTCGTGGACGACCGGCGAACCTTCGGTCAGCTCGGTGAGGTTGCGGACGATGGCATCGCTGTCACGCTCGCGCGCCCGGCGCCGGCGCTCCTGGCGCACCCGCTCGCCGTAGAGCTGCGTCTCGGTGACCAGGGCGATCGCCTGGTCCTCGATCACCAGGCCTTGCTCGAGGGGCGCGACCGTCAGGGCGAGGCTGACTTCGGCGTCGATGAAGGTACGCCAGCCGTCGACCTGTCGAGCGTGGATATTGAAGCCCATCAGATGCTGGGCGAGCATCTCGCGCCGTCCGGTGCTCTCGGCGACAAGCAGCACGCGTCGCCCGCGGGAAGCGATGAAGTCCTGCAGCGCCTGCGCAGGCCGCGCCGCGCGCGCCTGGATCCCGAGCGGCGGCAGGGTCGTGGTCGCGAAGTTGTGGACCGCCGCATAACCCTTGCGCCGGGCCGCGACCTCCGGTGACTGGTAGAGGACGCCGGACAGACGGTTCAAGGCGGCGGCGATCTCATCGGGATGGAGATAGAGCCGGCTCGGCGGCAGGAGGGGGCGCTCGATGTCGTGACGCCGTTGCTCGAAACGCTGCGCGACGCTCGCCATGAGTGTGGCGGCGCTCTCACGGCAGGTCTCGGACTCGATCGCCAGCACCTCCGCCGGCAGATAGTCGAACAGGGTTGCGGTCGCTTCGAAAAAGAGTGGCAGATAGTATTCCAGCCCGCCAGGCGTGCGTCCTTCGGATACCTCCCGATAGATGAGGCTTGCCTGGGGGTCACCCTCGAAGCTCGCCCGATAGCGCTGGCGAAACGCGGCGATTGCCGCGTCCGTTAGCGGAAACTCCCGGGCTGGCAGCAGTCGGACGCGCTCGACCTTGTCGTGCGAGCGCTGCGTCTCCGGGTCGAAGGTGCGGATGGTCTCCACCTCCTGATCGAAGAGATCGATCCGCAGCGGGACCTCGCTGCCCATCGGAAAGACGTCGAGCAAAGAGCCGCGGACCGCGTACTCGCCGTGTCCGATGACCTGTGAGACGCATGAATAACCCGCGCGCTCCAGACGGCGGCGGGTCGCATCCAGATCAAGGCGGTCACCAATCGCCAGCACCAGGGACTGTCCGTCCACATACTCGCGCGGGGGTAGCCGCTGCATCAGGGTGCCGGCCGGGACGACCAGGACGCCTTTTCGCAGCTCGGGCAGGCGACGCAAGGTCAGCAGCCGCTCGGAGACCAGCTCCGGAAGCGGCGAGAAGACATCGTAGGGCAGGGTCTCCCAGTCCGGGAAACCGAGCAGGGGCAGCTCGCATCCGGCAAGAAAAAAACCGAGCTCCGCGCGCAGACTGGCGGCCGCCTGGACATCGGCCACCACGGCCAGGATCAGCCCCTGATGCTGCTGGGCGGCATTGGCGATCGCGAGCGCCGCCCCCGCACCGTAGAGTCGCCCCCACAAGAGGCGTTCACCGGGTCGGCGCGGCAGCGGTGGTCTGAGCGGCGAGTGCGTGTCTTTCCGGGCGTCCGGATGCATGGACGTCAATACCTCACCAGGCCGCGATGATCGCACAGCGCTTGCCCCCGTCCCTGCCATGGGCGCGCCCGCCGGCACAACCGCCTGCGCCCGCGGTCTGTCGGCGTCTCCGGGTCATCCCCGCGCCTGACCTTCCTCGTGGGCTAATCGCACGGCGCAAAGAAGGTGTTGTCCATGGCTTCGCGACACTGTTTCCCGCTCTCGGTGATTACCTTGGGATCTGCGCCCTTGAGCCATTCCTCCCGCTCCATTTCACGGAGCTGGCGCGCGGCCTCGCAGGCGACCTCGCGCCAGCAGGCACGCGCTGCCCCACAGACCTTGAGGACCAGACGCTCGCAGGGCGAGGTGCCGTCCACGAGTGCGTCGGCGGGTTGACCGTCCTGATCTGGACCCTCGGGCTCGGCCGCTTCGCTCGGCGGGCTGCCGCCCCCAAGCATATCGGTCGTCGGCACGATCCGCCCGCTCTCAATCCGGATCACCGACCCGTCGTCCAAGCGATGGACACCGTCCCAGAGTTGCGTCTCGCGGCCGTTCTCGATCAGGACGGGCCGATTGGTCCGGGGATCGACCTCCACCGTTCCGCCGCGCTCCAGG
>Ga0316577_10001814_pt1 | contig 10314 bp, 8 predicted proteins | sample S5NA_FD_203073 | JGI IMG/M metagenome (GOLD analysis project Ga0316577, IMG submission 203073) | Rhizosphere microbial communities from salt marsh grasses in Alabama, United States - S5-7_050615r2r1 | ecosystem: Host-associated > Plants > Roots > Rhizosphere | place: USA: Alabama | collected... | reverse complement strand
TCGCGATTCCAGCCTAGTCGCAGACAGCTTCGACGAGCGCGACCCGGCGGTGAAGAAGATGCTAGCGATGGCGATCGCCGCCTGCCGCGCCCAAGGCAAGTATGTCGGCATCTGCGGACAGGGGCCTTCTGACCACAAGGACTTCGCGGACTGGCTGCTCAAGGAGGGGATCACGAGCATCTCCCTCAACCCGGACACCGTGATCGACACCTGGATCTATCTCGCGGAGCAGGCGAAGACACTCTGAGCGGCTGGAAAGCCGGATGGGCTAAGCGACCCGGCGCGCATCGCCGCCACCGGCGTCGCTGCCGAAGGCGGGAGCCGTCAAGATCGCCCGACTGCGTCGTGCCCATCCTCCAACGGCCCGCATCGGCATGAAGGTTCAGCCTATCTCCGCGCGCCGCATGCGGCGCGATCGGGGGCAGGCGGGTTCTGCCGCCCATGGAGTCCCTCAAGACCCGTGCGGTCCCGTCAGGTCCCAGATCGCCGGTGAATGATAGAGGCGGGCGAGCTGCAGCTCGCGCTGGATCTCCATCTCGCGCGGCAGATGGTCGCCGAACCGGGTGAACAGCTCCTCCTGGTCGTTGGTCTCGTGGCGGGCGGCCTCGCGCTCGATGTTCATGATCGAGTAGAAGCTGTCCCGATCGAAGTCCAATCCATCCCAGTTGAAGGCGTCATAGTCCGGCATCCAACCGAGCGGACTCTCGAGGGCAGCGCCACAGTCGTTGCAGCGCTTCACGATCCACTCCAGGACCCGCATGTTCTCGCTGAAACCCGGCCAGAGAAAGCGACCGTGCTCGTCCTTGCGAAACCAGTTGACGCGGAAGATCCGCGGCGGCGTGGCGACGCAGCGCCGGCCGATCCGCAACCAATGCCGCCAATAGTCGGCCATGTTGTAACCGCAAAAGGGCAGCATCGCCATCGGGTCGCGGCGGACCGCGGCCTGACCGATCGCCGCCGCGGTGGCCTCCGACCCCATGGTCGCGGCGAGATACACACCGTGCTCCCAATTGTAGCTCTGGAACGCCAGCGGGAAGTGCCGACTGACCCGTCCGCCAAACAAGAAGGCGCTGATGGGTACACCCCTGGGGTTCTCCCATTCCGGATCGATCGACGGGCACGCCGCCGCCGGTGCGGTAAAGCGCGCGTTCGGGTGCGCCGCCGGCCGACCACAGCCGGGCGTCCAATCCTCGCCCTTCCAGTCGATCAGGTGATCAGGCGGCTCTCGGGTCAGGCCCTCCCACCAGACGTCGCCGTCGTCGGTCAGCGCACAGTTGGTGAAGATCGCGTTCTCGCGCAACGCCGCCAGTGCGTTTGGATTGGATTCCTCGTTGGTGCCCGGAGCCACCCCAAAGAGACCGAACTCCGGATTGATGGCGTAGAAGCGCCCGTCGGCCGGATTCGGCTTGATCCAGGCGATGTCGTCGCCGACCGTCGTCACCTTCCAGCCCTCGAACCCCTTGGGCGGGATCAGCATCGCGAAGTTGGTCTTCCCGCAGGCGCTGGGGAAGGCCGCCGCCACATAGCGCTTCTCGTGCTCGGGGGATTCGACGCCCAGCACGAGCATGTGCTCGGCCAGCCAACCCTCGTCGCGCGCCATCACCGAGGCGATGCGCAGCGCGAAACACTTCTTGCCGAGCAGCGCATTTCCTCCGTAGCCACTCCCAAAGGACCAGATCTCCCGCGTCTCCGGAAAGTGGGTGATGTATTTGTCCTGGATGTTGGCCGCGCAGGGCCAAGGCACATCCCGCTCGCCGGGCTGCAACGGCGCACCAACCGAGTGCACGCACGGCACGAACTCACCATGATCGCCCAGTGCATCGAGGACCGGCTGGCCCATCCGGGTCATGATCCGCTGATTGACAACCACATAAGGCGAGTCGGTGATCTGCACACCAATGTGGGCGATCGGCGACCCGATCGGCCCCATGCTGAACGGGATGACGTAGAGCGTGCGTCCGCGCATACAATCCTTGAAGAGACCCTTGAGCAGCGCCTTCGCCTTGCGCGGCTCCAGCCAGTTGTTGGTCGGTCCGGCATCCTCCTCGCGCAGCGAGCAGATGAAGGTCCGATCCTCCACGCGGGCCACATCGCTCGGATGCGAGCGTGCGAGGTAGCTGTTGGGACGCTTCTCGGGGTTCAGCCGCACGAAGGTCCCGCCTTCGACCATTGTGTGGCACAGTCGGTCGTACTCCTCCTGAGAGCCGTCGCACCAATAAATGCGATCAGGCTGGCAGAGCTCCGCCAACTGGGTCACCCAGTCCAGCAGATGACGATTTTGCGTACGGGTTTCCCCGTCGTGCCTGGTGGTCATGAATGACTCCTCAACGATTGAGCGCGCATGAGACGAGCGCCAACAACAAAGAGACGACGCACCCGCCGTTTCACGGATCGCCGCGATGCCGCTGATCGAGACACCGTGGCCAAGATCAACCCCTCGTGGTCGCCTCGGGGCGAGGCTGATATATTGGCCATCCAGGCCAAGCACCAGCACGGCGCATCCTGCCCCGCACGGGACGCACTGAGTTTTTCAGCGCTGACTCAGGGATCACTCCGGACCAGCAGAGTCCGTCCCACCGTCCGGTGAGTAGGAGCTCGATCCTTGTGAAGTCTCAACCGGCCGCGCAAGCTTCGTACCATGATCGCTCGCCGGCCTTCGCTTCGGAGTCTATCCGACTCATCGCGATCAAACGAGACCCCATGGCAGCCGCCCGGGACCAACCGGCGGATCGGACCCGGACCGAAGGCCGTCGACGATGGTCGGGCTGACCCGAAAGGCGCTTGAAGCCGCACCACTCGGAGGTTTTCGATTAAAATTCCTGTTCCGGCACGCTTGCAGTCGGGCGATCCGGACCCCGGCCCCGCCTCTACCCAACGACGAGGGAGCCATCCCGTGCGCTATTCATCTCTCCTGCTGCTGGCTATGACTGCACTGCTGAGCGGCACGGCGGCTGCCGCAGACGACGCCGCCGTGGTCCGCATCTTCACCATCCCGGGGGACGCACAGGTGTTCGTCGACGGCGAACGCAAGGGGAGCTCGCCGGCCTCTGCCGAGGAGACCTTCCTGATTCGTCTGCCGCCTGGCGAGTACCGGATCGGTGCCCGCAAGAACGGCTTCGACCCGGCCGAACGGGAGCTCTTCGTCGCCGCAGGGACCGAGCAGACCGTCAAGCTCAGCCTGGCCCCCGAGATCGTCATGATCCCCATCCCAGGCGGCTGCTTTGTCATGGGCAGTCCGGCCGAGGAACCGGAGCGCGACCCCGACGAGGGCCCGCAGCATGAGGTTTGCGTTCCGACTTTCCAGCTCGGTCAGCGCGAGGTCACGTTTGCCGACTGGGATGCCTGTGTGATGGATCAAGGCTGCACCAAGAACCCGTCCGACGAGGGGTGGGGACGCGGGCAGCGCCCGGTGATCAACATCTCCTGGGAGGACGTGAACGAATACCTGCGCTGGCTGAACCGTCTCACCGGCATGGGCTACCGACTGCCTACAGAGGCGGAATGGGAGTATGCAGCGCGGGCGGGGACCACCACGCCGTTCAGCACCGGCAGCTGCATCGACACGGATCAGGCGAACTATGACGGGACGTTCGAATATGCGGGTTGCGGCGCACACACCGGTGTCAATCTGGGCCGGACCGCGCCGACCGGAAGCTATCCGGCCAACCCCTGGGGACTGTTCGACATGCACGGCAACGTCAACGAGCTGACCCTGGACTGCTGGAACGGCGGTTTCGACGGGGCACCGACCGACGGGAGTGCCTGGCTGGACGGCAATTGCACGCAACGCGTCATGCGCAGCGGCTCCTGGTACGGCTATGCGGGATACATGCGCTCCGCATATCGATGCCGCGCCGGCACCGGGTTCAGCCATCGCAGCATTGGCTTCAGGCTCGCCCGGACACCGGAGTCCTGAGACCGCGCGCGGCCGGCAATCGATCGGGCTCGTCATCAGAGCCGGAAGCCCCGCCGGCGATCCGCGCACCACTCGCGGTCGACCGGCCGTTTCCGTTCACCTGGCACCCCGGGTCAAGTGGCCGCCCGCCCATGCCTGCGCCCATGTGGCGGGCGGCCGGAAGCTGACGGCGGATTGCTCGCTCCAGCGTCAATGGCTGGTCAGCGCATCGACGTATCCCTTCAGCACCAAGGCGGCCAGAATCAGGCCGATGACGATCAGCCAGCCGGTGATCTTGCGGCCAATCCGCTGTGTTCGCTCCGAGGGCGGCTTGACGAGGTACTTCTCAAGCTCCCCGCTCGACTTGAGCCGCTCGTATTCCAGAACATGCTCGTGCTTGAACTCCTCCAAGGGTACGGCGCCAGTCGCCATGACAATGTCCATGGGCCACTTCTCGGGGCGGAAATGGACGTTGAAGTAATGCACGGTGAACAGGAAGACCGCGGCCAGGACGGCCTCCTCGGCATGCACGATGGTGGCGATGTTGAACACCCAGCCGGGGAGGATCGACGCGGTCACCGTGGGGAACCAGAGCATCAGTCCACTCAGGCCGATGACGAGCATGCCCCAGAAAGGCGCCCAATAGTCGAACTTCTCCCAATAGGTCCAGCGATCGAACTTGGGCCGCGGACCGAATCCGAGGAACCAGGCGAACATGGCACCGATATCGCGGATGTCCTGCCAGGTGGGCACCATGGAGTTTGGACCGAACCAGCGAAAGCCCCTGCCCGCCCGCAGGATGTTGCAGGTCACGACGAGGAGATGACCAAAGAAGACGGCCGCGAAGGTGACGGCCGCCGTCCGGTGAATGACCGCCGCGACTTGGGGGCCCCCGAGCAGATTCATAACGTATTCTGCCCAGGGCTGCTCGGCAAAGAGGACGGCCGTGCCGGTCAGGACCAACACCATGACGGCGACGGCCAACAGGCCGTGCGCGATCCGCCAGCCGACGCTGAAGCGGCGGAAGTAGACCGTCGGGGGGACGGCCGGATCGGCACGATAGTCCTTCCCCTGCCTGCGCTCACGCCACTCCCGATAGATCCACAGTAGCATGTGGGTCCAGAAGAACAGGAAGACGCCGGCGATCAGGACCTCCATGAAGCGGGCGGCGACCCACATTTCCGGATAGCGCTCGAAATCGTCGGCATCGCCGTGGGCATGAAAGCCGAGGAAACCCTCCGGCGCACCCGTGTGACACTGGCGGCAGGTCTCCAGGCGATTGTCGGGATGCACCTTCGACGCTGGATCCTTGACGTCCATGATCCCGTGGCTGCCGTGGCAGTCGTAACACTTCGCGGTGTGGGTATAGCCGAGGCGCACCACCTGACCATGGTATGACTTCTGATAGGTCTCGACCTGCTTCTGGTGGCAGCTCCCGCAGTTGTCGGTGATCGTGAGCTTGACCTGAGCCTGGTCGGGTGAATCGATATTGTGGGGGGTGTGGCAGTCGGAGCAGATCGCGGCGCTGGCGTCCCGGCGCTCGATGACCGCGGTCCCGTGGACCGATTGCTCGTAGTGCTTGCGCTGCTCCTCGTGGCAGCGACCGCAGACCTCGTGAATTCGGCTGCGGTGCTCGGCCCGCGCAGAGCTGCCTGCGGTGCCGATGTTGTGGCCATCATGACAATCGTAGCAGGTGGCGTTGGTCCGGGACTGGTCCAGCAGATTCGGGCGCGCATGCACGGAGGCCATATAGCCGTCGATCTGGGCCAGCACCACGTCCAGCCGCCGGTACTGCGGATCGGAGCTGCCGTACTGCACCTCCGCGGTCTTGAGATGGCACGCGACGCAGCCGATGCTCTTGGGGAGCGGAATCTCGTGAACGGCCTTCTGGACCGTGTTGTGGCAACCGACACAGGGCTGTTTGCCGTGCACGCTGTGCTCGAAGCGCTCGCGATCCACGTAGATGTCGACCACGGTGCCGTCTTCACGCTCCGAGGTCTTCTCGTCCTCATCGTTGTGGCACTTTAGGCAGCGCTCGTTCGGGATCTTCGGGAGATTGAGAAGCTCGGCAACGGTCGGGGCTTTCGCGGGCCCGGTCGCGTCCCCCTCGCCGCCGCTGTCGATCGCCGAATGGACGTCTCCCACCAAAAGAGCTAGTCCGATCGCAAGAGTCGACAGCACCGCACGACGCGGGCGACGGTAGCACAATCCAGCGGACATCGATGGCCTCACCGATTCAACTTGGGACGAAGCGACCACGCTGTGTAGAGACGCTGCGTGGCCAATGCGGCGGGACGCGGTGCTGCATTCGCCCGGTCGATGCCACCGGGGTCAGGAATCGACACCCGCGTTTATACCACCGCCGACGCCGGCTCGACAGACTGACGGGCGACCCAATCGAGCGGCGGCGTTGGGTTCCAACCCGGGTCGAGCCCGACTCGCGGGATCAGATTGGCGGGGACGGGCTCGCCGTTGGCGTTGCGGTCGCGCGGTGCCGATGCGCATCCACCCGGGATTCGCGTCCCAGCCGCCCGCAGCCGCAAGGCCAGGCTACAGCCCCGGGAGCTCGAGTGTGGCCAGTTCTCCCAGGGCCGCCTGAATCTCCGCGATGGTTGGCGGGCGGGTGTAGGCGGGGTCGTCCAGTCTGCCGAGGCAGGTGAGACGCATCAGGTTAGGTTGGCGGCTGTCGTCCAGCCAAAAATGATAGCCCTGCTGGATCATCTGTGAGCCCCCACTGTCACCGTGTCCGGCGAGTCGGAAGCGGACGCCGCCGGTCGCACCCGGGACCGTTCTCCGATCGGCCACCAGGGCTACGTAGTCCTGTACGCGAGTGATTCGAATCACGCCGGGTGCGACGGTCTGGATGCCGGCGTGGTCGATGCGTCGGACCTCGAGCGCGCAGCTCGCGTCCTGGCTGGCACCCGATGCGCGCGCCCCCCCACCCACAAAGAAGGCGCGAGCGCGGCCCTGCGGGATAGGGATCGCACGGTTGAGCCGCAACGTGCTCCCTGCCGGGATCGTCACCCAATGCCCCGGAATGGACTCGCGCACCCGTGTCTCGCAAGCCCCGAGCATGAGCGTCATCAGTAGTCCGAAGGTCAGCAGCACGAATGTTCTTAAAGTCATGATGGCATCCAGTGATTGTCGGCGGAAGCTCGCTGGGTCTCGGCAGCCCCGTCCGCGGCCTCGCCGCGAATGGAAGCAGGCATCGGCGCCAAGCGCTCGCCATTCATAGCACGAGCGGTGCGGGTCGCGCAGGTATCAGTAGTGAAGCCACCAGGCTGCGGACCCCACGCACCCCTGTGCATGCCTCAACCAGCCAAATCACTGACTAGAAAAATACACAAAAAGATATCATACTTGAGTTCGAGACTCGCTTTGAGAGTGTCCGATTATCCTCCATAGTAAACTATTTTTATTTATAAAAGACGAGAAATAGAGGCCAAAGTCGCAGAGTCATGTTAGAACACTTCACGTGTCTTTTCCGCATCACTCTCACCACCATCGGGGAGAGCCAAGAGCGGGGCCGTTCCGGGCCTCCCCCAGTCTCTCGTCCGATGGATCGCGTCGACCTTCTAGGTCATGACGGCTTCACCCTGGTGGAGCTCATGCTGACGATTACGGTACTGGCCGTCCTGGCAACCATAGGCGCACCGACCATGCAGGAGATGCTCGCCCGCAACCGACTGAAGGCCGCCGCTCAGGCGCTGACGGAGGATCTGCAATGGACGCGAAGCGAGGTAATCCGACGCAACCGGCACCTGTTCCTGACGGTCGACAGCGAGGCCTGGTGTTACGGCATCGCTGAGAGGAAGGATTGCGACTGCCGTCTGCGAGATCTCTCGGCAGAGAGGGCCTGCCGGCTGTCCACGGCGGGCGAACCCATGCTCAAGATCGTCTCGGGTGTGGATTTCCCCGGCATACGCATCGAGGGCACCACCTTCACGGGCAGCCCGCGAGGCACGGGATTCGAGCCCAGGCGGGCGACCGCCCGGGGCGGTAGCCTGACCTTCGCATCCGGACGAGACGCCGAGCTCAGGGTCGTATTGAGCCTGCTCGGCAGAGTGCGCCTCTGCTCTCCCCGCGGGACCGTGACGGGCTTTCCACCATGCTGACCATTGACGGGACACGCGCGCATTCGCTGGCGGGCCACCCCGCTCGCCAATCCGGGGTCACCCTGACGGCACTGATGGTCGGAATGACGGTCGGGGCACTGGTGCTGGCCGGGACCTCTGCCGTCTATCTCCTGACCGCACGCGGCGCAGCGGAGAACATCCGGTTGGCGCGGCTCAATCAGGAGTTGCGGGCGGCCATGGAGGTCATGGAGCAGGATCTCCTGCGCGCAGGCCACTGGGAGTTTCCTGACGGGGCGGACCCGGCCGACAACCCCTTCCGACTCGAGATTAGCGGAATCCAGAACGATCTAAGCATCGGCTCGGCGATCGGTGAAGCCAGCGGCAGCTGCGTGACCTATAGCTATGACCTGAACGCCAATTCGCTCATCGGAGTCTGCGACGGCTGCACGCCGATCGCCTCGCCTTTCGATGGCGATGCCTATGACCGGGCCAATGTCGAGATGTTCGGTTTTAGACTGCGCGGTGGCGCTCTTCAGATCCGCACTCGACTCGCAAGCGCATCGGACCCCGCCTTTGACTGCGACAGCGGACACTGGGAGGCCGTCACCAGCAACGACGTTCGTGTGACGAGGCTCAGGTTCGACATCACCGCCGGCGAGACCACGAACCTCAACCCTGCCAAGGCGCGAACGGAGCCATGCACAGACGATGACCTTTGTCAGCAGGTTCGGTCCGTCGACATCATGCTGGCCGGGCAACTCGCGGGTGATCCCGCGGTGAACCAGACCTTCGCTTCGCGGGTCGCCGTCCGCAACGACCGCTATTGGCGCCCATAGCCGAGGCCCACCCGCATGCGTTCTCAGATGCCGACAAACGGCCGTCAGGAGCATGGTGCGATGACGCTGATGGTCGGTTTCCTGCTCCTCACGGCTTCGACGATTCTAACCATCGCCGTTGCACGGATGGGCGTCATGGAGCAGCGTATCGCGAACAACGAGCTCCGCGCCAAGGAGGCCCAACAGGCGGCGCAGTCGGGGCTAGACTACGCGCTCGCCTGGCTGTCGACTAACGTGTGGAGTGCCGGCACTGAGATCCCGCCTCCACCGCAGATCTCGGCATCCGGAGACTACCGCTACGGAATTCGATTGACTCTCGATGACAGGCCTGGCTGTCTGCGTGTGCACTCCGAGGCCCACGCGACCGGCGATGAAAGCATCTACGCGGCCGCGACCCAGTGTTTTCAGCAGAAGCGTCCGCTACGAGACGCCATGGCGAGGGGCGTCCCACCCCTGGTGGTCGGCGGCTGCCTGTCGGGAGTCACCGGGAACGCCAATGTCTATCCGAGCCGGTGCGATCCCGGCCGGGATGACGGGTGCGACCGCGCGTCCGTCGTATCGTCCCACCCCCTTTCCTGCCTGGACCCCGGCAGCCTCTACCTCAACGGCGGCAGTTTAAGAGGCAACGCCTTCGAGGGTGCGGCGTGGGAGTACCTCTTCGCGATCAGTCAGGAGGAGTACAAGGCACGCGCAGAGGACGGAGATCCAAGGTTCCTTTGGATCACCTCGACGCTCCGATGGGACTCCGACATGGGCCAACCCAAAGAGCCCATTTACATGGTGTTCACGGAATCGGCGGGGTGTCCTGAGGTCAGTGGGTCCGTTTCCGTCTACGGGATCGTCTACTTTGCAGAGGATGCCGGATGCGGCAGCCGCGGGTGGGGGGATGCCGCAGTCTACGGCTCGGTGGTCTTCGAAGACGCGCTCGAGGGGCTGACCGCGCGAGGCCGCCTGTACCATTGGAGTTGGGCTGTGGACAATGAAGAGGGCGCCAGTCTCAACATCGTCACCTCCACCCATCGCGTTCCGGGAAGTTGGCGAGATTGGGAGCCGGACGGATGAGCAGGCGAGCGCAGATCAGCCACGCAGGCTTCACCCTCGTCGAGGCGCTGATCGCGCTGACCGTGCTGTCGATTGGACTCATGGGTTTGGCCCACCTGCAGATGCGGGTGTTTGCGAGCTCCGGCCACAGCAAGACCCAGACGATCGCCGTCAATCTCGCGCAACAGAAGCTCGAGTCGCTGCGAGCGACACCCTATGACAGCATCGAGAGCGGCGCGGATGCGCCTGAGCCCCAAGTCGGCCACAACGCGCATTTCACCCGGCGGTGGATCGTAGCGGACCGCTCTGCGCCCGACTACAAGGCGATCAGGATCACGGCAGCTTGGCAGACTCCCGACGGTGAAGCGCGCTCGGTGAGCCTCGGTTCGTTCATCGCGCGATCGATCGCACACCCTTTGGGCCCTGTCGGCCTCCCGGCAGCCGATGAGTAAACCCGCTGGCCCAT
>Ga0316577_10001813_pt1 | contig 10315 bp, 8 predicted proteins | sample S5NA_FD_203073 | JGI IMG/M metagenome (GOLD analysis project Ga0316577, IMG submission 203073) | Rhizosphere microbial communities from salt marsh grasses in Alabama, United States - S5-7_050615r2r1 | ecosystem: Host-associated > Plants > Roots > Rhizosphere | place: USA: Alabama | collected... | reverse complement strand
CCAGATCGTCGAAGGCCTGGAAGAGGGCGACCGGTTGGTGCTGCCCATCGTGCCCACGCAGAATACCGAAGCCGGCTCGGCCATGCCCTTTGGCGGGGCGGGCCAGCAGATGCGACAGATAGGCGAGGGCAACTGAGATGATCGACATCCAGAACGTGACCAAGGTCTACCAGATGGGCGAGATCCAGGTCCACGCCCTGCGTGGCGTATCCCTGTACGTTGAGGCCGGCGAGTTTCTGACCATCATGGGGCCGTCGGGCAGCGGCAAATCGACGCTGATGAACGTCCTGGGCTGCCTCGACGCGCCCACCGAGGGCCGCTATATCCTGCACGACCAGGACGTCAGCCACCTGAGCGATACCCAGCTGGCCCACGTCCGCAACCGGGAGATCGGCTTTGTCTTTCAGCAGTTTAACCTGCTGCCCCGCACCTCGGCCCAGCGCCAGGTGGAGCTGCCACTGGCCTATGCCGGGGTCGGCGCCCGCGAGCGCAAGGGGCAGGCCCGCGCCGCGCTGGAGGCCGTGGGCCTGGGCGACCGCCTGGACCACCGCCCCGACGAGCTGTCGGGCGGGCAACAGCAGAGGGTGGCCATCGCCCGCGCCCTGGTGACCGAGCCCAGCATCATCATGGCCGACGAACCGACGGGCAACCTCGACACCCGCTCGGGTGAAGAGGTGCTGCGCATCTTTCAGAGCCTCAACGAGCAGGGCATCACCGTCATCTTTGTCACGCACGACCCGGAGATTGCCGAGTATAGCCGGCGCGTCGTTCACATCCGGGATGGATTGATAGAGACGGACGAGGCGCGCACGGCATAGTGCGTATTCTGTATTGCGTAGTTCGGGCGTGAATACGCTATACGCAATACGAAATACGCTATACGAGACGGGAGAGAAACAGTGAGCATTCTTGAAAGTTTACGCACCGCCCTCATCGGCCTGACCACCAACAAAATGCGGGCCGCCCTGACCATGCTGGGCATCATCATCGGCGTGGCCTCGGTAGTGGCCCTGCTGTCGGTGGGCGAGGGCGTGGAGGCGACCATCACCGACGAGATCCAGGGGCTGGGCTCCAACCTGGTCTTTGTCACCGCCGACCAGCCCGAAGGCCAGACGGCCCCGGCGCAGCTGACCACGGCCGATGCCGAGGCTCTGGCCGACCCCCTGGAGGCCCCGGCGCTGGTGGCCGTCTCACCCCTCATGCAGGGCAGCCTGCCGGTGTCCTACGGTGACACGACGACCAACGTCAGCGTCGGTGGCGTCAACGCCCAGTACCTGGACGTGCGCAGCATGGGCATCAGCATGGGCGGCTTTCTCACCGACGCCGACCTGGAGGACGAGGCCCGGGTGGCTGTGCTGGGCTGGAACGCCTACGCCGACCTCTTTGCCGAGGGGGAATATCCCATCGGCGAGATGGTGTCCATCGACGACGTCCGGTTCGAGGTCGTGGGCGTCTTGGAGCAACAGGGCGGCTTTGGCAACGAGGACGATTCGGTCTATGTGCCGCTGACTACGGCCCAGGCCCGCCTCTATCCCCAACGCACCCTCTCGGGCGAGCGGCCCGTGGCCGCCATCTTTGCCAGCGTGGCCGACGAGGGCCAGGTGGAGGCCGCCGTGGCCCAGATCGAGGCCACGCTGCGCGCCCGCCACGACCTGGCCCCCGACGATGAGGACGATTTCCAGATCACCAGCCAACAGGCCATCCTGGACTTTGCGGGCCAGATCACGGCCATCCTGACCCTCTTTTTGGGGGCCATCGCCGGCATCAGCCTGCTGGTGGGCGGCATCGGCATCATGAACATCATGCTCGTCAGTGTCACCGAGCGCACCCGCGAGGTCGGCATCCGCAAGGCGGTGGGCGCCACCAAGCGCGACATCCTGCTCCAGTTCCTGTTGGAAGCGATCGTGCTCTCGTTCCTGGGCGGGCTGCTGGGCATCGCCCTGGGCGTGACCGGTGCCAGTGTCATCGGCAACCTGTCGGCCGACCTGGCCACCCGGGTCACCTCTGGGACGCTGATCCTGGCCGCCGGCGTGGCCAGCGCCGTGGGCTTGGTCTTTGGCGTCTATCCCGCCCTGCGCGCCGCCAACCTGCGGCCGATTGAAGCGCTGCGCTATGAATAAAACACTGCTATCACTGATCATCCTGGCCCTCCTCACCCTCACCGGCTGCGCCGCGCTGCCCGGCGCCTCGGCGTCCCCGGAACCGACCATGACGGCCATCCCCCTGCCCACCTACACGCCCATCGCGGCCGTCGCGCAGGCCGAACCGGCCTCGCCCACGACCCGACCCTCGACGCCGATCCCCACGCCGACTCCAATCCGCACGCCCCAACCCACCGCCACGGCCACGGCGGCACCCACGATGACCCCGACCACACCGCCTCCCTCGCCCACCCCCCGGCCGACGGCTACCGCCACGACCCGGCCCCAGGCCGCCCGGCCCCGGCCCACGGCCACGCCAGAATTCAGGGGCAGGCTCCTCTTCCAGACCACCATCGGGGGCGATTTCTACGTCGTCGACCTCGCCGCCGGCGAATCGGCGGTCCCGCGGCGTATCACCGACGGCGTCGACCCCACCTGGTCACCCGACGGCACTCAGATCGCCTTTACCCGCTGGCGCGAGCCCCGCGGCGTGTACGTCATCGACGCCGATGGCACGGGCGAGCACCGCGTATTCGACTGGGACCGGGCCCGCTGGCCCACCTGGTCACCCGGCGGCGACCAGATCCTCTTTTCCCGGCAGCACGGCGGCCAGCTGGAGGACACCGAGCGCTGCTTCTGGGGCTATTGCTTCGACGTGCCGGCCCGGCCCCACTGGCGCCTGGGTGTGGTCCGGCTCTCGGACGGCAGCCTTTATGAGCCGCCCGGCGACCCCGTCAGCCTGGCGCCCGCCTGGTCACCCGAGGGACAGCAGGTCGTCCATAGCGGCGAGCATGGCCTCACGGTGCAGACCCTGAACGGCGAGGTCGCCTACTCGATCACGGACGACGTGCGCGACACCAGCCCGGCCTGGTCGCCCGACGGTGGGCGGATCGCCTTTACCCGGCGCCAGCACGATCACTGGGAGGTCTACCTCGTGGACGCCGGCGGCGGCAGCCTGAGGCGCCTGACCGACACGCCCGAGCGCCCCGACGGCGTGCCCGGCAGCAGCGCCGCCGCCGCCTGGTCGCCCGATGGCCGGTACCTGGCCTTTCTCACCGACCGCAGCGGCACGTGGCAGATCTGGGCTATGGAAGCCGATGGTAGCCGGCCCCACCCCCTGCTCGACGCCGGGCTGGACGGCCTGACCCTGGAGTATGGCTCCCTGGGCGAGCACGCCCTCTCCTGGACGCAGTGACGCGACCGATGGCTTGGCGTTTTGTCCGAACGCTGGTATACTAGAGCCAGCAATCGGACACAGCGGACCTGCGACGACCGGAAAGGGTGACAACCTTGGGAGGCACCGAGAACCTACTGCTCTTTTTCCTGCGCTTTCTGACCATCGCCGTGGTCGTAGCCTATGGCGCCAGCCGGCTGCGCATCCCATACACCATCGCCGTGGTTCCGATCGAGGGCTCGTAGGCGGAAAACTAGGATGGATCCCGCCCTGCCCCGCCGCGAGGCCCTGCGCATCTTTCGCCTGATCCTGGTCGTGCAGCTCACCTTCCTGGCGCTGACCAGCCTGGCGGTGCTCGGCGTGCGCGGCTCGATCCATTGGGGCGGCGTGCTGCGCGCCATACCCACGTTGCTGCTGGCCCTCCTGTTCCTGCCCCCCTGGCTGGAGCGGGTGCTGGGGCGCTATTTTCTGGCCCTGGGCCTGGCGCTACACGTCCTCTTCTCCAGCCTGGAGACGGCCTACGTCTTTGGCACGTGGCCCCCCTCCCGCCTGAGCGGGCTGGGGCTGCCCCCCCAGGTGGCCCAGCAGTTGGCCGAGAGCGCGCCCATCGAGCCCTTCTTTTTTCTGCTCATCCCCCTGGTACTCATGGCCTGGGGCTATGGCCGGCGCGGCGCCCTGCTGGGCAGCAGCCTGGCCGCCGTGCTGCACCTGGGCATCGGTTTCTGGGTCACCCGCGGCAACGATAGTCTCTTGCTCTTTGCCGCTTCGGCCCTGGCCCGCGTCGCCCTGCTGTTTATCGTGCCCCTGCTCGTCAGCGTGCTGGCCGAGCGCGAGCGGCAGCGCCACACCGAACTGCAAGCCGCCCACCAGCGCCTGCGCCGTCACACGGCCACCGTCGAACAGTTGGCCACCAGCCGCGAGCGCAACCGCCTGGCCCGCGAGCTGCACGATACGTTGGCCCACTCGCTGTCGGCCCTCACCGTCCAACTGGAGGCGCTGCGCAGCCTCCAAGCCCACGATCCCGAGGCAGCTCGGGTTGCCGTCGACCGCCTGGCGGCCCTGTCCAGGCGCGGCCTGGAAGAGTCCCGCCAGGCCATCCAGGCCCTGCGCACCGACATGGTCGAAACCCTGGGCCTGGAAGGCGCGCTGCGGGACATGATCCAGGACTTTCGGGCCAGAACCGGCCTGGCGGCGGACCTGGTCCTCGCCGGCCAGGAGTGTGACCTCACCGTCGAGGAAGCCCAGGCGCTGTATCGCATCGCCGACGAGGCACTGACCAACGTCGAGCGCCACGCCGCCGCAGGGAGCGTGAATGTGCACCTGGCCTGCGGTTTGGACCGGGTGGACCTGGTGATCCGCGACGACGGCATCGGGTTTGACCTCTCGACCGTAGATCCCGAGCGTTACGGCCTGACGGGGATGGCCGAGCGGGCGGCCCTGGTGGGGGCCACGCTGGAAGTTCACAGCCGGCCCGGCAGCGGCGCCGCGGTGTGGTGCACCCTTGAGCGGTGAGCCAGCCATGAGCACCGTCCGCGTCCTGCTGGCCGACGACCAGGAGATCGTGCGCCAGGGCCTGGCCACCATCCTGCACTACGCCGATGGCATCGAGGTCGTGGGCGAGGCCGGCGACGGCCAGGAAGCGGTGGCCCTCACTGGCGAGCTGCACCCCGACGTGGTGCTCATGGACCTCAAGATGCCACGCCTGGGCGGCATCCCGGCCACGCGCCACATCTGCCAGGAATGGCCCGAAACCCACGTCATCATCCTGACCACCTACGGCGATCAGGACCTGGTGTTCGAGGGCATCAAGGCCGGGGCCAAGGGCTACCTGCTCAAAGACACGTCTTCAGAAACCCTGATCGAGGCCATCCGCGGCGTGGTGCGCGGCGAATCACTGGTCGATCCGGCGGTGGCGCGCAAGGTGTTGGACGAGTTCCAGCGGCTGGCCATCGAACCGCCGCTGCGCCATCCCAAAAAGGTCCCCGAGGACCTGGTGATCGAGCCGCTGACACCCCGCGAGGAAGAGGTGCTGCGCCTGCTGGCCGAAGGGCTGTCCAACCGCGAGATCGGCGCCCGCCTGCACCTGGCCGAGGGCACGGTCAAGAATTACGTCAGCGCCATCATCGCCAAGCTCCAGGCCAACGACCGGACCCACGCCGTGGTCACCGCCCTGCGGCACGGACTCATCGAGCTTTAGGAACGTGCGGAAGAACCCCACCTTTTCCAGCAGCCACCTGGACATCGGCGATAGAGACCGTGGCCTGTTTGCCGCTTGTGACTTTCTGGAGTACAATACAGGTCAGCCCCGGAATAGATGGCGGAATCGGGAACGGACCCGGCCTGTCAAGGTATCATCTCGATAACTTGGGGATGTAGGGCAAATTGCCGATTTGCCCTACATTCGCCCCAGAATATTTATATGATACAAATGATAAATAATAAGAATTAAAGACGAGGATGTCATGATACATTTCTGCACAGGCGGAGGGCCAGCATGAGCAAAGAACCTGCTGCCAGCGGAGAGGCTGCTCCCGGGAGCACGCAGTTCCCCTACCCACGCCGGGTCTTTGCCCGGCGCATCTTGCAAGTTCTCTCCCGCACCGCGTTCGCCGTGCTGACCGACCTGCACATGGTAGGCCGGGAAAATCTGCCTTCTGAAGGTCCCCTCATCGTCGTCGCCAACCACTTTAGCTTTGCCGATCCGGCGGCCATCGTGCGCGTCGCCCCCTGGCCTCTCGACTTTTTGGGCGGCTTCCAGATGCCTGATGCCCCTGCCTGGGCCCTCCTGATCCCCAAGCTGTGGGGCATCTATGCCGTGCGTCGCGGCGGCGCCTCACGCCGGGCCATTCGCGCCTCGCTGGCTGTGCTCCGCCAGAAGGGTGTGTTGGGCATTTTTCCGGAGGGGGGATCGTGGGCCGACGTTCTGCGGCCGGCGCGGCCCGGCACCGCCTATCTGGCGGCCCGGACGGGCGTACCACTGCTGCCCATCGGCCTCGACGGCCTAGTGGACGTGTTTCCCAGCCTGCGGCGCGGCCGGCGGGCGCGGGTCACCATCCGCATCGGCAAGCCCTTTGGCCCCTTCCACTCTAACGGCCGGCGGCCCGGCCGGGACGAGCTGGACGAGATCGGCGACGAGATCATGCGCCACATCGCCGCCCTGCTGCCGCCGGAGCGGCACGGGGTCTACTCTACCGATCCAGACATGCGTCGCGCCGCCGAGGAGGTCGCCGCCTGGCCTTTTGAGGACGCCGACGGCATCTGATTACGGGCAGTAGGTGGCCATCTCGCCGCGCAGGAACTCTTTGCGGTGGGTGATAAAAGCTTTGATGCGGGCCGGCGCGTCCAGAAAGAGTGTGTTCCCTTCCCACTCGGGCTTGCGCCAATCGCGCAGGCCATCTTCCACAATCGCCCCCCACACAGCGTCTACCTGGGGATGTAGCACATCGTCGCGAAAGATGGTGTTCATGTACTCGTCCAGGCGCTGGCAATAGTAGGCCCGGAATTCGGGAACCCGCAGCACGCGCGTCCGCAGCAGGTTCCAGCCGCCTGGCCCGAAGGGATGCTCCTGGGTGCCCATGTCGATGGGCGCTGTGACGACACCGAACCCGATCTCCAGGTCCCAGGGGATGAGCTCCCACAAATCTGTGTCCAGGTCGTGGATCAGGTAGATGTTGTGCCGGCCCGAGTCGGCGTCGGCGGTCAAGACAATGACGGCATAGCGGTCGAGAAAGAGCTCGACGTCCATCACGGCCGAAATGGCAGCGGCAAAGTCCTCGTCCGGGGTGTAGTTGATGAGCTCGACGAACGAGATCACGTCTTCGTGTCCGAGATCCTCGTTGGTTTTCTTTTCATAGTAGGCGCGGTACGCCGCCTCGCTGGGCAATATCTCGGCGAAACGGTCCACCACCTTGTAGATGCTGGCACCGGGATTTCTGCCAGTGCGTAGAAGAAACCCCTCGTCCACCTGCTCCACCCGGGTATAGACCCCCATATACTCCCCATTCAGGGCCAGCAAGACGTGCTCCGTCGTGGCCGGGCGGATCCCGGCGGCTTCGTGCAGGGAGGTTGACAAGCTGGCCTGGACCAGCGAGGGGTCCAATCCGCAGGCGTTTACATTGATACGATCCTGGTTGGGAATGGGAGACTCGTCGTCAAAGACAATCTTCCACGATTTTTTTGGCAGATACCGCCCGCTGGATCCACGAAACCGCACCTCGACAGAAAAGAGATCCCCGGCAAAGGTCCAGGTGCCAGGCACCCGATAGTCGCTGAGCGGGTCGGCGTACAGGATGGCGAGCTGCTCCGGCGCAACCTCCAGGTGATAGAGGGGCAAGGTGGCGTCCGCCCAGTCAATGGCAGCGGCGGACGCGTACTGGCTCCAGGCGCTCTCGGTCCCATACACATCCACCGCACTGACGCGATAGTAGTAGGGCACGTGCACCGCGGCGACGTTGTCCTGGTATCGAGACAGGTACGCCGGCTCGCCGGCGGTCAGCCGGGTATAGGGCCCCTGCGCTTGTTGGGCGCGGTACACATAGTAGCCGGCGACGTCGTCCTCGCCATTGTCGGCCCAATCGAGCAGGATGGCGCGATAGCTGGCGGTCGCCGCCAGGTCCGTAGGGGTAGTCGGGGCCTCCGCGTCGGGCGCTCTGGCGACCAGCTCCAGGGCCGACAGGCGTGCCTCGCCGATGGCCGGGGCGGCGGCCACGTTCAGCACACCGTCGGAGACGTGTACCGCCAGACGCACGTCCAGGGCATGGTGGCGACCCACCCGCGCCCACACGTCGAAATCGTCGAGCACCTGTTGGCCCTCCACGGCGATGTCAAAGACGCTCAAGCCGGGACCATGGAGCAACTGCTCCTCAAAGCGCAGCGTCAGCACATAGTCGCCGTTGGGGATCGGGCCGATCCGGTACTCCTGCCAGCCAATGCGCTGCGTCCTGTACAACCCGGCATCGTCGGTGCCGCCCACCGGGTTCCCATCCCACCACTCCGTGGCCGGGTACGGCTCCCCGTCGACATAGCCGTAGGACCCCCACGCCCAGGCGTGGTCCGGCAGGTAAAGTGTGCCATCGACAGTCGTGTAGGCCAGATCGCTGCCGCAATCCAGCCGCAGGGGCAGTGGAGGGGTGGACGTGCGGAGCAGCAAGGGCAAAAAGAGCGTGTTGCACTCCCAGTTGGAGCGTCCCGGTGTGGCACATGACAGGCCTACCCAGCCCCCCGTCCCATCGGGCAGCCGGCCAACGCTGGCGTCGGCCTCCATGCCGGGAAACTCAACTTGGTCGACGAATACCCTGCCTCCGGCGCCGACGAGACTGAGCGTCTCACCCCCGGCGCTCAGCTTAAAGGGGGTGTGCAGCGGCCCCTGGCCGGGGTCCCCGTCGGCGTAAAAGACGACGAACCCCTGGGGCGAGATCGAGACGCCGTCTGGAATGCGGAACTGGATCGGGTCCAACACATCGTCGGTCAGGTACAGGCCGCCCAGATCGAGAAAGTTAGATCCTGTATTGTACAACTCGATCCAGTCTGGATACTCACCCGGCTCGTCCGGGTCCTCCAGCGTGCTTTCGTTGTCGGCCATCAGCTCGTTGAACGCCAGGGGCGGCGGCTGGTATCCGGCTACGTATTGGTAGGTGAACTGGGGGGCGCCTTCCGGGTCAGCCGAGGTCCAGCCAGCATCGTCCTCCGCCTGCACATAGTACTGCACCCACATGCCGTCCGGCTGGCCGGGAACCACGGCGCCATAGCGGTCTTGGCCCAAGACCCCCATCGGCACGGCCAGATAGTCGATGCCGGCGCTGTACCAGAGGGTCGCCGATATGATGGCGCCGTCGTCCGTGATGGTCGCCGTGACCGTCACCGCCTCACCCGCCTGGGGGAATACGGGCTCCTGCTCGGTGCTCACGATGGAGGCGGGTGTGCCACACGGCTCGTTCGTAGCGCCTGGGGTCGGTGCGTGGTAGAACAGCCAGGTTTCTCCTCCATCGGGGCAGCGCCCCTCCGAGACGTTGGTCGCCTGCACACCAAAACTGTAGGTATCGACCGCTTCGTTCCCGTTGGCGTCAGTGTCGAACAGGCCGATCTCTTCACCAGACTTGGAGAGGGCAAAGTTGGTGTGATAAACTCCCTGCTCCGGGCTGTTATCTGTCCAGAACAGGACAAAGCCCCCGGGTGGCAGGGTGACGGTGTCGGGGATGCGAAACTTGGTCGGATTGCTCAGGTCGTCGGTGAGATACATGCCGCCCAGGTCCACGCCGGCGGTCCCGGCGTTGTACAACTCCAGCACGTCGTCGTATTCGCCAAACTCGTCGGCAATGACAGCGTCGTTATCGGCCATGAACTCGTTGATACGGATCGGGGGTGGGGAGGCAAGGTCGGAAGCTAGGTCAACTTCGAGCACAAGGGCACTAAATAGCAAGATAAAAATAGCAAAAGATAGTAATCGAGCGTTCGCCGCCCCGTTCTGTACCCAACTGCGTACCGCCATGCTAGAGGTTGTCCATTGTGGGAATCAACTCTGCGATATATTCCAGCGGCGCAACCTGACCATGGAGAAACATGAACCAAGTCAGGACAAAGTCACCAAAGTTTTTCCACCGTATACGAGTCAAATACTGGATCGCCACTGATGAGTGGCATTTATTCCACCACGGACTGGGCTATCAGAAGTCGGTCAAAGGGATCTCGATGATGAAAAGGCAGCGGGATAATGGGCACCAGGTGGTCCATCTCTATCGGTAGAAACCGAATTCCGTTGAGCAACATCTGCGTCGGCATGAGTTCCTCAAAAGGCCGCGCTAGGTACAGTTTTCCAAGGCTTAGCTTGATAGTCATCTCCCAGAGGCTTGCAGCACTCAAGAACGGCTGATTATCAGGCTCTTCGATAAGGGTCCGGGCTGCAGCACTGAGCCTATCGCTACCGGCAATGAACCACAGGAAGGCATGGGTGTCTAGCAAGAGATTCACGAAATATACTCGCTCAAATCTTCCCGTGGAGCAA
>Ga0316577_10001812_pt1 | contig 10318 bp, 10 predicted proteins | sample S5NA_FD_203073 | JGI IMG/M metagenome (GOLD analysis project Ga0316577, IMG submission 203073) | Rhizosphere microbial communities from salt marsh grasses in Alabama, United States - S5-7_050615r2r1 | ecosystem: Host-associated > Plants > Roots > Rhizosphere | place: USA: Alabama | collected... | reverse complement strand
AAAGACCTGAATGACCGGGAGATAGCCCGCTCGCTGGTTCATGAATTTTTCGATTTAGAAAACCAGATCATCAAGATAGAGAAACAAATCCAGATTCTCCTGAAAGAACGGGGGGCTTTCCTTCCACATGAGAATTAACTTCAGGGTTCTGTTTATCCTGGCTGTTCTATTTGGATTCCTAGCACCCGCTTGTTCGGCAGGACCCGGGCCTGATCGGCTTGTGACAGCAACATCTGTTTTCACTCAAATAGCGTTTACCAGCGCAACCCCGACTCAAATCCTTGTTTCCAACACCCCGCTGCCGCCAACAATAGATCCAGTTTCGATTGTGCTAGAATCCCAGCCGGTATTAAATACACCCACCTCCAGCTTGGTTGTTGAGCCAACGCCTTGCCCACCCGATCTTTGCGTTTATCAGAATGTTTTCTTTCTGGATCGACCAATTGATGAGAATTTAAACGACCGCGTGGATGTGACCTACCGGTTTGGTTCAACTCAGGGGGGAAAGAGGGAACAGCATCATGGGGTTGAATTCTTAAACGGGTATGGTACACCGGTGAAGGCAGCCGCAGATGGGGTTGTAGTTGTGGCAGGAACTGATATTGACACTGTGTCACCCCCGGGAGCCTGGCCGCTGGAATTTTACGGGCCTTATTCAAATTTTTACGGCAACCTTGTTGTCATCGAACATCTGGTACCGACTGAAACCCGGAGTTTGGGTCTGGAAGGAATCGACAGGATTTTTACCCTTTATGCACATCTATCTGAGATTCTTGTACAGCCTGGACAGCAGGTAAAAAAGGGTCAGGAAGTTGGAAAAATTGGCGTTACGGGCGTTTCGGAAGGCAGCCATTTACATTTTGAGGTGAGATTGGGGGAGAATAAATACCAGAACTCCCGGAACCCAGAGCTGTGGTTGGTTCCGCATAAGGGGGAAGATGGTCTGCCTAACGGTGCTATCGCCGGTAGAGTGATCGATTTTTATGGAAACAACGTCCCTGTCTCCAGTATTGTTCTTGAATACCTGCCTGACGGTCCGCAAGGCGCAGTGCAGTCCGAAATATATTTATTGAGTTATGAGGAAAAAGCGCTTGTTGATCAACCGCCATTCAGGGAAAGTTTTGCAGTCGGTGATATCCCACCTGGAATGTACAGGATCTCATTTCCGTTCTACGGCAGGCAGGAGTTCCTGGTGGAAGTATTCCCGGGTAGATTGACTATGGTGGCATTTGATTTCAGGGAATAGCAATCCAGGAATTCCTTTAAATTTTTATACTGCGTTCCCCTCCTGATACAATTTTTGAATAATTTGTATGCGAATCACACCGATCGGCATTCTTTGGAAAGAATAAGGTGAATGTAGTCCCTTTTCCCTCTTGACTTTCTAAGTCTATGCTTGCATTGAATTGCCTCATATATTGATAAACAATGCTCAATCCAAGCCCTGTGCCTTGAAACCCGGCTTTTTTGACATTACCAGCTCGGTAAAATTCCTCACCAATATGGGGGATGTCTTTGGTTGGAATTCCTAATCCCGTATCTGAAACAGTGACAAAAACCCCCTGGTCGTTATTTTTCACTGCGACTTTCACTTCACCTCCTGATGGGGTGTACTTTATAGCATTTTGGATTAAGTTATTAAAAATTTTCTGAAGACCACTTTCATTCGCAAAAACAGTACTAGCACCTTCGGTGGTCTTTAATTTTAATTGCACTCCTTTTTGAGTTGCCTCAACAGAGAAGTTGTCAATGATATTTGAAAGAATAAGATCGATCTCCACAGGTTGAAGTGATAGTTCCAAATTGGTAGATTTCGTTTCTGCCAGGGATAGCAAATCATCAACTAAATCTGCTAAATTGTCGAGGCGATTTTCAATCCGGATGAGAACATCTTTTTGTATATCAGAGACATCCCCGGCCAGTCCTTTTATAAGAGTACGGACAAGACTTTGGGCCCCACTCACGGGGGAACGCAGTTCATGGGTAATTGTTAGAATAAAATTGCTTTTAAATTGATCCAGCCGTTCTAAATCTTCTTTGGCCTGCGCCAATTCTTGGGCTTTCTGCTCAATTTCATTCAATCGTTTGGTTTCCAGGGAAAGCCGTCGTTTTTCCAAACCCTGATTAACGGTCATAATAAGCATATCGGACGTAAAGGGTTTGGAAATAAAATTATAAGCCCCTCGTTTGATAGCATCTACTGCCATTTCAACGGTAGCATAACCGGTGATAATGATGCAAACGGCATCCGGGTCTTTCTTGTGAATTGGCTCGATTAAATCGATTCCGCGCCCATCAGGCATCATAATATCCAGCAGTACCATATCAAAGTTGCCTTCTTGCAGCAGATGCTGAGCTTCTTTTATAGATGCTGCAGTCTGGACAACAAACCCTTCTGGTACTAAAACACGCCGGCAGCCCTCTCGAATCCCTGTTTCATCGTCAACAATGAGAATACTTTCTTTCATTTCTGTGAAAAACCTTTAACCCTCATGTTATTGTATCAGCCGCGGAATCAGCCGTTGATAATAATCCTTCGGGAAGATTAACTGGCAGCGTTATTGTAAATGTAGTGCCTTTTCCTAACTGGCTTACGACTTTGATCTGGCCCCGGTGCATCTTAATAATGCCGTAGACGATTGATAATCCTAATCCAGTCCCTTTATCATTGGATTTTGTTGTGAAGAAGGGTGAAAAGATTTTATCCAAGTGCTCTTCAGGAATACCTGCACCTGTATCTGAGATATTGATCTCAATCCAATTATGGTCCAGCATCTTCGTGGAAACTGTTATGATGCCTTCCGCTTCCATCGCTTCTGCTCCATTTTTAAAAAGGTTTATAAACACCTGCTTCAGTTGATTTGGATCCGCCCTGATAGTAGGCATATTAGAGTCGAATTCACGCACAAATCTAACATCTTGTAGAGTTGATTGAGCCTGCAGTCCTTCTATCACCTGGTCAATCAGATCTTGTATATTTATATCCTGAGCGGTTATATTCTTCTGTCGAGAGAAGTTTAGCAGGTCTGAAACAATCGATTTACAACGGGTTGTTTCCTCGATAATCATTTTTAGATCACTGCGGCGGGGATCATCATCGGGCATTTCTTTATACAACATATCTGCGAAAAGAAGGATTGTCCCGAGAGGGTTGTTTATCTCGTGTGCAACACCAGCCGCAAGCTGACCCATTGAAGCCAGCTTTTCTTTTTGTAGCAACTCTTTCTGGGCTTGATCCAATTCCTCAACCATTCTGTTGAAAGAGTGTCCTAAGACGGCAATTTCACCAGACCCATGCACATCTACCTTAACACGCATATCACCTTGAGCCAGGCGTTGGTTTGCTTGAACTAGCTCTGTGACCGGTTTTGTTATAGTTTGGGCTATTGGTGTAGCGATAATACCTGCCAGCAGAATGCTTAATGCAGCAATTATTAGCACCTGTTTTGAGAAAGCATCGGCAAGGGCTTGAAATGTCGATTTGAGAGCTCCAACATAAAGGCTTCCCACTACTTGCCCCATGTGGTTGCGGAGCGGTTTGTAGCGAGTGATATAAGTGTCATTCACAACGAAAGCTTCGCCGACATAATCCTCACCTTTTACCAGCACAACATCGTATACCTCTTGTGAAACCCTTGTGCCGACTGCACGTTTATTATCCGCGGTCATTACATTTGTGGAAACTCGCAGGTCTCCGAAGAAGATAGTCACAGTATCAACACCAGCTACCTCCTTGATTCTATCAACCAGTGTGAAATCATTGTTAAACATATATGCAGCCAGAACAGCGCCTTCAACTTCACCCTGTTTGTTTTTTACGGTTGAGACGCTGGTAAGCGCCAGCCCTGCGGTGCCTTCTCTCGGATCAAAGGGTTTCTCGGATGCTTTTGGGGTATCGATCAGTGTAATTTGAGCTTGCTCTTCAAGCCCGATCTGCTTCAAGAACTCGGCTGGAATTATTTCTGTAGCTGATTGATCCTCGCCAGTTTTGAGCACCTTGTCTAAAATTGGTAATTCTAGCCAGTTCCCACTGGTAACAGCCTGTAATAGATATCCACCGGGAGTCAGAACCCTGCTCACCATAATATTCCCATCAGCATCGAAAACTATGATGAAATGTGTTCCCCCAAGAGCAAGCACGGTTATTTTGTTTGTGATTTGCTGGTCAATTATTTTGAGAGCTTCAGCCCGGCCCTGGGAAGAGGGCTGCAAATTATCTGTGACCAGTTTATCCAGGACAAGCCTGTGGCTGATTGCTGCGGTTTCATCCAATTTCAACTTATAGAATGCATTTGCCAGTTCCATATCACGGTCGACCCTCGCTGCCTCAGCCGATTTCAGGTAATTTTGGATTACCCTCGAGATAGTAACCGCGCCCAATCCGACGGTAAATGCAGCAACAAGAGAAAAGGAGACAATCAGCACTACTCGGAGTTGACCCCCAAACAAATTAGCAACCCAATCGCGTATCATTAGGACGCTCCAGATGCCCGAGTATGCTTGAAGGATAAACAGGACTTAATACACCCCCATTATTTATGGAGATATATTAAGCCTTTTCGCTTGCGGTTGTTACAAGCTTTCTGTATCTGTGAGCCAGGCTTATTCTTAATTGGATACTTTTTCCTGGCTCAAAAGCCATTCGACCTTACCGACGAGATCATCTGGATCGATGGGTTTATCGACAAAGATTTCGACGGGAAGGTAATCAATATCAGGCTCAAATTTTAGGGGTGTTGTACTGTGGATCGCAGTCAGCATAAGAATCGGGATGTCTTTATATCGGATATATTCTGAGGTGGGATCCTGACTGTGCAGTTTGAGAGCCAATTGAAAACCTTCGGTTTTGGTTTCCATCATAACGTCCAGAATAATTAAATCCGGTTCTTCGGATTTAATTTTCTCGATTCCTTCAGCCCCACTTGCGGCTTCAATTATTTCATGGCCTTTGGCTTCCAGACTCATGCGAACAGCCAAAACAATATCGGGATCATCATCAACAATTAAAATTTTCGACATTTTATTTTCTCCTTTTTAGTTTATGGTAAGAATTTATTGTTCAGGAAGTCATTATTCTTTGCGGGGTTATCTCTTATTTCTTTATATCCTCCAATATAGCAATACAAATATCTGGTATTGAATTCTGAACGGCGTCGCTTAACTTTCTGGAAAAATTCACCTCCTTTGGTTGCACACCGTAAAGTACAATATCCGGTAATTCAATATTCAGCGTTAAACATAGTTCCAGCACTTCTATAAGATCCATACTATGTATTGAAAGATATGTGTTTTGGTAGACTATTGGAGCAGTTTTTGTGTTTAAATTTAGCCGGATCCAATCACCCGGTTTGTGATTAAAAAAGATTGCATCTACAATAATCACCTTTTTATATTTTTTTGAGATAAAAGCACTCAATAAATTGACGGGAGAAGCATGCCATCGAAGTTGAATATTGTCGGGCAGTTCTCCGCTCCCAGCCAATCTCTCTAAAACAATCCCTGCTGCAGCATCATCAGCACGCATTGAGTTTCCAAATGCTGCGATGAGTTTGCCTTCCCCTGGAAAGGGTTGATTTCGATTAATCCCAAGTCCGGTCGGATTTCTCGATGTTTTGGATAAGGTAATACCTGCCTGCAAATCAGACAAAGCGGACCTCCATTGAGTGAGCAGCACAGGAAATACAAGGGTCGTATGCGCGTATAAGCATTTCGATCCGATGGGTTATTTCTGCTTGAGGTAAGTCCATAATAGAAGGCACATATGTACGCATATCTTCTTCAATATTTGCTAAATTCTGCGCGGTTGGAATTACACAGTTGGCATCGGTGAGGAACCCATTTTTTATTACATAATTATGGAATAAGCTTCCCCGTGGTGCTTCGCAAGCGCCAACTCCTTCCCCTGAACTCCGGCTTGGCATAGCAGGGACTTCAGGATTTAAACCTTTCTCTAGTAAATGTTCAATCGTAAGGATGGCTTCCTCAACAAATTGGACAACCTCAACGACCTGGGCTATGGTATTCATATATGGGTTTGTGCACTTGGGATATAACCCTAAAGCGTTCGCTGCTGATTTGGCTCTTATGTGTAATCTGTCATGGTTGATATTAAACCGTGCCAGAGCTCCAACCATATACGGGTTTTGCTTATATTGTGCGTGTTTAGCAGTTGAATGCGCAACCTTGAATTCGCGAATAATTTCTCTGTATTTCGCTAAAGACCATGATTCACAATCTGTGCTGGTGATATTGCCACCTATCAGGCAATAGCTGTGGTTATCTCGCAGTGCAATATATTCTGTATCGCGTTCAAATACAGGCAGGGTGAAACTCTGGAAAAGCTCCACTGTTTCGTCGATGTCATTCCGGATATCTAGCAGTTTCTCTTTCAGGTTAATTAATTGTTCTGTGGTTGGTGATTGGGCAAAGCCGCCAACCACCATCTTAATTGGGTGTGTGTGGCGACCACAGACAACAGCGCATATTTCTCCTGCCAGACTTTTGATCCGCAACGATCTCAGGAGTACTTCAGGGGCACTTTTAGCAAGCGGGATCACACTTCCAATCCCGTAATAATCAGGAGCTACCAGCATATACACATGCAGTATGTGGCTGTCCAACAGCTCTCCATAAAGGTTTAGCAAACGCAGAAGTTTGGTCTGCGGACTTATATGCACACCAAGGGCATTTTCGACTGCACAGAGTGATGCAGTTGCATGAGTAACAGCGCATATTCCACAGATACGAGAAGCAAGGTGTGAAGCTTGTCCATACTCTAACCCTCGCAGCATTGCTTCAAAGAATCTCGGGGCTTCAACGATCTCCAGGTCACACTTTTCTAAGTTACCGTTGTTCATATTGATAACAATATTGCCATGGCCTTCTACCCTTGTAAGGTGGTGCAGGTCAATATGAATATTATTCCGGTTTCTGATATCCATAAGTGTCTCTCTTATTCGGGCTGATTTGGTAGGATTGAAAGAGTTTAATCTTAGATAAGTATTCATGCTTATCGAACCCGTGTTCAGCCAGCGCGATCTTCATCCCTTCTATATTTGCTGAACTCGTTTTTCCGCGGCAGCCATCACATCCAACACCGAACGATGGGCAAATTGCTCCACATCCAGCTCTTGTTATGGGTCCTAGACAGGATTTTCCATAATTGAAAACGCAAACGTTTTCTCGCAATTTGCATTCCACGCAAACGGGATAATCTGGTATGGGCAGCCTGCGGCCCTGTAAAAGTGCGGTTACACAGCTGATGAACTCTTCTCGATCAATTGGGCAGCCGGGGATGAATCCATCTATGGGAATGACAGATTCAATGGGTGCACCTGGATATGGGTCATGGTTTATGGACACTGCTCCATAAACATATCGCTCTACTTCTTCCTGGGATTGCCAATTTCTGAGGGCATTAACCCCTCCAAGATGTGCACAGGCTCCCAGCGCTATTACGTATTTTGCCTTCTTCCGAATTGATTTCAATCGAAGTTCATCCTTCGTACGTGTGCAAGAACCTTCTACAAAGGCTATTTGATATTCATCGCTCTTCTCGCTCATAGCCTCTCGAAATTGGACAATTTCCACCGCGTCCAGCAAGTTTGGGTGACGTTGCAAAGAATCGATAACCGTCAACTGGCAGCCTTCACAACCAGCAAAATCGAAGAAAGCAATTTTTGGTTTATTGACTTGCCTCATAATGCTTCATCCTTGTGTTTAATCTGGGCGTATGAAAAGCATGGTCCATCTTTGCATGCGTAGAAATTGTTAATCTGGCAATGACCGCATTTACCCATGCCACATTTCATGCGGCGTTCGAGGCTCAACCAGATGTTGCCATCGCGTATCCCTAACCCGATCAGTTCCATCAAAACAAAGCGATACATTACCGGCGGACCACAGGTGATAGCTATGGTGTTTGGTGCATAAACTTGGATTTTAGGAAATAGTGTGGTAATCACTCCTGAATTTCCAGTCCATTGTTCGTCCGGGTTATCAACAGTTACATGCAGATCAACATCCTTGCGATCTTCCCATATCTGTAACTCGTCAGTAAATAGAAGTTCACCGGGATTTTTTGCCCCATACAGTATGGTGACTTTCCCAAACTTGTTGCGTTCATCAAGCACCTGATTGATCAGCGAGCGTAAAGGCGCCAGACCTAACCCGCCTGGAGCAAATAGGATGTCTTTGCCATAGAATCGCCTTATCGGGAAACCGTGCCCGAATGGACCGCGAACGCCGATTGTGTCACCTGGCTCTAATTGATGCAGGGCGTTGGTTAAATCACCTACACGTCGAACGCATATCTCAAAAATACCATTACTGCGGCTGGGTGAAGAGGAAATACTGATCGGCGCTTCGCCAATTCCAAATAATGAAACCTGCATGAATTGACCGGGCTTATGGTTGAGTGTGAACCCATCCGGGAGAGCGATGGTGAATAGACTTTCTTTCTCGGTTAGGTCGAGTATCTCCAGAATCTGCGCCCGGGTTGGCATATAGACTGACTCAGCTGACAAGGTATCTAAAAGTTGTATACTCATGTGATGGTAACCTCTTGGCGTATTTTGCGAGCAGCAGAATGGCGGCGAAAAAGCTGATTTAATACAGCTATGGGCGTTATTTTGACCAGACAGGTTTCTGCACAGCGACCACACCCCACACATCCAACCAGACCAGGCTCAATACTTTGGTATTTATATTTTCGCAAGAAGCGGTGCCTCAGTCGATCGGATTGTTTTGGGCGAAAATTATGCCCCCCAGCGACGGTCGCAAATTCATCAAGCTGGCACGAATCCCAGAACCGGATTCGCTCTCCAAAGCTGAGCGATAAATCCAATCGTTCTTGAATATCGAAACAATAGCAAGTGGGGCAAACTATATTGCACGAACCGCAACCTAGGCACCTTTCACCAAGTTCATCCCACAAAGAAGAACGATAGAAAAAAGTCATCAAGCTTGGTAATTCGGTGATGTCAGCTTCTAGTTGGTAAGGAAAACTTGACCATTTTTTACTCATTACATGGTTGATCAGGTTATGATCTTCAAGAGTTGGATCCAATAAACCACTTAAACCCTCCAGAAGTTTTTCTCCTTTTTCGGAACCGATGTAAAGGGCGTAAGTTTTTCCTAAATTGATGAGGTGTATGTCAAATTCTTCAGGGTTACTTAGAGTCCCCATATCCTTGCAAAAAGCATGAGCACTACAGGGTTGAAGACATTCAATACCCACAAAGGTTGTGTTCTCGCGCCTGGAAATATAATGTTGATCTACCAGATCTTTTTCAAAGACCGCATCCAAGAGGTGAATCGCATGTAAATCACAAGTATGCACTCCCAGGATGACAGTTGGAATATCATCAAAAACTGGTTCTGCCCGATTTTGGGTTGTATTGAACTGGATCAACTCTTCCCGAGTTGGCAGAAGTGTTTTTTTCGGGGGCAAAATAGTAGTTCCATATTCCAACGCAACCTGGTCTGGCGAAGAAACCTCACCAAATACATATTGATCCCGCACATGCTGCGGTGCAATCAGTCGGTAATCAACCAATAAATTTTCAATCCATGTATCCAGGGCGTTCTTTGGAATAATTTTGAGGGTCATTATCTACCACTCCTATTCTCTGGTGGGTGACAAGTTATATTTGCTTCTGAGAAAAAATTTTGTTCTGGAAAACCTACCTGATCACAATAATCAAAAGCGGGTTGAAGTGCAGGTTGAAGGAGCATAATCAGAGCACGAAGAATCGCTTGCAGTGATTCTTTCACTAATGGTGACAGCGCTGACTGGAAGGAAACGTCGTCTGGCTGAATCCCCAGGATGATGACCCGCATGCAAATTTCGTGAGTAATATAACTATAGAGTAGACGAAGCGGGAGTGTGTGGGTTGAGAAGCCGAGTCCATCAATCATCTGGGGATTAATGAAGCGCACACTACCGGGTTCCAGATTCATGTAAGCAGCATCGATAATTAAAACAAGATCGGGACCAAAATCGCGCAGCTCGCCCAATTTGTTTTCCGGTGCAATACCGGCGTTTATTACCAGCAGACGCTCACCATAAATGGAGTTCTGTCTTAAAACACGGGCAATCATTACCCCAGCTGCATCAGCGCAGTGTAAGTCACTTCCGATTCCCAGGATTGCTATCCGGGGGGCTTTATTATCTGAAGCCAGCTGTTGCATGGATTTGTCAAGCTGCTTCTGCCAGCACATATTCAAGATCACCTGCTTTTCCAAACCATTTGGTGTAAGATTGTTTATCCAGCGCCGCCATTTCCCAAAGGTCAGCTCTCATCGTTAAGCAACCGTG
>Ga0316577_10001810_pt1 | contig 10321 bp, 10 predicted proteins | sample S5NA_FD_203073 | JGI IMG/M metagenome (GOLD analysis project Ga0316577, IMG submission 203073) | Rhizosphere microbial communities from salt marsh grasses in Alabama, United States - S5-7_050615r2r1 | ecosystem: Host-associated > Plants > Roots > Rhizosphere | place: USA: Alabama | collected... | reverse complement strand
GATTTGGGCTACAACCCGTTAATCCTTTAACCAAAAGGAAGATTTCTAAATCGATCAATAACATTTTTCGTTATAAATTTCAATTATATTGGTATTGATGCACAAACAGACAGGAATTGTGTGAAAAGCTGAATAAAAAGAGAAACCAGGAATCGGTTAATTCATATTGAATATCTAAATTCACCAAGATAAGAAGTCCCCTATAGTAAGAAAAAACCCCCATGGTGGGTTAAACCATAGGGGCATTTTGTTTGTAAAAAACATATTGGTATTACGTTATTTTTCGTTTGACGCCTGTATATTATCCTGTGTTTTCTTTTTTACTTTTGCATGCTCCGGCATTGCTTCATTGTTTGGTTTGATGACAGCTTCATTAACAACTACTGCCGACGCAAAAGAAGCTGCAAGGATGGCTGAAAGAGCTGCCAGACCTACGAATGCATTGGCCTGGGGAACTGCAACAAAAGAAAAAAACATAACCGTTGCAACAATTAATGCTAAACTCTTTTGATTTTTCATAGTTGCACCTCCTAATTTTTATTTGTTTTAGATCTATCTGAAAAGGCGCTTCAATTGGCAAAAAACAAGAAAATCAAAAATAATCAGATTGCGATTAGCTAAAAGGGATTCTTAGCTTAACCTTTAACATAGTACCACAAAGTGGCATGTCAAGTTCTTTTTATATCAGATTGTTTTTAAGGAAATGAACCGGATCTAAGATTTATTTATGTTTTTGATCGGATTGGAAAAGCTTGTAATCATCAGACACGGAATATGATACATTAAATCTCAAATCTAAATTTAAAGTATGACATGGATTTGTAGTGCACAACCATCTATTATTATAATTTTTTTCTTTTTAATATTGCCTGTTTCAAACCATCTTTATCATCTTTGTGTTATGTTTTGTTGGGGGATTATTTTTTAGGGTTGACCTTTGTTATACAGCTTGATATAAGGTGGTTATAGCGTTTCATATAAACGACTAGAACAAACGCTTATAATAAGCGAGTGCAACAACCAATTAAGGGAAAAAATTATGCAAACAATAGAGCAAAGACGAAAAACAGATCGAAAGCGACGGGAACGCTGGCGTAAAAGAAAGCTCGCACAGGGCTGTAAGCAGATTCAAGTCATGCTAACACCGGAAGCCCAGGCTATTTTGGCGAATGAGAAATTCCGAACAGGTGAGCCTTATGTTCAAATCATTCACCGTGCAATTTTTGAACTTGATAAGGGACCTCCAGTCACATCTACCATAAAAAAGACCCAACCCATAATCCCGGAAATGAAAAAGGCACAGACAAACGACTCCGGCAAAACAAAGCCACATACAAAAATTACAGACTCAAAAAAGGCCGGTCAACAGGACCAACTAAAACTATTCTAAGAATTTAAGTTAAAGACAGGAATACGTCAGAGTTCATGACACGAAAGGAAACATCATGTGGATTTTCACAAAAGACGGTTTTTTCTCCGTAGTGTTTGACAAGTATTGCAGACGAAACGAAGTGATGATCCGTTCGCGGTGCAAAGATGATCTTGTTCGGCTGGCAAAGAAGTTACACGGCTATTCTGATGAATCTGAGATTTTGGGAATCATGCATGCAGACTACCAATACCGCATGAAAATTTCCAAACATGATTGGGCGGATTACTTGTCAAACTGCGCACATGATATTGATTATGCAAACGTCAAAGACGCTATCATTCCAGCTGGCGATAACTTGCGTCAAGATGCCTATTATCAGGTATGGACTGCCCTGTATCAATGGCAGTCAAAAATTTATTCGATTGATATTAAAGAATAATTTCGAAATAGTTATGAAAATTTTCAATTTATCACTAGAGATGTGCTGACAATATGAGAACACATCATACAATTATATATTCCGACTCAAAAAACATGGAAGCCGTACCCTCAGAGAGTGTTGATCTTATGGTGACATCCCCACCTTACCCAATGATTGAAATGTGGGATGAAATGTTTGCCCAGCAAGGATCGTCAGTGGAGGCAGCTCTTAAGAATGGAGATGGTTTCAAGGCTTTTGAGTCAATGCATGAAATGTTAGACCCTGTATGGAAAGAGGTTTACAGAGTGTTAAAGCGCGGTGGTTTTGTTTGTATTAATATTGGCGATGCGACCAGGACCATCAACAATAATTTTGTATTGTATCCAAACCACATGAGAATTTTGAAAAGTACGCTGGAACGCGGTTTCTCAGCCCTTCCTTGTATATTGTGGCGAAAGCAGACCAACGCCCCCAACAAGTTTATGGGGTCAGGCATGCTTCCGTCAGGGGCTTATGTGACCTTGGAACATGAATACATTTTGATTTTAAGAAAAGGGCCGAAGCGAGAGTTCAAAAAAGAGAAAGATAAAAAAATAAGGCGTGAAAGCGCTATTTTTTGGGAAGAACGCAATAGGTGGTTTTCGGATGTGTGGTTTGATGTCAAAGGAACGCCACAGGCACTCAATAATGAAGACGCCCGAATAAGAAGTGCCGCTTTTCCCTTTGAGGTCGTATATCGACTGATCAACATGTATTCGACCAAGGGTGATACGGTCCTTGACCCCTTTTTAGGTACAGGAACAACAACTGCCGCGGCAATAACTTCCGGCAGAAACAGCATTGGTTATGAAATAGACCCCGCAATGGAAAATTCTGTTGATCGCATTAAGGATGCCGTTGTTGACTCGTCCAAACAAATCATTCGGAAGAGACTTGCCAAACATATGGAGTTTGTTGTTGATCGGTTAAAAACAAATTACATGTTTAAATACGAAAATAAATATTATGGTTTTCCAGTGATGACCGCACAGGAAAAGGAATTGATACTTAATGACCCTGTGAATATCACAAGACCGGATGCCGGGATGTTTGAAGTCGATTATTCAGATAAGCCTCAACCGGAATTTTGTAAAAATTGGCCCTCCGAATTTAAGGAACAAAACCTTGACGCGGTTTGCCAAAATGTTAGCCATGCTGTAACTGCTAAAGATTCCTTTTAGACATCACAGTATTAAAATGCGAACTCCATATCAGTCTGTCTTTCTGAACAGCTAACTAAATCTGATAGGCTTCATCACTTGTTCACCTAGAAGATTTTGTTCGATCTGAAAGAAAAAAAGCACATGCTATGCAAGTGCCTTTTCTGCAAATATATTATGGTCGGGGCGAGACTCGTCAGCCTTGGGCTGATTTACCCGCCTGCTTTATGGCGGGGGACTTGTCAGCCTCAGGCTGATTTGAATGCGCCTGAGGCGCACAAGCCTCTTTAGAGGCGAGCTTTACCCGCCGGTTTTGTGGCGGGCTCCGACCCAGCATCTAACTTGTCGAGCCACTTTCGCCCTTGACCGGACTTGAGGAATTTTTCTTTTATCCTTGCAGATTTGTGATCGGTGAATGATTCGGTATATATGACAGTAAATTTTCCGATTATCTGGCCAGCCTTTGAATAACGGTTACGGTGCTCTATAAAGCGGCGTGAGAGGTCATTGGTGATCCCTACATATCGTTTGCCGGTTTCACCTTTTAGCACATAAACGGTTATCAAGGGGCACCCTCTTGAGAGACAAAACCATAATGAAGAATCAAGAAAAGGCATGTGCAGAGCAAATGCCTTTTCTGAAACAATATTATTTGGTCGGGGCGAGAGGATTTGAACCTCCGACCCCTTGAACCCCATTCAAGTGCGCTTCCAGACTGCGCCACGCCCCGACGATAAAAAGAGGATTAACACTTCAGATATGCGATGTCAAGATATCACCTGAACCTCAGGTGAAAATAAGTGAATATGGGATTGGACATGACATATTGGAGATAACGTATAGGATATTTCAACACAGTGTCAAAATTATGTTGACGATTTCATAAAAAGAACGTTTTATTCAATCAATGTCGATTGTAAAAACGGAGATGACATGCTGAGCAAAGACAAAAAATCTGTCAGGCCCCCGAGTCTGAAGCAAGGTGATACCATCGGCATTGTTGCACCGGCCGGTCCGTTTGATCCTGATAAGTTCATGAAAGGTAAGGCGGTTTTGGAGTCAATGGGATTTCAGACGATTTTTGATGACAGTATTTTTCAAAAAAATGGATTTTTGGCTGGAACCGATTTTCAGCGGGCGGATCAGGTGAATCATCTCTTTGCCGATCCGTCAGTACAGGCAATTATTTGTGCACGGGGTGGATATGGCAGCATGCGCATTCTTTCTCTTCTTGATTTTGAAACCATTCAGGAGAACCCCAAAATCTTTTTGGGGTTCAGCGACATTTCAGTGTTACTGTCTGTGCTCTACGATCAATGCGGCCTGGTGACCTTTCACGGGCCTCTGGTCACTACACTGGCAAGAGCCACTGAAAAGACCATCATGGCCATGAAAACGGCCTTGGGATCTGATGCGCCGCTTGAATTGATCCCTGAAGACGGCACGGTGATCAAGCCGGGTGTGTGTTCAGGGCTTATGGCCGGTGGTAACCTGACGACGCTGTGCCACCTTGTTGGGACGCCTTTTGCTCCGAATTTTAAGGGCAAGATTCTGCTCCTTGAAGATGTTGGAGAGATGCCGTACCGCATTGACAGAATGTTGACGCAAATGAAACTGGCCGGATGTTTCGACGATATGGCCGGCATGATTCTCGGCGCTTTTAAAGAATGCGGACAACTGAATGAGATCGTTGACATTTTTAACAGTATATTTGAAGATACGAATATCCCGATTTTGGCCGGTTTTGACATAGGCCATGGGATACATAATCTGACAATTCCAATGGGGATGGGGGCAAAACTGGATACCGATAAAAAACAGCTGCTCTTTCATGAACCCGCTACGGTGGCATAGGGGCTGAATTCATTTTAGGATGGTGTCTTTCTGATGGAGCACTTTTATCGAAAATATTATATATTGTAATGGGACAATGAAGCACGTTGACCGTTTAATGAAAGATGCCGTTACAAACCACGTGTTTCCAGGCGGCGTTCTTTTGGTTTCGAAAGATCGTAGCATTGTTTTTTTTGAAGCTTACGGTGATGCCAATCTTTTTTCCGGTCGTAAAATGACCAGAGAAACAGTGTTTGATCTGGCGTCTCTGACAAAACCATTGGCAACGGTTCTTGCCGTCATGGAGCTGATCCGGCAATCCAGGTTGTCCTTAAGGGAAAATTTAGGGTCCATTTTACCTTCATTTAAAGGCACCGATAAAGAAGAAATCCGGGTAGACAATTTGCTGTATCATAATTCTGGATTTCCAGATTATCGTCCCTATTATAAATCGTTAAAAAATTTAGAACCCGGGCAAAGAAAAGTTGCATTAAGGGAACTTCTGATTAAAGAACCGTTGATCCACCCCCCAGGCCGGCAGGTCGTATACAGCGACCTCGGATTTATGGTGCTGTGCTGGGTGATCGAAGAGGTGGCTGGGATCCGTCTGGATCGTTTTGTTACGGAAAATATTTATCGCCCTTTGGGCCTTAAATCGCTATTTTTTGTGCCCCTTGATAAACAGCCGACTGATGCAGAATTTGCCGCTACCGAGAGATGTCCGTGGCGGGGAATACTTTTAGAAGGTTTTGTTCATGATGATAACGCATATTCGGTGGGTGGCATCGAAGGGCATGCCGGCCTTTTCGGGAATGCCGGAGATGTTTTTAATCTTCTGTCCGAACTGATGGCTGTATACGGAGGGTCTGTTTCAACAGGGGTTTTTGATATCGATTTAACCCGACGCTTTTTACGTTTAAATAAGCAAAACGGCAGGGCACTTGGTTTTGACACCCCATCTTCAAAGGGTTCGAGTTGCGGCCGGTATTTTTCAAAAAGAACCCTGGGGCATCTTGGGTTCACCGGTACATCTTTTTGGATGGATTTGGATCGAGGAATCGTTGTTATTTTATTGACCAATCGCATTCATCCGTCCCGGGATAATGACCGGATAAAAGCCTTCAGACCAAAATTGCATGATGCGGTCATGGAAAATTTGCAGTCGACAGATTAGCAAGATGTTAACTGGCATAAATATTGCTTGTTACCAATTCGACAACATATTTATTTAGATCTTATATGCCAACCAAAAAGATGGATACGGTGATAAATTTTCTTGTCATTATAAGTCAATTTTGATATTTTAAAACATTTTATAACATCTTTTAACATCCGGCATATCTTAAAAATTGTAAAAATAATATTAAGACAAATAAACATGCACACTTATAACATGTGAAGATGAGGGATTATGGCGCTATTTTTAGATAAACTGCTCGGTGCATTTTCCAGTGATCTTGCCATTGATCTGGGTACGGCAAATACGCTTGTCTATGTAAAAGGCAAGGGCATTGTGTTGAATGAACCTTCGGTGGTTGCGGTCCGAACGGATGATCGCATGAAAAATCGTGTTCTGGCTGTAGGACTTGAGGCCAAAAATATGCTGGGAAGGACACCCGGTCATATTGTTGCCATTCGACCGATGCGCGATGGCGTTATCGCTGATTTTGAAGTTACCGAGGCGATGCTTCGTCATTTTATCCATAAGGTTCACAACAGGAGGACGTTTGTTCGGCCAAGAATTGTGATCGCCGTGCCGTCTGGAATTACCCAGGTTGAGAAACGAGCTGTCAAAGAGTCGGCTGAATCTGCCGGTTCGCGTGAGGTGTTTCTGATTGAAGAACCCATGGCGGCGGCTATCGGGTCTGGTCTTCCCATAACCGAACCGATATGTAATATGGTGGTCGACATTGGCGGAGGTACCACTGAAGTTGCGGTCATATCTCTTGCAGGAATCGTTTACAGCCGGTCCATCCGGGTGGCGGGGAATAAAATGGATGCTGCCATTATTCATTATATCAAACGGAAATATAACCTGTTGATCGGTGAGAGAACAGCTGAAATCATTAAGACCACCATCGGAAATGCATATCCTGAGCCCCAAGATCTTGAAACAATAGAAGTTAAAGGAAGAGATCTTGCATCGGGAATCCCCAAAATTTTGGCCATTGATTCGGAAGAGATTCGAGTGGCAATTTCAGAACAGATAGATGCCATAGTAGAAACCGTCAAAATTGCATTGGAACAAACACCGCCTGAATTGGCTGCCGATATTGTCGATAGGGGAATTGTATTGACAGGTGGCGGCGCACTATTAAAGAATTTGGATAAACTACTCAGGGAGGAAACCAGCCTTCCTATAACGATAACCGAGGATCCATTACTTACAGTGGCGCTTGGCTCTGGTGCAGCTCTCGATAGCATTGAAATCCTCAAGCAAGTTGTAATCCCGTAGTCACATGTTTTCGAAAAAGATGGTATTGATTATTGGCGTGATCGTTCTGATTGCCGTCAACGTCATACTCCTTTCTGTTTTCAACCGTCGTTATATTTCTTATTACAGACCCGGAAGGATCGCCATTTCTTTAATCGCTCCTTTTCAGAAGGCTTCCACCAATACTATCCGATTTGTTAGAGATATTTGGCGACATTATTTTTTTGTTGTTAATGTTGCCAAAGAGAATGATAATTATCAAAAAGCGCTAAACAAAGCTCTTGAAAAAAACATCCAGCTCAAAGAACTTAGGCTTTCCAATTCCCGTCTTCGAAATTTGTTAAATTTTGAAAAGACGATAACAAATACCGTCCTTTCAGCCGAAGTCATCGGTAAGGATCCTTCCCCCTGGTTTAAAACCGTTCTTATCGATAAAGGCAAAAACGACGGGGTTGAAACTGGTATGGCTGTGGTAGTCCCCAGAGGGATCGCAGGACAAATTACAGATGTATCCTCCAGTTATTCTAAGGTATTGTTGATTATTGATCATAACAGTGCGGTGGATGCATTGGTGCAGAACGACAGAGCGCGAGGCATCATCAAAGGTGGTACAGAAGGACAATGTCTTTTTAAATATGTATTGCGTAAACATGATATCGAGACAGGTGATATCGTCGTTTCATCAGGATTGGATGGTGTTTTTCCAAAGGGACTTGCCGTAGGGTATGTCTCTAAGGTCATCAAGCCGAAATCCGGGATATTTCAGGAAGTGACCGTCACGCCATATGTTGATTTTGAAAAACTTGAAGAGGTTTTGATTGTATTGAATCCAAAGAAGAAAGAATTTAAGCCCGAAAAATGACGTATTGTTTTCATATCTTTATATGTCTTTTACTAATTGTTGTTCAGACGACAGTTATGCCCTATATTCCTTTATTTGAAAGATTCTATGATCTTTTGACCCCTTTTGTCATTTTTTTAAGTATCTTTCGTTCCAACCGTGAAAGTTTGGTGATTATTTTTCTTTTTGGTTTTTTTATGGATATCATTTCAGGGGGCCCTTTCGGCCTTTACATAACAGCCTATGTCTGGTTGTTTATCGGTGTGCGATGGGCAATTACTTTTCTGCATATCGGTGACAGCATGCTTTTGCCATTTGTTGTTGCTTTGGGAGTTTTGATGGAGAATTTCATATTCGTTGTTACCAGCGCCATGTTTGAACAAAGTACACGGATCTCTGAAGTAATGGTAAGTACGATAATCGTTCAGGTTTTATGGGCCATATTCACCGGCCCGCTTTTTCTGATGTTATTTAATACCTCATATCGGCGGTGGGATCGTTGGGTTAATGAAATATTTGTAAGGAAAACTTAAATAAAAAATATGTCCCGAGGAACGCTTTGACCAAATATTTAAAAACTGCAGATCAGGATTGGTATAAGCAACGATTGGTTAGAATAGCATTTTGTGTTGCCGGAATCTTTTGTCTGATTTTTATTCGTTTATTTTACCTTCAGGTGATTAATGGTGATGAATTAAGGCGGTTGTCGAAAAACAATTGTATTCGCTTGAAAAGTACAGATCCATCCAGAGGGATGATTTTTGATCGTAATGGAAAACTACTGGTTGATAATCGACCGGCGTTCGACCTTAATATCGTGCTAAAAGATGCCAAGCCAATAGAGCAGACCGTCAAAAAATTGTCTAAATACATCAATGTCCCTGAATCCGAACTGATGGAAAAGATTGAGAGCGAGAAAACGGTTTCATCTTATAAACCGATAATTTTGAAGAAGGATATCGGGCGGGATACTTTGGCCGCTATCGAGGTGCGAAAATTCGATCTTCCGGGGGTCGCTGTTGATGTAAAGCCTCGCCGACATTATGTAGAACCGCAGACGGCCGCTCATCTCATCGGGTATCTGAGCGAAATAAATGCCGACGAACTGAATTCGGGAGAATATCCAGGCTATACGGTTGGCGACTATATCGGGAAGTATGGAATCGAAAAAATATTTGAATCTTTCCTCCAGGGGAAAAGGGGAGGGCGTCAAGTTGAAGTCAATGTCATGGGACAGGTGGTTAGAATTTTAAAAACAGTTGATGCCCAGCCGGGACAGAACCTTTATCTGACCATCGATTTGCGGGTTCAGAAAAAGGCTGAAGAGTTATTAAAGGGTGTCGCCGGCGCTGTGGTGGCCATGGATCCCCAAACTGGCCAAATCCTTGCCTTGGCAAGTTCTCCTTCCTTTGATCAAAATATCTTTGTAGACGGCATGTCGCATGAACAGTGGGATTCCCTTGTTTCCAACCCGTTAAGACCATTGGAAAACAAAGCCATCCAGGGTGAGTACCCCCCAGGGTCTACCTTTAAGATTATTACCGCGATTGCAGGGCTTGAAGAAGGCGTTATCGATAAAAATACGATCCTTTTCTGCCCTGGATGGTATAAGTATGGAAATCGGGTTTACAGATGCTGGAAACATGCAGGTCACGGCGATATCAATGTGGTCAAAGCACTGGCAGAATCCTGCGATGTTTTTTTCTATCAAGTCGGCCAAAAGCTGGGTATCGATCGCTTGTCAATGTACGCCATTGCTTCAGGTTTGGGATCGCCTACCGGGATCGACCTGGATCACGAATCAGCGGGACTCATTCCAACGGCAGAATGGAAAAAGCGTCGTATTGGTGTTGACTGGCAGGGTGGAGAAACGCTATCGGTTGCCATCGGACAAGGCTATGATCTTGCAACACCCTTACAGATGCTTGATTTTATCTCAGCAGTGGCAAATGGCGGAAAAATTTACAAGCCATTAATCCTTAAGTCTGTTTATTCATCGGAAGGATCCGTAATTCTTGAAAGTAAAAAGCAGTTGGCCGGCAAGTTGCCTGTCAGTAAACAAACGCTTCAAATTATAAAAGAAGGCCTTTGGAATGTTGTTAACCATCGAAAAGGAACTGCATGGATCGCCCACGTCGATGGTCTTGATATTAGCGGAAAAACAGGAACTTCCCAGGTGGTTGGGAGGAGCAAAGAGCATGGCTTGTCTGAAGAGGAATTG
>Ga0316577_10001809_pt1 | contig 10322 bp, 17 predicted proteins | sample S5NA_FD_203073 | JGI IMG/M metagenome (GOLD analysis project Ga0316577, IMG submission 203073) | Rhizosphere microbial communities from salt marsh grasses in Alabama, United States - S5-7_050615r2r1 | ecosystem: Host-associated > Plants > Roots > Rhizosphere | place: USA: Alabama | collected... | reverse complement strand
CAGAGTCTGGTGGTGAGAATGACCCTATGACCGAACACCTCGCCATCAACCTGGACAAGAAGGAGTACCTGGACCCCTTCGTCACCGATGACCTGGCCACGCTGGGTCACATCCTCGAAGAGGAGACGAACCTGATGGCAATCCTGGCGGTGCTTCTCTCGAAAGAGGATCCCAAATTTCAGGTTGCCAGAGCGATCCAAGGCAGGTGGGCGGGAGACCGCATCGCGTTCGTTGGGCGGTCGCACATCGCGGCCGACGAGCTATGCAAGTCCTTCACCCATTGCAAAGAGGGTGTGTTTAAAAATATCTCAACCGAAACGTTGATGGCGATGGGGCTCAGGCCCCCTTCTGCAGATAGCCCCGAACCGCCCTGATCGTTTTTGCCCTCTCCCTCCTTGTTCGTGCCTTCTCTTTCTTCGAGGGGAGCAGTGTCACATCCTTCGATGACGCAGTCGGTGGGAGAGGCGGAGGCCCGTTCTTGCGCGGGCGCGATCCCACCTTCTTCTTCAGCTCTTCCTTGGTGCGTTCGCGCTTCTTGCGCGCCACGTCCTTCTTGGCACGCTCGACTTCTCCGGGAAGGAAAGGAGCTTCCTTCGCGTGCCGCTTGCCAATCAGCTCGGCCGACCGTTCCGCACGTCGGGCCCGGATCGACTTGGCCACCTCGGCGCGCTCCTTCTCCGCCGCGACCTTCTTCTTGATCTTCGGGGCCAGATCGTACGACGGGGTGAACTTTTTCTTGTTCAGCTTCCGCTGCGTCGGCGTCATCTTCGAGCGCGCCTTCTTGACGTCCTTGTGCGCAGAGGACGCCTGCTTGATCGCAGCGCGCATCTTCTTGTGGGCCGCGGTCGATTCGGCTCCCGTTTTGGCGCTCTCGGCCTCGGCGCGTGCTTGGTGGGCCACGCGCAACGCAGCAGACCGCTTCCCTACATGCCCTGCTACAGGGTGGACTCGGCGAGCTGCCTTCTCATCCGGGGTGAGCTTCGCTCCGGTGCCGTATACCTTCTGCTCGCCGGACCGGTACGCCGTGCGGAGAGACTTGTCTTTCCCGGCAGGCTCTACATCTCTGAGGGCTTCGAGGACGTCTTCTATCCTCGCGACGATCGCTGACATGGGCGCAGTCTACTCAGCTCCGCACCTTTCAGGCAAGGGGCTTCCCCCCGGGCCTGAATAGGCCGTGTCTGAGCCTGAATAGCTTCTTCCCACCGGCGTACCAGGGCATGCTCCGATAGACCATGCTCCGGCGGATCTTCATCGGTGTTGGAGGTTCCTTGGGTTGCTTGAGCCCGTGCTTGGCGCGCAGCTCCTGAGCCACCACAGCCATGCGCTCAGCCCTCGCGGAGTCTCCGCGCCGGTCATCGAAGGAGGCCATGTCGTCGGCGTGGCGAGCCTTGGAGCGCGCCTGGTAGCGGCTCTTGGCTACCACCTCGAGTAGGTCCAACATCCGAGCCCGGACGGTCACGGGAGCAGACTAGCCCGGCCGAAACGCTTCAATCAACTGCCAGAAGAGCTGGGGGTGGATCTTGCCCGGATCCGGCGGAACGGCGACGTCTTTCCCCTTGCGCCCACAGCGCTGACAGACCCACGGCCACCGAGGCGGGTCGACCGGATCAGGGTTGTTGTAGATCTTGTCGTGCTCGCAAGATGACGTTGCCATCACCCCTCCTTGATCCTCTGCGCGAGGTCGGTCGTCTTCTGCTGGTCCAGCTCGGTCCAGCTCTCGCTGATGCCCGTGTTTACCAAGAAACAGTCGACGTAGGGAAGGTAGTCACCGACGTTGTCGATGGTGACGCCGCTGGCCAGCGCGATCGGATGGCCGCCAGCACCTCTGCGCATCGCCCTCACCTTCGCTGCGCTCGCCGCCTCACCAGTCCCGGGCCCACTGGTGGTGATGACGTCCACATACTTCGTCGCGATGGATGCGATGGTTACGACGTCGGGACCGGCCGATCTTTGGTACTTGAACTCGACACCACCGAAGTAGAGCCCGTCGAAGCGACCAACAGCACGGCTGTTCAGGATCCGCTGCGCCTCCATCTGGACGGGGTGTTGGGAGTTGATGCCGGCGCAGTCGGCCCAAATCCCCTTCACCCCAGGTGGGCAGACCTGGAAGACCTCGCATGGCGGGAGCATGAGGAAGTTCGCACCGACCCAGAAGTCTTGGTAGGCCAACGCCGCCGTTACGTCCAAAAGCAGCGCGGAGAAATCACAAGCGTCCATATGTGAAACGTGAGTGATAACAAAGACACCGTCGGCGCCGGCCTGGAGAGCCTTCTCTGCGTTTGCCATGACCTGAGGAAAGGTCGTTGCGTGCACAACGGGGAGGAACACGTGACGATCATGGTCGAAGTGTTGGCGGAATCGATTCATCGCGTCCATCGTAGCCACGCCTTCATCCGGTCAAGGAGCGGACGCTTCCCAATAGCGTCCCTGACTATCTCCTCATCGATCTCTTTTGCGATGTCCTTGGCCATCGCATCCACAAGCTCCCGCTCTGCGTCGAGCGAGTGGTACGCATGACGATCCTTTTGGGACTCGGCCCTCCACCGGGCACGGATCTTCCTGGCCGTCTCCTTGGTTCTGGCTACCGCCGCGCCAGCGACCCCGACGACAGCTCCGGCGCTGACCGCTGCCAACCCCTTGAGGAAGTCCCGTCTTCGCATGGTGATTGATTTAACCGTCTAGAACGTAGAGGTCAATCTTCCTGGCTGGGCTCGAACCAGCTTCTGCTTCAAGAGCAGCGTCCTCCATCGGACTCAGGAAGTGGTGGACCACCCAGTCTACCCTAGTGGGTGGTCCGGTTTTGCCAGCGCTTGCTTCCTCTCGCGACGTTTAAGCCCACGTTTGAGTTCTGAGTGCCGACGCTTTGCAATTAAGCTACCGCCGCATAGAGAGCGGCGGGAGGGACTTGCACCCCCAATCTTCGTCAATAGTGATCGTGGACGGTTGATCGAGCGGCTCTGGCTCGGTTCAGGCTTTGAGAATAGCTTCAGATTGCTCCGACCAACCCCATGTGTGGGAACGGACACCACGCATTCAGTCTCCCAATACGCAGCGCGTCTACCAGTTCCGCCACCGCTGCACAGTACAGCGGACTGGATTCGAACCAGCATGTCAGATCCCTGGAGCATAGTCTTTTTCAGTTTCAGTCTCAGTTTCAGCTTGTCTCAAATTCGAAGTACAAAGAACGGCTATGCCAGCAGGTAGTTGAAAATTTCTTTGGCTACCTCCTTCTTCGGAGCCTCGACGGCATTCGCTTCCTCGCGGGCGAACTTCACAGCCTTCGTCAGCTCCTGGAGTCGCTTCTGCAGCTCCTTCTTCCGGGTCGCCGGAATGGCGCCGCTCTGCAATACAGTTGTCCAGGTGCCGACCACCTCATCGAGGTGCACCAACTCGGTCTGAGCCGGGTGATGCTCCGTGGCCTCGTACTTCACGATGACCTTCGGCACCTTCTTGGTCTTGGAAGTGGTGACGGGATCGGCCTTCTGCAGACCGCTCTCCGGGTCCCGATGCCAGACGTGGGAGGGGTCCAGCTCGGGCATCTTGTCGATCTCGGCCTTCAGGTCCGAGAGCTGCTTCTCGAGGAACAGCAGGTACGTCGCGGGCGCGTTCGCGACGACGACAGCCCCGTTGATCTTGACGTCTGCCTTCGCCTCACAGTTCGCCCAGTCCTTCGCGGCGGTGACGTCGAGGACCTCCGTCATTCCCTCGGTGATCTTCTCGAGCAGGTTCTCGGCCTGCTGCTGGACGCGCGTCTGCTCGGGTGGAAAGTCTTCACCCTCTTCATCCTTCTTCTGGTACTGCCGAGACAGACCCTGGAACAGGGCCGGCTTCTGGAATGTCTTGTAGACCTCGGACAGCTCGGCGTAGACGCGGGACTTGGTCCCCTTTTCGATGGCGAGAATTTGATTCAACTTAGGCATGATATCTCCTTAGCTTGAGGCTGCGGGGGAAGCTAAGGCACGCCTTACTGATTGTCAAGGCTGTTTCTCGACGTTCGAATCCTTGCGCCTGCGGTAGTGTCTGTTGCGCTCGTTGTGCGCAGCGCGACATAGATCACACCTGCAGTACCGATAGCAGGAGACGGTTCCATGGTTCTCTTCCGTAGCACACTGACCAGTGTTCTCGCGGGCTGCTTCGCGCCCGCACTTTCTGCAATACAACTTGCAATCACGCAGCGCTTGTACAAAACGTTTTTCAGACATGCGACTGAGCGTGCTGAGTCGAACTTTCTTCGCCGGTGAGTCGGCGTGGAAGATGCAGAGCCCTTCCTTGGTTCCGCATGACCAGCACTCCCCGCCGAGAACATCAAAGGCATGTTCCTTCCTCTCTTGGTAGCGGCGCCGGAGGTACTGGTTCATGTAGGCGTCAGCCACTCGCGAAGGTTAAGAGCAGGCCAACTTTCTAGCAAGCCGGCTTACCCGGATCGGGCGGCTTGTCCAACGTTGAGACCTCCGACGTCAATGGCCGGTCGGACCGTACGAGGTGTAAGACGCGTGAGGAACTGTGCCAACGGTCCCGACTCCAACGCCTGAAGCGGGATGGCGATGCTCACCTCGATCCGATCGCTCCTTTCCACAGCCTCCTGGGGCTTCTCCACGATCTCTTGAGGCTTCTGCGCTTTCGGGGCCTTTTTGGCCGCCTCCCGCATCCACCGGGATAGCGTGGGCTGGCTGGGACCACCTTCTCCCACCCGCTTCGACAGTTCGTTGGCGCTCACCCCCTCCATCATCTTTTTCACACACCGTGCCCTCTCGGCCTCGGTGTACTTCCGCTGCGGCTTTTTCGGGGGCGCCGGCTTCTTCCTCTTGGAGGCTGGCTTTTTCGCCTTCTTCCTAGCGGGCGCTTTTTTCTTCGCAGCCTTCTTCTGGGCCCGCTTTGTTGCTTGCTTTTTCGCGGCCTCTTTTACAGGCACAGCAGCTTCTTTTTTGTCCATAGCCTTTCACCTGGATCGGGTGTTTCACTCCAACACACACACTATCCACAGCCGATCCACATGTTCACTATAGATCCGATGCATTGATTGTCAAGCAGCCCGCATTGTGATTCGGGCAAAAGGCATACCTTAATCAGCTAAGGCGACTTCTTTTTGCGGGGTTTCTTTTTGCCCTTCCCCTTGGGCTTAGTTGCTGATATCTCTGGTTTTTTCAGCTGAAGCATCTCGCCGATGTCGCGCCAGGAGTAAGGCTCCAGTACCCGTTCTAATCCGGTGTATAAATTTTCCTGGAGCTGCTCGAAGGAGGTTCCCTCAACAGGCTCGAAGTAGACGGCGTATTTGCGGCTATCCCCTTCAAAAGAGAAGTGGGCGATGACTTGCTCGTGCAGCTCCGCATCGTAATCTTGGATTGATTCGTTACAGACCACACACCACTTCACTCCCGCCTCCTGTACTGCTCCGTTATCGTCAGGACGGCTTTCAGTTTCTCTTGGGTCGTCCCGTCCTTCAACGCCCTGAGTGCTTTTGCCTTGCGAACAGAGGCAAGGTCGATGACCGTCGCACCCTCCCTGTCCCAAAGCCCACTCTCACTGAAGAGGCGTATGAGGAAAGAAGTCGCGTCGGCGTGAATCTGGGCCTGGGCCTCATCGGAAGCGAGCGGTGAGGGCTCGATGGGCTCCTCGTCGAGCAAATCCCTCAGGCGCCCCACAGCACGAACCCGGAACCCCTCATCATGCTGCTGCTCCATCCAATCGAGCACGTGCTGGGCCCTCAGCGTGTCCCCCCACAAGAGGTGGTAGCGTATCCAGGTCGCAGTGAAGTCAATCGTAGTTTCCTCGTTCGGACTAATCACCATCAGGCACGCGCGCCCCTCCCGCATAAGCCCCGATAGAGCTGACCGCACAGAAGCGAGACTGGCACCTGTACAATCTCGTATATCGGCGGACGTGAGCCCCTTACCGGAGTCACGCAACGTTTCATAGACGCGCTGTATTATCGATCCCTGTTTAAGTTTCGGTTGTTTGAACCCCTCCGGTGCAAAGTATGTTGTGGCGGCTTTCCGATCCCTCATAATTTGTACTGGGCAGCGGAGGCTTAGACGTCCCACCCCCTGTCTATCCGACGGACAGTTGGCTACGCTCGCAGGTGATTGTCAAGACCGGAGTCGGCTCTCGCTCACTCACCGAAACAGTCTGTTGAGAGGGCCGTCGCGCCCGTTCGATGGACACCTTGAATGGTCACGTTCGATCAACCAATCACGAATACTTTCGAACAATTCTTTTGCTGGGAGACCCAACTCCGGGTCGAGCGCCAAAGAAGCCGCAAAGTCCTCGGTAGCGCGCAAAAGAGCCACACAATGAGCACAGTGGATATCGCGTACGTCGGTCAACCGATCAGCTCCAGGTTGACTTGTCCGCTTCTTCCGATCCAGGCAGCTCGGCCAGTGGGTCGACTTCGTACTTCTGCTCGAGGATCGTACCCAGTTCTTCGATGATCGACGTGAACCTCTGGCACTCCGTAACGATCCCTGCCATCTGGTCGAAGGCTGTGGGGTTACGTACGGCTACATCCTCGAGCTGTTCTGTGAGGTCATAGAGCTTGTGTTGCGCGATGTGAAATGCCTGGTATAGCCGTTCGGCGCGGGCGTTCATACGGTCATCTGTACACGCCTAGTCACGATCCGGCAAGCAGCTGCGCACCGTCCAGGTACTTCTCCCACTCCTCCAACGTAAAAGCGCGGGCCGGCGCCTCCGAGAACCCGATCACCGGTCTGGGCAGGTTGCTCGAAGGAAAGACCAGGGTCTTGCGCTTGTATAACTTACACACCATCGCACCAGACTGAGCGAGATTCGCATCCGGCGCCGCCTTGGTAAGGTCGAGCGCCTCGTATGATGCGGCCCAGTCCCACCGGCCGAAACTGATAACGTGAATGAGCTTACTCACTGGCCGCCTCCCGTTGGAGGGCCTCGAGCCGTGTCTTGAGATCCTGGACGATCTCGTAGGCGAGCTGGCCTTGATCGTTGATACGCTTCCGTTGGAACGATGCGGTGATGGACTCCACAACCATCACACCTGTACGGAGTGCGGCTATCTCGGCGCGGCGTATCTCGTACACGGTGTCGTCCACCAGTCCTGAGCACACACGAGCGATGTCGGCACGGCCTTCGAATAAGCGCTTGGCGCGTTCCTCAGCAGTAGGTAGTCGGCTCTCAAAAGGGGTGTTCATCTGGCACCTCGAGACGGGGTCTCGGTCTTCGCGTCACGCCGTAGAACTGTAGCACGCGCTTGTCTGCCGAGATAACGCTCGGATCCCATCGTTTCAGGCGCAGCCCGGTTAGCGTTCGCACCCGCGACAGCGCCACGTACACCTGGCCCGCCGTGAAGCACCCAGTCGGGTCGAGATCGACGAGATCCAACGTCAGCCCCTGCGATTTGTGGATGGTTGTGGCGTACGCGAGGGTGAGGGGCAGCTGAATCATCGAAGCGGTGCGCCGTTTTTCCATGCGCCCGCCCGCTTTCTCCCAAACGGTACGCTCCCAGGTGTTGTTCGCCACCCAACACGAGGATCCGTCGGCCCATTCAACGAAAACGCCCTCGTCGGACACCGCCGTGATGATTCCCATGGAGCCGTTGACGTACGCGCCGTCCATATCGTTGACGAGCGCCATCACCTGCGCACCGATCTTGAACTGAAACACTTCGTGGGCGGTCACTTCCTTCTTGAGGGCCTCGATTTCGTACTTCGGCCCGGCGAAAAGGGCCCTTCGACGGTAAAACGGGCCTTTCAGAGCCGTCACACAGGCTAGATTCTCCGCCGCGACCTCTTTCCGGCGCGGGTAGAGCTTCACAGGACGCAGCTGAGTGTCTAATTTTGCCCCGACGCGGCTCATGAACAGGTCGTGAACGCTCTCGGAGACCCTCCCGATCCGGATCTCCTCGAGCGCGGACAGGAAATCGGTCTCCGATTGCCGAAATTGGGTCGTCAGCTCGAATCCTTGGATGTCCGCGTCGCTCCAAAGATGCGATTGGAAGCAGAAGGGCTTCGTTTTGAGGTCCTGGAAAGCCCGTGATTCGGTGCCGGTGACCACAGGAGGGAGCTGGAAGAAGTCGCCGACCAAAACGACCTGCATGCCGCCGAACGGGGAGGTCAGACGCCCCCGTGTTTGGCGAAGGACGCCATCGATCAGCTCCAGCTGGTCACGACGGATCATACTCACCTCGTCGATCACGATGGTGTCGGCCTCCATCAGCGCCTCGTACTTGTTCCGGTGCCACGGCTTGGGGGATCGGGACCGCTGATCCCACATCGCAACGACCTGATCGATCTCTGCCGTCCGATTGCAGTGGCCGATCCCGCTGAAACGGTGGATCGTCTCGCCCCCGATGTTGATGGCGGCGACGCCGGTAGAGGCGGTGAGCGCGACCTCGAGCCGCTCGAGGTCTTCTTCCTCCTCTCGGAACTCGGCCGCGAGGAAAGTCTTGCCAGATCCTGCCGACCCAGTGACAAACGTGTTCCGCCCTCCTCTGAGGGCGTGCTTGATCAGCTCCCGATCGTCGGTACGGATGATATTAGGCTGCACGTGGGGGGTCCTCTTCTGAAATGTTTAGGACCGTGATTATGTTAGGAGTCGTTGATTGTCAAGCGAGCGGCTACGGCGGCGGCACGCGGTGGACGTGCGCCAGCCACCGGCCGAGTTTGACCACCTCGCCGGGGATCTTGTTCCCGCGCTGCTTCTCCTCGCGCACCATCTTCCGCATCCACTTCACGGCGACTTCCATCTCCATGTCCGACGGCTTCGGCGCAGGTGCCCCCCGGTCAGCCTCACCGTCCGTTTCTGGATCCCCCCTCACCCAAACGATGGCCTGCCTGCCCGACCGAGTAGGTCGGCGGTCCCCTGAATCCACTATCAGACCTCTCTGCGACAGCTCACGTACGCGCGCCGACGCAGTCTGGTGCTTGAGCCCCAACTCCTCCTCGATCTCATCGCAGGTCGCACCGGTGACATCTTCGCCTTCGGTGTCGAGGATGAAGGCGAGGATGGTCCGCTGCAGCTCGTTGATCGAGTCAATGATGCTGTCTGCAGCATCGATGGACGTGTCGGTCCGAGCATGCGGCGGGAAGCCGCCGTAGAGATCGTAGCTCATGCCCACTCAGCAGCCTTTTCTTCCCACCCAACAACACCTCTACCCTCCTTTTGGACTGCGAGGTAGCGCGACGTGGGAGATCCGACATCGGAAAGGATTTTCGGGAAATCGCTCTCCATAATCACCGGCAAAATATGCTGCCCAGCCTTTCCACCGTGGGCCTGTGCGTCGACTGCATCAAAGATAGTCAGAGCCCAAAGAATGACGGGAGTTGTTGTGGCCGCACCGTTGTTCTTCGCGTACACGACTTCGAATCCGTGGGGGCTGCTCGCAATGCTCAATGTTCGCATCCCGTTTCTCTAGATGCATTGACCCGCGCGGGTCAAAAGGATTGTCAAGATCGCGGCGTTTGACTGACCTCACCAGAACCGGTAGCTTCCTGTCCATGTCCGAGGAGCTGATTGCCCGCCTCGATGAAACGCTCGACCGACTTCGGGAGAGCACTAGCTGGGCCGAATTCGAGATGGGCTATCGGCGCCCCTGGCATGTTCTGACGAAGATCGCGCAGGCCGGGGGCGACCCGCGCACAGCGGAACTGAGAGCGCTCCAGAAGCGCCACAGGACATTCGAGAAGGCCCGAGCGCTCATCACCAAGATCTTTCGGCTCAAGCCAGGGAAGGGGCGCTCGCGGCTCTCTGAACGCGTGAGCCTCAAAAAGGCCAAAGAGGTCGGAGATTCCCTAGGAGTTGACTGGAAGAAAGTTAGTCTGGCGCAGCTCCAGAAAGGGATCGAGGTCGAGGGCGAGCACCAGACCGGCGACCCAAAGACCGACGTGGTGAAGGGCAAGAATCCGCTGAAGACCCAGGCGAAGATCGCGCTCGCCCACATCCGTGAGCTACCGGACTACTACACGAGGCTCGCGAAGATGGAGAAGCACCACGAAGACCGCGAGACCGAGGAGCGCAAGTCTGGGATCGCGTACCGACGAACGATTCCCAAGGCCGGCGCGAGGTCGCGGCGCGTGATCGCATGGCCAAAGAAGGGCACCGGCATTCACGGGAACGAAAACGCCTAGAAGATCTTCTTCGTCTTATCGACTTCGACTTCATCCCATCATCTCCTCGAACGGCTTGAGAGGGTCCTGCTTTCGACATCGAAGGCAGAGCTTGCAGGTGACTAGGTTCCAGTTACTCACGTAGCTCGAGTAGCGCCCCACCTCTTCGAGGCGCCGACCGCACGCGGTCATGAGCACCTGCGTGAAGCGCGCGGCATCGATGGGTCCTACTCGGAACTCCTCGATGTA
>Ga0316577_10001808_pt1 | contig 10325 bp, 6 predicted proteins | sample S5NA_FD_203073 | JGI IMG/M metagenome (GOLD analysis project Ga0316577, IMG submission 203073) | Rhizosphere microbial communities from salt marsh grasses in Alabama, United States - S5-7_050615r2r1 | ecosystem: Host-associated > Plants > Roots > Rhizosphere | place: USA: Alabama | collected... | reverse complement strand
CTCCTCGTTCACCGAGGCTCGTATCGGCTCGAGGGCGATCTCGCCCTGCTGGATGCGACCGACCACTCGAGCGGCCGCCGCGGCGCCCTGGGCGACCGTCTCGGGGATGCCCTTGGGGCCCTGGACGCAGCCGGCGATGAACACGCCTTCGGTCATGGTGGACACGGGGTCCAGCTTGGGGTGCTTCTCGATGTACCAGCCGGCGGCGCTGCACGAGATGCCGAAGAGCTTGGCCACCTCCGCGGAGTCGTGGCGAGCCTGCAGGCCGGGCGACAGGACGACCATGTCGACCGGTATTCGCCGCTGTCTGCCGGCCAGGGTGTCCTCGACCTGGATGACCAGCTTGCCTTCCTCGCCGGGCAGACGGGGCACATCGCTGACGTCGGCGACCTTGCCCCGGATGAAGTGCCCGCCTTCTTCCTGCACGCGCTCGTAGAACTCCTCGTAGTCCTTGCCCGGGGTGCGGATGTCGATGTAGAAGTTGTGGACCTCCGCGCCCGTCCGCTCCATGACGAGGTGGGCGTACTTGATGCTCTGCATGCAGCAGATGGCCGAGCAGTAGCGGTTGTAGTTCTCGTCGCGGCTTCCCACGCAGTGGATGATCCCGACCGACTTGGGCACCGTCTTGCCGTCGCGCAGCACGACGTTGCCGCTCGTAGGCCCGGCAGCGTTGCAGATCCGCTCGAACTCGAGGCTCGTGAAGACGTTGTCCAGCCGGCCGTAGCCGTATTGCGGGATGACGCTCGCATCGAACAGGTCGTAGCCGGTCGCCAGGATGATGTTGCCGACCGAGACGGTGAAGACCTCGTCCTGCTGCTCGAAGTCGATGGCGCCGGTGGGGCAGAGCTTCTCGCAGGCCTTGCAGGTGCCCTTCTCGAAGTAGGTGCAATTGTCCTTGTCCAGGACCGGGTAGATGGGCACGGCCTGGGGGAAGGGCGTGTAGATCGCCTTGCGGGTGGTCAGGCCGACCTCGTAGACGTCGTCCGTGACCTTCTTGGGACACTTCTGCCAGCAGATGCCGCAGCCCGTGCAGAGCTCGGTGTTCACGTAGCGCGCCTTCTGGCGGATCGTGACCTCGAAGTTGCCGACGTAACCCTCGACCTTCTCGACCTCGCTCCAGGTAAAGAGCTTGATCTGGGGGTGTGTGCCGACCGCGACCATGCGCGGGGTCAGGATGCAGGCGGCGCAGTCCAGGGTGGGGAAGGTCTTGTCGAACTGGGCCATGTGCCCGCCGATGGACGGCTCGCGCTCCACCATGTAGACCTGGAACCCGGCGTCGGCGATCTCCAGCGCGGCCTGGATGCCGGCGATGCCTCCGCCCACGACCAGCGTGTCGGCGTCGACGGGGACGTGCAGCGGCTCCAGGGGCTCGTGATGGATGAGGCGCTCCAGGCCGCCCCAGATGATGGCCTTGGCCTTGTCGGTGGCCGCGGCCTTATCGGTGTGAACCCAGGCGTCCTGCTCGCGGATAGAGACGAGCTCGCACAGGTAGGGGTTCAGGCCGGCCCGCTGGCAGGCCGTACGGAAGGTCTTCTCATGCAGGTGGGGCGAGCAGGCGGCCACCAGGACGCGGGTCAGCTTCAGCTCCTTGATGTCCTTCTCGACCATGTCCTGCCCGAGGCTGGAGCACATGAAGTCGTAGTCGCGGGCGACGACGACGCCTCGCTCCCGAAGCCGCTCACCCGCCCAACGGGTGACCTCCGCGACGTCGACGACGCCGGCGATGTTGGTGCCGCAGTGGCAGACGTAGACTCCGATTCTCTCAGCCATGGTTGTCACCACCTTGCCAGTCAACGGCGTTGTCGGGGCGAGGGCGATGGGGGGTAGGTCTGTAGTGCATCACTTCTGCTCCAGTGCCTCCTCCACCAGTTCGATCAGGTCCTTGACCGCAAGCCTGTCTTCCTGGCCGGCAGTCTTGACCGCGTCTCGGTACATCGTCAGGTCTTTGGGACAGGCCACCACGAAGTAGCCCACCTCGCTCAGTGCGGCCGCCTCGCGGATGCGGTTCTCGCTCGGCCGCTCCCGGACGGCCGACTCGTCCATCCAGATCCGCCCCCCGCCGGCGCCGCAGCACAGGCTGCGGTCGCGGTTGCGGGGCATCTCGACCACGCGACAGCCGATGGCCTCCAGGACCCGCCGCGGGGCGTCGTAGACGCCGTTGTAGCGGCCCAGGTAGCAGGGGTCGTGGTAGGTCACGGTGTAGCCCAGCTGGCGGCCGATGGGCAGCTGGCCGGAGGTGATAGCTCTGTCGAGCAGCTCGGTGTAGTGGAGGATGGGAACGGCCGCCATCCCGTCCGCGTCCCCGTTCGACCGATACTCGTTCTTGAGGGCGTTGTAGGTGTGGGGATCTGTCGTGACTATCTCCTGGAACTCGCAGCCGGCGAGAGCCATCTTGTTCTTCGTCGCCAGCAGCTCGAACAGGCCCTCCTCGCCGGTGCGCCGGACGTCGTTGCCGGCGTTGCGTTCGGCCTCGTACAGCAGGCCGAAATCTACCCCGGCCTTCTGGAACACCCGGGCCGTGGCCTGAGTGACCGCGGTCAGGGTAGGGCTGTAGGAGGCGTAGTCGCCGACGAACCAGAGGGTGTGGGCCGACTCGCGCCGGATGTCCTTGATCGGGGGCGTCATCTCGGCTGTCCACATCGCCCGCCGCCGCTCCGACTGGCCGAAGGAATTGCCGTAGCGCCTGAGATTCATGAGGGCATCCACGAGCGTCGCGTCCGCGCGCTGCTGGGTCAGCAGGTAGCGGCGCATGTCCACGATGGGATCGACGTGCTCGATGAAGAGCGGGCACTCCTGGTCGCAGGCGTAGCACGTTGTGCAGGCCCACAGCGCGGCGTCGGAGATGACGTCGCCGGTCAGCTCCTTCTCGAGAACCGCTGTCGCGGCGCTCGCCGGAGCATCGGCCGAGGCCTTCGCGGGGCCGGCCTTGAGGGCTGTGCCTCTCTCGTACAGGTGCGCCCGCAGGCCCATGATCAGCAGTTTGGGAGAGAGCTCCAGGCCGCTGGCGTAGGCCGGGCAAACGTCCTGGCAGCGCCCGCACTCGGTGCAGCTGTACCAGTTCAGCATCGCCCGCCAGGAGAACTGCTCGACGTTCTTGACCCCGGCCTGATCGCCGAACTGCGGCGCCGGGGGCAGCTTGCCGGGCGGCTCCAGGTCGCGCAGGAAGACGTTGAACATCGAGGTCACGACGTGGAAGTGCTTGCCTCCCGGCAGCATGGTCAGGAAGAGCAGCACCACGCTCAGGTGGACCCAGTAGGCGACCTTGGCGAGCACGTCCTGGGCGTTCGCGCTCAGCCCGGCCAGCAGGCTGCCGACGAAGGCCGAGACGGGCTGCCAGTAGGCCGGCTCGATGGGGCTGTCGCCCTGCTCTCGCTTGATCCCGTTCATGACCAGCAGGCTGACCATGATGGTCAGGATGAAGAACAGGACCACGACGCCTTCGGTCTTGTGGCTGCCCTTGTAGCGCTCGGGCTTGACGATGAGCCGCATGTACAGGTCGTAGACGACGGCGACCGCGACCGCGACCGCGACCAGATCCTGGACCAGCGCCAGCGGCCCGAACGTCCCCAGGAAGGGCAGCACGAAGCCCGGCCAGACGCCCTCCAGGATCGCCTGGGCGATCGTCGGCAGGAGCAGCAGGAATCCCCAGAAGACGAAGAAGTGGGCGACGCCCGGCCTGGCGAAGCGGAACAAACGCCGCTGGCCGAAGACGTACACGAGCCACAGCCAGATGCGCTGCCGCCACTGACCGATCGACTCGGCCGGCTGGCCCAGGCGCATGTGCTCCAGCCGGCGGTAGACCCGGAAGCCGAACAGACCGAGCGCTGCCAGGAATACGGCCAGGACCAGGAGGGGCTCGATCGGCATCGGTCAGCCGCCCTTCGCCTGCTTGACCCTGGCGATCAGCGCCGGCATCAGCTTCAGGGCGTCCACCGTGGCCCCGTACTGGGCGTAATCGAGGATCGGCGCCTTCTCGTCCGTGTTGACGGCGACGATGCATTCGGCATCGCTCATGCCCTCGTGATGCTCCGGCGCGCCGCTGATACCCAGCGCCAGGTAGAGCCTGGGCTTGACCGATTTGCCCGACTTGCCCACCAGGCGTGAGGTCGGCAGCCAGCCCTGGTCGACGATCGGCCGCGAGGCCGAAACCGCACCTCCCAGTGCGGCCGCCAGCTCCTCGGCCAGCTTGAGGTTGTCCTGCTGGCCGATGCCTCGGCCCACGGACACCAGGATCGATTCCTTGGTTATGTCGATGCCGCCGGCCTCGGGCTCGATGTAGCCCTTCAGCTTGGTCTTCAGATCGTCCAGCGGAACCGGGGGCTGCACCCGCGCCACGGCGGGCGCCGTATCCTTTCGTCCGTCCTGGGGCTTGTGCCCGCCCGGCACCAGCGTGATCAGGCAGGCCGGATCGGGCAGCTTGCCTTCGGCCAGCACCTTGCCGCCGCAGGTGACGCTCACGAAGCCGGCCGTGGCGCTGAGCGTCTGGCAGGCCGAGACCAGGGGCAGGCCCAGATCGATGCTGATGCCGCTGGCTACGTCCATGCCCATCGATGAGTGGCCCATCAGCACCGCGCGCGGGGCGGCCTCCTTGACCAGCGCGGAGATCGTCCGCCGGTAGGCGTCGGGCGTGAAGTCGGCCAGGGCAGGATGGTCGACGTAGGTGACGCCGTCCGCGACGCCCAGCGTGCCCGCCAGCCCCTCGGCCTTGCTGCCCAGCAGAAGGGCCGTCAGCTTGCCTCCCAGCCCGTCGGCCAGGGTGCGGCCGGCGGCCAGCATTGTGTAGGTGTTCTCCAGGACCTCGCCCCGGAGTGACTCGACGACGACCCAGACGTCCTTGCTCATAATCGCCCTCCTACCCCAGCAATCCGCGCTTGCCGAACAGGGCCACCATGGCGTCGGCCACCTGGTCCACGCCGCCCTCGATCATCTCGGCTCGCTCACCCGATTCCGGCAGGTACATGCGCGCCAGTTCCGCGGCGCCCTGGGCGTCCGCGTCGCTGGCCGCGACCTCCTCGATCGTGGCCGTCTTCATGGCCTCCATGACCTTGCTCGTGACCACGTAGCGCGGCGGCTTCTCCGCGGCCGAGATGCCCAGCACGGCGGGCAGATCCACCGCCATCTCGGCCACCAGCCCGCCCGGGTACTCCTTGCGGACCACGATCCCGCCGTCTTCCTGGCTGACGGCCAGGACGTAGCCCACGAAGGGCAGGCCCAGACGGGCGGCCAGCAGCGGACCGGTCGAGCCGTCCAGGTCGTCCGTGGCCTGGGCGCCGGTCAGGACCAGGTCGAAGGTCAGGTCCTTCGCCGCCGCCTGCAGCACCGAGGAGGCGGCGTGGTTGGTGACGCCCTCGTCGAAGCTCTCGCCGGTGACCTTGATGGCGCGGTCGGCGCCTTTCGCGATGGCCGTGTACAGCGTGTCGTCCGTATCGCCGGTGTCGAGCGTGATCACCGTGACCGAGCCGCCGTGGCGCTCCTTGAGCAGCAGCGCCTCCTCCAGGGCGTGGTCGTCCTGCTCGCTGGGGATCAGGCGCATGAACCTTCGATCCAGCGCCACCCCGTTGGCGGCTATCTCCAGCTCCTCGACGAGGTCCGGTACCAGCTTGATGGGGACAAGGATGTCCATCGGCTCCTCTCCTAGTCGCGCATGGCCTCGCTAAGCAGTTCGGCGATGTCCTTGACGATCAGCTCTTCCTGGTGGCCCGTGCTCTTGACCGCATCTTCGAAGCGCGGCGTCTCATAGGGGCAGGCCACGGCCAGGATCTCGGCCCCGGCCCGTACCGCTTCCTCGACCCGCCACTCCGAGGTCCGGGCATGGGCTTGCTCCCACACGAAGCCGTCCAGCCAGTTGCCGCCTCCACCTCCGCCGCAGCAGATCGTGTTGGCGCGGTTGTGGGGCATCTCCACCAGCTCCAGGCCGGGGATCGCCTGCAGGAGCTGGCGGGGCTCGTCGTAGATGTTGTTGCTGTTGGCGCGACCGAGGGCGCAGGGGTCGTGGTAGGCGACCCTGGCGTTCAGCTCGCGGTGGAGCAGCGGCTTCAGCTGATCGAGGCGCTCGGCCAGGAACTGGGTGTAGTGCTGGATTGGAACCGTGACGCCGGCCCTGGGGTACTCGTTCTTGATGACGTTGAAGGCGTGGGGATCCGTCGTCACGACCTGCTTGAACTGGTACTTGGCGAAGGCCTTGCCGTTCTTCAGGACCAGCATCTCGTACAGCCCCTTCTCACCGGACAGCAGCTGGGCGTCGCCGTCGCTGTTCTCCTCGGGGCCGAGAATGCCGAAGTTGACGTCGAGCGCGCGCAGGAGCCGCGCCATCGCTCTGCTGACGACCTGCGTGCGAGGGTGATACGAGGCGTAGTCGCCAACGAACCACAGCACGTCCACGGGCTCCTTGGCTTCGGCCATGAGCGGCACCGGCGGGCTCAGATGGCTGGCCCACTCGGGACGCCGGCGCGGCGACTCACCCAGGGTGTTGCCGTAGCGACGGGTGTTCTCGAGCGCGGCCTGCAGCTCGGAAGGGACCTTGCCCCTCAGCATCGACTCTGCCTTGAAGGTCGTCAGGAGGCTGGTGGTCAGCGGGATCTGGACCGGGCACACGGACGCGCAGGCGAAGCAGGACACGCACAGCCAGATGAGATCGCTGTCCAGGGCGGAGGTGAGTTCCTCGGCCCGCAGGGCGGCGATGAGCGACCGCGGCGGGAACTCCATGGCGAAGCCGTAGGGGCAGATGCCGCTGCACATCCCGCACTGCAGGCAGAGGTTCAGCCTCTCGCCGTGCGGCGTGGCCTCCAGTATTTCGTTATAGAGCGTGCGTTCGCTGGTCGTGGTTGAGGTCACGGTCACCTCCACGGGCGCTGTGCTTCACCATGTGGCGCTGATGGGCATGGGCAGACGAGGAGTTCGCTCGGGAACGAGGGGGGAAGAAGGGGCGATGAATCGGTGGCACGCGGCGCGCGACCCCGGGGGAGGCAAGAACTTGCCCCGGCTTCGGCAGAGGGTCCAGCGACTGCCACGACCGTCATCTGCCTATGCTAGCCGCTTGGGGGTCTGACCCGCGCCGCGATATCGCGCGGCCGATGGCTCGGGCGCTCTGGCGTGCGACCCTCTCCAGATGAGCATGACGGTCGATCACGGCGGTTTCCGAGGCGGCTGGGGTGGCGGGCGTTCGGCACCCGAAAGCGGGGCGCGCCCGCCGGGCACCGAGGACAATCGCATCGCGCCGCTTCTGGCGGGTGCCCGGGCGGCGCAGTCTTGCCTTGAGCCGATTCTGCGGGGCGCGCCGGGTGGCCGCTAGGGCCGCATTACCCGGCCCAACGGGGGCCAAGTCTACTGCCGGGGCGAAACCCGCCCTTGCCTGAGCTGGGCGCGGGCTACGGCGTGCCCAGGGCTACGCCGCCCCTCTCCCGGGCCGGGGCTTCCTCTTGGCCGCCGGAGGCCGGGCGTGGAATGGTCCGCCGTCGCCGCGGCGCACCGTCGGCACCCAGCATCAGCAGACCTTCGATCTGGGCCAGGATCTGGGCGTCACTGAAGCCGGTTCCCTCGATCGCATGGGCTGGGCAGGCGGCGACGCAAGTGCCGCAGCCCTGGCACATGGCCGCGTTGATGGTCGAGACCGCCCTAGCCTGGTCGAAGCTGATGGCAACCCGCCTCTTGCAGGCTCCGCTGAGTCCTTGCCTGCGACATGACGGCTGCCTGGCCGTGAGAACCTTCGAATGTCAGGCGAATGGCCGGCTTGCGGGCGTAGAGAAGCCCCGGTCGCGGCCGGCGACCGGGGCTTCCGATCTGCCTTGCGGACTACTTCTTGGCCATGCCGAGCGCGCCACCAACGACGACCACGATGCCGCCGACGATGTCGAGGATGAAGCCGATGCCCAGGCTCACGCCGCCGCCGAAGGCGGAGAGCACGGAGCCCATGTCGATGACGTCTTTCATGCTGCCGTTGTCACCCAGGATGTCCGTGAAGTACGCCAGCCCGAGGGCGATCAGGATGGCCGCTCCGATGACAACCGTAGCCAGTGGCAGCATGGGCACCTTGAGATCGAGGGCCCAGGCGACGGCCGCCACGGCAGCCGCGATGCCCAGCACAAGGACGATCTTGCCGGCGTTGAGCTCGATGCCGTTGCCGCCCTCGCTCATGTCGCCGGCCGACATGTCGAGCCACGAGAGGAACACTCCGATGGCTGTCAGCAGGCCGCCGATAGCGGCAATGATGGCTCCAAGCGCCACGTTCTTGCCCGAGATGGCAACTGTCATGCCAATGTCCTCCACTCCGCGCGTCCTGCCGCCGACGGACGGCAGGGGGCGCAGTCACAGCATAGTCAGGGCTTCGATGGCGGGGAAGGGGCGCCGGACAAGCCAGACCCCGGCAACCGTGGGCACGGCAGCCGGGGTCGGACCGACCGAAGAGAGAGGCTAGGCCTTCTTGACCAGGGCGAGCACACCGCCGCCGACGGCGAGGAGGCCGCCGACGAGCTCGACGATCACGCCGACGGAGAGCGAGGCGCTTCCACCCATCGACTTGTACAGGTCGGAGATGTCCTGGAAGCTGTGATCGCTGAGGATGTCTGTGAAGTACACGAGAACAAGGACCGCCAGGACCAGCACGCCGAGGCCGAGCTCGATCAAGGCCAGAGCCAGCGGCGGGATCTTCACCAGCTTGAGGATGGCGATACCGGCCACCACGACCAGGAGGATGCCGAGCGCGAGGGCGACCTTGCCGGCCAGCAGGCCCTCGTCCAGGCCGCCGAGGTCTTCGCTCATTCCCTGGGCGCTGAGGTTGATCCATGCCAGTGGAGCGCCGACGATGGCCACGATGCCGCCGGCGAGAGCCAGGAGATCGGCGACGGATACGGTCTTGCCTGCGATGTTGACTGTCATCCGGAGACTCCTCCATCCACGCGCCGCAGATCCCGCCCCAGACCGATGGCGGGTCGGCACGCCGCTAGCGTACTCGCGTGCGTGCGCGCGAACACCCCTGCTCCGCAGCCTTCTCCGCAAATTGAGTGGAGAGTTGTGGTGCGGTCGGGTGGCGCAGGCCGCGCTAGCCGCAGAAACGCTCGACGGCGTCGATCAGGACCGGAAGCCCCCAGGCCAGCGCCTCGACGCTGACCCGCTCGTCGACGCCGTGCATCAGGTCCAGGGGGCCCTCGTGACCCTCGATCCGCAGGGGCGAGAAGCCGTACACCGGCACGCCGATGCGGGCCAGGTGCTTGGCATCGGTGGCCCAGGGCGCCATGAACGGCACCGGCACCGCTTCCGCGTCGTGGTCGCGCAGGACCTGCTCCAGGAGCGGGTACATGGGCCCGTCCAGGGGCGCCTGCGCGGGCGCCCCCACGAGGGTGCACTCCACGTCCAAACGAGCCCACAGCTCCTCGCCGACGCGCCGGCGCAGCTCCTCCCGCATGGCCGGCTCGTCCGTCCCCGGCAGCGTGCGGCAGTCGATCTCGATCATCGCGGTGCCCGGGATGACGTTGTACTTGATTCCGGCCTGGACGATCCCCACCGAGACGGTGTCGTGAGTCATGGCCAGAAGGGTTCTGACCAGGGCCGGGTCGCACACCTCACCCAGGGCGGCGAGGCCCTCGCGGACCGTGTCCGCCTGGAGCTTCGATGGGTCGGCGAGGAGCTTCTGAACCGCCCTGGCCGCGCGAGCGGACAGGCGCGGCATGGCCCGGTCGATGGCGCCGGCCATGGCCTCGGTCAGGCGGGCCGGCCCCTGATCGGCCAGGCGATCCACGATCCGGGCCGCGAGCAGGGCGGCGTTGTCCTCGCTTGGCACAGAACCGTGACCCCAGCGACCTCGCACGTGGAGGCGGTAGACCACGTAGCCCTTCTCGGCGATCTGGACGGGGTAGAAGCGCACGCCGCCCAACGGAAGGGGCAGCCCGCCGGCCTCGTTGAGGGCGGCCGCGGCCTGCAGCCATTCCGGGTGGTTCTCCACCAGCCAGCCGGCCCCTTCGTGGCCTCCTGCTTCTTCGCCCGCGGAAGAGCAGAAGATCACGTCGCGGCGCAGGCCGGGGATGGGGTCCGTGGCGGGGTCCAGGCCGGCTGCGCGCCCCGTCCGCGCCAGGCGGCGCATGACCTGGATCTCCATGGCCACCATGCTCTTCATGTCCAGCGCGCCGCGGCCCCAGACGTAGCCGTCCGCCAGGTCGCCGCCGAACGGGTCGTGGCTCCAGCCCTCCGGGTCCGCCGGCACGACGTCCAGGTGCGAGAGAAGGAGCAGCGGATCGCCGCCACTGCCGTCGCCGCGGACGCGGGCCACGATCGAGCCGCGGCCGGGGAACGGCTCCACGACCGTCGATGGGATGCCCTCTTTGGCGAGGACC
>Ga0316577_10001807_pt1 | contig 10325 bp, 13 predicted proteins | sample S5NA_FD_203073 | JGI IMG/M metagenome (GOLD analysis project Ga0316577, IMG submission 203073) | Rhizosphere microbial communities from salt marsh grasses in Alabama, United States - S5-7_050615r2r1 | ecosystem: Host-associated > Plants > Roots > Rhizosphere | place: USA: Alabama | collected... | reverse complement strand
TGACCCGGGCGTCCTCGAAGGCGAGGCCGGCGCCCGCGGTCAGTCGGTCGGAGAACCGCCGCTCCAGGGCCAGGGCGGCGGTCACCGCCTCCCGATCATAGGCATCGAGGCTCTCGGAGACGGCGGCCAGATCGAGCTGTAGATCCCGGTCGCGCACCCAGACATCCGGGACCCGAAGGGTGGCACGGGCCAGATAATTCAGGGCATCCGGCCGGTTTTGGACGATGCGTCCAACCTCGCCCTGCAGGGTCAGCCGCTCGGCCCGTCCGAAGAGGTTTCGGTGGGTCCAGGAGGCCGACAGGGTCGCCCCCTCGTCGCTCGCATAGGCGCCCGCCAGGCGAACCACCCGAGGGGGGCGCTCCGCAAGCTCCAGGGTCAAGGGTAGGCGTGCGTCGGGATCGGGACTGGTCCCCGGGGTCAGCCGGGCCCAGGCCAGCACGCCATGGGCGAGGAGGTCGCGGCGCGCGGTCTCCAAGCGGCTGGGGCTGAAGGGCTCGCCGGGCTCGAGCCCCACGCGGCGATGCACATAGTCCTCCCGCAGCCGGTCGAGTCCGATCACGGTGATCGGCCCCAGGGTGACCCGGGGCCCGGGATCGGCCGTGAAGGTCACGTCCATGGTGCGGGTGTCGTGATCGACCAGGGCGTCGGGCGTCGGGACGCGGGTAAGGGCGAAGCCGTCCTCGCGCAGCGCCTCGAGCACCGCGTCCCCGGCGGCGAGCACCCGCTCGGCCCGGGCCGGCTCTCCCGGGACGAGGTCGAAGGCGGCCCGTGGACCCGCGGGGACCGGGCCCTCCAGACTGGCCTCGCCGATCCGATAGAGGGGCCCTGGATCCACGTCGACCTCGACGCTCACCCGCGATCCCTGCGGTAGGGCCTCGAGGAGTCCGAGCAGGCCCGGGTCCTGGACGGCCAGGCCCGCAACCCGGATGTGAATGAGACCGTCGTAGTGGCCGAAGCTGCGCAGGATGGTCTCGATGCGGGCGGCGTCCGCCTCAGCCCGAGCGACCAGGGCGAACGGGCCGACCGGGACCCCTTCGCGTAGACCGACCAGCAGGGAGGCATCGGCGATGACCTGATCCAGGGGGGCGTCCCCACTGGGGGCGATGAGAATGCTGTAGGGCAGGGTTTCGGCGGCGGGCACCGTGGACCCCAGGATCATGCCGGTTGCTGTAAGCCAGGCCCGCAGCCAACCGCGCCATCGGATCAGCCGTGCCATTGGGAGCCGCTCGATCGCGCGTGCGTGAATCTGGGCGTCGACTCGGGGTCTGAAGTCTTGTGTCAGCCGGGGCCCGCGCTAGGCGCCCTCGGGACCCAATGGTACACTGCCGAGCACGGTCTTTGCCCTTGCTGGGCCAATCAGCTCGACGTCGCCTCGCGCCGTCACCGGGTCGGGAGCCGCCGGTGATGCCAAGGGTCCGTGTGCTGTACGCACCGCTTGTTCGGCTGTCACCAGGGAGTGCCGTGCATGTCCCGTTCGCCTCTCCGCCCCGCCCTGGGCGCGGCCCGTCTCACCCGGCTCGGACTTGGTCTGTGGCTCGTTCTGGCGGTTGCACCCCTAGCCCTTGCCGCCCCCGTGGATCTCTCGGCCTGCGCCTCCATCGCCTCGGACGCGGCGCGGCTCGCGTGCTACGACAGGGCTGCGGGCCGTGCCCCGGCAGCCCTGGCAGCGCCACCGCCCGAGCGCCCTGCCATGACCGCACCGGCTGCGCCCGGGGCGGCCGTCGCGGCAACGCCGTCGTCGGACTCCATGATCGAGACCGCCTGGGGGCTCAATCCCGAGTCTGGCCGTTACGGCATCGCCTTTTATCGACCCAACTATATGCTGTTGGCGAGCTACTCGAGCCGCCCCAACGACGCCGCCTTCAAGCAGCTCTTCACGGCCTTGGAAGCGGAGGATGCGGAGCTCGACTCCGCGGAGGCCCAGTTCCAGATCAGCTTCAAGGCGCGACTCTGGGCGACCGAGAATCGCCGCTTCGGCGTCTGGGCCGCCTATACCCAGCAGAATCAGTGGCAGGTCTACAACGATGAGCTGTCGCGTCCCTTCCGGGAGACCAATTACCAGCCGGAGCTCCTGGTGAGCTACGATCCGGACCTCTCCTTCGGGGGCTTTCATTGGCGGCTGCTCAACTTCGGCTACAACCACCAGTCCAATGGGCGCTCCGATCCCATCTCCCGCAGTTGGGACCGCCTGATCGCCGAGCTCGGCATCGAGCGCGGCAATTTTGCCCTGCTTGTCCGCCCCTGGCTCGTGATCGACGAGGGCGGGGACGACAACCCGGACATCACCGACTACTACGGCAACGGTGATATCACCGGCGTCTACAAATGGCAGGGCCATAGCTTCAGCCTGATGGCGCGGGGCAACATCGACACCAAGAAGGGCGCCGCCCAGCTCACCTGGACGTCCCCCGCCTTTCTGGGCCCCTTGCGGGCCTATGTCTACGGGTTCACGGGTTACGGGCAGAGCATGATCGATTACGACTGGAAGCAGAACGTTATCGGCGTGGGCCTGGCCCTGAACGATCTGCTCGATGGCTCCCTTCGGGAGCGTTGAGGTCCAGGGCAGGGGACGTCTCCCCCCACGCGCGGCCTCACCGGCGATGAAGGACCCCGAGATCACTCCAAGAGACCGGATCCGCTCGGCCCTGACTCGGGGTGCCGGGCTGTTCGGCTTATGGCTGCTGCTGTCGGCGCCCTTGGCCGGGGAATCCCTGGAGGCCCTGGCTCCCGATCTGGTGGTCGGTGCCCTTGCGGCCGCTTGGGCGACCTGGGTGAGTCTCCGCTTGCTGCCACCCGCCGGCGGGCGCATCCGGCCCTTCGCACTGGGGCGCCTCACGTCGAGCTTTCTGTGGCAATCGGTGGTCGGCGGGCTGGACGTGGCCCTGCGGGCCTTTCATCCCCGGATGCCCCTGCGCCCCGGGTTCCTGGCCTATCGGGTCGGGCTTCCACCGGGGCCGGGGCGAGCGGCCTTCGGGGCCCTCACCAGCCTGATGCCGGGTACCGTCCCGGTGGGCACGGACGCCAGCGACGCCCTGGTCTATCACTGCCTGGACCTAGGCCAGCCCGTGGCCGTGGGGCTCGCGCGCGAGGAGGCCCTCCTGAACAGGGTGCGGGATCGGGGCTTTCGGGGAGCGGATTCGGCATGACCCACTTCCTCCTCGGCGCCGCCGCCTTCGTGCTGGGCACCGTCGCTTTCGGGCTGGTGCGGATCCTGCGCGGTCCGGGGGAGGCGGACCGGATGCTCGCCGCCCAGCTCCTTGGCTCCGGCGGGGTCGCGGCCTTGCTGCTCTTCGGGGTCGCCTCGGGGGTCCTCGCCATCGCGGGCATTGCCCTGGTTCTGGCCCTGCTTGCCGCTTTCGCCTCCGCGGCCTTCGTGGCCGGGGACGGGCAGCGGACTGTACGCCCCGGGCGCAGCGCCCGTGATGGGCCGGACCGTACGGGGAGGGACCTGCCCTGAGCCTCATTCTCGAAGCCTACACCGTCCTCCTGGTGACCCTGGGGGCCCTGTTTTTCCTGGCGGGGACCGTCGGGCTGCTGCGCTTTCCCGATACCCTGACCCGGCTCCACGCCCTGACCAAGGCGGACAACCTGGGCCTGGGGCTGGTGGTGCTCGGGCTGCTGCCCCAGGTCTCGTCTCCCCTCGGCTGGCTCGGACTCGTGGCGGTCTGGCTGCTGTCCTTGCTGTCCGGGGCCACGGTGGGTCAGCTCCTGGCGCGGGCGGTGCGACCGCCCGATTGGTCGGGGTCCGGCGGCACGGACCCGGAAAGAGGGGCGTCCCGTGACTAGCGCACTGCTGGTCGATGGGGTCCTGGCCCTTTTGGTCATTGGCTTAGCCCTCTTTGTGACCGCTGCCCGAACGGCGTATGGGGCCGTGGTCGGTTTCGTCGCCTACGGGCTCCTGCTCGCCCTGGTCTGGGTCCGGCTTGCGGCCGTGGACGTGGCCCTGACGGAGGCGGCGCTGGGCACGGGACTGACGGGTGTGCTGCTGCTGGGGGCAGCGGCGCGCCTATTTCCCACTGAAGCGGCCGAAGCCTCTAGACGGCCCGGACCGGGGCTGCGGATCCTCATTGGATCGCTATGCGCGGCGATCGCCCTGGGTCTTGGCGCGGTGGTGCTGCTGCTCCCCGACCCCGCCCCCACACTGGCCCCGCTGGTGGCGGAGAACCTGCCGCCGACCGGGGTCGGCAATCCAGTAACCGGCGTGCTCATGGCCCACCGGGCCATCGACACCCTTCTGGAGACCGTGGTGCTGCTGCCCGCCCTGATTGGCGTCTGGTCCCTCGCCTCGGAGCAGAGCTGGCACGGACGCCCCGGCTCATTGCCGCGATTGGTGGGGAATGGGCCCCTGACCCTGCTGGCGCAGGTTCTGCCGCCCTTGGGCATCCTGGTGGGTGTCCATCTCGTCTGGGTGGGGGCCGACGATCCGGGCGGTAAGTTTCAGGGGGCCGCCGTCCTGGCCGCCATGGGGGTCCTGGTCCTGGTGGCCGGCCTGCGCGAGCCGCCGCGGGTGACCAGCCGGTCCCTGCGTCTGCTGTTGGTCCTCGGGCCCCTGGTCTTCATGGGCATCGGCGTCGCCGGGATCCCCCTGGCCGGGGCCCTGCTCGCCTATCCGGAGGGGTATGCCAAGTCCCTGATCCTGGTTATCGAGGCGGCCTTGACCCTCTCCGTCGCCCTGGTCCTGGGGCTGCTGCTGGGGGGGCCGCCGGAGACGGGCGACCGCGAGCCGGGGCTGCGCTCATGAGCGGCGAGATCCTCTTCGGTCTCTGCGGCGCCGCCCTGGTGGGCATCGGCCTCTACGGAGTCATCTGCCAGCCGGGCGCCCTGCGCAGGATCCTGGCCTTCAATCTCCTGGGCAGCGGGGTCTTTCTGCTGTTCGGGGTCATCGCCAAGCGCGGTGGCGGTGCTCTGGCCGCGGCGGGGGAGGGCGCCGACGGCGATCCGGTGCCCCAGGCCCTGGTGATCACCGGCCTGGTCGTGGCCTTTGCGGCGACGGCCATCGCCATCGCCTTGCTGCGGCGCCTCGCCGAGGTCAGCGGCCGCGGCACCCTGGATGAGGGGGAACGGAATCCCTGATGGAGTCCCTCTCGACCCTTGGGATCTGGCTTGCCGGGCTGGCGTCTGCGGACGGGACCCTCTTGGTGGTCCCGCTGGTGTTGCCGGTCGTTGGTCTCCTGCTGGCCTTGGTGCTCGGTGGGCGCTATTTGGGCCCCTTTGTTCTGCTTCTAACGCTCCTCGGGCTCGCCGCGGCGGCGGCCATCGCCATCGTTGTCTTCAATGGGGGCGAAGCCCTGGGGTACCGGCTGGGGGGCTGGGTCCCGCCCCTGGGCGTGTCGCTCGAGGCCGATGGCCTGTCCGTTGTCCTGCTGCTCACCAGCGCGGTCGTGATTTTGGGGGTTGCCGCCTATGCCCAGCGGGACTTCCGGCCCGAGCCTGGTGCCCCTGAGACCCGGGGGTCCCTGGCCTTCTGGATGCTGCTCCTGGGGGTCTGGGCCGGGCTCAATACCGTCGCCCTCGCCCAGGACCTCTTCACCCTCTTCGTCGCCCTCGAGCTATTGACCTTTTCCGCGGTGCCCCTGGTCAGCCTCGATGGACGTGCCGAGACCCTGGCCGCCGCCCTGCGCTACCTGCTCTTCGCCCTGCTGGGGTCGGTGCTGTACTTGCTGGGGGCGGTGCTCCTTTACGGCACTTACGGGACCCTGGACATCGCCCTGCTGGCGCAGGGGCTGGGCGGGTATGCGGTGGGTGCGGTCCCGGTGCCCGCCCTGGTCGCTCTGGCCCTGATGACCGTGGGGCTCATGGCCAAGACCGCCCTGGTGCCGCTGCACCTCTGGCTGCCGCCGGCCCACGCGGGGGCGCCGCCCGCCGCCAGCGCGGTCTTATCGGCCCTGGTGGTCAAGGGGTCCTTCTTTCTGCTCCTGCGGATCTGGTTCGACCTGATGCCGGGTCTGCTCGCCCTCCCCGTCGCCCAGATCCTGGGGGTCCTCGGGGCGGTGGCCATCCTCCTGGGGAACCTGATGGCCCTGCAGCAGGCGCGGCTCAAGCTCCTGGTCGCCTACTCCACGGTGGCCCAGATCGGGTACCTGTTCCTGATCTTCCCCCTCGCGGCGGACGCCCCGGGCTGGGCCCTGGCGGGGGGTACCCTGCAGGTGGTCTCCCACGCCCTGGCCAAGGGGGCCATGTTCCTGGCGGCGGGGCTCGTCTACGGTGCCCTGGGTCATGATCGGATCCGGGATCTGGCGGGGGTCGCGCGGGCCCTGCCGCTGACCGTCCTGGCCTTCGGGCTCGCGGGGCTCTCCCTGGTGGGGATCCAGCCGAGCGGTGGCTACCTGGTCAAGACCCTCCTAGGCGGGGTCGCGGAGACATCCAACGCCTGGTGGTGGGGCCTGGTGCTGGATGCCGGGGGGCTCCTCACGGCGGCCTATCTGGTCTGGGTCCTGGGACAGGCAATCACGGGGTCGGGGCGGACCCTGGACCTGGTCAGGCGACCGCGGCCCTCCCGGGAGCTGGTGGTGCTGACCCTGGCCGTGTCCTCCCTGCTGCTCGGACTGATCCCCGCCCAGGCCTTCGACCTCATCGCCATCGGGCGCGCCTCGGGACCCGACCCCATCGCCGCCGCCTGGGCCGGGGCCATCGGCTGGAGGGGGCTGGCCGCCGGACTCTGGCCGGTCGCGGTCGTCGCCGCCCTGGTCCTGATCTTCGCGCCCTGGGGTGCCGGCGCGCGGGTTGGACCCCTGGGCTGGCCGGCCCGTGGTGCCGCGGCCCTGGGCGGGGTCATCGACGGCTTGGACGTTGGCCTCCGGCGCTGGCCGGTGGCTGGGTGCTCCCTGTTAGTCTTGTTGATCGGGTTGGCCGCGGGGCTCCTGGTCGGCTCCTAGGCGAGGCGCGGATCGTAGCCGAAGGGCTCACTCGCGGTGTTCCCGGCGATGGCTGCAGAGTCGGAGTGGGAGGGAGAGACCAGGAGGCTGTGCTCCCGTGGGATGATGACGCTCGGCACCAGCAGTGCCAGTGATCGCCCGGAGGCGGCCCGGCCATCGCCAAGCCGAGCAGTGCTCACGGGGAGCGGATCGGCGCGCCAGTCCGAGGGCAGGTCGGACGGGTCAAGCCGCCGCACCGAAGAATCGGGGATGCGCAGGGTGAGCAGCCGGTAGCTTCCGAGGACTTGGCCGCGACGCAGGTGCACCAGAAGCTCCAAGGCGGCAAGCGCGATGCTCTCCGAGGTGTAGAGGATCGCGGTGCCAGGGCTGTTCCACCTGCCCCCGTATGCCTTGGCCCCACTGCCGTCGAGCGCGGTCGCCGCCCAGCGCGCCTTGACCAGGCGATAGGCGAGCATCAGGGATAGACGCCGTGCTCCAGTCGCCCGATCAGTCGGCGCACCTCGGTCGCCCCGACCTCGGTGGCGAGATACTCGAAGGGGGTCTCCTCGCCCAGGGCCCGGGCGGGCTCCATGAGCCAGCCCCGCGCCGCCTCGCGGTCGCCCTCGAAGAGCCGGACCGCATCGGCGAGACAACTGGCGATCCGGTAGACGCGGTCGCTCTCCGCGGGCGTTAGACGGCCTCCGGCGTTGCGCCGTCGCGTGAGTGTTGCCGGCGTGATGGACGAGGCCGCGAGAAATTCGCGCTGGTTGACGCCGAGCGATCTGGCGAGCCCATCGATCACCGTCGTCGGCAGTCCGGAGCGCACGAGCGCGACCGGATCGCCATCCGGCCCCCCGCCCAGACCCATCAGCCAAAGCGGATCGTCCGCCGCTTGGCCGGCTCGCGGGTGGTCGATCTCCCGGATCTCCTTGGGTACATAGCGTCGAGCAAAGGCGCTCATGGTGGCTTGCACCGGCGAATGCATCATATGAAACAAAGAGTACGCTCACTTGAGCGAACTTCAAGTGGGTAACCGGAAGAGCACCGTCCTCGGATGCGAGGATCGAGCGCGATCAGCGACCGAAGAGGCGGCGACGGTCAAGCCGGCTGGGACCGGTCGCGTCTCCAAGCGGCTCGCACCTGGCGAGCGTCGAATCCGAGCCGGTCTTCCCTACAGGACTCGGGACTTCACCGATCCGCTCTTCCCGAGAAGGCGTTACACGGGTTCCGGAGCTTGGCGACGACGTCCTGGTTGGGGAAACCGTCATGCGCACGCGAAGTCATGAACCGAGCCGGGCGCGGCATCGATCAATCCTGGCTACCCCCTGCCGCAAAGGGGTTGCGGACGGGCAGGCGATCCTCGAGCAGCTGGCCGTCCTGGAAGCCCTCGGACCACAGGGTCGTGCAGCCGGCATCCAGGGCGCTCGCGGCGATGAGGGAATCGTACAAGGGGACCTCGTACCGGGCCGCGAGGGCGCGGGCCCGGTCATGGACCTCGACCGTCAGCGGACGCACCCGACACAGGGCGCGCACGGTGGTCAGGATCTCGCCGACCTCCGGTCAAGTGCAACCGAGCTTGCGTCGAGCGACGCTAGCGAATTCGGTCAAGACCTGCACGCTGATGGTCCCACCAGCGTCCAGCAAGGCCTGGGCGCGGTCCGCCTTGGTCGCGTCCCCGCTCAGCAGGTACAGGATGACGTTGGTATCGAGGAAGTCCGCCTCGATGCTCACCCGCGCCCCTCGTTGGCCTCCAGCCGGTCGAAGCGGAAATCGGCGGGGAGCCTACCCCGGTAGGCGCGCAGCCGCTCCAGGAGCTCGGCCCGGCTGGGCTTGCGCCGGACCTCGAAACGGCGCTCGTCCGCGACCAGGATCTCGATGTCGTCCCCCTCCTTGAGGGCGAGGGCCTCGACCACCGCCGCTGGCAGGCGCACGGCCAGACTGTTACCCCATTTGGCGACTTGCATGGTTCGGGTCCCCGTACAGATAGACGGACCTTGAGTGTATCCATCTCGAAGTGGTGTGGGTTCTCGTGAGCGCCCGACCTGCACGAGGGCCACGAATCGCTAGCCGCCGAGCGCTGCGGCCATGGGCTCAGGCGAGGATGGGGCTGGCGAGAGTTGGCGACGCGATATCGTTCCGCCGGCGCGTCCGGCCCGCAGTTGACCTTCTACCAGGCGAACAGGGCGCCCACGCCATAGACCCACTGGTTCTTCGAGCCCTCCTGCGAGACGATCGGGCTATCGGCGGCGTCACCCACGAGACGCGAGTACATGAGTCCGGCCCCGAGGTGCCATTTCGGGCTCAGGTGAAGCATCGCCACCGCCCAGCCCCGCACGTCCCGCACGCCGCTCCCCGGCACGTAGATCGGCAGGCCGCTTGCCAATGAATCGGCGGTCGTGACCCCGAAATACTCGTCCATGTAATTGGTGCTTCCATAGGTGAAGGCGGCGCCCCCCGCGAGGGTCAGCATCTTCGCGACGGGTTGCGTGGCGTAGGCGTTGAGCCCCGCCGTCCAGCCGTTGTAGACACCGCTGACATCCCCAATGGCCCAGGTACTCACGCCCGCCATCCGGCGGAACTCCTGCGGGTCCTGCCAGTTATAGCCGCCGAACAGGCCGAGGTCGATGGAGTCGTCGATGTGGTGCACCCGGTCGACGACGGGATTCTCCACGTCCTCCCGGCCGAATCGCCAGAGGCCCACGGGGCCCAGCTGCCAGTTGGGGTGATCGAGCAGGTTGAGACGGACTTCATTGGCCATCAGGCGGACGAACCTCGAGCCGCCCAGGGACAACCGCCCGATCGGGGCCGCGCCCACCTTGTAGTCGCTCGAGCCGAAGTAGTCGGGATAGGCGCCCACGCCGAGCCCGAGGAAGTTGGGCTCCGGCAGCTCCACCGGGATCACGAGGTCCCCCGCCTGGACGGCCGAGAGGATGGTCCCGAGGGCCGCGGCCAGGATGGCGGCGAGTAGGGGCTTTCTGTTCGTTGTGCTCGTGTCTGTCATTTGTGCTTACCGGGCTCGCCGGCCTCCAAAATGGGCCCAAGCAAACATTATCTCCCGAAGACAGGGTCGGCTGGGCGCTGCCGCCCGGCCGGCCCCGCGTCATCTGCTCGGCGACAGGGGGAGTGACGTTCGCCTCGAACGGGTCCGCCGGCGCCTGCCCTGGGGCGCCGGCCCGGGTGCCCGGCATAATCTCGAGGCGCCGGTCGCAATCGACCCGCGTGGCGGCACGTGTCTTCACAGTGCCCAGGTCATGTTGAATCACGGCGTACGTCTTGCTCTCCGGATCTTGCCGCCAACGGAGAGACGCGCTTGGCACCCGTCGCCGCTCAGTCGTGCTCGAGATTGTTGAGGCCGGTTGAAAACTGACCAGCTTTTCGGGGTGATGCCGGTGCAAAACTGACCAGGGTGTTCAACCTTACCTGCTCGATTTCTGAGCAGGAGACTGGAGGGTGATCACCATGGCCACGCTT
>Ga0316577_10001806_pt1 | contig 10326 bp, 10 predicted proteins | sample S5NA_FD_203073 | JGI IMG/M metagenome (GOLD analysis project Ga0316577, IMG submission 203073) | Rhizosphere microbial communities from salt marsh grasses in Alabama, United States - S5-7_050615r2r1 | ecosystem: Host-associated > Plants > Roots > Rhizosphere | place: USA: Alabama | collected... | reverse complement strand
GCTTCAAGAGCCCCGAGGCGCGCTTGGAGAGCAATGAGCCGTTTTTGATCGGCGGAGGATTGAAGTTTGGGGACGATCAAGATCAGGGCCACCACCACCACCAAAAAGCCGATTAACAGGAACATCAAGCCGCGGCGCTGGGGACGCTCGTTGTTGGGTGGGGAATCACCATGGATCGGCTGTTGTTCAAAGGAAGCTATTTCATCGTCGTCGAACCTGCCTTGCCCTGCTTGATTCGCGCCCTCATCCGGGCTGTCTGCATCTCGCCACTTCATCATCGTACTCCCTGGCGTTTTTTAGACTTCAAGATAATGCTTTAATGCAACGTTAGGTCAAACCGTTGGGGAACTATAAACCAAAACCCTTATTGAATTCAAGCCCTAACCGCCTGCAGGGGTGGCTGGTCGCAGCTCCCGCCGTGTATTATGATTTCCCGGCATGCCGATCTGCCTTCGGCAGCGCTCGATGCTGGCGTTGCATCATTGACCGAACCGGACAATTGCACTATGACTTTACACCATAGGGAAATTTGGAATGAATCACACGTATTGAGATAGCAAGCGTGCCCATTGACCAAACCGGGGAGCTGAAGATGGAGAAGCATTCACACCGCTTTGTGGAGCAATACGACGGGTTGGTGGGTTTTGGACTGGACAGACCCACCGATGAGAAGACCGTGATCTACTATTTGCAGAAATTTTCCGACGACCGGCTCATGGAAACGATTGTCAGCCGTATGACCCCCTCGGATCTCGGCCAAATGTTTGAAATGATCAGTGGGCTTTTACGCCGCTATTTAAGCGAAGACGAGTATCATCGACTGTTTTTAAAGGAATAGGTGCACCTCCCACGAGGCCGCAATACCGCGAGGAAAACACCTCGAACGCTGGGCTATAGATTCACCTTTGTTGTTTACAGACGGCGTCTGAAATGGCGTTTAAAGGGTACCCGTTCCTCACTCATCCGAGAAGATAGTCATTCGGCCGCGCCACGGCCATCATCACACGGTTCACCCGTTTGATCCAGGCGGGAGTGTTCTGCGGTTTCAGTGGTTTCGCACACCGGCAACTTTTCCGCTTTGACCATGGGTCTATCACAACACTGCGGCACGGTCGATGATGTATCTTCCACCGTTTTTTGCTGCCCACACACCTCGCAGTTGAAGATACACTTGTTGTCCATATTGTCTCCCCTGCACTCTGGCTTTTAAATGAATCATGGCAATTGTGACCGCATTGGTTCAGCTTGTCGGCCACCCATTGGTCATAGAATAGGTAAAACACCAAGCGGTGTCAAGATGGTGGGTTTTGGTTCAGACGACGCGTCCGGGGACAGCTTCCCTGCCGCTATTTCAACGCTGAGATGGCAGCACTTGGATCACTGTTCCGGGACCGTCAGGCGGGTCAAGGACATAGCTGTATCAATGAGCGCCTTGATAGCAAAGGGTTTGGTGAGAACGCGGTCGAATTGATCACGGTCCACCAACACGGGCGTCCCGGAGATACCGATGACAGGTGTGGTACCGTTTTTAGAGTTGCGGATGTGATGGATGACCACGTTGCCGTCGCTGCCGGGCATTCGGATATCCGTGATAACCAGGTCATAGACGCCTTCGTCAAATTTTCGGATGCCGTCCGAACCGGCGCTGGCTGTAACGACACTGAAATCGACCTGACTGAGTGCCTCTTCTAGCAAACTGAGAATCAATTGCTCGTCGTCAATGACCAATACTCGTGACACTGCGCGCTCCGCGTTGAGGTTGAGAGTAAGTCGCACCGCATGCCTGGGAACTTTTTTACTATAGGGTATCAATCGTCTATCTATGGAGAGGCGATGATTGCCGCAACTATTTGGTATGGCCTTTTAACCAGAGGGTTCTGGAAGTGTCAAGCCGGGATAAGCCCATCGGGCTGTCTCTCCCGTTTCATTTATTAAACATCCACCTATCGTGTTGATATAGTTTAAACTTAAAAATATCTATACGAAATCATTGGGCTTTGTAATACGTTAAAATCGATTGAAATTTTAAATGGATATGAAGTTTTCAACACGTTATTGACACCTTATTGACAACGCCGGACCATCTCCGGATTGGATCCGATCGTTGAATTTCGATCTATTTTGGAATTTTTTAAGCGCAGAGACAAATCCAGGCAGACAAGGGCGGGCGTGAGCAACCGATTCACATGATTGGGTAGTGGATCAAACCTTATATTTTCCGAAATCTTCCGGGGAGAGGCTTTCGAGATACTCGGCCCACTTTTTTCCCTCTTCGCTCTCGTCGGAGACCTCCGGGATGCTCTCCACAGCCTTGGATTTTTCAATGACCTGATCATCCACGAAGATGGGAGCGTTAAAACGCAGGGCGATGGCGATAGCATCGCTGGGACGGGCGTCCATGGAAAAGCTATCTTTTTCGGATTCAAAATAGATCTGGGCGTAGAAGGTATTGTCACGCAGGTCGCACACTTCGACTTTGGAAACGGCGATATCCAGCAGCCCCGCAAAATTCTTAAACAGGTCATGGGTCATGGGCCGGTCGAACTTCACTTTCTGAAGGGCCGATGCAATGGAGGTTGCCTCCAGCAGTCCGATCCAGATCGGTATAGTCTGGTCACCCGCATCGGCTTTGAGAATGATAATGGGTGTATTGGATGTCGGATCAATGGTTAATCCGGCGATACTCACCTTATGCAACATATCGTTTGCCTCCTTATCGGTCGCTGATTACTGGCGTGCCGGACGCTGCCCGGCCCCACATGGAGTGGGCCAACGCTTTTTCTATGATAACGCCGATGGTCTGGCCGGTCAAATCAATCTTTGGCATACCATGGGGTTGGGCCCGGTTCCCGTTAAGGATAAAGTTGACAATCTTGTTGGTGCCAGTGCGTCCACTCCACTGCAAGCGGCCTGACAGCGCCACGGGGGTTGACGCCGGGGCGGCATCGGCCGGAACGTTGCCAAGTTTGCTCGGCCCTTCCACCAGGACAGACTGTATCGAGCCCACCAAAGCCTGGTGTTTGGCCAAAGTAAGGGTCTCCTGGAGCGCCAGGACGGCCTGCAGGCGGCTCTTTTTGATCGCCTCGTCCACCTTTTGCGCATAGCGCGCCGCCGGGGCATGGGGCCGATCGGAGTAGATGAAGGCAAATAGACCATCAAACTGAACCTGTTCAATGAGATCCAGGGTTTGCTGGAAATCAGCCTCGTTTTCAGCGGGGAATCCCACAATGATATCGGTGGTAATGGCGATACCCGGACAGCTGCGCCGCAGTCGGTCCACTTTATCCAGGTAACGGGCACGGGTGTATTTGCGGTTCATGCGCCTGAGAACCGCATCGGATCCGGCCTGTACGGGCAGATGGATATGGGGACACAGCTTATCCAGCCGGCTGAAGGCGTCCATCAGTTCGTCGGAAAGATCTTTGGGATGCGAGGTGGTGAACCGGATGCGCTCAATCCCGTTAACAGCATGAACCTGTTCCAGAAGTTCACAGAAACCGACCAGCTTCTCCCTTTGTCCGTAGCTGTTGACATTCTGCCCCAGGAGAGTCACTTCGCGAACCCCCATATCAACCAGCTGCCGAATTTCATTGATAATATCGTCCGGAGGCCGGCTGACCTCCCTGCCACGTACATACGGCACGACACAGTAGGTGCAGTAATTGTCGCAACCGCGCATGATGGTCACAAAGGCCGATACCGCTGCAGCTGTCGGGCCGCCAACGATAAAATCACCGGGCCGGACTGAGTCGGATGTCTCCACATCGACGATGCGGCAGTGCTGGCGCTGGATAGACGCCACCATCTCCGGCAGGCGGCTGATGGCCTGCGTTCCGAAAACCAAATCCACATGGGGCATGCGTTCCAAGATGGCGCGCCCCTGTTGTTGGGCCACACATCCGCCAATGGCGACGATCAATCCGGGTCTACCGCGCTTGAGTTTCGCGAGACGCCCTAAAAAGCTGAAAGCTTTCTGTTCGGCTTTGGCCCTGATGGTGCAAGTATTCGTTATAATGATATCGGCCTGGGCCAGATCGTTGGTGGGCTGAAAGCCGGAAAGCTCCAACCGCCGGGCCATCTGATCCGAATCGTAGACATTCATCTGACAGCCGATGGTGTAAATATGGTAGTATTGGGTACTCATCGATCTTTTTCACACACCGGGCGAGACGCCCCTCGCGCAGCCAACACCAATCGATCCATTGGCAGGGGCTCCATACGAATCTGGCGTCTGAGGTCGCCCACCAATGCTTCCACTACGGCTTCGCAACCCGGTGCCACACTGAGCCGGACGATGCCCGCGGCGGAATCCAGAGTGGACATAATGGCCACTCCTTCGTAGGCTTCGATAGTGAACTTGATGAAAGCCATCTGCTGTCGATCGACCCGATAATCGTAGGCAACGGTTTTCACGCTGAATTTTGCCTCATCCCCTCATCTGTTGCCCTCAAAAAGGTTCACATAGACAATTATGTCTGATGACATGAACATATTTGACACCTCAGGGCAACCTTAAATTATCTTATCAACCGGGTTTAACCTTGCCACCCTCCCCAAGATAAGATATTGCGCCCCTATGAAAAAACAATGGAAACTCCTGCGCCCCGATCCGCAGATGGTGCGCCGCATCTGCCGACACCTGCGCTGCAGCCCGGTGACGGCCACCATCCTGGCCAATCGCGGTATTGTCGATGAGGCCGGGGCGGACGATTTTTTCAATCCCTCCCTGGGCCATCTAACGCCACCGTTCACACTGCCGGATGCCTGGCCGGCGGTTCGGCGCATCCAGGACGCCCTTAGCGAAAATGAAAAAATCCTGGTTTTCGGTGATTATGACGTGGATGGCGTTACCGCCACCGCCCTGATGGTCCATTTCCTGAGCGGCATCGGCGCTCATGTCAGCCATCATATCCCGCACCGCACCCAGGAGGGCTACGGTCTGGATGAATCGCATATTACCGACGTGGCCGTGCCGGCTGGCGTCAAGTTAATCATCACTGTCGATTGCGGTTCGGCCTCCCACACCGCCGTCGAGGCCGCCCGGAGGGCGGGTATCGATGTGATTGTCACCGATCACCACCACGTGGGCGCCAGCATGCCCAATGCATTGGCGGTGGTCAATCCCAATCGACCCGATTGCAGCTCCGGACTCAAAGCGCTTTCGGGGGTCGGGGTGGCCTTCAGCCTGCTGGTCTGCCTGCGTAAAGCGCTGCGTGAGCAGGATTTCTGGAGCAGATCGACAGAACCCCCTCTGTCCGCCTATCTGGATCTGGTAGCCCTGGGCTCCATCGCGGACATGGTCCCCATGCGAAAGGATAACCGGATCCTGACCCGCAAGGGAATTGACCTCATCAACCGTGCCCCGAGACCCGGTGTGCGGGCGCTGCTGACCGCAGCGGGCCTGGGTCAAGGCCCCATCGAAGCCGACCACATCGCCTTTCGCCTGGCACCGCGCATCAACGCCGCAGGACGGATGGACCATGCCCGAAAAGCATTGGACCTGTTCTTGTGCAATGACGCCCTCCAGGCGGATGACATTGCCCAGCAGCTCAATCTGCTCAATACGAACCGCCAGAAGGTGGAAAATCACGTCATGGCTCAGGCGCTGGACCAGTTGGCCCGTTCGCCGGATCTGCTCCAACCCAACAGCGTCGTGCTGGCCGACCCGGACTGGCACGAGGGCGTCCTGGGAATTGTGGCCTCCAAGCTGGCCAACCGCTTCCATCGGCCTGTGGCCGTGCTCTGCGACAGCGCAGGGATGCTCAAGGGCTCTGCGCGAAGTATTCCGGGCATTCACCTGCTCAATGCCCTCTCGGCATGCGCCACCCACCTGGAGAACTACGGCGGTCACGCACTGGCTGCCGGCCTGCGATTGAATCGCCGGCAGCTGACCCAATTCAGGCAGTGCTTTGAGCAGTGCGTTGGTGACCTGACCGACCCCAGTACTTTGATTCCCCAAGTGATTATCGACTGTGAGCTGTTTTTCGACCAGATCAGCGACAGCCTAATCGATGAGTTGACCTGCCTGCAGCCCTTTGGATCGGGCAATCCAGCGCCGCTGTTTCTGGCAAAAAACATCGAAGTCGTCTCCTGGTCCCCAGTAGGCGACAACCATCGGCGCATGGTTTTACGCCAGGCCGGTACGCCGACCAGAAAGCTGGCTGCCATCTGGTTCAACGCCGACAATAGTCAACCCGCGCGCGAAATCTACCACCAGATCGCTTTTCAGCTGCAGTGGAATCACTGGAACGGCAACAAGTATCCTCAACTGTTGATTGTGGAGACATAGACGCATTGATACTGCGTGACTTTGAGTGGTCAAGCAAACTTCACCTTGCCTTTAAAATGGTTGGTTTTTTGCTTGCAAAGGCAATTTCATCCCACTATGATGGAGCCCGAAGAAATCAGCGAAGAGGCGCAGGGCAATGCTTTGCGACGGCCGACGCATCCGGGGCAGTGAGGGAGCAAACCCTATGCCCATGAAACCTGTCGCTGGCGGTTGGCCGGGTAGATGAATTTTGCAGTCCTGGGCCGAATCGCCGTTGGAGTGGGGCGACAGTGCGTGTTCAATGAAATAATCCTATAAGTGGCAAGGTGAACGACCATGGCAAAAGTGTTTCGTCCCAGTACGCGTGAATCGAGTATTTTATCCAAGATTGAGTCTTCCAAGGAACTCGCCCGCCGGGCGGCCATCAATAAGATCCGCGAGCAGACCGACCCCCTGGGTAATGCCATTGCCTCAAAGCTGGTGGAGAACAGCCTCGTGGAAACCACTAGCAAGAATATCCTCCAGGAACAACTGGTCCAGTGCTTGGAAAAGCTCTGCCGGGCCGATGACTTTGAGATCGACTACCAGATCTCTCCTTTCAGGAATCTGGTTCAACAGCCCAACGTGGTCAGTCTCTATGTGACCGCCTTTGTCATCGAGAAACTGATCAACCACAAGGTGGTCGTGGATATTTACGGCGAAGACTCCGACATATATGGATGTATCAACGATCAGGTGGTCAAATTCATGAACTAACCCATCCCCATGCGCCCATCCTTTGCCCCCCCGGCTGGTCAATGGGCCTTTTGGAGACCCGGGCCTGTTTGTTCCCTTTCTTTCTTGGACTACCGGATCCCGTATTCGCTCCAACGGCGTGATACAAGGCGCTCCACTGTTGGATCGAAAGCCACGGGCTGCGGATATCCGCGCTTCCAGCGGGCATCGATGAGGATGGGAAAATCGAAAACCAGGTGATTGTCTGACACCCGCGTTCGGGCGGCATGCAGATCCTTTTGGGGATCGAAGCGGCTGAACCAGCCCCAGAGGGTCATCACCGGATCATCCAGCTCAATATCCTCCGAGAGCAGAACCTGAAACAGGTACCCCCCCGTGTCGGGATGCCACTCCAGGGCAGCCCTGAGGCTGCCGACATCCAGGTGCCCTTCTGCCACCTGCACCAGCAGGAAGGCTGGTCCAAAGGAGGCCAACCTGCGGATCCGCCGGTCCACCGCCGCGGGTGGCGGTGGCGGTGGCGGTGGTGTCGTACGCAGGGGGCGGCGGCGGCCGGCGGCCATCAGAATCAAGCGGCTGCCGGTGTTCAGGGCCGGCCCAGTGAAGTCGAGGGTGTCCTGGGCTGTGGGAGTTAACAGGAATATCCCCTCCTCGGCGTCCAGGTGTCGCCAAAGGGCCCGGCTCACCTGCCAGAAATCCCTTACGGCCACACCATCATTAACGGCGATCATCACCTTGGTGAGGGAAACCTGTCCTTCGCCCAGCAACCCCAGGGCATGCTTGAGAGCCTCCCGGGGATAGCGCTCGCGCACGGCCATGACCGCCAGCGGGTGAAAGCCGGTTTCCGGATAGGCCCACAAATCGGTCACCGCCGGCCGCATCAGCTTCAGCAGCGGTAACGTCATTTCCTGCAGCGCCTCCCCCAGATAATAGTCCTCCTGGATGGGCTTGCCCACCACGGTGGCCGGATAGATGGCGTCCTTTCTCGCCAGCAGGCGCTTGACACGCAGAACGGGATAGTCAGCCGCTTGGGAGTAATGACCGAAATGGTCGCCAAAGGGGCCTTCCCGGCGTAAATCACCGGGACTCACCGTGCCTTCCAATACAAACTCGGCCTTGGCCGGAATCAAGTGTCCGCTTTCCGGACGTCGCAGGACATCCAGGGGTTTGCCGGTGATGTACGCGGCCAAAAGCCGTTCATCGACTCCCTCGGGCAGCGGCGCAATGGCGGCGATGATCAGGGACGGCGGCCCGCCCAAGATCACGCTCACAGGTAGCGATCGGCCGCGCCGACAAGCCTTGTGGAAGTGAAATCCGCCCCCCTTTTCGATCTGCCAATGCATGCCGGTACAGCGGCTGTCAAAACGCTGCAGGCGGTAGATGGCCAAGTTGCCGCGGCCATCGTCCGGATCCACGGTGTGGACCAGCGGCAGGGTTAGAAAGGGGCCACCGTCACCGGGCCAACACGTGAGCACGGGCAGTTTCAGCAGGTCCGGCAGGGTGGTCAAGGTCTCGGTAATCGGGCCGGTGGCAACGGTTCGCAGGCGGGCATGGACCAGGGGCAGCAAATCCTTACGGCAACGCCACAACTTTAGCGGTGACGGGGGCATCAATTGTTGGGTCAGGTACACTAGGCGCCGGCCCAGCTCGGCGGGTGCTTCCCCAAAGGCCCATGCCACCCGCTGGCGGGTGCCGAAAAGGTTGCTGACCAGCCGGTAAGGGCTGTTGCGAACCCGCTCAAAGAGCAGCGCGGGGCCGTCCTGGGCCATCACGCGATGCTGGATAACGGTGATCTCCTGGTTGGGATTCACCTGGGTCCTGACACGCACCAGTTGCCCCCTGGCTTCCAGAAAATTCAAGAATTGGCGAAGGTCGCTGAAATTCATGGCCCCCCTTCCCGGGTTAACCCGAATGTGGCAAAAGCCTGAGGGCTTGAAAAGCAAGGCGTCACGGACATCTTTTAATGAATCTGGGCCAGAATGGGAACCAGGGCGCCGACGATGCCGGCCAGGGTCGAAATGGGAAAAAATCGCACGCCTACGGGAATGGCTGGCACGTACATCAAGGTGAAGATCGAGGCGGCCAGACCCACGCTGAACCAGGCCAGGGCGCCACCCTTGCCGATCATCAGAATCAGCACTAGGCCGACCAGGGCCAGGGTGTGAACCATGGCGGCCACCTGCATTGCCGAAGTGGCCCCCAAATGCGCCGGAAGGCTGTGAACACCGCTGCGACGGTCACTGTCCATGTCCATCAGCGCGTAGATGATGTCGGCCCCGCTGAGCCAGAAAAAGACGAACAGCGCGAACAGAATGGACGGCAGCGTGAAATGCAGATGGCCGGCGGTGGCCACGAAGGCCCCCAGCGGTGCCAAGGCCATGCACAACCCAATTCCAAAGTGGCAAAGGGGCGTGAATCGCTTGAGCAGCGAATAGCCCAATAGGGGTCCGATGGGAATCCAGGACAGTTTCAGGCATAAAGGGCCCAGCAAAGCGCAGGCCACCAGATAGATCAGCAAACCGGTGAGCGCCACCGCCACAGCGCGGCTCACAGTGATCTGACCCGAGGGTAGCTCACGCTGGGCCGTGCGGGGATTGGCCGCGTCGATATGCCGGTCGAAGATGCGGTTGAAGGCCATCCCGAAAACCCGTGCCCCCAGCGCCGCCAGGGTGATCAAAAGCAAAACGCCCAAGGAGGGAAAGCGCTGGCCTGCCCCCAGATAGGCGCCTGTAAATATCAGCGGCAAGCTGAAGGCCGTGTGTTCGATCTTGGTAAACCTGAGAATCTTGGCAACTTCCGGATAGGGTTTCATAAATTGCAGCCACCATCCCCATTTAGGTTGCTTGTTCTGCTTGCCCGGAAACTGTGCTGACCGTTGATGCACCGGTGCCTTCGATGGCAATCCGCAGCAAAATCGACGGTGAGTCCCCCTGGCTTTTCAAGTAAACATCTTCGCCATCGCTAAACGCCATCGACTGCCCCACGCCCAGAGTCTCCGAACGGCCGCGGCAGAAGAGCCCGATCTCGCCGCCCACCACCACCAGATGGCGCTGGCTGCCGGCAATGCCCCCGTCCTTGTAGGTCAACTCCGGGTAGATCACCAGGCGATCGGCCCGATAGCCAGAGCGATGCTCCAGGACGGTCTGGCTACCCCAGGCATAGTGGGCCGTGCGGTGCTGCTGGTGCTCCGTGCGTCCGCGCTGCTTGAGCTCGGAGACAATGCGCTTGACATCCCGGCTGTTTTCAATGTCCGAGACGAAAACCGAATCGGGGGTATCCACCACCACCATGTTGTTCAGACAGTTGGTGGCAACCAACCGCTCGCG
>Ga0316577_10001805_pt1 | contig 10327 bp, 5 predicted proteins | sample S5NA_FD_203073 | JGI IMG/M metagenome (GOLD analysis project Ga0316577, IMG submission 203073) | Rhizosphere microbial communities from salt marsh grasses in Alabama, United States - S5-7_050615r2r1 | ecosystem: Host-associated > Plants > Roots > Rhizosphere | place: USA: Alabama | collected... | reverse complement strand
CGAGAGCGGCACCCAGCAGGAGCCAGCCCCCGGTCGGCGGGGTGAGGCCCGCGGCCGTGGCCACCGCCCGGGTGAGGTTGAGCGTCCCGAGAAGGACGGTCACCACGACCACGACGCACATCGTCGCGTTGGAAAGCACCCCGTTGAGGCCGGCTCGTCCCATCACGCGGGCATCGTTGACGAGCAACAGCAGGAACACGGCCACGAACGGCAGAAGGAGGCCGTTCAGTGCCTGGGCCAGGACGATCGCGGGGATCGGCTTCACCTGCGCGAGGCCGAATCCCATTCCCGTGACCAGGACGAGGAGCCACACGCCCCGGAAGCGCCAGGAGCGCTCCCGCCACGGCGGATCGTGCCCGAGGTCCTCGGCGCTCGCTGGTCGCGACAAGAGACTGCGCGCCGTCACCGCCGCCGCCAGCGGGGCGGTGATGGCCGACGAGAGCCCGGCGGCCAGCAAGCCGCCAGCGAAGAGCCCCTCGGCCCAGGCCCCCATTCGCTCGCGCAGCGCTCGGCCCAGCGCCTCGAAAACAAGCGGCGGATCCACCGCTGTCCCGACGACGAGCACGGCCATGGAGATCAGTCCTCCGAGAGCGATCGCGATACCCAGCCCGAAGCGAAGGTCGCCCAGCGTCTGGCCTCTCGCGATCCCGGACCCCAGGAAGAGGTTGTAGGGAACGACCGTCGTGCCGATGAGAGCCAACACCAGAAGCGGAGATCCCGGAGGCAGTCGCGGTAGCAGGGTGCCTCGGACCAGCTCCGAGGGGTCCGGGCCGAGCTTCACCGCGGTGACAAAGAAGGCAACGCCCATGAAGGCCACGACCCCGCCGAGAACCCGGGGTACCGTTCGGGTCGTTCCCAGCCACAGTAGCCCAAAGGCCACGCCGCCGCCGGCCAGGGTGAGCCAGACGCGCGGCAGGCCCGTTCCCAGCACCGCCCCCTCGACGCCGCCGAGGAGGTTGCCCGCCTCGTAGGCAGCACAGCCCAGCACGATCGCGCCGAGGACCGTGCCGGGGACGAGGACGCCGAGAGCCCCCTCACAAAAGCGCTCGCGAATCGCCTGTCCCAGATCGCGACCGGACACGATGGTGAGGCGCGCGGCCGCCTCCTGGAGCACCAGACAGGCCACCGTCGAGAACGCGAGGGCCCAGAGGAGCGCGACGCCGTGGCCGGCCCCCGCGGAGGCGGCGGTCGTGATGGTGCCGGGTCCGATGAAGGCGGCCGAGATGATCGACCAGAACAGGACGTGAATCACTCCTCGCATGTCGTCGCGCTCGGATGCGAGCGGTCGGCGCGGCCGTAGCCCCCACCGCCCGGCGTCTCGATGACGAGGCGGTCACCGGGGCCTACCTCGCGCCCATCGATGGCCCCGAGCTCCTCTCTCCCTCCCGTCGCGCGCTCCAGCCGCTGACGGCCAGGGCGGCCGGGTCCGCCGCCCTCCAGGCCGTAGGGGCCCTCCCGCCGGTGCTGGCTCAGGATCGAGAGGGACATCGGGGCGCCGAAGCGGATCTCGCGGACGACGCCGTCGCCGCCCCGAAACTCCCCCTCTCCCCCCGATCCCCGGCGGATGGCGAAGCGCTCGAGCCGCACGGGGTGGCGCTGCTCGATGATCTCGGGGTCCGTGATCCTGGTGTTGGTCATGTGGCTGTGGACGGCGCTCGCGCCGTGGAAGCCGGGGCCGGCGCCGCACCCGCCGCAGATCGTCTCGTAGTAGCCGAACTCGGAGGTCCCGAAGGCGACGTTGTTCATCGTTCCCTGGCTGCCGGCAGCCAGACCGAGCGCCTTCATGAGGGTGTCGACGATCCTCTGGGACGTCTCGACGTTTCCGCCCACGATCGCGGGAGCGCGGGAGGGGTCGTTGGGGAAAGGGGGATTGAGGAAGCCCTCCGGTATCGACACGGAGACCGCACGCATCAGTCCCTCGTTGAGAGGCAGGGGCTCCCTCACGAGCAGTCGCAGCACGTAGAGCACCACGCTGCGCACGATGGCCGGGGTTGCGTTCAGGTTGCCGGGGTGCACCCTGCCGGTTCCGTCGAAGTCGATGTCCGCGGTGCCGTCGGCGAGGTCGATGCGCACCCGGATCGGTGTCCCGTCGTCGAGCCGTTCCACCGCCTCGTATCGCCCGCGGGCGAATCGTCCGAGGGCTCGGGCCACGCAGCGCTCAGCCTGTGCCGCGAGGGCGTCCATGAACTGCCGAACGGTCGCCGCTCCGTGCTGCGCGCACAGCAGCCGGAGCGCGCTCGCCCCCCGGTGATTGGCGGCCACCGCCGCCCGGAGGTCGGCCAGGTTGTCCTCGGGACTGCGGCTGGGGTAAGGCGCTTCCACCAGTAGCCGGCGGATCTCCGCCCACCGGGCCGCACCTCCTTGCACCAGGTGCGTCGGGGGCAGCACGACGCCTTCCTCGACGAGGCGGGTGGCCGCGGGAGGCATCGAGCCGGGCCGTGCGCCCCCGATCTCGGCGTGGTGGGCACGGCTCGCCAGATACCCCAGGAGCTCACCGGACTCCGAGTGCGCGGGCGTCACGACGGTGACGTCGGGCAGGTGGGACCCGCCGAAGCGAGGGTGGTTGGTGGCGACGACGTCTCCCGGCGCCATCTCGACCGCCGCCCGGAGCTCTCGGACGCACAGGCCCAACGAGCCGAGGTGCACGGGAATGTGGGGGGCGTTCATGACGAGCTCGCCCGCGGGGTCGAGCAGCGCGCAGGAGAAGTCGTGGCGCTCCTTGATGTTCGTGGACACGGCGGTCCGGCGAAGCTGCTCTCCCATCTCGTCGACGATGGCGCCAAAGCGGTTCGTGAACAGCTCCAGCTCCACGGCATGCGACGCGCCCCGGTGGGCCACGGATCCGCGCCGCGCCTCGGCGGCTCTCTCATCCCGGCGGAGCACAATCGCCTCCTGACCGTCGAGCGTCGCCACCCATCCGGGCTCCACGGCGGTGGCGCTGTGCTCCTCGAAGATGAGGGCGGGCCCCGGCACCCGGGCCCCGGCGGGCAGCCGGTCGCGCTGGTACACCGGGGTGCTCACCCACGCCCCGGCGAAGCGGGCCCGCTGACGCCCTTCGGGGACGGCATCCGACGCGGCCGGCGTAGACGCGAGGTCCGGCGGCGTCGGGAGCGGAGATGACGCGACGACGCGGATCGACTCGAGCTCGATCGGGCGCCCTTCGGGCCGATGGCCGAACACTTCCTGGTAGCGCCTCCCGAACAGCTCGTGTAGCGACACACCCGGCACGGGCTCGACGGAGAGGGTGGAGTCCTGCCCGGTGAAACGGAGGTTCGCGATACGCCGGCGGACCCTGATCTCGCCTCGCCGAACCCCCTCGGCTTCAACCGCGGCGACGGCCCGCTGCCCGAGCTCCTCGAGCCAGTCCGGCACCCGGGCCTCGACGTCGGACAGGGGCTCGAGCACCTGCCGCTCCTCGAAGCGCTCCACGACGGCCGTAGACAGGCCTTCGGCGCTCAGCAGGCTTGCGCGCGGGGGAACGAGCGCGGTGTCGATCCCCAGCCGCTCGGCTACCGCGCAGGCGTGCTGCGCCCCCGCCCCGCCGAAGGCGACGAGGACGTATTCGGTGGGGTCGAATCCCCGACGGAGCGACACCGCTCGGATGGGGTCGGCCATGCGCTCGTTGGCGATCTCCAGGTACCCCTCGAGCAGCGCGTCCGGCTTCGCGGACTCGCCCGTCTCCCCGCTGAGCTTCTGGAGAACGGCTTCGAGGGCCTCGCGCGCGCGAGCGGCGTCGATCGGGAACGCGAACCGCTCCGGGGCCAGGCGCCCCAGGAGGAGGTTCACGTCGGTGATCGTGAGCGGTCCTCCGGCACCGTAGCAGGCGGGACCGGGCTGCGCCCCCGCGCTCCGGGGCCCCACGTGGAGGCCCCCCGCCGCGAAGCCACAGACGGATCCGCCGCCCGCGGCCACGCTCTCGATGGCGAGGGCGGGGGCGAAGAGGTGCGTCTCCCCGACGTGGTGCTCGAACTGGTACTCGTAGTCTCCGTCGAAGCGGGCGACGTCGGTGCTGGTCCCGCCCATGTCGAAGGCGAGGATCCGGGAGAAGCCCGAGCGGCGGGCGGCGGCGGCCGCCCCGACGACGCCCCCGGCGGGCCCGCTCAAGAGGCTGTCCTTGGCGCGGAACGAGTGGGCCCGGTAGAGCCCGCCCGCGCTCGTCATCGCGTGGAGGGTCCCGCTCGAGATGCTCCCGCTCACGCGCTCGAGGTAGTCGTGGATGACCGGGGCGAGATACGCGTCCACCACGGAGGTCTGCGCCCGGGGCAGGATCTGGATGCGCGGCGCCAGCTCGCTCGACACCGAGACGTGCCCAAAGCCGTGTTCGAGCAGGGCGTTGCGAAGAGCCTGCTCGTGCCGTGGGTTCCGGTAGGCATTCAGCAGCGCGACCGCGGCGACGCGCAGCCCTTGCTCCCTCAGGCGCTCGAGGTCCGGGCGGAGTTCCTCCAAGCGGAGCTCCTCGAGGACCGAGCCGTCGGCGCCGATACGCTCGGGCACCTCGACGACCGCCTCGCACAGCGGCTCAGGCCTCCGTACCTCGAGGGCGAAGAGATCCTCACGCTGCTGCGTGCCGATGATGAGGAGATCGCCGAAGCCGCGGGTGACGAAGAACGCGACGCGGGCCCCCTGTCGCTCGAGGAGCGCGTTGGTGCCCCGGGTGGTGCCCAGGCGCATGGCGAGGGGCGGCAGGGAGGCGCCGGCCGGGGTGCGGGTCACGAGCCGGGCCGCGAGGACGGGGGACTCTTCCGGAGAGACGACCTCGAAGGCGGAGCCGGGCTCCAGCACCGAGGGGATGGGATCCTCCAGCTCGAGGACACCGTCCACGGGATCAAACCCGGAGACCTTACGCTCCAGTCGCGGGTCCCGGAGCGGGCGGAAGGCGAAGCCCCTCACGAAGTCCTCGGGGGCGCTCCACGCGACGCTCACCCGAAGCCGCCGTTGGTCGAGCTGGGCCACGACCGTCCCGCGCAGGGCCGAGCTGCTCAAAACCTTCGTGTGATGCGAGCGGCCCTCAGGGTCGAGGGCCACGCAGTCCGTGAAGGTGCCTCCGGTGTCGATCGACACGTCCCAGACGTTCCCCTCGCCGCGCATGGACCCCGGCATTCTAGAGCACGCGGCGGGAGCGCCGGGGCCGGTCCGTGACCCCGGCGCAGCGGAGCGCCTTTACAGCGGGGACGACTCGTCCTTGCGATCCTCTTCGGGCACCTCACCGTCGACGTGAAGCCGGTTCTCCACGGTGAACGAGAGGGTGCTGCGGGCGATCTGATCGAGGATCGCCTTCTCCACCGGGCTCCCCACCCAGCCGGCCAGGGTGACGTTGCCCCGGTCGACGAGGATGCGGATCGGCGGTTGGGCCCGATGCGCGTACCGGACGAAGCGCGGATCGCCGTAGATCTGTCGCGCGAGCGAGGCCCGCAGATCGGAGTCGAACTGCGACATCGACTGGACCGCGATGTCGTTCCGGATCTCGCGGACGCCCGGCACCCTGGCCACGAGGCTCTCGATGTCGCTCTTCTTCCACGGCTGGATCACGGAACCCTGGAGAAGAACCGCACCCTCGTTCACCGCGAACTCCACGTAATCGAAGATCGCGTAGCGCGGGTAGCCGAGGATCGCCTTCCGGATCCCTGAGACGACGTCCGCGTCCTTCACCGGCTCGTCGAGGTGGACACGCAGCTGGTTGTCGACGGTCTTCGCTTCCTTGCGCGCCAGCCTCTCGATCTCGCGGCTGGCGGGCAGGCTCGTGGCCACGCCGGTGAGGGTCACCTCACCGTCCCGGACGACAACGGACACGTCGGCCTCTCGTTCCAGCTTTGCCTTCTGAAGGCGCACCTCGATCGCTTCCCGGATCGCCGCATCGTCGGCGGCCACCGCCACCGCGCCGGTCAGCAGGACACTGAGCGCAGCCAGGATGGCGGGTGCGTAACCTGGGCGACCAGTCATATTCCCTCCTTCCTGGGCACCCTCGACAGCGAGGCTCACGCGGGTGACCCGTCACTCGGTGAAACGCTAGGAGGCCTCCATCGGTTCCGGCGGCGAAGGAGGCGTGACGTGGATTGACAGGGTTTGTCGAGCGGGGACGCGGCTCGACGATTGGTGATAGAAGAGCGTCCTCGGCGCGACCACGAGGAACCCGAGGCTCCTGCGTCCCGGGGAGCGACCCACGCATAGAATGGAGATGTTGCCGACCCCGATGATCATCGACACCGACACCGCGTCGGACGACGCGGTGGCCCTCGTCATGGCCCTCCGCGCGCCGGAGGTGGACGTGAAGGCCATCACCGTCGTGGCCGGCAACGTGCCTCTCGCGAAGGCCAGCCGCAACGCCCGTTACACGGTTGAGCTGTGCGAGCGGGACGTGCCGGTCTACGAAGGCGCCGACCGGCCGCTCCTGCGGGAGCCGAGCCCGGCGTCCTGGTTCCACGGCGAGGACGGCCTCGGCGACCAGGGCTACCCCCCGCCGCGCCGTCCTGCCGCCCCCGGCCACGCCGTCACCGCGTTGGTGGAGGGCGTTCGCGCGCACCCGGGTCTCGTCCTCGTGACCCTGGGCCCGCTCACCAACCTGGCCCTCGCCCTGGAGCAGGCGCCGGACCTCGCGGAGTCGGTCGGGCGCTGCGTGGTCATGGGAGGGGCCGCCTGCACCGTGGGCAACGTCACACCCGCCGCGGAGTACAACATCTGGTGCGATCCCGAGGCGGCGCGGCTCTGCTTCCGTTCCGGGCTGCCGATCGAGATGGTGGGCTGGGAGCTGTGCCGCGGCACGGCCAACCTCGGCGACGAGGACATGGCCCGCTGCCGGGCGCTCGATACGCCGCGCGCCCACTTCGCGATCGACAGCAATGCGAAGGCCCTCGAGGCGAACCGCTCTCTCTTTCAGGAGCCGGGCATCGGGCTGCCCGACCCGGTGGCGATGGCCGTGGCCCTCGATCCCGCGATCGTCGTGCGGAAGAGCCGCCACGCGGTCGACGTGGAGTGCGAGGGGACGCTCACCCGCGGGATGACGGTGGTCGATCAGCTGGACGTCGTCCCCCGCGGGCTCGGGGACACCGGAGGCTGGCGACCCGCGGCCACGTCCGGAGACTCGAAGGTCACGGTGTGCTGGGAGATCGACGTGGCGCGCTTCAAGGAGAGGGTGTTCCGAGCGCTCGCGTGAGGCCGCAGGCGCGCGCGTCCGCAGTGTGCGAGGATGCGGCGCCATGGACGCCCTGCCGATCGCCGAGCCGCTGTTCTATTTGATCGCGGTGCCGGTCGCGCTGCTCGTCGGCATCGGGAAGGGTGGCTTCGGCGGGGGCGTCGGCATGATTGCGGTGCCCGCCCTCTCGTTCGCCGTGCCCCTCCCCCAGGCCGCGGCCATCCTGCTGCCGATCCTCTGCGTGATGGACGTATTCGCGGTGGCCGCCTACCGGGGTCGCTACAGCCGGACGAACCTCCGCCGTCTCCTCCCCGGCGCGCTCGTGGGAATCGGGGCTGGCACCCTCGCCTTCGGCGTCCTCGACGAACGCTGGCTCCGGGTGATCGTGGGCCTCCTGGCCGTGACGTTCGCGATGCAGTGGATTGTCGCCCTGGCCCGCCGCCGGGGCCGCGCCCCGGCGGCCCGGCCCGCCGGCCTCTGGAGCGGGGTCTTCTGGGGCGCAGCCACCGGGTTCACCTCGACGCTGGCCCACGCCGGGGGTCCTCCGGCCTCGTTCTACCTGCTTCCCCAGCGTCTTCACCCCACGCTCTTCGTGGGGACGACGGTGGTCCTCTTCACCGCCATCAACTACACCAAGCTCCTCCCCTACGCGTGGCTCGGCCAGCTGAGCGTCGAGAACCTGGCGACGTCGCTCGTCCTCCTTCCCCTTGCCCCGATTGGGATCAAGCTGGGTCGCTGGCTCCACGACCGCGTGGACGAGGCCCTCTTCTACCGCATCGCGTACGGGCTCCTTCTGGTCACGGGCCTGAAGCTGGTCAGCGAAGGGGTCGGCCTGTAGAGTGGGGCCATGACCGGCGACGCGAGGCCAGGCCACCGATGAGACGCGGCCTGGCCGCCGGACTCGGCGGGGCCCTGTTGCTCGCCTACGCCGTGCACCACCCGCTCGACGCCTCACCGTGGTTCGATCCGGGCCAATTCTCCCTTCCGGATCTTCACCGGCTAATCTCGCTCTTCCACGCCGTGGCCAGCCTGGCGCTTCTGAACGCCAGCGCCTATGCGATCGGCGCCCCGATCCACTCCCGTCTCTTCCGCCGTTCCGTCCCGGAGCCGCTGACGCTGCCGCTACGGCTGGGCCTCGGGCTGCTCGCCCTGGCCAACCTGGTGCTCGCGCTCGCCGCGCTCCACCTGCTGCAGCCGTGGGCCCTCGCCCTTCTCATCAGCGTGCCGGCGCTCGTCTGGGCGGTGTCCCGGATCGGCTCGGGCCGGGCTGCCCTGGCCGCGACCACCCGCCGGAGGTTGCGCGGCCTCTGGTCCTGGCGTGCGCCGATTCTCGGCCTGCTGCTGCTGGGTCCCGTGCTCCAGGCCTTCGGGCCCGCAGTGGGCTGGGATGCCCTGACGTACCACCTGGCCCTCCCCGAGCGCTACCTGTTCGTCAACGGGATCGACGTCACCCCATTCTCCACGTACACCGCGTTCCCGCTGACCACCGAGATGCTCTACGTCGTGGCGATGGGGACGGTGGGGCCCGCGCTCGCGAAGCTGATCCACCTCGAGTTCGGATGCCTCATCCTCGGGTCGCTGTTCGCCCTCGGCCGCCTGTACTCGCCGAGGTGTGGGTGGCTCGCCCTCCTATTCATGATCAGTGAGCCGCTCTTCGTCTGGGAGCTCACGATCGCGTACAACGACCTGCCCCTGGCCTTCTACGCGCTTCTCGCACTCGTCGCCGCCGAGCGCTGGCTGAGCACCGCCGACCGGGAGGCGGTGCTGCTCGCCGGCCTTCTCTCCGGCGCCTGCGTCTCCATCCGCTATCCCGGTGCGGCGGTCCTGGTCGCGGTCGGCGCCGTGGTGCTGCTGACGCCGAGCGCACGGTCGTGGCGCGAGCGGCTCGTCGCGTGTGCACAGATGGGCCTCCTGGCCGCGGCCGTCCTGAGCCCCTGGCTCCTGAGGAATCTCGTCTTCATCGGCAACCCCTTCGCCCCTGCACTTCAGGGCCTGTTCCACCCGCCGGGCGGGGAGTTCTTCGACCCCGTCGCCGTCGAGCAGCAGATCGCCTTCAGCCGGGTCGTCGGGATGGGCCGCGACCTCGGGGCGCTCCTGGCCCTGCCCTGGAACCTGACGATGCGGTCCGTGCACGGCCTCTACGAGGGAGGGTTCGGGTACCGCATCGGACCGCTGAGCCTGCTCGCCGTCGTTCTCGTCCTGCTCGTTCCACGTCGACCTGCCCTCGTAAGACTCTCTCTCGGCGCGAGCTCCGTGCTCGTACTCCTCTGGTTCGCGACGTCCCAGGAGGCCCGCTACCTGCTCCCGGTGTACGTTCTCCTCGCCCTGTGCGGGGCCTGGGCTCTGGACCGTTTGCTTCCGGAGCGGATCCGTCACCCGATGAGCGGGCTGTGGGCCCTGCCCCTCCTGGCGCTGCTCCTGTGCCACTGGCCGATCTGGAACCGCCTCGGACACGACTACGCGGACGCCCTCGTCCGGCCCGAGTCCGAGCTGTGGAGGCGCTACGGGCCGGCGCAGGAGCTGGCTTCGCTGTTGCGTCAGAACCTGAAGCAGCCTCACCTCATCCTTCTGGTGTTCGAGAGCCGGGGTCTTCTCTTTCACGGCCTCAGCTACGTTCCATACCACGTCCACGAGGGCTCGCCGACGCTCCAGCTGATCCACCGCTGCCGCTCGCCCGAGGATCTGCGGTCTCGGCTGGAGGCCCTGGGGGTCACCCACGTGGTCGTGAATTCCACGATGCAGCGGCGGTATCGTCCGATGTGGGTCGATGCGTACCAGCCCGAGGACTACGAGGAGGATCTGCAGCGATTCGCCTCGTTCTGGCAGTCCTGCACCCAGCTGCTCCTCGGCGGCGAGGGGGTGGCGGGAGCGGCGCTGCTCCCCGCCTGCCGGGGTCCGGGCCCGGGCGGCGTGAGGGGTAGGGGAAGACCGTGAGACGGGCCGTGAACACCCGCGTGTCCACAAGGAGAGGACACGCGGGCGAGCTCCGGCCTGGCGGCCCGTCGCACCTGTTCCTTGACACCCTCCCTCCCCACATAGCACCCCTTCTTCCGGCGCTGCGACTGGGTCACGATGCCGCGGCCAGACCGAGAAGAGCGGAGGGGTGATGATCCGAGTCTAGGGGCTGCGCTTCACCTGTCCTGGCAACCGGGACGAAACGCCGAGTCGAGGGGTTCGCGGTGGCCAAGGGCTCGGGCT
>Ga0316577_10001804_pt1 | contig 10331 bp, 9 predicted proteins | sample S5NA_FD_203073 | JGI IMG/M metagenome (GOLD analysis project Ga0316577, IMG submission 203073) | Rhizosphere microbial communities from salt marsh grasses in Alabama, United States - S5-7_050615r2r1 | ecosystem: Host-associated > Plants > Roots > Rhizosphere | place: USA: Alabama | collected... | reverse complement strand
TTTCCGGGGCGGCGGAAACCGCCCCTTCCCGAAGCTCAGAAAGGTCCTCGGTCATCTCTCGTCGTCTACCTCATCTCCCCCTGCCCTGGGCAAGGCTCTACCCGGACAGCAAGGAAAACCCAACTCCATCTCAAGATTCCTCACCAAAAGGGACGCGGACGGCCGCGTCCTTTTGTTGGCGCCGGCCCGACAGCGAGCGCTCGTTCAGCGCCTGCTGCAGCCGCCGGATCCGCGCCGTGGCCTGGATGATGAGCGGCCCGTACGATGTGGCCGCCGCGGCGTCCTCCGGGTCCTCCAGCAAGTAGCGCAGTGACTGCACCTCCCGCCGCAAGTTGTGCAGCCGCAGCCGTGTCACCGCATCCAGAACATCGCTGCGCAGCAGCTCCTCGGGCAGCGGAGGGCGGTCCGCCTGGGCCGCCACCAGGGCCTCTACCCGCTCCTGCAACCCCTCCTCCAACGTATCAAAAAACTCGGCCCGCGCCTGACGGCTGCCCCCGTCCTTCAACCAGGCTCGCCAGGCATCCAGAATAGCGCGATCCTCCGGCCGGCTCAGGTCCTCCGCCGCCAGAGGCTGCTCTTCGCAGGCCCGCAACGACTCGTCGGCCTGGTCTAGCAGGTCCGGGTGGTACAGGGCAAAGGACAAGCAGTGCTCGTCCAGGGCCAGCCCGGCTTTCTGCTGCCGGCCGGCCGGTTGCCCGCTGGAAGGCGGCCGGCGCTCTGCCCGGTCCCGGCCCCGGGCCGGCTGTCCGCCACCCCGGCGGATCTGCTGCCACAGCGTCGCCTCATCCACCTGGACCATGCGCGCCAGCTGCTGCAAGTAGTGGGAGCGCTGCACCTGGTCGCCCAGCTCGGCCACCAGTGGCCCCAGCCGGTTCACCACCTCGGCCTTGCCCTTGGCCGTTGCCAGGTCCAGGTCGGCGCTCAGGGCGTCGAAATAGTAATCCATGACCGGCTTGGCCTCGGCCACCAGCTTGAGCCAGGCCGCCGGGCTCTCGCGGATCACCTCGTCGGGGTCCTTGCCCGGCGGCAGTGCGACGATGTGGATGTCGGCCGCCAGCCGGTCCTCGAAGCGGATCAAGCCCCGGGCCGTGGGCACCGGCACCACCTCGCGATCCATCACCTGCCGGGCCACGTCCAACCCTCGCAGCGTGGCCTGGTTGCCAGCCGTGTCCGAATCCAGGGCCAGCACGAACCGCTGCGTGTGCCGCTTCAGCAGGCGCAACTGGGCCTCAGTCAACGCCGTGCCCATCTGGGCCACGACGTTGTTCAGGCCATGTTGGTGGGCCATCAGCACGTCCATATACCCCTCGACGATGACGGCCATCTCCGAGGTACGGATTCCGGCCCGGGCCTGGTCCAGGCCAAAGAGCACACTGCTCTTGTCGAATAGCGGCGTCTGGGGCGAGTTCAAATACTTGGGCACCCCCTCGCCCAGGATGCGCCCGCCAAAGCCGACAGTCCGCCCCCGATGGTCGCGGATGGGCACCACCACGCGGCCGCGGAAACGGTCATAGTAGCCGCTCCCGTCCTGCCGTTCGACGATCAGCCCCGCCTCGGCCACGTCCGGCAGCGCATAGCCCTTGTCGACCAGGTAGTTTAGTAGCCCATCCCAGCGGTCCAGGGCATAACCCACCTGGAAGCGATCCAGTGTCTCGGCGTTCAGGCCGCGCCCCTCCAGGTAGCGCCGCGCCCGGGCAGCCTCGTCGCTATGCAGCAGCCGGTGGCGGAAGTAGGTCGTCGCCGCCTGGTTGATCTCGCGCAGCAGGTCCAGCCGCCGCTCGGCCTCGGTCGATTCGGGGCTGCGCGGCTCCAGCTCGACGCCGGCTCGCTGGGCCAGCATCCGCAGCGCCTCGCCAAAGCCGATGTTTTCCCGCTTCATAAGGAAGGAGAACACATCGCCCCCGGTCCCGCAGGCGCCAAAACAGTGCCAGGTCCCCGTCTCGGGAAAGACGACAAACGACGGCGTCTTTTCGCTGTGAAAGGGACACAGCCCCTTGTAGTTGCGCCCCGCCTTTTTAAGGGGGACGTAGGACTGGACGACTTCGACGATGTCCAGCCGCTCTTTCACCTCGTCAACGACACTCACCGATCCCTGCCTCGTCGTGTCCTCTATGTGTCCTGTGTGCAGCCTGCGGCTGCAAACAGAACACACAGATACCCATTCTTTCTTGGGCGGCCATCCACCGGGTGCCGTTCAGGCTGATAGGCGGACAGGAGGTCAGGCCCGGAGGAGGCGCCGGTCTCTTGCGACGCCGACCCTATTCTACCACAAAACGAGAGGGCAGCCAAGCGCGGGGCCGGGCCATTCCAAAGAGGATCGGTTCCGGTCGGGTCCAGGGACCGTTACCGGCTCCGCTTGGCTTGCTGCTCGGCCTGCGCTTCGGCCAGCTCCCGTTCGGCCTCTGCCGGCGAGATGGGCCGCATGCCGACCAACAGATCTTCCATCTCGGCCTTTAAATTCTGGAACACCTCACGGATGCTGAGCGTGGCGTCGATGCGGCAAAAGTCATACTCCTCGGCCATGATCTCAAACTGGGCCAGCAAGCGGCTCTGGTACTCGACAAAGGCTTCGTAATAGTCGCGGTGGGGCAGAAAATCCATGCCCGATTCCCAATAGTCAAAACCGCGGGCGTTCAGCACCCGGGGGATCAGGTGCGGCAGGTCGGCATGCAGGTAGAACACGGCGTCGGGCACCAGGGCAAAGCCAAACACGTCGCGGATCCAGCCGGGGTCGACGCCCCGGACCATGGCCCGAGCAATGATGGAATAGATGTAGCGGTCGGTCAGCACCACGAAACCGGCGCGCAGCGCCGGCAGGATGATCTTTTCCAGGCGGTCGACCATGTCGGTGGCGTAGAACAGGTTGGTGGTCAGGATGCCCAGCGTGTGCCCGCGCATCGCCTCCTTGATGCCTTTGCCGGCCAGCACCGAGCGCTTTAGCCCCGTCGACTGGACGGCATAGCCCTTGCTTTCGATCCATTCCCGAAGAAGCGCGATCTGCGTCGAGCGGCCCACGCCGTCGGTGCCTTCCAGGACGATCAGGCGGCCGGGCAGGGGCCGCTTGCGGGTATAGCCTGCCAGTTCATCACCATAGAAGTGGATCTTGGTCATGGCTCGTTCCTTTCGGGCAAGACTTCTTCCAGGTAGCGGCCGTACACACTTTCGGCCGCCAGCACCTCGCGCCAGGCGCTCGGCTCGGCCCGCAGCACGCCCTTGAGCTGGGGCTGGATGATCTGCCGCACGATCTCTTGCTGCTCCACCAGGCGCCGGGTGCCGTCAATGACGGTCAGGCCAAACTCGTCCACCATCTTTTCGTACTCTTCCAGGATTCGCCCCTGAAAGAGGGCAAAGCTCTCGTAGGGGTCCTCGCTCAGGCCCACGTCCAGACCGGCCTCGTAATACTTGAGGGTCGGGCGGCCATCGAGGATGCGCCTCAACGACTCCTCCAGCGGCACCCGAAAATAGAAGGCCACGGTCGGCTTGACGGCAAAGGCGTACAACTTGCGCACCCAGGCAGGGGACACGCCCCGGGCCACGTCGCGGGCAAAAGCGGTATACACGTAGCGGTCGGCCAGGACGATGGCCCCGGCCTTGAGGGCGGGCAGCACCTGCCGCTCCAGGCGGTCGGCCAGGTCGGCAGCGTGGATCAGGCTAAAGGAAGTGGACGTCAACATTTGCTTCTTTTTGCCCTTTTTCGTCGTGGCCTTGACCACGGCTGAAGAGTTCCACTCGCTAAAGGCTACGCAGTAGCCCAGACCGATGAGCCATTTCCGCAGCAGGTCGAGCTGAGTGCTCTTGCCTGAACCATCGATGCCTTCGACGATAAACAATTTTCCGGGGAGCGCTCTGCCATCGGGCAATTGAGCCATCGTTTACTCCTTCCTACACACAAGTGGCTTGGCGTACATGCTCGCTACTTGGCAACGAGCACGTACACCAAGTTTCAGTTCTCAAGCAGGCAGATTATAGCACAACTCGCTCTGGACGGCAACCGGGCTCACAGGCCCACGGCCACTTCCGCCATGCCGACCGTGCGGTAGGCATAGGCCATGTGCGGTGTATTGTGATACCAGCCCGGCCGGCCATCGGGTGCCAGCAGGATGACGCCGCCCAGGCCGTTCACCTTCTGCTCCAATACCTCGATGGCGGCCCGGCAGGCGGCCGCCGGATCGCCCACTGATTCCAGGTGGTGTAAGGCCAGCCGCGCCAGCAGCACCTTGGCGATGCTCTCGCCCCAGCCCGTGGTCGAGGCCCCACCCAGCCCATCATCGGCGTAAAAGCCACAGCCCACCATCGGCACGTCGCCCACCCGGCCCGGCATCTTGTTGGGCGTGCCCCCCGTCGACGTGCCGGCCGCCACGTGCCCCTCCGCGTCCAGGGCCACGCAGCCCACCGTGTCCGAGGCGCCGGCCGGCGCCCACCGCTCAGCGTGGGTGAATGAACTGCGGGCCGAATAGGTGCGGTCGTACAGAAGCTTTTGCCAGCGCTCGAATTCACGCGGCACGGCCAGGTCGGTCAGCTCGCAGGAGGCAAAGCCCATGCGGTGGGCAAATCGCTGCGCCCCCTGGCCCACCAGCAGGACGTGCTCGCTCTTTTCCATCACCGTGCGCGCCAGGCGGATGGGGTTGCGGATGAACTGCACGCTGGCCACGGCACCCACCTGCATGTTGCCCCCATTCATGCAGCCCGCGTCCAGCTCCACCTGGCCGTCGGCATTGAGGAACGATCCTCGACCGGCGTCGAACGTCTCGTCGTCCTCCATGACCACGATGGCCGCCTCCACCGCATCCATGGCCGAGCCCCCCTCGGCCAGCACCGCCCAGCCAGCCTCGGCAGCCCGGCGGGTGCCCTGCCGGTGGGCCTCGTGCTCTTCGGCCGGGATGTCCCACGCCCCGCCGTGAACAATGATCGATGGCTGCATCAGACTCCTCCTCGAGCCCCAAATACTCCGTGTGTGCCTCCAGATCACGTACGTGATCTGGAGGCACATAGATCCCTACTCCATTGTACTTGAGACCGGGAGGGGCGTCAAGGATAGGGGGTCTTGGAACAGGCCAGGCCTGAGGCCAGGGCCCTGGGCTCAGCCAATGGTGACCAGCGCCTCTCCCTGGGCCACATCGCGGCCCGCCGGCCCATAGACCTCGGCGACGACGCCGGCCTGTGGCGCCTTGAGCTCCATCTGCATCTTCATCGACTCGACCACGGCCACCACCTGCCCCTCCGTCACCTGCTGGCCCTGGGACACCGGCAGGGCGACGAAATGGCCCGCCAGCGGCGCCCGCACGGTGGACCGCTCCGCCCTGCCGCCCGCCCGATCGCCGTCCCGCGGGACCAGGCAGGGCCGGACCTCTTCCACCTGCACCGGATAGAGACGGCCCTGGACCTCGACCCGGTACTCCTCCTGCCCCTCTTCGACAAAGAGCATGTACCCGGCCTCGTCCAGGGAGAGGGAATACACCGGCAGCCCGCCTACCTGCTCCAACTCCAGGTACAGCGGCTGCCCGTTGACCCAGGCCAATCGCTCGTGATCGATCTCGATCTCGAAGGGCCGGCCGCCGGCCATTACCCGGTACTTTACGCCCACGCTCGCCCTCCACCACTCGGCGACGGTGCCATCTGTTCCCAGCGGGCCAGCAGCCGCCACTCGACGGCGGGCGCGGCGTGGTCGTCCTCCTGGCACCGCAAGCAGCGGCGATACTCCAACAAGGCAGCGGCCAGCGCACAGGCCAGGAGCCGCCCCTCTTCCGAATCGGCACCGGGCGGCACCGCCGGCCCTGATGTTCCGGCCTGCATCTGTCGTTCTGCTAAACGTGCTGGGGTTGCCATTTCCTCGCTCCTCTCACACCCCGGCGGCGGCACCAGGACTCGTCCAGGTGCCACCGCCGGGCCGCGTCGTCGTATTTCCACACTCCCGCTTACAGCGGGATGTTGCTATGTTTTTTCATGGGCAATGACGCCCGCTTGCCCTGCAACATCCTGAGCCCGGCGATAAGGCGCGGGCGCGTCTCACGGGGAGGGATCACCGCATCCAGGTAGCCGCGGGCCGCGGGCACGTAGGGGTTGGCGAACTGGCGGCGGTACTCGTCGATCAACTCGGCGCGAGCCTGATCCGCATCCTCCGCCGCGGCCAGCTCCTTGCGGTACAGAATATTGACCGCGCCCTCTGGCCCCATGACGGCGATCTCGGCCCCCGGCCAGGCCAGGTTCACGTCGCCCCGCAGATGCTTGGAGCTCATGACGATGTAGGCGCCGCCATAGGCCTTGCGCGTCACCACCGCCAGCTTGGGCACCGTCGCCTCGGCGTAGGCAAAGATCATCTTGGCGCCATGCCGGATGATGCCGCCGTGCTCCTGGCCCACGCCGGGCAAAAAGCCGGGCGTATCGGTCAGGGTCACCAGCGGCACGTTGAAACAATCACAGAAGCGAATGAACCGCGCCCCCTTGTCGCTGGCGTCAATGTCCAGCACGCCGGCCAGCCTCTCCGGCTGCTGGGCCACCAGGCCCACGGCAAAGCCGCCCAGCCGGGCAAAGCCCACCAGCAGGTTGGGCGCAAAGCCGGCCTGCACCTCCATCCACTCGCCGCCGTCCACGATGGCCTCGATGACACGCCGCATGTCGTAGGCTCGGTCCGAGGCCTGGGGCACGATCTCGTCCAGCTCTGGCGCCAGCCGATCCGGTGGGTCGGCGGGCTCGTGGTAGGGCGGAGCCGCGGCATTGTTGCCCGGCAGAAAGCCCAACAGCCGGCGCACGTCGGCCAGCGCCGCCGCCTCGTCCGGGCACGAAAAATGGGCCACGCCGCTCTTTTGGCCGTGAACGCCGGCCCCGCCCAGCGCCTCAAACGTGACGTCCTCGCGGGTGACCGTCCGCACCACCTGCGGGCCGGTGATAAACATGTGGCTGGTGCCCCGCACCATGAAGGTAAAGTCGGTGATGGCCGGGCTATAGACGGCACCCCCGGCGCATGGCCCCAGGATGACCGAGATCTGGGGGATGACGCCCGAGGCCAGCGTATTGCGATAAAAGATCTCGCCATAGGCCGCCAGGGCGTCCACCCCCTCCTGGATGCGCGCCCCGCCCGAGTCGTTGAGGCCAATGAGAGGTGCCCCATTGGCCAGAGCCAGGTCCATGACCTTACACACCTTGCGGCCGTGGGTGGCGCCCACCGAGCCGCCCAGCACGGTAAAGTCCTGGGCAAAGGCATACACCGGCCGGCCGTCGATCTGGCCGTGAACCGTCACCACGCTGTCGCCCGGGACCTCGTCGTCCGAGCCCCGGGCAAAGGCGTCGATCTCCTGGATGGTGCCGGGGTCCAGCAAAAGATCCAAACGCTCACGGGCCGTATATTTGCCTTTGGCGTGCTGCTTGGCGATGCGCTCCGCGCCGCCGCCCTGCCGCGCCCGGGCCTCCAGCTCGCGCAGCCGGCGCAGGTCGCCGGCCGCCGATCCTTCCGCCTTGGCGTCAGGCATCGTCCCGCCGGTGCTTTCTATTTCCGTCCTCGTCGTACAGGATGTGGAATAGGCGCGCGTCGGCCCGGCGCCAGAACTGCCGCCAGGCGGAACGCAGCCGCGCCCAGCGATAGCGCAGGCGTCGCCAGAAGGTCATGCGCCGCGATGGCGGTGGCGGCGGCAGCGGCACGCTCCAGCGGATAGCCGCCGCGGCCCAGGTCAGCCCCGCGCCAAAACCGACGCAGACGATCACGTCGTCGCGCTTGATCAGCCCCTGCTCAACCGCCTCGCAGAGAGCGATGGGGATCGAGGCCGAAGAGGTGTTGCCGTAGCGGGCCAGGTTGCTGAACATCCGCCCTTCGGGCACGCCCAGCCCCTTGGCCGCCACCTGCAGGATGCGGTCGTTGGCCTGATGGGGCACAAAGAGGTTCACGTCCTCGACCTGGAGGGAGGCCCGGGCCAGTACTTCGCGTGTGGCCTCGGGCATGACGCGCGAGGCAAAACGAAACACCTGCCGGCCCTGCATGGTCACGAAATGCTGCCGTCCGGCCAGGGTCTCGGCGCTGGTCGGCTGGGCACTGCCCCCGGCAGGCAGCTTGAGCAGGTCGCCACCCGAGCCGTCGGCGCCCAGGACCGAGGATAGGACCCCACCCGAGGCGCCGTTGGCCTCCAACAACACCGCTCCGGCACCATCGCCGAACAGGACGCACGTCCCCCGGTCCGTCCAATCGGTGATGCGCGACAACGTCTCGGCACCGATCACCAGGGCGTGGCGGTAGCTGCCTACCGCCAGCAGGTCGGCCGCCAGTGCCAGGCCATAGACAAAACCCGAGCAGCCGGCCGAAAGGTCAAAAGCCGCTGCCTTTTCCGCGCCCAGGGCATCCTGCAGCAAGCAGGCCGTGGCCGGAAAGGCGTGATCCGGCGTCACCGTGGCCACGATGATCAGGTCCAACTGGGCCGGATCCCGGTCAGCCACCTCCAGCGCCGCGCAGGCGGCTTTTAGGCTTAGCGTAAACGTCGTCTCGCCCTCGCCGGCGATATGGCGCTCGAGGATGCCCGTCCGCTGCCGGATCCACTCGTCCGAGGTATCCACCATGGCGGCCAGGTCGTCGTTCGTCATTACCCGCTCGGGGACGGCCATACCCCAGCCGACGATGTGTGCCCGGTGCACTCCGTTTCCGCGATTTGCCAAGTTGGTTCTACCCTTCCCAGGCTGCCAGGATCAGCGTCGCGTTGTGGCCGCCAAAGCCAAACGAGTTGGACAGGGCCATGCGTGGCCCCACCCGCCGTGCCTCGTTGGGCACATAATCCAGGTCACACTCGGGATCGGGGGTCTCGTAGTTGATGGTCGGGTGGACGATGCCCGTCTGCAAGGTCTTGACACAGACGATGGCCTCCACCGCTCCTGCGGCCCCCATCATATGGCCCGTCATCGACTTGGTGGCGCTGACCGGGATCTCGTCGGCGCGGGGGCCAAAGACAGTATGGATGGCCCGCGTTTCGATGGGGTCGTTGAGGGGCGTGCTGGTGCCGTGGGCGTTGATATAGTCGATCTCGGCCGATGCCAGGCCGGCGTCGTCCAGGGCGTTCTGCATCGACAGGGCCGCGCCGCTGCCGTCCTCGTCGGGGGCGGTGATGTGAAAAGCGTCAGAGCTGGTGCCATAGCCCACCAGCTCGGCGTGGACGTGAGCACCACGGTCCAGAGCGTGCTCCAGGCTTTCTAACACCAGCACACCGGCTCCCTCGGCCATGACAAAGCCATCACGGTCGGCGTCAAAGGGGCGGCAGGCGCGCTCCGGCTCGTCGTTACGGTGGCTGACGGCACGCATGTTGCTAAAGGCGGCCAGGGTGATGGGGTGCATCACCGACTCGCCGCCGCCGCAGATCATGATCTCGGCCGATCCGCGCCGGATATACTCCCCCGCCTCGCCGATGGCGTTGCTGCCCGTGGCACAGGCCGAGGCCAGGGCCAGGGCCGGGCCGTGCAGGCCGTACTTGATGGCCACCTCGCCGGCTGCGGCGTTGGGCATCATCATCGGCACCATCAGGGCACTGACCCGGCCGGGGCCCCGCTCCAGCATGGTATCGTAGGCGTCGAGCAGAGTGCCTACGCCGCCGATGCCAGTGCCAATGATCAGGCCCACGTTCCGGTTGCGGCCATTGTTGACGAAATTGAGACCCGCGTCGGCGATAGCCTCATCGGCCGCGATCATGATCAGCTGGGTAAACCGGTCGGTGCGCCGGGCCTGCTTGGCGCCGAGACGGGCAGCGATGTCCAGGCCCTTCACTTCGCCGGCGATGCGCACCGGCTGTTCGCTGGCATCATAGATCGTGATGGGCCCCACCCCCGAGCGCCCCGCGACCAGGCCCGCCCACAGGCTGTCCACGTCGTTGCCCAGCGGCGTCACGGCGCCCATCCCGGTGATTACAACTCGTTTCTGCATGGTCCTCCCTCACTCCATATCCTTTGGCTTGAGGTGTGTGCGCAGGGATCCTGCGCACACACCTCAAGCCAACGCAAGAGCACTCGATTCCTAAAACACCGGCCTTGTGCAAAAGATGCGCTTTTTTCTGCAGGAATCCTCGATCCCGGATCGGCGCAGGCCGCGTAACTAAACCGCCGCCGCTGTGTTTTATCGTCTGAAAGTTGGTTGGATGATGGCACGCCGTGTATCTTCTCAATAGCTGGGGGTTGGGGCGTGTGCGGTGACCGCACACCCCCAACTTCCTCCTCTTTATTGAGATGGTAGCGCGGCGCGCTCTCATCCAACCGAAGCAAGGGAGGATCTATGCCCTACAACTGCCTGGTGTTGGTCAAGCAAGTGCCCGACACCGCCAATATCACCGGCCAGGCCATGAAAGAGGATGGCACGGTCAACCGCGCCG
>Ga0316577_10001803_pt1 | contig 10334 bp, 6 predicted proteins | sample S5NA_FD_203073 | JGI IMG/M metagenome (GOLD analysis project Ga0316577, IMG submission 203073) | Rhizosphere microbial communities from salt marsh grasses in Alabama, United States - S5-7_050615r2r1 | ecosystem: Host-associated > Plants > Roots > Rhizosphere | place: USA: Alabama | collected... | reverse complement strand
GCTGCAGGACCTGGTCGATCTCCTGCTCGGTGATCACCAGCGGCGGCACGAATCTGATGACGTTGGCTCCAGCGGAGAGGGCCAGCACACCCTGCTCTGCCAGCGCCGCCAAATAGGGCGCTGACTGGGTCTTGAGTTCGACGGCGATCATCAAGCCCAGACCGCGCACTTCGCGGATCTGCGAGGAGGCGATGGCTGCCAACCCCTGCGCGAGCCGGGGGCCCAACACGGCTGCCCGCTGTGGCAGGTTCTCCGATTCGATAAAGTGGATCGCTGCCAGGGCGGCTGCGCAGGCCAGTGGATTGCCGCCAAAGGTGGTACCGTGCGACTTTTTGGGGATCGATTCTGCCACCCGCTCACCGAACAGGATCGCGCCCATGGGGAAACCGCCGGCGATGGCCTTGGCCAGGCAGACTAGATCCGGCTGCACGCTGTGGTGCTCGCAGGCGAACATCCGCCCCGTGCGCCCAAAGCCGGTCTGTACCTCGTCCAGGATCAACAGGGTTCCTCGTTCCTTGCACAGCGCCTGCACGCCCTCCAGATATCCAGGTTCGGCGGGCACGATGCCTCCCTCGCCCTGCACGACCTCCAGGATGACGGCTGCCGTCTCCTCGTCTATTGCCTGCTCCATCCGCTCCAGGCGGTTGTAGGGCACGAAGGCAAAGCCAGGCACCAGCGGTTCGAAGGGCTGGCGGTATTCCTTGCGCCATGTAGCCGACAGCGCGCCCATGGTCCGCCCGTGGAAGGAACGCATTGCGGCGATCACCTTTGTCCGGCCGGTGGCTGCGCGCGCGAACTTGAGGGCGCCCTCGACGGCTTCGGTGCCCGAGTTGCAGAGAAAGGCACGCTCCATTCCTGGCGGCGCGATGCGCACCAGCGTGCTGAGCACTTCGGCGCGCTTGTCGTTATAGTAGCCGGCGGAGCAGACCAACAGCCGCTGGGCCTGCTCGGCGATGGCCTCGGCAATAGCCGGGTTGGCGTGGCCCACGCTGGCGACGGCTGGCCCGGTGCTGCAATCGATATACTCCCGGCCTTCAGAGTCCCAGATGCGGGCGCCCTGCCCGCGCACCAGGACGATCGGTTGCTTGGCCTCGATGCCGCTGCCGTAGCGGTCCTCCAGGGTGATGATCTCTGCGGTTGGGATCATGGTGCTCCTCTTGGGATGGGTCATCCGATCACGGTACCCTGACCCGCCAGCGCGCGCTGCAGCGGCCGGCTCACCCGCCCGTCAGCGATCACTGCTTGCTGCACGCCCTCGTTCACGGCCTCGACCACGCCGAGCACCTTCTTCTTCATCCGTCCCTGGGCCACCTGGTCCAGCAGGACGGGCGCGTTCGCGGGCAGGATATGGGGGATGACCGTGTTCTCGTCGGGGAACTGCTCCAGCAGGCCCGGGACGTTGGACAGGATGACCAGCGTCTGTGCCTTCAGTGCTGCGCTGATGGCCGCCGCCACGCGGTCGCCGTCCACGTTCAGCACCTCGCCCTCGTAGCTGATCGCCAGCGGCGCGATTACCGGCACGTACCCGGCATCCATCAGCGTCTTGAGCAGCGTCACGTTCACGCGCTCGATGATGCCGCTATAGTCGCCGCGCAGGATCTTGCGCTTGCCGTTCTCGACGATGCGCAGCGCTTCCTTGCGCTGTCCTTCCAGCAGCCTGCCATCCACGCCGGACAGGCCGATGGCGTTCACGCCCAACTGCTGCAACTGCTCGACCAGCAGCGTGTTGATCCGGCCCGCGGTGACCATGGCAAAGATCTCCAGGGTCGTGCGGTCGGTGTGGCGGCTGACGTGGCCCGACACCGAGGTCACAAAGCGGGGCGGGTGCCCCAGCTTCTCAGAGATGACGTTGGTCTCGTGAGAGCCGCCGTGGACCAGGACCACTTGTTCGCCCTGGGCTGCCAGGTCGGCTACATCGGCACAGACTTCCTCCATCTTTACGTTGCCGTTGCCTCCTACTTTGACGACGATCATGCTTGCCTCCTTGTTGCGTGCCCGAGCAGCGGGCTAAGTTGGGTGCAGGCCGGGAAATTCCAGGCCCTGGGTTTCGGTCCAGCCGTACATCACGTTCATGGTCTGCACGGCGTTTCCCGCGGCCCCCTTCATCAGATTGTCGATGGCTGCGATGACGATGAGCCGCCGTTGGCCTGCATCGGCGACAAAGCCGATGTCGCAGTAGTTGGCGCCCGATAGGATTTTGGGCTCTGGGTAGCGGTGGATGCCGCGGCGGGCGCGCACCAGCCGCACAAAGGGCTCCTCGCCGTAATCCTCCCGGTAGTATTGCCAGGCGTCGCGCTCGTCCAGTTCCTCGTGCAGCAGGCAGTGGCAGGTTGCCAGCGCGCCGCGCACGGTGCCCACCGAGGTGATCGAAAAATGCAACCCGGATTGGTCCGGATCGAGCCCCAGTTCCTGGATCAACTCGGCCTGGTGCCGATGGCCCGTAGGCGCGTAGGTGCGTACCACGCCTGCCCGTTCGGGGTGGTGCGATGCCGGGCTGGGCTTGTTTCCGCCCTCCGAAGAGCCAACCTTGACCTCGACCACCGTCTCACGCACCAGGCTGCGACGGTAGAGGGGCAGCAGCGCCAGCATGGTGACGATGGCGTTGCAGCCGGTCCCGCTGGCATACCGGGCGCCGGTCAGTTCCTTCCGGTAAAGCTCGGGCATGCCGTAGACAAAGCGGTCCAGCCACTGTGGGGCCGGGTGCGGCGCGCCGTACCAGCGGGCATAGTCATCCGACCGGCGCAGACGAAAGTCCGCCGACAGGTCCACGATCCGCTCTGCCTTGGCAGCCAGCGCGTCGATGCGTCCCATCGCCTGGGAGTGGGGAAGCGCCAGGAACAGCAGATCGCACGACTCCAGGTCGGCCAGCTTAACGAAGCGCAGGTCGGTGTGGCCCCGCAGATTGGGATGGACAAAGTAGGCGTACTGCCCGGCGTAGGTCTCTGATGTGATCTGGCGCACGGTCACCTGGGGGTGCGCCAGCAAGAGCCGCAGCAGCTCCCCTCCGGCATAGCCAGATGCGCCCACGATAGCTGCGTCGATCATGATCCCGCCTCCTCTTTTTCCTGTACGGTCTTCACCTTGTGGCTGGCGGGAGCGGCCTCCGCTACCTTTTGCACGTACTCCACGATGCGACCGGCGATGTCGGCCTCAGCGGCCTGGGCAGCCCCGTGGAACTCGGGTGTGTGGTTCACTTCGTTGACCAGCAAGCGGCCCTCGGCCGTTTCCAACAAGTCCACCGCCACGATGCCCGGATGCCCGCCATCAACGCCGACCGCCTGTGCCGCAGCCAGCGACATCTCGACGATCTCGGACGTCATGGGGCAGAGTTCTGCCTTCCCACCCTGAGCGGTGTTGGTGATCCAGTGCTCCGAGTTCCGGTAGATGGCATAGACCACCTCGTCGCCGGCGACCATCGTGCGGATGTCCCTGCCCGGCTTTTCGACGTACTCTTGGATGTAGAAGGTGCTGTGGGCGTAGCCGCCGAGGATGGCCTTGTGCTCCAGGATCGCCTCGGCGCTCTCCAGGTCGTTGACCTTTGCCAGCAGCCTGCCCCAGGAACCCAGCGGCGGCTTGAGCACCACCGGATAGCCCATCTCCTCGATGGCATCCAGGGCCGACTCTATCGAAAGGGCGACCACCGTGCGCGGGATTGGCACCCCGGCTGCCTGCAAGGCGGCGCTGGTCAGCATCTTGTCGCCGCAGGTTGAGACGGTGTGGTGCGAGCTGATGGCCGGCACGCCCCTGTCCTCGAACCAGCGGGTGAGGTAGAACGCGTGCGAGTGGCTCAGACAGCGGACAAGCACGGCGTCGTACTCGTCCAGGCCGTCTGTGCCCAGGCCCGCACTTTGCAGATCGACGACCAGCTTGCGCGGGTCGATCTGGCAAAAGGCGGCGTCTCTGTCGCGCAGGGCAGCGAGCAGCATCTTTTCCTCGACCCGCACACGCGAGCACAGGAGCGCGATCTTGGGGGTGTGGAGCGAACCCATATCCCCTTATTCTCCCCAGTCCTCTTCCACTTCGGGGGCCAAATCCAGCGCGATTGGATCGAGGCTTATTACCTCCAACTCGACCCCACAATCGGGGCAGATCACAATCTCACCAACTTCCACGTCGACTTCCAGTTCCAATTCGGCTCCGCATTCAAGACATTCCATGATACCCTCTTCCTTTCTGTGATTTTCTTATCTACCCGGCAAGCAGCGCCCGGGCGCGCTCGATCTGGAGGCGCACAGCCGCTGGGGCCGTGCCTCCTTCGACATCGCGCGCTGCCACCGCTTGCCGAACGTCCAACACATCGTATAGATCGGCGGCAAAGACGGGGTGAATCGCCGCGTATTCGGCCAGGTCGAGCGCCTGCAGCGAAACGCCGGTCGTCTCTGCCTTCCTGACCGCCTGACCGGCCAGATGATGGCTCTGGCGGAAGGGGATGCCCTTGCGCACCAGGTAATCGGCCAGCTCGGTCGCCAGCATGGCATCGTCCAGGGCAGCGGCCATGCGCTGGGCGTTCACCTGCAAGGTGCCGATGGCGGCGGTGGCGAGCGGCAGCTCCAGCGCCAGCGTATCCAGCGTGTCAAACAGCGCTTCCTTGTCTTCCTGCAGGTCCTTGTTATAGGCGGACGGCAGGCCCTTGAGCGTGGTCAGCGTGCCCAGCAGGTGGCCCGCGATCCGGCCGCTCTTGGCGCGCATCAACTCCAGCGAGTCGGGATTCCGCTTCTGCGGCATGAGGCTCGATCCGGTGGTGTAGGCCTCGTCCAGTTGCACAAAGCCAAACTCACGGCTGGACCAGATGATCAGGTCCTCGGCCAGGCCGCTGAGGTGGACCTGAACCAGGGCCGCCCACGACAGGAACTCGACGACATAGTCCCGGTCGCTCACGGCATCGATGCTGTTCTGGGCGACTGCCGCAAAGCCCAGCTCCGCCGCCAGGGCGCCACGGTCGATCGGGAACGGGTTTCCCGCCAGCGCTCCCGCCCCGAGCGGCGATACCGAGCAGCGTTCGGCCACGCCAGACAGGCGGTCCCGGTCGCGCTGGAGCTTCCAAAAGTAGGACATGAGCCAATGGCCAAAGAGCACCGGCTGGGCCTGTTGCAGGTGCGTATAACCCGGCATCAGCACGTCCAGATGCGCTTCGGCCTTGGTCACGATGGCAGCCTGCAACTCGACCAATGCCTGTTCCAACGCAGTCATCACGTCCAGCAGGTACAGGCGCAGATCTGTGGCGACCTGGTCGTTGCGCGAGCGCCCAGTATGCAGCTTGCCTGCCACCGGCCCGATCAGCTCGCCGAGGCGCCGCTCGACTGCAGTGTGAATGTCCTCGTCGCCGGGCTGCACCTCAAAGGTGTCACGCTCGAACTCACCGAGCACCTGGTCGAGTCCATCCACCAACTGCTGGAGTTCCTGGGCCGTGATCACGCCCGCCCGCTCCAACGCGCTGGCATAGGCAATGCTGCCCCGGACGTCGGCGGCGTACAGGCGCGAATCGAACGAGATCGAGTCGCCAAAGCGCCGCAACCGTTCGCTGGTCTCTGTTTCGAACCGCCCGCCCCACAGAGTCATGCGCCTAGTCCCGCTTGAAGTCGCTGTAGTCGGGAGCCACCAGGCCCGGCAGCATCCCGTTCTGCTTGTCCACCAGCGCCTGCACCTTGAGCGGCAGCCCAAACAGGTTGATAAAGCCCTCGGCGTCGTGCTGGTCGTAGACATCATCCTGACCAAAGGTTGCCAGATCCTCGCGGTACATGCTGAACGGCGACTTGCGGCCCGCGACCGAGCAGCTGCCCTTGTACAGCTTCAGCCGGACGACGCCGCTCACCCGCGCCTGGGTCTTGGTGACAAAGGCGTCCAGCGCCTCCCGCAGCGGCGTGAACCACTGGCCAAAATACACCAGCTCGGCGTAGCGCTGGGCGACAACCTGCTTGTAGTGCATCGTTTCCCGGTCGAGCGTGATGCTCTCCAGTCCCTGGTGGGCAGTGTAAAGAATGGTGCCGCCCGGCGTCTCGTACACCCCGCGCGACTTGATGCCCACCAGCCGATTCTCCACCAGGTCGGCCCGCCCGACGCCGTGCGCGCCGCCCAACTCGTTCAGCTTGGTCAGGAGCTCCACGGGTCCCAGTACCTGCCCGTCGACGGCCGTCGGCACGCCCTGCTCAAAGTGCAGGGTGATGTACTGGGGCTTGTCGGGCGCCTGCTCCGGCGCGACGGTCAGGTAGAACATTCCCTCTTCCGGCTCGGTCCAGGGGTTCTCCAGGATGCTCCCCTCGTGGCTCATGTGCCAGATGTTCCGGTCGCGGCTGTACTCCGACTTACTGCTGGATACCGGCACGTTGTGGGACTCGGCATAGGCCAGCGCATCCTCCCGCGAGCGGATGGTCCACTCCCGCCAGGGGGCGATGACCGACAGCAGGGGGTTCAGTGCCTTGACCGTGAGCTCAAAGCGCACCTGGTCGTTGCCCTTGCCGGTGCAGCCGTGGGCGATGGCATCCGCTCCCTCCTGCTCGGCAACCTCGACCATGTACTTGGCCGTCACGGGCCGGGCGAACGAGGTGCCCAGCAGGTACAGGTGCTCGTAGATGGCACCGGCCTTCATGGTGGGAAAGGCGTACTCGGTGAGAAACTCCTTCCGCAGGTCGACAACGTAGGCCTTGCTGGCCCCACTGGCAATGGCCTTTTCCTCCAGGCCCACCAACTCCTCGTCGCCCTGTCCCACGTTGGCGGTAAAGGTAATCACCTCGCAGCCATAGTTCTCCTTCAGCCAGGGCACGATGCACGACGTGTCGAGCCCTCCCGAGTAGGCCAGGACCACCTTTTTCACATTCCCTTTCATTGCACTCCTCCCAAGATCAAGATCTGCCGTTCTGATTTGTAAAGCAAAGCGCGATGGTGACTACCACCGCGCAAAAGAAAAGCCAGCCTCCATCTGGAGGCTGGCTCTGGGATTTCAGTCGCTTACGACGCCCAGGTGCACCTATCCAGACGGATAGACTGGCTTCCTAGGAGGTCGTCGGCTATTCAGTGTTTTGGCGACAATCAACTTGCTCTTTAGCATTCCACATTCCTGTACTGAACTGCCGACAGTGTACCACAGAATGGAAATCTTGTCAAATCGCGATCCTGGACGTTGGCGTACACAATTCGATGGAAAATCCTTTTTGGGGGCGCACGCGCGCCCCCATACCCCCGCGCCGGGGCCCTTACGGCCCCGGACCCCACGCATCAGAAGGGCCGTTCCAAGCAAAGCCGGACTTGGGCCACTCTGCGTGTGATTGAACAAGTCAAGGCGCTGTGTCGGTCTTCTGCGAGCGGGGGCAGAGCTTGACTTGCTGCACTCTCAGACCCCTTGCACCGACGGAGCCACGATTCTGGGAGTTCCCGCCGTGATAGATACCGAACACGGTAGGCAGCCAACGAACAGACAACGTGCGCAGTCAACTCGCCCATCCACTGTTCATTTGATGCCGTCTCTCAGAGATCACTGAATCCGCAGGGAGTTGGCCGGCTTGACCAGGCGGCCTATTGGTTCATCTAAACTCGCTATCTTGCTCTTGTTGTGCTTCTCGCAGGGCTCGATAGAGTTGTCGGCGAAGCTTGTTGAGTTCATCGTTCGCTTTGACCAGCTCCTGCCTTGAGAGCAGAGGGTCGCTTTGGGAAGTTATGACCAGATCGTTGAAAGAACCCATGCCGCCGAAGAGATCATCAAGCTCGTACAATACTTCCTGCTTTTTCCAGTCCTCTCCAGATGTGATGGCTTCCTCAAAATCGGTTTCCAGAGCCGCGAAGTGGGTGGTCCAAGACCAAACCCTATGTTGTTCGAGCAAAGCTCTCATTTGCCCCAGAAGTTGCACAATCTCAAGTTCGTCTTTCAATTCAGAACCCCCATTGAGGAGAAAACTCAGTGGCGAACCGCCGAACGCCAATTGCCAGAGGGTTGTCAATGACTAGCTGCCATCCCGGTACCACCTGCGACAGTTCCTTCATATATCAGAGTGCCTGCGGGAATCCGACAGGCAGACACCTGCAACAGGATGTTGCCACAAGCAGTCACATTGTGCATTCTTTCCGCCATCGCTGCACTGTCTGGCTTGATGGTACCAAAGCATCGGCCCAGCATGCAAGTCGTGGTGCCTTCCCCCCCATGTGGACCACGTCAAACCCGGACTGTATACGCTGCCGGTGGGACGATATTCCATGGGAAGGGTGCCTTCATTCCGGCCAGCGTCCTTCGCCGTAGGGATAATGGCGCGCCCGCCACGACGTATTGTACCGCACTCTCCCGGTCCACGGCAACCTGCCCGCTTAGCGCCATTCCGAGCAGGGCTGAGGTTCCAAACCCCGATTTGACAAATATCTGGAACTGTGGTATAAAAGCGCATCTTGAAGAGGGTGCCTGGTCGCGAGCGACCAGGCAGGGGTGGGAAACGGTGCAGGTCTTGGATTCGGTCTCAATCGCCCTGGTTCTAATTATTTTGGTCAAGCTCCTGGTTCTTAGGGAGCGATTGGCGGTTGGGAGCGTCCGGGTTTAGCTGGACAGAGCTTGAGAAAAGCCTCCCAACCGGGGGGCTTTTTTGTTGTGTGCCCGATCCGGGCAGGGCTGAGATTGAGGAACCGTACCATGCATAGTGCGAGCACCAAAGGTAACCGCGTCATTGTTGGCCTGTCGCTGCTTGGGCTCCTGGTTATTCAGGAGCCATCAACGGCTGGGGGGTGATGCGCGGGTTTGTGCACACACTGGATGCAAGGAAAGCCTCCCAACCGGGAGGCTTTTTTCATGCAATGCGGACCAAAACAGAGGCGACAGGAAGGCAGGGGTAGATGAGAAGTGATGTTATGAAGCGAGGAATCGAACGGGCTCCCCATCGGGCGCTGCTGCGGGCGCTGGGCTGTACCGACCGGGAAATGGATCAGCCATTCATCGGCGTGATCAACTCGTACAACGAAGCCATCCCGGGTCACGCCAATCTGCACCAAGTTGCCGCCGCAGTCAAGGCCGGCGTGCGGACGGCAGGCGGCACGCCCTTTGAGGTCAATACCATTGGCGTGTGCGACGGGCTGGCGATGAACCACCTGGGCATGAAGTACTCGCTGGCAAGCCGCGAGCTGATTGCCGACTCGGTCGAGGTCGTCGTCCAGGCGCATGCCTTTGACGCGCTGGTTCTGATCCCCAACTGCGACAAGATCATCCCTGGCATGCTGATGGCGGCTGCCCGCCTGAACATCCCGGCGATCGTCGTCAGCGGCGGCCCGATGCTCTCCGGGCGTCTCGATGGCCGCGCGGTGGATTTGGCCGACACGTTCATGGCGGTGGGTGCCGTCGCCCGCGGCGAGATGAGTGAGGCCGACCTGGACCGCCTGGAGCGGGCGGCCTGTCCGGGGTGTGGGTCCTGTGCCGGGATGTTCACGGCCAACACCATGAACTGTCTCACCGAGGCGCTGGGCCTGGGCCTCCCCGGACATGGGACCATCCCCGCGGCCTATGCCGCGCGGACGGCCCTCGCCAAGCAGGCCGGGATGCAGGTGATGGAGCTTCTCAGCCGCGACCTCAAGCCGCTGGATATCCTGACCCCCGCTGCGTTCCGCAACACCTTTGCCGTCGACATGGCGCTCGGGGGCTCTACCAATTCGGTGCTGCACTTGCTGGCTATCGCCCACGAGGCCGGGGTCGAGATCCCGCTGCAAGAGCTGAACGAGTATTCTGCCCGGACGCCGCACCTCTGCCGCATGAGCCCGGCGGCTGGCGGCCATCACATCGAGGACCTGGATCGGGCGGGCGGCATCCAGGCCGTGATGCGCCGCCTGCTGGATGGCGGGCTTCTCAACGGGGACGCGCTGACCGTGACCGGACAGTCGCTGGCCCAGAACCTATCCGGGGCGCGGGTGTGCGATGATTCGGTGATCCGTCGCCTGGACGATCCCTACTCGGCATCTGGTGGGCTGGCGATTCTGTTCGGCAGCCTGGCTCCTGACGGGGCGGTGGTCAAGCAGGCGGTCGTCGCGCCCGAGATGCGGCAGCACACCGGCCCGGCGCGCGTGTTCGACTCGGAGGAGGAGGTGACCGAGGCGATAATGGCCGGGGCATTCGAGGAGGGGGAGGTGCTGGTCGTGCGCTACGAGGGCCCCAAAGGCGGCCCCGGCATGCGCGAGATGCTGACCCCCACGTCGCTGCTGTCGGGCATGGGCCTGGATGGCAAGGTGGCCCTGCTGACCGATGGGCGCTTTTCGGGAGCCACGCGGGGGGCGGCTATCGGCCACATCTCACCCGAGGCCGCCGAGGGAGGGCCGCTGGCACTGGTGCGCGACGGCGATCCGATCCGGATCGATATCCCCCATCGCAGCCTGGA
>Ga0316577_10001802_pt1 | contig 10336 bp, 10 predicted proteins | sample S5NA_FD_203073 | JGI IMG/M metagenome (GOLD analysis project Ga0316577, IMG submission 203073) | Rhizosphere microbial communities from salt marsh grasses in Alabama, United States - S5-7_050615r2r1 | ecosystem: Host-associated > Plants > Roots > Rhizosphere | place: USA: Alabama | collected... | reverse complement strand
TGATAACGGCCACGCGGGGCCGGATGCGACCGCCGCGCAGGGCCACGGCTTCCATGACCTCCGGCACACCGTGCCCCTTGGCCTCGCGTGCAAAACGGTAGATGAGCGGTCCAAAGATCGCTCCGCCCAGAGCCGGGATGATGAGCAAGTGGAAGGGAGCGATGCCTCCCAGGAAACCGCCCAAACCATCGTACGCCAGAGTCTGCATCAGGGCGATGAGCCGGCGAAAGACCACAGCGCCCAGGCCAGCGCCGGCGCCTACCACGAGGGCTGTCAGCATGATGATGGCCGACTCAGACATGGCCTGACGGTCCAACCACTGCGTCAGGACACGTCGGGCACGCTGGCCCCAGGAGCTATCTCGAAGGTGATGCAGGGAATCGATCAAGGCCATGGTTCGTTCTATTCTCGGCCATCGTGTGCTAGTCGGCGCCGCACCAATCCTACTCCGCGCAGGGTAACAAGGACCAGGATGGTCACGCCGACGGCCAACAGCACCTGGGACAGGGCTACGCAGATTCCCAGCGCAGCAACAAAAAGCAGCGAGGCAGCCGTGGTCAGTCCTTCTACATGATCCGAGCCGCTGTGACGCAGGATAGTGCCAGCTCCAAGAAAGCTGATGCCCGTGATCACCGCCTCAATGATGCGGATAGGATCGGAACGCACCAGCCCTGTCGCCAGGTCGACGCTGAAACGCTGGACAGCCACGTCGCTCAGGGCGACCAGAAAGGCCGCAGCCCCGGCGACGAGCATATGCGTGCGCAGACCCGCTGGCTTGTCCTTGGCTTCACGTTCCAGCCCGATGATGGCCCCCAAGAACATGGCCAGGGCCACACTACCAAGAATCCGGATTTGGACGGGTACAGCTTGGAGGATTGCATTCATCTGGCTACTCGCACACAAACTCTAGCAAACCCTTCTCTCCAGTCAACGCAGAGTTACCACCAGTACAAGCTCCATGATAGCACATTTTGGCTGAGCTTGTCCTTTGGCCTGGGTAAAGGCAGCCTTAAGCTCGTCTTAAGCCCGATCTCGGGCGTGCCGCAAAAGGGCCCGAGCCACAAGCAGTGCGAGCCTATTAGATTACCAGCTTGAATTGTTATGTCAAATTCTTTACGGGGTCTTCTATCAGGGGTCTACCCGTCTCGGAGGATCGATCAATGCCGATTTTTCACATACGGCAAGCGATAGCAGGACACCTGATTGGCTAAAGTCTCTACATAGCACGAATCCGGTTGGCCCCCCTTAAGCTGATTGGAAGACGCTGTCCGCCAATCATCGCGCTATTGACTGGTAGATCCCATTGACCCAGTCAAGAATCTCACGCTGCTCAGCTTCTGTCGCAACTCGAGTGCCCCGCCCACCGAAGACAAGGCGCATTGCCAAGCCGTCCTCATGCCAGCTCATCTCGGTCGTCTGAAACCCATCCATCCACTCGTAAAGGTCGTCAATCTGCTCTGTGGTCAGCCAGGCGGTCGGCAAGGGCTGAATGCCGGTACGGCAATCATTGGCAAACACCTTCCCATAGACCTCTACCTGTATTCTGGAGCAAGGGCTCGAACCTTCCTCGAGCAGAGCAACGGCCAGGCCCCAGGAGGCTCCACTGCGACCGAACTGCAGTTCTTGGTGCACCAGAGTCGCCCACTCGGCTAACGCCTGCCTTTCAGATTGCGTAGCGAACTGGATTCCACTCCCTACGAAGCTCAGCCGCCCGGCAGGCGTATCTGCCTCAAAGGGACGATAGCGAGTCGAGAAGTACTGGAGGTCTCGAAATCTGCCAGATTCAAGCTGACCGGCAGCCATTCTACTCGGGTTGGAGCAGGGGCCCAAACTCACCTGCCCACGATCGCCTATGATCATTGTTCGGCATCCCTCAGTCAGCTCTCTCTCCCAACTCAGTGCCGCCGCCTGTGTGGTCTCACGAGACGTTGCTGTTGAGAACACATCAGTGGCAGTCGGTGTGGTTGTTGCACATCCAGCAATCATGCCCTGGATTATGATCAGAACAGAAAGAAAGATCTTCAGATTCCCACCCTCACCCATCCTGCTTGCTCCAGTTCCCCTCTTCTCCTACGCCGCCCGACCAGTGGTTCGCAATGTTCAGGAGCCTTGTGCGCACCCAGACGCCAAGACGATCTTGATCCACACCCACTGAACCAGCGTAGCCTGACCATCCACCTCCTGTGGCCCTTGGCACCTCCAGTCTGAGCATGCTCTCAATCACGCCAGCCAACATGGGCCCGACATCTTCGATGCTCTCCAAGCCGCTACGCCCCATCGCCCGGTAGCTTAGCCCCGGGTCCTGAGGCATGTGCTCGATGGCCCAGGCCGCCTTGACGATTCCCTCTGCAGCCTGTATAATCTGCCCCAATCAGCCGCAGGAGGGGATTTGAATTCACCATCGCAGCCAGACGCCTTTACCCGGAGAAAAGAGTTCCTCACCGGAGCCCGCGACACTGCGCCCCTGTTGCTGGGGGCCGCGCCCTTTGGCCTCATCTATGGGACGCTCGCTGTAGCGTCGGGCCTCTCGGCAGCCGCGGCCATCGCCATGAGCCTCATCGTCTTTGCCGGATCGGCCCAATTCATCGCCGTGGGCTTGCTGGCCGTCGGGACCCCGGTCTTGATCATCATCGCCACAACATTTATCGTCAACTTGCGCCACATGCTCTACAGCGCGACCTTGCTGCCTCACCTCAAACATCTGCCCCAGCGTTGGCTTGCTCCCCTCGCCTTCCTGCTCACCGACGAGACTTTTGCCGTCACCGTCCATCGCGTTCACAAAGAGGATGGCTCGCCCTACAAGCACTGGTACCAGCTCGGCTCTTCCATCGCGATGTACATCAACTGGCAGGTTTGGTGTCTGCTGGGCCTCCTGCTCGGCGACCGCATCCCGGACGCGGCGAGTTGGGGGCTGGACGTGGCCATGCCCATCGCCTTTATCGGGATGACCATCCCGTATGTGCGGAACGTGCCCATGGGCGTCTGCGTGCTCACTGCCGGGACCAGCGGGCTGCTCACCATGGGCCTGCCCTACAAACTGGGCATCATCGTCTCTGCCCTGGCGGGCGTGTTGGCCGGGCTTCTCACCGAGGTGGCGATGCGCAAGCGAAAGGAAGCAGCGAAGCCATGACCACCGGCGAAGCGATCCTGATCCTGGGCATGTTGGCCGTCACCTTTGGCATCCGCTACTTTCCGTTTTCCCTGGCCAGCCGTACCACCATGCCTCCGCTCATGGAGGCCGCGCTGCAGTATGTCCCGCCGGCAGTGCTGGTAGCCATTACCCTGCCCGCCGTGCTGCTGCCTCATGGCGAGTGGTGGATAGCGTGGAACAACCCCTACCTGGTGGCCGCGCTGGTGGCAACACTGGCCGGCGCCCTCACCCGGGATCTACTGGCTACCATCGCCATAAGCCTGGTCTCCTTTTTCGCCTTCCAGATGATCGTGGGCTGAGCCTTCCACCAGGCCCCGGCCGTTTTCCAGGCCCAACATTCCTACTACGCCTCCCCCCAAAGCGATTGCGCCTCGGTCACCCACGACTCGAACCCATCCGGCTCCTCCGGGAAACGCTCGTACAGCGCGCGGATCTTGGTCGCCCGGCCCGAGACGTCAAGCAGCCGCTGCAAGCTGCCCCACGAAAAGCGCCCGGACACCACGCCGCCTAGCAGATTGGCGCCCATCGCCACCGTCTTGCCCAGCGACATCTCGGTCGCATAGTGCAAGTTCATCTGCTCGAAATCCTCGCTGCTAAAGATCATGTCGCTGTGAAACAGAAAGTCCACCTCGCGCCGCGATAGCTCGGCAGCCGCCGGGAGCTGCACGAACATCGAGGCAAACTTGGCCCCCTGATCGCGGAAATAGCGCACATTGTACGGCCACAGCGCCTCCCGGCTCACATCTTCAGCCCGCAACGCCTCCGCTGCCACCTCGGCCGCGATCTGGCAGGCCGTGAGCGAGGAGGTGACCCCCTCCCCCGAGAACGGCTTGGTCTGGAACGCCGCGTCGCCCATCACCATGAATCCGCTGCCCATCAGCGAATAGGGCGAGCGCCGGTAGGGTGTCCGGCCCTGGGTGCGATCGACCACCCGGCCTGGATCGCCAAAATACTCCTCGCGCCACTCGGCGTGGCGCTGCCAGGCGACCTCGTAGCCGCCCGGCTGCCCAATGCCCAAAATCGCGCCGTTGCCCCGGCTCGGATTCCAGAACGCCTTGTGGAACGGATAAAAGTTCAGCCCGGTGGGGAGGCCATCGCCCAGGTCGTCGCGGAACTCGAGACAGACGTACAGCGTGTCATCCGCTGTAATGGCATCGGTCTCCATGCCGATCTCGCCCGGCAACCTGGTGCGCAGCACGCCGTCGATCCCCGAGGCGTCCACTACCAGACGGCCGCGCGCTTCCAGTGGTTGGCCGTCTCTGGTGGCCCGCACGCCAACCACCGCGCCGCCCTCCACCACCGGCGCCACCACCTCCACCCGATCCAGAATCGCGGCGCCCGCCTCTCGCGCCAGCCGTTGCATCCGTTGGGTGAACGACGGCTTGTGCATCACGTAGAAGGCATAGTCGACCTTATTGGCAACCTCCCGATCTGGCGACCAGGCCAGCCCGCTGGGATAGTAGCCCAGCAACTCGTCGCCGCTGGGATGATCCAGCCCAAACTCGTCAAAGCGAACCTCGTCCATGTGAAAGATTTCGACCGCCTGACCCACCTGATCCAGCGGCAGACTTTCTAGCACAAGTGCCCGCAGCCCCGCTTGCCCCAACCGCCAGGCGAAATAGCACCCACTCGTACCAGCCCCCACCACAACCACATCGGCCTGCAGCAGATCCGTCATCGAGTCCCCTCCTCCACCTCTCTTTTCCGGTAGTATAGCACAGTGCGCGCGCTGAGCAAATGCAAATCATTCCCTGCTCTGGGCGGCTAGCGCCGAACCCGCATCGCTCACCCACCCGCGCCCCGCTCCCTCACTTGACACGGCGCCCCTTTGCCCGTATAAATAGATACCATTTGACACACGTGCCACTCGGATATAGAGGAGGTAGCTTGTCTATGACATTCGGCAAACCGGTGAGCGAGATCATCGAGGCGCGCTACTCCTGCCGCACCTACCAGGAGCGCCCCCTCGCCAGCGAGACGCAGCAGCGACTGTCAGCCATCGTGGCGTCGCTGGACGTAGGGCCCTTTGGCACATCCCCGCGATTCGAGCTCGTCGCTGCCACCGGCGACGATCGGGCCGCCCTCAAGGGCCTGGGCACCTATGGGTTCATCAAAGCGGCAGCGGGGTTCATCCTCGGCGCCATGCGCAATGCCCCCAAGAACGCAGAGGACTATGGCTACCTCATGGAGACGATCGTCCTCCACGCCACAGATCTGGGGTTGGGCACCTGCTGGCTGGGCGGCAGCTTTACCAAGAGCAGCTTTGCCGCCAAGATCGGCGCAGGTGACGGCGAAACCGTGCCCGCGGTCGTCGCCACCGGCCACATTGCCGAGCGCCCCCGCGCCCTCGATTCGCTGGTGCGGCGCACGGCTGGGTCCGACCGGCGCCTCCCGTGGGACAAGCTGTTCTTCAGCGGATCGCTCGGCGCCCCTCTGCCGCAAGACGAGGCCGGAGCCTATGCCGCGCCCCTAGAGATGGTCCGGCTCGGCCCCTCCGCTTCCAACAAGCAGCCCTGGCGCGTGGTCAAGCTCGGAACTTTGTGGCATTTTTATCTGTCGCGCACCAGGGGGTACGGGCAAGGACGCCTCGCAAAGGGAATGGCACCCGCCGACATGCAGCGTCTGGACATGGGCATTGCCATGTGCCACTTTGAGCGGACCGCCGCAGAGCTCGGGCTGGCGGGTCGCTGGGTGGTAGAGCAACCAGGCCTCGGCGAGCTGGATGACCTGACCGAATACACCGCCAGTTGGGCTAGCCAGGGGTAAGCGCACTATGGATCAACGTACTTAACACACAGATCAAATAGAAGTTGGATACTGGAGTGGAGCCTTTAGGCGGTTTTTCCGGCTGAAGCCTCTACTCCGGTTGTACAAGTTCTATTCGGTTTCTCTATTAGAGTCGCTCTGCCGCGCGGTGAACTGATAGCCCGGTAAGCTGCACGTTGACCGGCTCGCGCCGCCCGTCAGAATTGCGCCTCCTTGAACGGCCCGTACCGCTGCCCCCCGTCGACCACGAGCACCTCGCCGGTGACATAGTTGGCCCGCACGAGGAACAGCACCGCTTCCGCCACGTCGCCGGGCGCGCCCCAGCGTCCTTTGAGGGTCCCACGCGCGGTCTCGGCGTTATCTTGGGCCGAACTGCCCGGCACCTGCAACACCGGCCCCGGCGCCACCGCGTTTACCTGCACGGCGGGGGCCAGTTCCAGCGCGAGCTGGCGCGTGAGGGCCAGCAACGCCGCCTTGCCGATACAGTGAGCCGCGCGGTCGGGCCACGGCTGCCAGGCCGAAAGGTCCACGATGTTGACTATGGCCCCCTCGCCTTGCACCAGCATCATGGGCGCCACCGCATTCGCGCAATAGAGCGAGCCGTGGATCAGAATGCCCGTGACCTTGTGCCAGTCTGCCAGATTCTCCATCGGGAAGGGGGTCCTTTTCCACAGCGACGCGCTGTTGACCAGGATATCCACCCCACCAAACCGCGTCCGGGCCGCATTGACCATCGCGCTCACCTGCTCGTGATCCGACACGTCCGCCTGAACCGCCAGCGCCCCCACATCCAGCGCCTGCACCTCGGTCGCCGTCTGCTCCGCCGCCTCTGCCGAACTGTGATAGTTGATCACCACGTTGGCCCCGGCCTGCGCCAGCGCCAGCACGATCGCCTTGCCCACCCGGTGCGCGCCGCCCGTGACCAGCGCTGTCTTGCCCTCGATCTTCATCTGCTACTCACGTCCCTTCTTCGTGCTACCTTTCACGGAGGTCTCTACTTGGCAAGCTCATCCCTTACAAGGACAGGCGGGCCACGATCTCGTCATCCTCCCACTCGTCGGTCTCGGCAAAGCCCAGTTGGTGATACAGGCGTTTCGCGTCATTCTCGGGCGAGTAGGAAAGCGCAAAGTGCTGAAACCCGTGGTCTTTGGCAAGCATGTTAATAGCTCCCTGTATTGCCTGCCGGCCATACCCTCGTCTCTGATAACTCTGGTCAACCAAGATGCCTCCCAGCCAACAATTACCATCAGCCGGATCCACAGCCCACATCAGAAAGCCGATTACCCGGTCAAGCAAACAAACAGCAAGCGGTTGCCACTCGCCATCGTAGCAACACAGCGCCAGGTAGTAGGATGGCTCGGCCACAAATTCCCGCTGTGACCCGGCAACCGTGAGCCTGGCAATCTCGCGCCAGTTGTCACGATCTACTGGACGCAATGTCACTTGGATCTCGCCATCGTCCTTCATCCGTCACACTCGCCCCTTCCACTGGCTACCCGTACGCCCGCACAGCGACAGCGAAAAGAACCCCGCAGGAGATGCCTGCGGGGTTCTGCGCTCATGCAAGTTCTCCGTATTGCCTGCTATATTCGGTTGTCGTACGCCTCGATCTCATAGCCCCGGGTCGCATAGATCTGCCCGATGATGCCCAACGCCGCCAACACCAGGAACACGATGGTCCATACCGGCGAGTCGTTGAGCACAACCCGGATCGGGTTATCGACAAACTTGGCGAGCGCCATGCCCGTGTAGCCAAACATCAAGGTGCCGACGATGACACCTGCGCCGCCGATCGCCGTGGCGACAATGATCGCGTATTTCTGGAGGCCAAACCAGAAGGTGACAACGATCACCACAACGGCAACAATGACACCCACCAGCCACACCAGCCAGTTCCAGTCCACGCCGATCAGCCCCATGAACCCCGCGCCCAGGGCATAGCCCAGCGACCCGGCGACGATCGCCACGGCAGCGGCAAAGAACAGGTACGACAGGATGGCAAAGACGGCGCCGACGAAAAAGCCGACGATCCAGCTCGTGACCGTCGCCAGGAACCCCACCCCAAACAAAAGCTGCAGCGACTGGGCTCCCAGGGCAAATCCAAAGAAAAAGCCCCAGATCGGCAGCAGCATCAAAAAGAGGCGGTAGCCGGAAAAGGTGACGATCAGGCCCAAGAACAGCGCAATCAGCGTGGCACAGAAAATCTCGAATCCCATTTCCTTTCTCCTTTCAACTCTTGGGGCCGTTGTTCCGGCCCGGTCCAATCCCACTCGCGCTACCAGTAGAAACACGCAACTGCCCAAGTAGTTGCACGCAATGGGCGCCAAGAGCCTCAGAAAAGGGACAACTCCCCCCCTCCCCTTGGGGGACTGGAGCATCATCGACGGCCTGGCTGCCTCGTGATTCCGGCACCCTCTCCCGCCTGCCCTGCATGCAGGTTGGGAGAGGGTGCGCCCTGCCGTTTATGTCTACTCTCAGCCCTCCCTTGCCTCCCGGTATAGGGCATCAACGCGAACTCGCAACTGTCTTTCTTCCTGGTAATCCGGCGTATCGAGCAATGCCAACACCGCATCCTGGTCGCGCCGGGCGACAGGCCAATCCTCCACACTGGCGAAGCGCACGGCCAGCCGCGCTGCCAGTGTAGCCGCCTCACGAAGGCAAGTCAATTCCACCTTGTCCGCTGTGTCGTACTGCGTGTGCCCATAGCCCCTGCCCGCCAGCGACGAGTCGGCAGACTGCATGCCGCCGGTGGGCACGCCATTCAGAAAGAATGGAAAGTGATCCGAGTGGGCCGAGGTCCGCTGGCCCAACTGGAACTCGAGCGCCATCTCCTCGCGCCATTGCTCCAGCAGGGATTGCAGCGCGGGCCATTCATTCAGCACGATATCGCGGTCGTTGCTCTTGGCGCCTGCACTGTCCATATTCAGATAGAAGCGGATCTGGTCCAGTGCGCCGGCGTGCGCTTCCACGTATGCCTTTGAGCCCAGCAAGCCGATCTCCTCGATACCCCACATCACAAAGCGCACGGTGCAGGACAGCGGCGGCGCATAGCGGGCCAGCAACCGGGCAGCCTCCAGCACGGCGACCACCCCCGAGGCCGGGTCTTCGGCTCCCTGCGAGATATCGTGCCCATCGTAGTGGCTGCCCAGCATCACTATCTGCTCCGGGTTCTCGCGCCCCGGCAGGTCGCCAACGACGTTCCACGAAGTCATCGGCTCGCAGCGGTCGGTCGAACTCAGGCGCACCCGCACCTCGCCATGTCGCTCGACCAGGCGCCCGAGGAACGCCCCATCCTCCATAGAGATAGAGATGCCGGGGACGAGCGCCTCGCCGCCGTGCCCGATGCCGCCCGTTGCCGGTCCGTAGCCCGGATAGTGGTTGACAAAGATAAAGCCGGCGGCCCCGGCCAGCAAGCTGCGCCCATACTTTTCGCCGCGGTGGATCCAGCGTTTCGACCCACCGGGACTGACCACACTGGTGGTCATGACAATCTTGCCCCGGATCTCGCCTGCCCGGCTGTCGAAATCCTCCGGCGCGCCGTCGCCCATGTCCACGATGGAGCCCTCCAGGTTCGCAGCGGGCGAGTGGGGCAGGCTGATACAGGGAATGACTTTCTTGACCGGGCTGACAATCTCCAGCCGCACCTCGCCCCGCACCCAGCCCACGTACTCTACCGGCTCCAGATGGACATCCTTCAGCCCGTACTCTTCCATCTTGGCTTTCAGGTACTCGGCGGCTTTCCGTTCCCCCTCGGTGCCGCCAAAACGGGAGCCGAACTCGTCGCAGAGTGTCAGCAAGGTATCCATCACCTCGCGGCTGGTGTAGCAGTCACCGACGATCTGCTGGTCGGCGGTCAGAAACGGATTGTAGTTTGACATACTCCCTCCATACTTTGATAGTGTTTCGCCAAGCCCGCGTTGCGGGCTCTGGCGCCTGCCTGTTCAGAACAGAAACGGGATGAACATCTTGGTGCGCTGCCGGTACGCCTCATAGGCTGGGCCAAAGAATCGGACGTCCGCTGCCTCCTCAACGCGAGCGGTCGCCACCAGCAGCAGCGTACTCGCCACAGCCAGCAAGCCACCGATCCAGCCGGGCGCCTTGAAAAAGACACCCCAGGCCAGGCACAGCAGCGAGCTATACAACGGGTGCCGTATATACCGGTACGCGCCCTCGGTGACCAGCGTGGTCGTCCTCTCGATTCCCACCAGCGAGGCATCCTCTCGCTGCCGGTCCGGCTTGCCGATCCGCCGCAGCAGGTACGCCCCGTGGATCACCAGAAAGAGCGAGAGCATCAACAGGCACCAGGAAACAACCTGGTTCCACGACCACGGATCGTGGAACCAGACATCGACGTTCAGCAATACGAGGGCCAGGATCGCCTCCCAGCCAAAGAACCGATAGAAACCGTGCGAGCGCGGG
>Ga0316577_10001801_pt1 | contig 10342 bp, 8 predicted proteins | sample S5NA_FD_203073 | JGI IMG/M metagenome (GOLD analysis project Ga0316577, IMG submission 203073) | Rhizosphere microbial communities from salt marsh grasses in Alabama, United States - S5-7_050615r2r1 | ecosystem: Host-associated > Plants > Roots > Rhizosphere | place: USA: Alabama | collected... | reverse complement strand
GGCATACCGCGGGCAGGCATCGTCGGCGACCAGCTCCACGGGCCAGCGCTCGTCGCTCGCCGGTGGCACATCGGCGATGCTCGGCCCGGTGACGGCGACGCGGTTGAGCACGCCGATGTCTCGGGCGACGCCGGCGATGCTCAAGCAGTCGGCGCGGTCCGGGGTCAGGTCCAGCTCGATCGCCTGGTCGTCGAGGGCCAGGTAGTCGCGCAGGTCATCACCAACGGGTGCGCCGGGCGGTAACGGCATGATGCCGCTGGAGGTCTCCGCCAGGCCGAGCTCGGCGGCCGAGCAGATCATGCCGGCGGACTCGACGCCACGCAGCTTCGCACGCTTGATCTTGAAGCCGCCGGGGAGCTCGGCGCCGATCGTGGCGACGGGCACCCGCATCCCAGCGGCGACGTTGGCCGCGCCGCAGATGATCTTCAACGGCGCGTCCTGACCCGCGTCGACGGTGCATAGCCGCAGCTTGTCGGCGTTTGGATGGGGCTCCACCGTCTGGACATGGCCGACGACGACGCCGGAGAACGATGGCGCCACCGGCTCGACGGCGTCGACCTCCAGGCCGGACATGCTGAGCTGGGCGGCCAGGGCCTCTGTTCCGATGGGTGGGTCGACCCATTCGCGTAGCCATGCCTCACTGAATCGCATTGGTTGCGTGTCTCAACTGGGTTGGGGCGCCCGGCCAGCCAGCGTGGCGACAGGGGCGCGAAGGTCTGCCGAGCCTGGCAGAGCAGAAGGCAAACGAGCGGTCGACGCTATTGCTCGTTGTCGCTGTCGAGTCTCCGCACGATGACGAGCACGATAACGACAATGAGATGTCCTCGGCGACCTGTTCAAAACTTCCGGGGTCAGGGACCAAGTACGGCGGCTGCTGCCCGGCGCATCTGCTCAGGCGAACTGGCGCAGGAAGCGCAGATCGTTCTCGAAGAACAGCCGGAGGTCGTCGATGCCGTACCGCAGCATGGCGAGGCGCTCGACGCCCATGCCGAAGGCGTAGCCGAGCCAGCGCTCGCTATCGATGCCGACATGGCCGAAGACCGCCGGGTGGATCATGCCGCAGCCGAGGACCTCCAGCCAGCCGGTCTGCTTGCAAACCCGGCAGCCGCTGCCGCCGCACTTGACGCACTGTACGTCCACCTCCGCAGACGGCTCGGTGAACGGGAAATAGGACGGTCGGAATCGCAGCTTGAGGTCGTCCTGCTCGAAGAAGTTGCGCAGGAAGTCGTAGAGCACGCCCTTGAGGTCGGCGAAGGTGGCCTGCTCTTCGACCAGGAAGCCCTCGACCTGATGGAACATCGGCGTGTGGGTCAGGTCCGAGTCACAACGGTAGACGCGGCCCGGGGCGATGATCCGCAACGGCGGTGGACTCTGCTCCATGACGCGGATCTGCACTGGCGAGGTGTGCGTCCGCAGCAGGCGTCCGTCGGGGAAGTAGAAGGTGTCGTGCATGGCCCGCGCCGGGTGGTGGGCGGGGATGTTGAGGGCCTCGAAGTTGTGATAGTCGTCCTCGACCTCTGGTCCCTCCTCGACGCTGAAGCCGGCATTGGCGAACAGCTCCTCGATGCGCTGCAGGGTGCGGGTTACGGGGTGTAGCCCGCCCATCGCCTGACCGCGGCCGGGAAGGGTCACGTCGATGCGCTCGGCGGCGAGCCGCGCCTCTAGCGCGGCCGATTCCAGGGCTGCTTGGCGGGCCTCGATGGCCTGTTGCAGCGCGGCCTTGGCGGCGTTGATGGCCTGACCGGCGGCGGGGCGCTCCTCTTTCGGCAGCTGGCCGAGGGTCTTGAGCTGTGCCGTCAGCAGTCCGTTCTTGCCGAGGTAGCGCACCCGCGCCTGGTCCAGGGCGACAACGTCGTTGGCATCGGCGATGGCCTGCTCGGCTTCCGCCTGCAGGCGCTCGAGGTGGGATGCGGGGTGCTCGCCCATGGGGAGGTCTCGACTCCGGTGGGTTGACTCGATTTGGTGCCGATGCACGCCTGCCCAAAGCGGCGCAGCGTCAACGACGCGCATTCGGCTCGGCACACGGCGTTGCCGCGGTCGATAGGCCGCATCGCGGCAATGTGCCGGCCGGGCTGGTAAGCGCCCGACCGGCTGACCGGGGATGTCGGCGGACGAGGGCTAGGCCGCGCTCAGGGCCGACTTCGCCTGCTCGGCCAGGGCCGCGAACGCGGGCTCGTCGTGGAAGGCGAGGTCGGCGAGCATCTTGCGGTCGATCTGGATGCCGGCCTTGTGTAGACCATCCATCATGCGACTGTAGGATAGGCCGTTGATTCGGGCCGCGGCGTTTATTCGGGCGATCCACAGGGTGCGGAACTGGCGCTTGCGCTGGCGACGGTCGCGATAGGCGTACTGGCCGGCCTTGATGACGGCCTGCTTGGCGACGCGATAGACCTTGCGCCGAGCGCCGTAATAGCCCTTGGCTTCCTTTAGGATTTTTTTGTGGCGGGCGCGTGCGGTAACGCCGCGTTTGACTCTTGGCATGGGGGTGATCCGTATCGTTCAGGTTGAAGCAGCTCGCGACGGCGGCGGACCTGTGAAGGTGCGGCTCGGTCGCGACGGATAGCGCTCGGCGCTCAGCAGTAGGGCATCAGCCGCCGTGCCGCGCGCTCGTCGGCCTTGTGCAGGCGGTGCACGGCGCGCATGTGACGTTTCCGCTTCGTGGACTTCTTCGTCAGGATGTGACGCCTGTGCGATGCATTTCGCTTGAACGATCCGGATGCGGTCCGAACGAACCGCTTCGCGGTGCCGCGATTGGTCTTCATCTTGGGCATTTTGGTCTCCGTTTAATGCCGGCGGGGGCCGGTCTTGGTTGGATGCGGTGCGCCGGGAGCCCTTTGCCTCGGACACCGCTGGTGTTTTCTTGTCCTAGACTCCGTCTGTTCTTTTCGAGGCAGCCGCTCAGCCTGGTTGCATCAGCGTTTTTTGGGGCCGAGCACCATGACCATCTGCCGCCCCTCCATCTGAGGTTGTTGCTCGACGGCGCTGACTTCGGCCAGGTCGGCCTCGACTCGGCGCAGCAGCTTCAGGCCCAGCTCGCGGTGGGCGTGCTCACGGCCACGGAACCGCATCGTCACCTTGGCCTTGTCGCCGTCGCCAAGGAAGCGCTTGAGGTTGCGCAGCTTGACCTGGTAATCGCCCTCGTCCGTGCCCGGGCGGAACTTGATCTCCTTGACCTGTACCTGCTTCTGCTTTTTGCGCTGCTCGGACTTCTTTTTCTTTTGGTCGAACAAGAATCGTCCGAAGTCCATCAGCCGGCAGACCGGGGGCTGGCCGTTTGGGTCGATCTCGACCAGATCCATGCCCTCGTCGTTGGCCCTGGACAAGGCCGCTTGTAGGTCTACGACACCGACCTGATTACCCTCGGCGTCGATCAGCCTTACCTCCGGGACCGAGATCTCGTCGTTGACCCGATTACGTTTTGGTGCAGCGATAGCAGGCTTCCTCCATAGAGACAAAAAGCATCAGTCGTGCCACGACGGCGGTCGATGGGCGCTGGCGTCGAATGGCCATCCCCTCATCGCCCGTGGCGGCGAACATGCGTCGATCGCCCGGTGCAGCACATCCGCTCGGAAGGCAGCGCGACCACAGCCGAATCGATCAACAAGCGGGTTACACAGTGGCGAGATTACCAGCACCGAACGGGTCGTGATGCGTCGGCTATGCGCTTCGAGCGGCGACGTCGGCGGAGAGTCGCTCGCAGAAGGCATCGAGGTCCATGACGCCGAGGTCCTTGCCCTTCCGGTCGCGCAGCGCGATGCGGTTGGCGTCGACCTCGCGGTCTCCGACCACGATCAGGTAGGGTATCTTGGCCAGCGTGTGCTCGCGGATTTTAAAGCCGATCTTTTCGTTTCTCAAGTCGGCTTCGGCCCGGAATCCCTTGCTTCGCAATGCCTTAGTGACCTGCTGCGCGTAGTCTGCCTGTCGGTCGGTGATGTTTAGCACGACCGCCTGCACCGGGGACAGCCAGACGGGCAGTGCGCCGGCATAGTGCTCGATCAGAATGCCGATGAAGCGCTCGACCGAGCCGAGGATGGCGCGATGAATCATCACCGGCACCTGCTTGCTGTTGTCCTCGGCGATGTAGTAGGCGCCGAGCCGTCCTGGCATCGAGAAGTCCACCTGGATGGTGCCGCACTGCCAGGCGCGCCCGATGCTGTCGTGCAGCGTGAACTCGATCTTCGGACCGTAGAAGGCGCCTTCACCCGGTTGCACCCGGAAGTCCAGCCCCTTGTCGCGCAGCGACTTGTCGAGGGCGGCCTCGCCCTTGTCCCAAAGCGCGTCGCTGCCGACGCGCTGCTCCGGGCGCAGCGATAGGGCCAGGGTCAGGTCGGTAAAGCCGAAGTCGCGGTAGGTCTCGAACACCATGTCGATCAGCGTCGCGACCTCCGACTGGAGCTGGTCCTCGGTGCAGAAGACGTGGGCATCGTCCTGGGTAAAGCGCCGGGCGCGCATCAACCCGTGCAGCGTTCCGGACTGCTCGTTGCGGTGGACGACGCCGAACTCGGCCATGCGCAGCGGCAGGTCACGGTAGCTCTTCAGCCCCTGGTTGAAGATCTGGATGTGGCCGGGGCAGTTCATCGGCTTGATCGCGAAGTCGCGCTCGTCGAGGTGGGTCGTGAACATGCCGCCGGCGAACTTGTCCCAGTGCCCGGAGCGCTCCCATAGCGAGCGGTCCAGTACCTGTGGCGTCTCGACCTCCTCGTAGCCGTACTCGGCCAGCTTTTCACGCATGTACTGCTCGGCCAGCCGATAGACGATGCGACCCTTGTGGTGCCAGAAGGCCATGCCCGGGGCCTCGTCCTGGAAATGGAACAGGTCGAGCTGCTTTCCGAGGCGGCGGTGGTCGCGCTTCTCGGCCTCTTCGAGCCGGGTCAGATAGGTCTTCAGCTCCTTCTTGTCGCGCCAGGCCGTGCCGTAGATGCGCTGGAGCATCGCGTTGCGGGCGTCGCCGCGCCAGTAGGCCCCGGCGACCTTGGTCAGCTTGAAGCCGTTGCCGAGCTTGCCGGTGGAGGGCAGGTGCGGGCCGCGGCAGACATCGAACCAGTCGCCCTGGCGGTAGACCGAAACCTCCTCGCCCTCCGGGATGATCTCGTCGATGATCTGGACCTTGTAGTCCTCGCCGAGGTCGGCGAAGGTCTGTTTGGCCTGGTCACGGTCCCAGACCTCGCGCACCAGCGGCAGGTCGCGGTTGACGATCTCGTGCATGCGCTGCTCGATGGCGGCCAGGTCCTCGGGCGTGAAAGGCTCGTCGCGGGCGAAGTCGTAATAGAAGCCGTTCTCGATCGCCGGGCCGATGGTCACCTGGGTGCCGGGGTAGAGCTCCTGCACGGCCTGGGCCATGACATGGGCGGCATCGTGGCGGAGCAGCTCGAGGGCGTCGTCGTCCCTGCGGGTCACGATGGCCAGCTCGGCGTCGTCGGTGATGCGGTGGGAGAGGTCGACCATGCGGCCGTCGACGCGCCCGGCGAGGGCGGCCTTGGCGAGGCCCGGACCGATCTCGGCGGCGACCTCGGCGACCGTGACCGGGTCATCGAAGCGTCGCGCGGAGCCGTCCGGTAGCGTGATCAGGGGCATGGGAGGATACCTGTTGTCAGTGGTGATCGATACGAGGGATCACATGGGGCCGCACGCGGTGCGGCGGAGACCTAACATGCTCGCCTTGCAGTGGCCGGCGGCGTGCCGCACCCCGGAAACGGAAAAGCCGCCAGTCGGCCCAATTCCGCTCGCGACCGGCATGAGCCTGCCGGAAGAGCGGACGAGGTCGGCTGACGGCCCTCAGTCTGGTAGGCGCGAATGGACTCGAACCATCGACCCCCACCATGTCAAGGTGGTGCTCTAACCAACTGAGCTACGCGCCTGTCGAAGCTCTCCAGAATACATAGGGCGGACTTGCTTGGCAAGCAGTATTTCAGCGGCGGCCGTCGGTTCCCGCGGCAAGGACGTGCATGGTGCGTTCGCCTTCTCCAGCCAACCCGGGCCTGGGCCGATATACTCGCGGCCTCACCGGCCAAACGGAGCACATCGCATGAGCACGATCCGGCAGTCCGATTTGATCGCCAGCATCGCCGATGCCCTGCAGTTCATCTCCTATTACCATCCGACCGACTTCGTGCGGGCCTTGACCGCGGCTTACGAGGCCGAGGAATCGCCGGCGGCAAAGGATGCAATGGCGCAGATCCTGGTCAACTCGCGGATGTGTGCCGAGGGACACCGACCGATCTGCCAGGACACCGGGATGGTCGTTGCGTTCGTCCGCGTCGGTACGGGTGTGCGCTGGGATGGGGACATGGGGCTGCAGGAGATGGTCGATGCCGGTGTGCATCAGGCCTACACCGACCCGGACAATGTGCTGCGTGCGTCGATGGTGACACCGCCGATCGGTGCGCGCAAGAACACCAAGGACAACACGCCGGCGATGGTCCACTGCGAGCTGGTGCCCGGCGACAAGGTCGAGGTACAGATCGCCGCGAAGGGCGGTGGCTCGGAGAACAAGGCGCGGTTTGCGATCCTCAATCCGAGTGACAGCCTGGTGGACTGGGTGCTGAAGACGGTGCCGACGCTCGGGGCGGGCTGGTGTCCCCCGGGGATGCTCGGCATCGGCATCGGCGGCTCGGCAGAGAAGGCGATGCTGCTGGCCAAGGAGGCGCTGATGGAAGACATCGACATCCACGAGCTGAAGGCCCGCGGTGCCGCCGACGAGATCGAGGCCCTGCGCCTGGAGCTGTACGAGAAGGTCAACGCCCTGGGCATCGGCGCCCAGGGGCTTGGCGGCCTTACCACGGTGCTGGATGTCAAGATCAAGACCTACCCGACCCACGCCGCGTCGCTACCGGTGGCGATCATCCCGAACTGCGCCGCGACCCGACACGTCCATTTCAGCCTCGATGGCTCCGGGCCGGCCGAGCTGACCCCGCCGAGCATCGACGAGTGGCCCGAGATCGCCTACGACCCGACCGTCGGCGCCCGTCGCGTCGATCTCGACACCATCACCCGCGACGACATCGCCAGCTGGCAGCCCGGCGACCGTCTCTTGCTGTCTGGCAAGCTGCTGACCGGGCGCGACGCCGCACACAAGCGGCTGATCGACCTCTTCGACCAGGGCAAGCCGCTGCCAGCTGGCGTCGACCTGCGCGATCGCTTCATCTACTACGTCGGCCCGGTGGACCCGGTCCGCGACGAGGTGGTCGGCCCCGCCGGTCCGACCACGGCGACGCGGATGGACAAGTTTACCGACCAGCTGCTGGCCCAGACCGGTCTGATCGGCATGGTCGGCAAGGCCGAGCGCGGCCCCAAGGCCATCGAGGCGATCAAGCGCCATGGCGCGGTCTATCTGATGGCCGTCGGTGGTGCCGCCTACCTGGTCGCGAAGGCGATCAAGGGCTCGCGGGTGATCGCCTTCGAGGACCTGGGTATGGAGGCGATCCGGGAATTCGAGGTCGAGGATATGCCGGTGACCGTCGCCGTCGACTGCCGCGGCGAGTCCGTGCATCGGACCGGGCCGCGGGAGTGGCAGGCGCGGATCGGCAAGATCCCGGTCGTCGAGGAGCGCTAGCCGGTCGAGCTGGCGATGGGCGGTTTTGGTCCACAGCGTCCCCACTGTCAGGGAGGGATGAGGCGCCACCGGCGCCTTGCTGAACGTCCCCGATGATGCGGCGCCGATACCCGCAAAGACTTTGCCGGAACCGAGTCGCCGATTGTCATTGCAGGGCGCGATCGATGGGGCCAAGGTCCGTGCAGGACCTAAGTAGCGTCGGAGTTTTTGTCTATGCCTGTCCATTTACCGTCGTGGTCCAGCCGCATCGGGCTGCTCGGCCTCGCCCTGTTGCTGCTGACCTTGTTGCCCACCGTCTCGGCGCAGGCCAACATCGACTGGGTCACCGGCAAGGAGACGTCGGAGCCGCAAGTCCATCTCTACTTCTTCTGGTCCAAACGCTGCCCGCATTGCCAAAAGGCGTTACCTTTCGTCGAGACGCTGGATCAGGAGCTGGACTGGCTGGTCTTGCATGACTACGAGATCACTGCCAGCCGCGACAACGTCCAGCGTTACATCGACATGGCCGGCCAGCTCGGGCGGGATGCGCGCTCGGTACCGGCCTTTTTTATCTGCGAGCGGATGCTGACCGGATTCGACGATGCCGGCGGCATGGGCGCTCAAATTCGGCGGCTGGCCGAGCTGTGCCGGCCGTTATCACCGACGGCGGCTACCGAAAGTGAGCCCGATCCCGGCGATGAACTGTCGGAGGCGCCCCGCGAGACCATCGCCGCCCTGGGGGCTGTCCGGGCCGACGACACCAACCCTCCAGCCAAAGGGGCCACACAGACCGCGTCGGTAGTGGCGGTTACCAGTGCGGCCAATGGCGCGGCGCCGACGCGCGAGACGCTAAACGTGCCGGTGCTCGGCGAGCTCGATGCCGAGTCCATGTCCTTACCGCTATTTACGCTGGTGATCGCCGGACTCGATGCGTTCAACCCCTGCGCCTTCTTCGTGCTGCTGTTCCTGCTCAGTCTCATGGTCCACGCCCGCAGCCGTGGGCGCATGCTCCTGGTGGGCGGCACCTTCGTCTTCTTCTCGGGACTGGTCTATTTCTTGTTCATGGCGGCCTGGCTGAACCTGTTCCTGGTGGTCGGCGGGGCGCCGATCGTGACGTTGGCCGCCGGGCTGTTGGCGCTGCTGATCGGCGCGCTGAACGTCAAGGACTTCTTCCTATTCAAGCAGGGTCCGACCCTATCGATCCCCGAACAGGCGAAGCCTGGGCTGTTCCGTCGGATGCGTGGTCTGCTCAGCGCCGACAATCTGGCGACCATGCTGTTCGGCACCGTGATGCTTGCCCTGGCCGCGAACAGCTACGAGCTACTTTGCACCGCCGGCTTCCCGATGGTCTACACGCGGGTACTGACGCTAAACGCGCTCTCGGGCTGGGGCTACTATGGCTGGCTGCTGATCTACAACCTGATCTATATCCTGCCGCTGCTAGTGATCGTGCTGGCGTTTACGTTCACGCTCGGCGCGCGCAAGCTCACCGAGCGACAGGGGCGGGTGCTGAAGCTGCTCGCCGGCAGCATGATGCTCGGGCTGGGTCTGGTCATGCTGCTGGCACCGGAGCTGTTGAACAGCCCGTTGATCGGTGTCGGCCTGCTGATGCTGGCGATCTTGGTCACCGTCGTAGCGACTTGGCTGACGCGCGGCGAGCGGCACGCGGCGGTGGAACGTGGGTGAGTAAAAACGCGGGGATGCGAGGATGCCGAAGGCGCAACCGATTCGAGCCGACCATCTGCCAGCGCCGCGGCGGGTTTTTCGGCCGCGGAGGTGGTCGCGTCACTGGGCCCTGAAGTCGCAGCGGTGCTGGCGGGCGGATGGACGCCCCCTATTTGAAGAGGTCGTCGGCCGCCTGGCGCAGGGCATCGGCATCTGTCCCGCCGGGGCTGCCGAGTTGTGGTTGCGTGGCTGGCTCGAAGAAGTCGCAGAAATTGGCGCGGTCCTTCGCCGCCACCGGCTCCGCCGTCGGCTCGATACAGTCATTGGGGCGGCCGCGCTGATACCATCGACAGTTCAGACAGACGCGGGTCGCTCGGCCGCAGCCTAGGCAGGTCTGCTCTCGGCCGAGGTCAGCACGGGTGAGCTCACGGCCGCAGTGCCAGCAGCGGCCAACGGTGTCGGTCGTCAATCGGTCCTCCTCCAGCGTCTGATTCGATCAAGTTGACAGAAATCGCGTTAGACCGCGCTTCGGCCGCCGCGCCAAGAGCGACAGCAAGGGCCTGTCGCAGCTCCTGAGCTTGTTTGTACAAGGTAGCAGCGACAGCATTGCGACGCCAGATGAGGCGGTACAGACCTACCCCCCGCCTGCAGCATCACCAGCATAGTCCCAGGGCGCTTGTGACCGCCCGCCCGGTAGGCGGGCAACCGCGACGTTCATACTTCTCTGCGGCCATGTCAAAGAGCGCCGCGAGCATCAGTGCCTTCTGAATCTCAGGCCGTCCAGCTCAGGCGCGCTGGCAGCTCCGGGACGGTCAGCCTCGGTGGAGCGCTTTTCCGGTCAATGGGTGCCGAGTGCCCGCATGCATTGCAGAATTCGAACGGTCGGAACTGTCCAGCCGAGAAGTCATTGCGACCGTTGGGGGGCTCGGGCACGGCTGGTGTGCTCTGATGCGGGCTGGTTGCACACTATGCCGCCAGCCGAGACTCACGACCTACAGGCTGTCACCGTCTGTTCGGAGGCTGTCCGCTCACCGGGGAGGAGGAGACGTTCCGCTGGAGTGGTCCAACCGGTAGCAGTCGGCCATTACCTGCCACTCAGCCGAGTCACTTCAGCGGCAGGTCAAGGCCGTTTGCTGTCACTGACGA
>Ga0316577_10001800_pt1 | contig 10343 bp, 6 predicted proteins | sample S5NA_FD_203073 | JGI IMG/M metagenome (GOLD analysis project Ga0316577, IMG submission 203073) | Rhizosphere microbial communities from salt marsh grasses in Alabama, United States - S5-7_050615r2r1 | ecosystem: Host-associated > Plants > Roots > Rhizosphere | place: USA: Alabama | collected... | reverse complement strand
GACGACGCACCCACCCGATTCGGCGAACGCTCGCAGACGCTCCAGCGCCGCCTTTGAGATCGCACTCACCGGCGGGACGATGACGGCGCGGTAGCGCTGGCCGCTGAGGTTCACCAGTGCGTCCCCGTCGAGCCTGAGGAGCGAGGCCAGCGCCTGCTCGTCCACAAAGTCGAAATCGCGCTGCTGCTCCAAAAGCTGCCGCGCGATCTCCCAGACGCTCGCGTTCGCCGCCTCATCGCCCAGCCAGATGCTGCTGGTGGGAAAGTAGAGGGCGATCTGGGCCGCCGGCCGCCCCAGCGAGAGCAGGTACGCCGCGCGCTCGACGGTCGCCGCCACTGCCGGGAACTCGGCGGCCTCCAGCCAGCCGGAGCGCTCCGGGCTGGTGGCGGAGGAGGGGTAGAACATGACCTCCAGCATGTTGATGCCGCGCACGAACTGGTGATCGACGACCCACTTGGCCTGCTCGACCGTCGGTTGGATGTGGTAGGCCGCAAAGCTCTCGCTGAACGCGCGCGGGCGGCCAAAGAGGTGCGCCGCCGAGGAAGCCAACTTGGGAAAATCGGCCACCTTGCCCGGCCAGATCTGGTTCCAGATCGCATCCACGCCCGGCACCTGCACGTGCCGCACCGCCTTGAAGAAATCCCCCTCGGAGCGCACCAGCTTGAGCATCTCGTCCTCGTGATTGAGGTGCACCAGGTACGCCAGTTCGTGCTCGGCGCACCACTCGGCCTGCACCCGGAAAAAGTGCTCGCTGAACAAATCCGACCACACGTCCCAATAATCGGCCTTGACCCGTCGCACCTTGTCCGTCGGTTGAGGCGCAAAGAAGGAGGCCAGGTAGGGGCGCACGTCGTACCCCTTGCGCCGCCGGAACTCGGCCGGCAGAGCGGGCGTCCACGGCATGTAGGCAAAATCCGGCTCGTCGCCGCGAAAGCCCAACACCGTGCGGCCGAACTCGGAGCCGAGAACTTGGGCGTACTGCTCGTGGGTGAAGGCGATGAACTGGCGCGTCGCCTGCGGGTTCAGGTAATCGCACAAAGAATTGGCCGCGTCTTTGCCGCGGGTGGGGTTGCTGACCGCCCGCGTGACGGAGGTGCGAAAGTCATGATCGACCAACCACACCTCCCACTCGCCCTCAGGCGCCATCCAGCACAGCTCGCCGGAACCGGTATCGATTGCCTGGCTGGTTTGATCCAAGTTGACAGCGATGGCCCCCACCACCTCTGGCGATAGTTGCCGCGAGAGCGTCTCGCCAGGGGCGACGGGGATGCGCTCCGCCACGGCCAATCCCTGCATGCGCAGGTCGGGTCGCTCGGCGCTGAACTTGCCCCCGGCAAACCCACTGGGGTACTTGCCCTCGTCCACCAGGTAGACGCGCATCCCGCGGCGGCGGGCGTGTTCCACCGCCAGGCGCACCGTCTCGAACCAGGCAGGCGAGAGGTAGGGTGCGCTCATGCCGTATCCGGCCTCGATCGTGACGCAGCGGATGCCGCGCGCGCTGATCGCGTCCAGGTCGCGGGCGATGACCTCCTCGGTGATGGGACCATCCCAGCCCCACCACAGCGTCAGGCCGTATTCGGGCGGGGGAGCGCCGAAATCAGCGGCGGCCTCGTCCACCGAAGTATCCGTGATCGCCTGCCAAGGATTTGGCGCGGTCGCTGTGGTCATTGCGCCGCCTTCACCAAGGCCACGTTTGCCCCTGGTAGTCAATCAGCGCGAGTGTGTCCTCATCCTCTCGCTCCTCCAGGAAGAAGGGGAGAGCCATCTCCGCCGCCTCCTCCAGTTCCAGGTCGGCTTCCATGTTCTTGCTGCCGTGCATGTAGGAGCGCATCCAGCCGGGGTGATACACCCGGAAGGTGTACCCCTCGGGCCGCAGGCGATTGAACGTGATCTTGATGGCCATGTTCAGCGCGGCTTTGGACATGCAGTAGCCATACCACGCCTGGCGCTCGCAGCGGGTGATGCTGCCCGCCTCTGAGGAGACGAAGCACAGCCGCTTCATCGCACTCTGGTTCGTCAGCGGCAGAAACCCCTCTAGCACGCGCAGCGCCCCCAACGCGTTGACGTCGAACTCACGGTGCGCCTCGGCGTAATCCAGGCCATCACCGACCGCACGCTCCACTGTGGGCGAGATGACGCCGGCGTTGTTGATCAGCAGGTCGACGCGGTCTACCATGCCTGCGACGGTTTGCGCGGCAGCCCGCGTCGATTCGACCGAGGTGATGTCCAGCGGGACAGGGCACAGCGTCTCGGGGAACCGCTCCGCCAGAGCAGCTAGATCTGTCCAGTCGGGCATGTACTGCCCGCCAAAGACGCGCCAGCCGCGCTCCAATAATCCCTCGCACAGAGCAAACCCCAGGCCGCGGTCAGCTCCGGTGACAAACGCGATAGGTTGCATAGAGGACACTCCTTTCCTGAGCAAAATGAAAACCGTGACTTGCCTGACTGCTCACCAGGCTCTGACTATGAGGCCATTCTTCAACAAATTCTAATGATACCACGCTGGCCACCCCTTGCAAGTTTCTGACGCGAAGAATGCGGCTTGGAGCTTTAGGCCGTCAAGCGGCTTGACAAGCAAGCGGCTTGACAAGCAAGCTAGGCGTCGTATACTTGACCCCAATGGCCGACGACGTGCTCGACGCGATGCAGCCCGAGGAATTCGAGGAATCGGACGAACTCGGGCCAGAGGCAGTAGAGGAACAGCGGGGTCGTTTTCGTGACCGTGTACGCGGCTTCCTCAAGCAGCTTGCCAGTCCTTTCGTCTGGCTCTGGGGCCGTGTTGTCTTTGTCTGGCTTTGGCTTTTCAAGCCGAACAAGGTCGGGAAGCCCGTCACGCTGCGACCTAGTGGCGTACGGGTACTCTTCCTGTTGATCGTGGGCAACGTGGCCATCCTTGGGCTTTTGGGCTACGCGCTCTATCAGACGGCCACGATGCCGCCGATCGAAAGTCCTCCAAAGCTCGTGGTCGTCACACCGACGCCCAGGCCCTCCCCTTCCCCCGGCCCCACCCCGACCCCCTTCGGCAGCGGCGGGGCAATCGCCTTTACCCTGCGGCGCAACGGCAACACGGATATCTATGCCCTCAACCAGATCGAGCGCCAACTGGTACAACTGACGTACGACCGAGCCGAGGACCGGGACCCGGCCTGGTCTCCAGACGGCAACTATATCGCCTTCACCTCGAATCGCTCCAACAACTGGGATATCTACCTGCTCGACCTGGTCAGCGGCGCGCTGATTCGCCTGACCCAAAACCCCGGCTTCGACGGCAATCCTAGCTGGTCACCCGACGGCCAGTATATCGCTTTCGAGTCTGACCGCTACGGCAACCTCGATATCTACATCATGAGCACCTCCGGCGGAGAGTTGCGGCGCGTCACCACCGACCGGGCTCCCGACTATGAACCTGCCTGGTCGCCCGACAGCCGCGCCATCGCCTTTACCTCCTTCCGCGATGGTAGCAAGGATATTCACCTATACCTCGTCGAGGGAAGAGAGACGATCACCGTCACAAACAGCCCTGACGTGAACGAGGATTACGCCGACTGGTCGCCCGGCGGCACGCAGTTGGCCTACGTCAGCGGGCCGCGCGGCAACCCCTCCATTCAGATCATGACCTTTGACTGGGATGCGATGGAAGCCGGCCAGGCACAGACCGAGCTGTTCGGCGCTGGCGCCTCCCCCGCCTGGGCCCCCGACGGACAGAACCTCATCTACGTCGCCTACGACCGGGAAGGACGCAGCCACCTCATCGCAGCCGGCATGACAGGATGGGCGATCTCACAAGAAGTCTACAGCATCGACGGGCGGATGGAGGATCTAGCCTGGACAGACCTATCGCTTTCCCCACGCATCATCGCCCGCGCTCAAGCTGCCGTACCGAGCAGTTCTCTCCCGCTCTACGTGGAGATGGTGCAGCCGCCTTCAGCCTCCGGCCCACCCTATCGGCTCGTCCCGCTCCTCAGCGTCAGCAGCGACGAAGAAGAGGACGTAGAAGAGACGTTCTTGCTCTCTGACCGGGTAAACGAGAGCTTTGACGCGCTGCGGCAGCGGGTCGTCGAAGAAGCCGGGTGGGACTATTTAGGTAGCCTGGGCAGCTCGTGGCTGCCGATGACGTACACGCCGCCCTCAGGCCACTCGCGCATGAACTGGCACGTCTGTGGCAGAGCGATTGGGGTAGATCAAGGGCCCTATGAAGCAACGGCATCAAAGGTTGAGCTGGTACGGGAAGATGTCGGCAGCGCCACCTACTGGCGCGTCTTTTTGCGCGCTGCCAAGCAAGACGGAAGCATGGGCGAACCCCTGCGCGAGGGCGTGTGGGATCTGTACGCCCGGGATCAGGGAGGAAGCGCTCTGGTCGAGGGCGGCGCGATCAAGGAGCGCATCCCGTCCGGCTACTATGTAGACTTTACAGCGCTCGCCAGTGACTATGGGTGGGAGCGCTTGCCCTCCCTGTGGCGCTGGCGCTACTCCTGGCCAGATATCTGGTGGTGGGAATTCCAAAAGACGGACGATCTGGGCTGGTGGGAGTGCATGCTAGAGCTTTACGAACCCGAGCAGATTGAGGCGTCCTTCGGGCCGATTCCAGGATACGAGGACTGACATGGCCACAAGCATCATCATTCTGACTGGAGAACGCGGCGTGGGCAAGACCACCGCCTGCCGCGAGACCGTCGCGCTGGCCAAAGCCAAGGGGTACACGTGTGGCGGCATCCTCACCTTGACCCAGCCCGATGGAGAGCTAGACGTAACAGACGCGAAAAGCGATGAAACGCGCCGCTTGACCCTCCCACCCGACGCGAAACCGGCCATCGTCCAGGGCCGCTTCCGCTTCGCCCCCGAGACCATAGGCTGGGGCAACATGGTCCTGGCCGAGGCCACGCCCTGCCAGTTGCTCGTGGCGGACGAGTTGGGACCGCTAGAGCTGGAACACAAGGGAGGATGGCAGAAAGCCTTCGACGTGCTGCGCAGAGGCAACTTTGCGCTGGCGCTCGTCGTCATACGCTCTGAGCTGGTGGTCAAGGCTCAACTATGGCTTCCCATCAGCGCGACGACCGTTTTCGCCGTGACGCCGGAGAATCGGGGGAATCTCCCAGCGTCACTCCTAGAGGTGTTGGAGAGAGAAATCAACCTGCCAGACTCGTGATCGCGTGACCGCACGCACGGTCAAGACGCTTCCCCAGTCCCCGCCAACTGCTGCTCGACCTGCCTCAAGTCGGGCGCGGCCCCCAACTGCTCGAATATCTGCTGGGCCTTGCCAAACTCCTGGAGAGCCTTCTCCGTCTCGTGCTGCGCCAGTGACAGTAGGCCGCTCCAATAGAGCGTTCGTCCGGTTTCCAGCTTGGAACTGCGACCCTGGAAGATGACCGCACTGCGCCTCAGATGACGATCGGCAGCCTCTAGGTCACTGCCCGTGATGGCGATGCGCCCCAAAAGCCGCTCGTACCGTCCCCATTCGAGCGAGTCGCCCTCCTCCGACCCGGTCGCCTTGCGCAACAGATCGCCGCAGCGATCGGCCCACTGCCAGGCATCATCAATCCGATCCTGTTCCAGGTGCAAGATACCCTGCATACAATAGGTTTCGCTCAGATCCAAGTCCGCTCGCGCACCGGCCTCCATGAAAAGGGAAACGGCCAAGTTCAAGTGGTAGCCGGACTCCTCCCGTCGCTCCTGAAGTATGTAGAGTTGCCCCAGGTTCAAGTGTGCCTGCGCCAAGTCGTATGGATGGGCGATGCGTTGAGAGATCTCGAGACTACGCGCCAAATTGTTCTCTGCCTGGGCCCACTCACCGCGGTCGGTGTACAGCACCCCCAAATTGGCATAGACCTGGGCCAGCCCCTCAACCTCACCGATGCGCTCGTATAAGGCAACCGCGCGCTCGTAATCAGTTAACGCGCCATCCCAGTCACCACTGGCCCACTTGATCTGGGCCAAGTTATTCAGCGAGCTGGCATAGCCCACAATGTCCCCTAATCGGCTGCGATGCTGTATGGCGCGCTCGACGCACTCGGTCGCCTGCTGCCACTCGCCACGGCGATAGTGCACGACGCCCAGGCGGTTAAAGATGGACGCCAGCACGTCGTAATGCCCCATGGTGCCGATCAAGTCGAGCCCCTGGCCCAGCCAATCGCGCGCCGCGGCCATATCGCCCCGGCGCAGGCTGAGCCACCCTAGTTCCGAATAGATTTGGGCCCGCAACTCGGGGAGCTTTGTACTGGCCTGACTAAGTTGGGCCAGCGCCTGCCGCAGCCAACCGTCAGCCTCTTCCAGCTCACTGCGCTTGTCCCAGACCTGGCCCAACCTGAGCATCGCCCAGGCCCGGGCCTGTGGGGCGGCGTCGGGCCACTCCTCCAAGGCAGCCTGATAACAAGCGATCGCTTCGTCGTACTCGCCGACGTGCTGGAGCACCTCACCCAGGCCGATGGCCGCCTGCCATCGCTCAGCTCCATAGCCGCCGAGGTGTTGCGAGATCTGCAGCGCCCGGCTGTAATACTCGATGGCCTCGCGATTGGCAAAACGCTCGCGAGCGCGCTCGCCCGCAAGCAACGCGTAGCGCATCGCCTTGGTACGCACATAGGCACGGTCGTAATGCAGCGCCAGCACCTCGGCGTGATTCCTCAGGTCCTCAGCATAAAGGTACTCGATACACTCGGCCACCGTGCGGTGCAACGTGGGGCGCTGGCTGCGCAGCAGGCTGTTATAGATCGTCTCCTGCATGAGGAGATGGCGAAACGCGTACACCTTCTCGCCGGCCTGCGGCTGCTCCACCAGCATCCCCAGCGCCGTGAGCCGTTCCAACAACGGCGCTACGCTGGTCGTGCCGTGGAGGCGGCGCTCGATCTCTTCCAGCAATTGAGCGTCAAACTGCACGCCGACCACCGCCGCGTCTCGCAGAGCCTGCCGCAGGCTCTCTGGCAGGCGATCGACGCGCGCCATCATCAACCCGCGCAAAGTAGCAGATACATCCAACGTCTGCCACTCCACCGCAGAGGACACCTGCCATTGGCCATCCCCCAGGCTTAACACGCCCTTCTCGATCAGCATGCGCACAAATTCTTCGATGTAGAAAGGATTGCCCTCGGCACGGGTCAAGATGGTGTTGACGAGATGCTCCGGCAGTTCGCCCAAGTCGACTAGATGCCCAAGCAAAGCCCGGCTATCCTCGGGGGATAGAGGTTTCAAATCCAGAGAAAGCTGCACCGGCGCAGCCAATTGCTTCTCGGCCGACGGCACTGTGAGAGATAGCGGAGCTTCCGGCTGAGGCCGCACGGTGACACACAGCAGCACAGGAGCTTCATCAATGACGTCGGTCAGCACTTGCAGCACGTCGCGCGAGAGGTCATCGGCCCAATGGAAATCCTCAAGAACCAACACGACTGGCTGCCGGCGGGCTTCGCCTAAAACCCACTCGCGTAAAGCTAAAACCGTTAGTTGCTTTACGCGTCCTGGCTCCAGGCGATGTGATGCAGCGCCTTCATCCAGATCGAGCGTTCCCACCATCTGCTGCAGAAAAGGCCGCAGGTCAGGCGATACTTGGCCGTCCCATTCGGTGCCTGGCGGGCAGGCTAGCTGCACGTTCCACAACAGAGAGCGAAAGATGCCATAAGCGACCCCCTGCGCATAGGGCAAGCCCCGTCCATTCCAGAGCGCGACCTTTTCAGAGGGAATCGTCGAGAGCCACTCCGAGACCAAGCGCGACTTGCCGAGGCCGGCTTCCCCATGGATCGTCACCAAGCGACCGTGCCGATCATCCAGGAATGCGGTCATCACGTTGCTCAACTGCTCCAACTCGCCGTCGCGTCCTAGGAGAATCGCTGTGACACCCGCCACGCCCCGCGTCGGCAATGGCTCGGAGCGGGAACCTACAACCTCATAGACGGCCATAGGCTCGACGACCCCCTTGATCTGGGTCATCCCCATCGCCTGGAAGTTGAACAGCCCCTGCGTCTGTTGGTAGATGTGCGAGCTGACCAATATGCCGCTGGGACGAGCCAGGGCCTCTAGCCGCGCTGCCAGATTGACCGTCTCGCCGATGACGGTGTAGGCTGCCTGCTCCTCGGTACCGAGGATACCGGAAACGACTGGCCCAAAGTGGATACCGACGCGAATCCGCAGAGGAGCGCCCAGTTGAGCGCGGGCGATGGGCTCAAACTCGGCCGCAGCCCGCTGCATATCCAGCGCGGCGCGGACAGCCAACTCCGTATCATTCTCGTGGGCAATTGGAGCTCCAAAGACAGCCATCAAACCATCGCCCATGAACTTGTCCAAAACGCCATCGTAACGTTGGATGCAGGCGATCAGACGGCCCAGCAGGTCGTTGATTAGGTTAAAGACCGACTCGGCATCCAGTGATGCCGCAAGCCGGGAATAGTTGACCGTATCGGCAAAGAGGACGGCCACCTCGCGGCGCTCGTCGCGCAGTCGCTCCCGATCCTGCAAGATTCCATCGGCAACGACAGAGGAAACATAGCGGCGCAGACGGCGCACGACCTCTTGGGTCGCGGCCAGTTCGCGTCGAAGTTCTGCGTCTTCCTTATCAGAAGGCTCGGGCTCGTCCTCAACCTCAGCGAGATTGGCGCCACAGATGTAGCAACGCGACACAGTTTCCGGATAGGGAAAGCCACATACAGGACATTGCATCAGCGTCCACCTCGTAGGAACAACGCCTATTCTAGCACACCCTGTGCGCCCTGCCAACTCCTTTTCAGGGTCTTGACGCAGAACATTTGTTCTTGTATAATAGACATATCTCGCAAAAGACGCCGTAAACTTATGCCTGAACTGCCCGAGATCTTGAGCTTTGCCCGTGATATGCAAAAAGAGCTGGTCGGCAGAACGATCAGTTCTATCGAGGTGCTGCAGCCCAAGTGCCTGAACGTGCCAGAGGACAAGTTCCGGGCCGCGCTGCGCGACGCCGAAATCCTCGCCGTCACACCTCAGGGCAAGTGGCTGCAGATCGAAACGACACAAGGTTGGCTGTTGCTGAGCCTGGGGATGGGTGGCGAGATTCTGCTGACCGATCGGGGCAACCTGCCGGAGAAGTATCGTCTGATTTTTGACCTGGCAGACGGCGACTGCCTGGCAATCAACTTTTGGTGGTTCGGCTATGCGCACTATGCCGCCGACCTCGCTGATCACAAGATGACGGCTCAACTCGGCCCCAACGCCCTCGATCTGACACTGGACGAATTTCGAGAGCTTTTGCGTGGGCGGCGCGGAGCGATCAAGACGTTCCTCCTCAACCAGAAGCACATCGCCGGCATCGGCAATGTGTACGTACAGGATCCACTGTTCAAGGCCGGGCTCCATCCGCTGCGACCAATCGACACGTTGAGCGATGAGGAGATAGCCCGGCTTTGGGAGGCGCTCCGAGAGACGCTGCAACAAAGTATCGACCAAGGTGGCAGCGCGTGGGAGCGCAACCTATATGGTGAGAAAGGCAAGTGGGATACGACCTTCTTTTTGGTCGCCTATCGAGAAGGGGAGCCATGTCCAACGTGTGGCACGACCGTGGAAAAGTTAAAGACCGGCAGTACCAGCAGCTACATCTGCCCGACGTGCCAGCCATCAAAAAACTAGCAAAGCGGATTTTGAACGCTTCCAAGAGCTCGCTTGTAAGGAGGTCCAAATGAGTGAGAACCTTTCAAAAAGACAGCAGAGAATCGTCGAGTTCCTCAACGAATACGTCGAGGAAAATGGCTACCCGCCTTCCATCCGCGAGATCGGAGCCGCGGCAGGGATCAGCTCTACCTCTGTGGTGAGCTACAACCTGAAACGGCTGGAGGAGAAGGGATACATCAGCCGCGATAGAGAAATCTCGCGCGGGCTCAAACTGGCCAATGCAGACTACGGAGCGACCTCGCAAAACGTGGTTCGCATCCCGCTTCTGGGGCGCATCGTGGCTGGCGAGCCGCTCCCGATACCCAGCAGCGATTTTGCGCTGATGGGCGACGAGACGGTCGAGTTAACGCGGGACATCCTGGGAGACCCTAAAGGGCTGTACGCTCTACAGGTGCAGGGGGACTCGATGATCGACGCGCTGATCAACGACGGCGACATCGTCGTCATGCGCCACCAGCGGAAAGTAGAGAACGGCGAGATGGCGGCCGTGTGGCTGAAGGAGCGCGGGGAAGTGACACTCAAACGTTTCTACGACGAAGGCGCGCAGGTACGGCTACAACCGGCCAATCCCATGATGGGACCGATTTATGTCAACCCACGCCAGGTAGAAGTACAGGGCAAAGTCGTGATGGTGGTCCGCCAATTGCAGTAACCCCCACTTGAAGACGTGATTGAAAGACCCGGCCCAACGACCGGGTCTTTCTTGCCCCCCACCCCAGAGA